>Ga0335073_10005296_pt1 | contig 18109 bp, 19 predicted proteins | sample Lox_Sample_22_FD_207093 | JGI IMG/M metagenome (GOLD analysis project Ga0335073, IMG submission 207093) | Soil microbial communities from Loxahatchee National Wildlife Refuge, Florida, United States - Lox_Sample_2.2 | ecosystem: Environmental > Terrestrial > Soil > Wetlands | place: USA... | reverse complement strand
TCGCGAAATGCCGATGCCGGAAATGATCGCGTCTTTTTCGAAGTAGCTCATTTACGCCGTCCGCTAGATCAACCCGCTGCACACCAACCCAAGCCAATTGACTGTACTGTATTGCCCGTGTCGTCCCAGCTGCTTATCGAGCACTGCGAAAATTGCGCGCACTGGGTGCATCCCGCCGCAGGTGAATGCCGCGACTGCGGCGGTCTGCTGGTCGCGCGGCCGGTGTCGGGTCACGGCACAGTGTTCACCTATACGGTCAACTATCACGCCTTCAACCCGGAGATTCCGACCCCCTACGTCATCGCTCTCGTCGAGCTCACGGAGCAGAGCGGACTAAAGGTGGCGGCGAATATTGTTGATTGCGAACCTGATTCAGTGTCGTGCGGGATGCACGTCGAGGCGCTGCCGGAGCCGGGCCCCGGCGGCGCACCACGCTTCGCACCCGCTAGTTGATCAGCGGGTCGCGCGGCATGCCCAGGATGCGCTCGGCGATCTGATTGCGGGTCACCTCGGAGGTGCCGCCCGCGATCGCCATGCCCCGCGCGCCCATGATCAAACGGCCAGACAGCGCACCAGGCCCGTCGAACACCGCGACCTCGGGCCCGGTCAGCGCAGCCATGATCGCCGCGCCCTCGACCATGTGCTCGGCCAACTTCAGCTTGGTGATGTTGCCTTCCGGACCAGGGCCCGCGCCTTCGACGCTGCGTGCGACGCGACGCAGATTCAGCAAACGCAGGGCATTCTCCTCGGCCAGGTATGACCCGACCCGAATTCGCCCGCCCGCCAACCGATCCGGATGATCACGGACAAGCTGAACCAGCTGCGTCGCCAACCCCTCGTAGAACGACCCGCTGCCGCCGATGCTGACCCGCTCGTTGCCCAACGTCGCCCTTGCGACCGTCCAACCGGTGTTGGGCTCGCCGACCACGTCCTCGTCGGGCACGAACAAGTCGTTGAAGAACACCTCATTGAAATCCGAACCACCGGTGATCTGCCGCAATGGTCGCACCTCAACCTCGGGGGCCTTCATGTCGATAATCACGGTGGTGATGCCGGCGTGCTTGGGCGCCTCCGGGTCGGTGCGCACGGTGGCCAGGCCGCGTGCGCAGTAGTGCGCCCCACTGGTCCAGACCTTCTGCCCGTTGATCTTCCAGCCGCCGTCCACCCGGGTGGCCTTGGTCTTGATGGACGCCGCATCCGAACCGGCGTCGGGCTCGGAGAACAGCTGGCACCAGACCTCGTCTTTGCGGAGCGCCTTCTCGACAAATCGTTCAATCTGCCAAGGTGTTCCGTGTTGGATCAGGGTCAGGATCACCCAGCTGGTGATTCCGTAGTCGGGGCGTTTGATGCCCGCGGCGCGGAACTCTTCTTCGATGACCAACTGCTCCACCGGGTCGGCGGCCCGACCCCAGGGCTTGGGCCAATGCGGCATCACGTAGCCGGTCTCGATCAGCTTGTCGCGCTGCGCCTGCTTGTCCAGTGCCGCGAGTTCGGAGGCGTCGGCGTGAATTCTGGCGCGCAACTCCTCGGCCTCGGGCGGCAGGTCCAGGCTGTTCTCTCGAGCGGCGCCAGCCGCGGTGCGGTCGAACACGTCGCCGGCCGGCGCGTCACCGCCGAACAGTGCCGTGGTCACCAACGCTCGACGCAGATGCAGATGCGCATCGTGCTCCCAGGTGAAACCGATACCGCCGTGCACTTGGATGTTCAGTTCCGCGTTGCGCGCGTACGCCGGAAATGCCAGCGCCGCCGCTGACGCGGCCGCCAGCCGGAACTGGGCTTCATCTTTTGATAAGTCTTCTGCTGCCGCACGCGAGGCATCCCATACCGCCGCGATCGCCGACTCGGCGCCGACCAGCATGTTCGCGCAATGATGCTTGACCGCCTGAAACGTGGCGATGGTGCGACCGAACTGCTGGCGTACCTTGGCATAGTCGACGGCGGCGTCGACGCAGTCGGCCGCCCCGCCGACCGCTTCGGCGGCCAGCAGCGTTCGCGCGCGAGCCAGTGCCGATTCCCGCGCCCCCGGCAGGATGTCGCCGTCGCTGACGCTGACGTTCTGCAGCCGGACCCGTCCGGAGCGCCGGGTCGGATCCAAATTCTCCGGCACCTCGACCGACACGCCCGCGCGATCGCGCTCCACCACCAGCACGTCGTCACCCGCCGCGATCAGCAGCAGATCGCCCAGGCCCGCGCCGAACACAAGGCCGGCCTCACCGTCGGCCACGCCATCGTCGACCCGTACCTGGCCGTCCAGGCCGATGCCCGCTGTGACGGTTCCGTCGATCAGCCCGGGCAGCAGCCGCGACTTCTGCTCGGCGGTACCGTCTTTGGCGATCACCGCCGAGGCGATGACGGTCGGCACGAACGGGCCCGGTGCCACCGCACGACCGAGTTCGTCGATGACGACCACGAGCTCGGGCAGGCCGTAGCCCGAGCCGCCGTGTTCCTCGTCGATATGCAGCCCAAGCCAGCCGAGTTCGACGATGCCCTGCCAGAACGGCGGTCGGGACTCCTCGGGCGCGTCGAGCAAGGACCTCGCCGCCGAACGCGCCTTCTGCGAAGTCAGGAAACCACGGGCGACCTCGGCGAGTTCGCGATGGTCATCAGTCAGTGCGATACCCATTCGAGGGCCTTCCTCTTGGAACGTTCACCAATTATGCGACCGCCTCCCAACCGGGTGGTCGGTCGGGCCGCGAAACCGTAGTCAGGGCTGCGATCTGGCCGGGATCACGACCCTCAGGTCTGACTGGCGGCGGCCAACTATTTGGGCGCGAATCGCTGCCCGGCGTCCAGCCGCAGGCACTGGCCGTTGAGCATCGGGTTGTCCACGATCGCCGCCACCAGCTTGGCGTACTCTTCCGGACGCCCCAGCCGCTTGGGGAACGCCGCGTCCTTGGTCAGCGCGGTGGCGTATTCGTCCGGAATGCCCTTGGTCAGCCCGGTGGCGAACAGGCTTGGCGCGATGGCCAATACCCGGATGCCGAGCGATCCGAGATCGCGGGCCATGGTCAGGCACATGCCGGCGATACCAGCTTTGGCCGCGGTGTAGGCGACCTGTCCGATTTGGCCCTCGAATGCCGCGATCGACGCGGTGTTGATGATGACGCCGCGCTCCTCGTCCTCCGGGTCGTTTTTGCTCATGTGGGCGGCGGCCAACCGGCTGATGTTGAACGTGGCGATGAGGTTGAGATCGATCACCGACTGGAAGGACTCGAGGTCATGCGGACCGGACTTCGACATCGTCCGCTTGGCGATGCCGCCGCCGGCCGTCGTCACCGTGACGTGCAGGCCGCCAAGTTTGTCGACCGCGGTCTGCAGGGTCTCCTCGGTACCGGCGAAATCGGTGACGTCTACCGGGTAAAACGAGCCACCGATGCCAGCGGCGACGTCCTTGCCGTCGGAGCCTTCGCGGTCCAGCACCGCGACGCTCGCACCGCGGGCGGCCAGCAATTCGGCGCTCGCGCGGCCCATACCCGAGGCGCCGCCGATGACGACCACCTTCTTGCCGTTGATCTCCATGCAAACCTCCTTGTCGTTCGCGGCGATCGCAAGCGCGGCGTAGCCGGGCGCAGCGGGTCGCCGCCGAATAGCTAGCTGCACGTTATCGCGGCGCCGCGTGACGTTGTCGGTCAGGCGTGTAAAGGTGGGCTGTGCTGCTGATCGACGTGGCGACGACCTCGGCCGACGTGGGCGGCTCGGCTTCGCGGCTGGCCAAAATCGCGCGGATCGCCGACCTGCTCAGCCGGGCCAAACCCGACCCCGCGCTGGTCGCGATCGTCGTGTCGTGGCTTTCCGGCGAACTGCCGCAACGCCAAATCGGTGTTGGCTGGGCGGCTTTGCGGTCGTTACCGCCGGCCGCGGCGCAGCCGGGCTTGACCGTCAGCGGCGTCGACGCCACCTTCTCGACGATCGGTGCCGTCTCGGGCAAGGGCTCGCAGGCGCGGCGCGCCGAGCTTGTCGCCGGATTGTTCGCGTCGGCAACGGAAGTCGAGCAGACGTTTCTGCGGCGGCTGCTGACCGGTGAGCTGCGCCAGGGCGCGCTGGCCGGCGTGATGGCCGACGCGGTCGCCGCCGCGGCGCAGATCCCCGCCGCCGTCGTGCGGCGCGCGGCAATGCTGGGTGGGGACCTGCCTGCGGTTGCCGCAGCGGGTCTGACCGGTGGAACGGTGGCGCTGGAGGCATTCACCCTGCGAGTGGGACGACCGGTTGGCCCGATGCTGGCGCAGACCGCGACGAGCGTGACCGAGGCGCTCGAAAAGCTCAACGGCACAGCGGCTTTCGAAGCGAAGCTGGACGGCGCGCGGGTGCAGGTACACCGGGCAGGCGATCAGGTGACGGTGTACACCCGCAGCCTCGACGACGTCACCGCCCGGGTACCCGAGGTGGTCGAGGCGACGCTGGCGTTGCCGGTCACGGACCTGATCGCCGACGGCGAGGCGATCGCATTACGCCCAGACGGCCGGCCGCAGCCCTTTCAGGTCACCGGGTCGCGGTTCGGCCGATCCGTCGACGTCCCGGCCGCCCGAGCCGCCCAGCCGCTGTCGGTGTTCTTCTTCGACATCCTGCACCGCGACGGCGTCGATCTCCTCGACGCCGCGACCACCGAGCGAATGGCAGTGCTCGACCAGATCACGTCCAAGCAGAACCGGGTCGATCGGCTGGTCACCTCGGATCCGGCCGCCGCCACCGACTTCCTGCAGGCGACGCTGGCGGCGGGGCATGAGGGGGTGATGGCCAAGTCGTTGACCGCCCGATACGAGGCGGGCCGCCGCGGGGCCGGCTGGCTGAAAGTCAAACCGGTGCACACCCTCGACCTGGTGGTCTTGGCCGTCGAGTGGGGCTCGGGCCGGCGCCGCGGAAAGCTGTCCAATATCCATCTGGGCGCCCGCGACCCGTCCACCGGCGGCTTCGTGATGCTGGGCAAAACCTTCAAAGGCATGACCGACGCGATGCTGGACTGGCAGACCGCGCGATTTCAGGAACTGGCCGTCGGTCCGACCGACGGGTATGTCGTGCAGCTGCGACCCGAGCAGGTGGTGGAGGTGGCGTTCGACGGGCTGCAACAGTCCTCGCGGTATCCAGGGGGCCTGGCGCTGCGGTTCGCCCGAGTGCTGCGCTACCGCGACGACAAAGGTCCCGATCAGGCCGACAGCATCGACACCGTGCGCGCCCTGCACCAAAGCTGAACCAGCGGTGGCGCGATCGTGAACGTCGCGGCGCGGAACGCTGATGGATGCGTCGCCACATTGACAAGCGCGTAGGGTCCCGGCCGTGGAGCGGCAAAACGGGCACGTCAGCTACGTCCACACCGATGACGACCTGCCGCCGGTCGCGGTCATCGACGGCTCGCCGATCCGCCCCAGGCACAAGGTCATCTTCGCGATCATCGCCCTGCTCGGTGCGGTCGCCTGGGCGGTCATCGCCTTCGTCCGCGGCGAGACGGTCAACGCGGTCTGGTTCGTCGTCGCGGCTGTCTGTACCTACGTCATCGGGTACCGGTTCTATGCGCGGCTCATCGAGAACAAAATCGTCCAGCCGCGCGACGACCAGGCCACCCCGGCAGAGATCTTCGAAAACGGCACTGACTATGTGCCCACCGACCGGCGGGTGCTCTTCGGCCATCATTTCGCCGCCATCGCGGGGGCGGGCCCGTTGGTCGGCCCGGTCTTGGCCACCCAGATGGGCTACCTGCCCAGCGTGATCTGGATCGTGGCGGGTGCGGTGCTCGGCGGCTGCGTGCAGGACTACTTGGTGCTGTGGATCTCCACCCGGCGACGCGGCCGTAGTCTCGGCCAGATGGCCCGCCAAGAGCTGGGCGCCGTCGGCGGGGCGGCCGCTCTCGTCGGCGTCTTCATCATCATGGTGATCATCATCCCCGTGCTGGCGCTGGTGGTGGTGCGGGCGCTGCAGCAAAGCCCGTGGGGTGTGTTCTCTATCGCCATGACAATCCCGATCGCCATCTTCATGGGCTGCTATCTACGGTTCATCCGCCCCGGGCGGATCTCCGAAGTGTCGCTGATCGGCGCCGCGCTGCTGCTGCTCGCCGTGGCCGGCGGAGACTGGGTTGCCGAAACCAGTTGGGGCGCATCGTGGTTCAACCTGTCGCCGGTTAGCCTGTCGTGGTTCGTCATCGTCTACGGGTTCGTGGCATCGGTGCTGCCGGTGTGGTTCCTGCTTGCGCCGCGCGACTACCTGTCCACATTCATGAAGGTCGGCACCATCGTCCTGCTCGCCGTCGGCATCCTGATCGCCCACCCGACCATGCATGCGCCGGCGCTTTCGAGCTTCGCCGCGCGCGGCAACGGACCGGTGTTCGCCGGCTCGCTGTTCCCGTTCCTGTTCATCACCATCGCGTGCGGCGCGCTGTCGGGCTTCCATGCGCTGATCTCATCCGGGACAACACCGAAGCTGCTCGAAAAGGAAAGCCAGATGCGGCTGATCGGCTACGGCGGCATGATCACCGAGTCGTTCGTCGCTGTCATGGCGTTGATCACTGCGTCGATCCTCGACGAGCACCTGTATTTCGCCCTCAACGCGCCGGCCGTCCAGACCGGCGGGACCGCAAGTACGGCCGCGCATTACGTCAACGGCTTGGGGTTGTCAGGACCGCCGGTCACCGGCGACGAGATTCGCGCCGCCGCCACCGGTGTCGACGAGCAATCGATCGTGTCGCGCACCGGCGGCGCGCCGACCTTGGCCTTCGGCATGTCGCAGGTGCTCCACCAAGTGTTTGGCGGGCCGGCGCTCAAGGCGTTCTGGTATCACTTCGCGATCATGTTCGAGGCATTGTTCATCTTGACCACCGTCGACGCCGGCACCCGGGTCGCGCGTTTCATGCTTTCCGATGGGCTGGGCAATCTGGGCGGTCCGCTGGCAAAGCTCCGCAACCCGAGCTGGCGTCCGGGCGTGTGGGCCTGCAGCCTGGCTGTTGCCGCGTCGTGGGGCGGCATGCTGCTGATCGGCGTGACCGATCCGCTCGGCGGCATCAACTCCCTTTTTCCGCTGTTCGGGATCGCCAACCAGCTGCTGGCCGGCATCGCACTGACGGTGGTCACCGTCGTCGTCATCAAGAAGGGTCTGCGGAAGTGGGCGTGGATACCGGGCATCCCGCTGCTCTGGGATCTTGCCGTCACGCTGACGGCGTCGTGGCAGAAGATTTTCTCTTCAGATCCCAACGTGGGCTATTGGACTCAGCATCTTCGGTACGCCGCCGCCAAAGCGGCCGGTAAGACAGCGTTCGGCTCGGCGAAGACTCCCGATCAACTGAACGAGATCATTCGAAACACCTTTATTCAGGGCACGCTGTCGATCATCTTCGCCAGCGTTGTGCTAATCGTGGTTGTGGCCGCAATCATCGTGGCGTTCAAGACAATTCGTGGAGGCGGCCCACCGCTGACCGAAGACGACCCGGTGCCGTCACGGATGTTTGCACCATCGGGCTTGACGTCCACTGCGGTGGAACGGGAAGTGCAAAGACAATGGGACGCGTCGCGCCCGCCGCTGGGGTGATCCCGTTGCGCCGCATTGCCCGCGGGATGTCCTGGTATTGGGGCACCTTGATGGGTGACACCCACTATCGCCGTTACCTCGGATATCGCCGACGCGCGCATCCTGGCGAACCTGTGCTGCTCTCCGAGCGGAGTTACTGGCGGGAGCGATACCGCGCCGAGCCCGGCGCGCGGTGCTGCTGAGCAAGACCGCACTGTGACGTGCGGAAACACCGCGCGTCTTCCCCGAGGTTAATGCTCGGCGAACGAAGGTTACGGCAAGATGTACGGGGGAATGCTTTCTGTCGCCGGCAGGAGAACGCTTTGGTGCAAGCTACGACGGGTCGAAAGGTCCAGGTGTCGGCGCGCGAACCATGGTCCGCGCGCCGACTGCCGCCTCGCGCCCAGCCGGTCCCAGCCGTGCCGGTCGAACCCCTCGGCAGCACCGACGCGACGGCGCACCAGCGCCGGCTGACAGTGACCCGACGAGCGGCGGTCACCGTCTGGGCCCTCGTCGTGGCCTACCGGACCCTGACCGATGGGCTGGCTTTCAATCGGGAACTACTGCTGCTCTACATCGTCACCGGGCTCGCCGCCGCCAGCATTGGTCGCGGGCACAAGATGTTCGCGGTGGTGCGCGACTGGCTGCCGTTCGCGCTGGTGCTGGTGGTGTATGACCTCAGCCGAGGGGCGGCAACGCTCGTCGGCGCGCGCACCCTCTGGCAGTTCCAGCCCCAGGCGGACCGCTGGTTGTTCTTCGGCACCGTCCCGACGGTGTGGTTGCAGGAGCGGATCAAAATGCCGCAGGCGCCGTGGTGGGAAGTGATCATCAGTGGGATCTACATGTCGTTTTTCGTGCTGCCCTATGTCGTCGCCGGGGTGCTCTGGCTGTGCAACCGAAGCGACTGGGCGGCGTTTGTCCGGCGGTTCGTCGCGTTATCTTTCGTCGCGCTCGTCGCCTACATCGTTCTGCCGGCAGCGCCGCCGTGGGCGGCCGCGCGCTGCACCGCGGCAGACATCGCTCGGGGCCCGTCAAGCCCGCATTGCATGTTCCGAAGCCCTGCCGGTGTTCCCCACGGCGGGCTGCTGGGCGCCATGCACAAAAGCCAGCCCGGTGCGCATCTCTTCGTTGAGCGGATCTCGACTCGCGGCTGGGGAACGCTGCATCTGCAATCGGCCGGGGCCCTGCTCAACTCCGGACAGGCCAGCGTGAATCTGGTCGCCGCGATCCCCTCGCTGCATGCCGCCGTGACCGCGATGATCTCGATATTCCTGTGGCGCCGTGTTAAGGCGATTTGGCGACCGCTGCTGGTGGCTTACCCGTTGGCGATGGCCTTCGTGCTGGTGTATTCCGCCGAGCACTTTGTGACCGACATCCTGCTGGGCTGGGCACTCGCCGCGATCATCTCGCTGACGTTCGCTCTCCTCGATGCCTGGTGGTGCCGACGGCGCGCGTCGAAATCACTCGCTGCCGACCTGGCCCAGCCAGGCGGCGATCTTGGTGGCGGCCTCGCCGTAGAAGGTGCGGTAGACGCGGTCGGCGACGTAACCGATGTGCGGGGTGGCGACAATGGTGTCCAGCGACCGCAGTGGGTGGTCGGTCGGCAACGGCTCGGTGTCGAAGACGTCGAGACCGGCCCCGGCGATCCGGCCCGCCCGCAGCGCGTCGACGAGCGCTTCCTCGTCGACGATCGGGCCGCGGGATGTGTTGACTAGCAACGCCGTCGGTTTCATCAGCCCCAGTTCGGCTGCGCCGACCAGACCGCGGGTGCGCTCGCTGAGCACCAGATGGATGGTCAACACGTCAGCGCGACTGAACAATTCGTCGCGTGCCACATAGGTCGCCCCGGATTGTTCGGCGGCCTCCGGGGTCAAGTTCGTGCTCCAGGCGATCACGTCCATGCCGAACGCCGTCCCGACGCGCGCTACCCGGCTGCCGCTCCGGCCCAGTCCGAGCACGCCGAGCACTGTTCCGCCCAGCTGGCAGCCGACTGATGTCTGCCATCCACCGCGGCGCACCGACAGGGTTTCGTCGACGATCCGGCGGGCGCTGGCAAGGATCAGCGCCCAGGTCAGCTCAACCGTCGACTCGATGTACCCACCGGTCGTGCTGACGTAGATGCCGCGGTCCTTGGCGGCCGCGACATCGATGGAGGCGTTGAACGGCCCGGTCGAGGCGATCATCTTCAGCCGAGGCAGGCGCTCGATGACGGTACGCGGCAACGGTGTGCGCTCACGCATCACGCACACCACGTCGAACGGCACCAGCCTCTCCACGACGGCGTCCTGATCGGCGAGGTGATCAGTGAAAACGGTGATGTCGGCGCGCGCCGCCACTTCCGACCAGTCGGCCATGCTCAACGCGACATTCTGGTAGTCGTCGAGGATCGCGACCCGCATCGTGCCAATGTCCCACATCTGGTTTGGGGCGGTAGCAAGCCGGGTAACTACCAGACGCAAAGCAAAGTGACAACAAGCCATATCAAGAGGAAGCAGAAGCGCATGGGCGCCCACGACAAAGTGAGCAACAAGATTGACGACGTCGCCGGCAAGGCCAAAGAGGCCGTCGGCAAGACCACGGGAGACCGCAGCACCGAAAACGAAGGCAAGATCGACCAGGCGAAGTCGAGCCTGAAGGACGCGGGCGAGAAGGTGAAGGACGCCTTCAAGAAGTAACCCCCCGACGAACTAGCACAGAGGACGGCCACCGGAGGAAGCGACCCCGGTGGCCTTCCGCTATCCAGCCCATGCGTGAAATCGGCCGCAATGGGTAACCGATCCGAATGATCGGAACTATCGTCGGCGCGATCTTCATCGGGCTCATTGTCGGTGCACTGGCGCGGCTCATCCTGCCGGGTCGACAGAACATCGGCGTCATCATGACGATTCTGCTTGGTGCGATCGGGTCGTTTGTTGGGTCGTGGGTCACCTACCGGCTGATATCCACCGCCAACCAGGGCAAATTCGAGCTCACAGCATTCCTCGTCGGGATCATCGTCGCGGTGATCCTCATCGCGATCTACGTGGGCATCACCGGGCGACGCGGCGCTAGGAGCCGCTGATCACCCAATGATTGCCCGAGGCATCACTTTCGGCGGGTTCGTTGACGCCGAAGATGAACGGCGCGAACACGACTTCCCGCCCGTCCGGATCACGGTAGGTAACCGATCCCGTCGCCGCCCAATACGGATGGGACTCGACGGGTTCTATCCCCGCTTCCGAAAGTCGCGCCGTCGCTTGCTGTTGCGCCGCTGCGTCGGGAAAGTACAGGCACAGCTGGTCATGGGCGTCGACAGCTTGCATTTCATCGGGGCCGTCGGCCTTGACGATCTCGAAGGTCAACGAAGATCCGGGCAGCCCGAATATCGCGCCGGTGGTGCCGTAGCTGTCCCCGAACGTCGCACACAGCGGCAGCCCGACGACATCGCGGTAAAACTGCACGGTCGGCTCGAAATTTGGCGAGCGCCGGGCGAATCGGATCGCACCGATCGAGGCCAGTTCTTGCGGCCAGCCGGTCGCGGATCCAACGGACGGTTGTGGTGTCACGGCGTCGACGCTAAGACCTCAACAATACTTCAGGTCAAGACACGCTTATGCCAGAGATAGATTTAGACGCTCTTTCGCACCTGCTCGCCAAATCGGACTATGACGACAAAGACGACGACGTTGTCGGCGAGCCGGATCCGTTGATCGTCGGCCGCGCCTTGGACGACTGAGCTTTGAGCTCTTTGCTTGCTCGCCGACAGCAGGCATCCTTACCGGTATGCATCTGATCAACGGAGTGCGTGACCCGGCGACGAGTTTTCCACTCGAGACCGCCATCGACGATGCCGGCGAACGTCGGCAGGCCAACCGGGCCATCGCCGCCAGCGCCGTCGGGCTGGCCCTGACCGGGCTCATCGAATTGGCCATCGCGCTGGTGTCGGGGTCGGTGGCGCTGCTCGGCGATGCGCTGCATAACTTGTCGGACGTCTCGACCAGCGCCCTGGTCTTCGTCGGATTCCGCGCGTCGCGCCGGCTGCCCACCGGGCGGTATCCCTACGGCTACGAGCGCGCCGAAGACCTCGCCGGAATCGGTGTGGCGCTGGTGATTTGGGGCAGCGCTCTGGTCGCCGGTTTTGAGAGCGTCGACAAACTGCTGCGTCACGGCGGCACCACCCACGTGGGCTGGGGCATCGCCGCCGCCGTGGTGGGCATCGCAGGCAATCAGCTGGTGGCGCGATACAAGCTCACGGTGGGCCGGCGAATTCGCTCGGCGACCATGGTGGCCGACGCCAAGCATTCGTGGCTGGACGCGTTGTCCTCGGCCGGGGCGATGCTCGGGCTGATCGGCGTGGCGCTCGGCTGGGCCTGGGCTGACGCGGTCGCAGGCGTCGTCGTGACGGGATTCATCTGCCACGTCGGCTGGGAGGTGACCGCTGATATCGCGCACCGGCTACTCGACGGCGTCGACCCGGAAATCATCACGACCGCCGAAACCACCGCCGCCGCGGTGCCAGGTGTCCAACATGCGCATGCAAGAGCACGCTGGACCGGGCGCACCCTGCGGGTCGAAGTGGAAGGCTTCCTCGACCCCGACACTTCTCTTGCAGCGGCCGATCAGATCGGCCGCACCGTAGCCTCCGCGCTGGTGCCGCAAATCCCCGACATGCACAGCTTCACCTGGTCGGCACGAGCGGTCTGAGCGCCGAGTCGATAAGCACTTCCGCCGCGGATCGCGCGTGCAACAGCGGCGCGGTGTCGTTGAGTGAGGTCGCCAATGACGTCGCACCTTCGAACAGCACTGCCAGCTGATGGCCTAACTGGTAGGGGTCTTTCGCGCTGGCCTCCCCGGCCACTTCGGTGAGGCGGGCGATGAACTGCAACTTGTGTTCGTGCACCACGTCCTGCACCCCGGGCATGTGGTCAGCCGCCTCAACGGCCGCGTTGTGGAAAGGGCAGCCACGAAATCGGTTGGTCGGTGTGCCGTCGAAGATCGCCAGCAGGCGGTTGCGTGGGCTGACGCCGGCGGTGTCGAGCGCCTTTTCGTTGGGCATGCCGCCGGTGTCGTGGATCCCGCGCAGATACTCCTCCACCAGCTGCGTCTTGCTCGGGAAGTGCTGATACATCGTGCGCTTTGACACCCCCGCCTCCTGCGCGATGCGCTCCACCCCGGTCGCGTGGATGCCCTCGCGATAGAAGAGCGAGCCGGCGGCGGCCAGGATCTTTTCGCGCGCGTTGGGGCTGCTGTCCATAGCAGATCACTATACCGATCGGTTTTGCGCTACTGAATTTCCGCTTTTTCACACTGATCCTGGAATACCGATCGGTTTCCGCAAGTTGCGCCAGAGGTCAGCATGGACTCAGCGACTGCGAAAGGGCGACAATAATGGCCACTAAGAACGACTTGTTCCTTGTCACCGGCGCTACCGGCAAGACCGGTGCCCACACCGTCCGCTTGTTGCGTGAAGAAGGCCTTCCCGTCCGCGCATTGGTGCACACCTTGGATGACCGCGCCGAGCGGCTGGCCGAACAGGGCGCCGACGTCGTTCAGGGCGATCTGTTGGATTTTCCATCCGTGAGCGCAGCGATGGTCGGGGTGACCGCCGCATACCTCACCTACCCGATCCACCCGGGCCTGATCGAGGCCACTTCGAATTTCGCCCAGGCAGCCAGCGAGGCTGGTGTGCATGCGGTTGTCAACATGTCACAAATCTCAGCGCGGCGCGAAGCCAAAAGTAATGCCGCCCGCCAACATTGGATTGCCGAACGGCTATTGGATCGCACCGCGCTCGTCACCACACATCTGCGACCGACCTTCTTCATGGAATGGCTGAATGCCTTCTGGGTCCGCGACGGCGATGAAGGCATCTACCGACTGCCGCTGGCCGATGTCCGCCACGCCCCCATCGCGGCGGCGGATCAGGCCAAAGTCATCGCGGCGATTCTGCAAAACCCTGACCCACACGACCGCCAGGTCTACCCGCTGTTCGGAGCGGAAGAGCTCGATTGGCACTCCATTGCCGCGAAAATCGGGAACACTCTGGGCATTCCAGTGCGCTATGAGCCCATCGACATCCCGACATTCGCCGCGGGAGTGACAGCCGCGGGTGGGAACGCCCATATTGTGCAGCACCTCAGCAACGTGGCACAGGATTACCGTGACGGCGTCTTCTCCGGTATCAACAACCTCATCGAGGTGATCGGCGGATCCAAGCCCATGACCGTTGAGGAGCACGTCGAAGCCACGCGCGCCACGTTCGCCAGGAGTGGCCCCTTCGGGATCACCGACGAGCGGCTAGCCGCGGCTTAAGACTCGCTCACGATGTACACGGCGACATAACCGATGGGGATGCCGGTCCGGGTTGCGATGCATTCGCGTGCCGCGAGCTCGACCGCGGCTCGACGGGTGGCACGGGTGACCCTGCCCAGCTCGGGAATTCGGATCATCCATCCATCCGCATCGCGAGTGACTTCGATGTCGAAGCACTGGCCGACCGTTGGACACTTGACCGGGGAGACGAAACGCTGGGCGCGGGCGCTGCGCAACCGTTGCGGGCGCACCAGAGCGGGCTGAGTAGGCATGGCCGCTTTCCTGAGTTGAGACCGAACCGCACGCAATCGTATTGCCAGTGGAGGTGAAATACCTAATCGGCCGTTATCGGAGCGCGACCTAGTCGACGATTTCGAAGACCGCCGCGGCGGACGTCACGGCCTTGTTGCCGTTGCCCTCGTCGTGCAACAACATGCGCACGCCGACCTTGGCGGACCCGCCGGCATGCGCGGTGCCGTCGACCCGGAACGGCCCGACTTTGCCGCGCGACATGAACATCACGTGCCAGCTCACTACCTGAAGCTTCTTCGTGCCGACAGCGTCGGCAGCCAGATCGATCGCGGCGGTTTCGAGCACGACGTGCTGCGGCCCGATGTGCAGTGCGGCGTCGGGCGACGCGAACTCGAGGCTGAGCTCGGGTAGCACCCAATGCTGGTCGCGGCGTTTGGATGCGCCGAACGCTTTCCACAGCGGCGGCAGGTCGGGCGAGTCCTCGATGACCAGGTCCGTGCCCGAGACATCCATCTTCTCAAGGCCATCCGGTGGAACGCCGATGATCGCACCCTGGCCTTCGTTGAACGCTATGACGCGGTCCGGGTTGTCGGCATCGACGATCTTGCAGCGGCCATAGCCCATCATGCGGCCCTGATGCACGTTGCCGGACTCGACGACTTCGACCTTCTTCACGTCATAGCCGGGATCGACGATCTGCACCGAGGCGATTACCGGGTTAGGTACCGCCACCAAGTCAGCCTGGCAGCCCTCAGGCGAGGCTATCGCCAAGGGCGCCACCATGATTCCGCCTGCCTCGTTGCGCATATCGCGACGGATGGTGACGGTATCGTCGGCATCACCGACGTTCATCGACGAGTGGTGGCGGCCGATGTAGCGGTAGCTGAGCAGCCCCGTCCAGCGTCGAAAAAGCTCGTCTCGATACGCGTCCGCGTCGTCGCTGAACTCTCTGATGTCCCGCACATGCTCGGTCATTTGCGTCTTCCTTGGTGCCGGTTCCGCCCCTGACTATGACATGGGATCACCGTTGTCCATCCGGTAAGGCCGTTTCAGGCAGATCCAGTGCGTTCGTGTCGGGGACGCGGTGTGACCCACGCCGCATCCCGGAACACACGCACTGCGGCAGGGTGTTACACGCTTTACGCTCCAAAAGCATCCTTTGCCAAACGAAAGGCCCCAGCGTGAATGCAAAATTCCGGTTTGCAGCCGTGGTGACAACGTTGCTTGCCGCGGCAACCGCAACGCCGGCGGTCAGTCACGCAGAAGCCGACAACGGATCGTGTGCACAGGTCGAGCTGATATTCGCCCGCGGAACTTTTGAGCCGCCCGGCCTGGGCGCGACCGGACAAGCGTTCACCGATTCCCTCACGTCCCGCTTGGGCGGCACCAGGGTCGACGTTTATCCGGTGAACTACCCCGCATCGCTCGACTTCTCCCAAGCCGCCGCCGGCGTCGGCGATGCCGCCAACAAAGTACTCAACACCGTCGCCACCTGCCCCAACACCAAAATCGTTCTCGGCGGCTATTCCCAAGGCGCCGCGATCGCGGCTTACATCACCGCCGACAGCGTCCCACCGGGCTATGCACTGCCCGATGGCATCAGCGGGCCGCTGCCGCCCAGCGTCGCCCCACACGTCGCCGCGGTCGCCCTGTTCGGCAAGCCCTCCAACGGATTCCTGAACCTGGTCGACCGCAATGCCCCACCGATCAACATCGGACCCCTCTACGCCAACAAGACAATCGACCTCTGCACACCTCAAGACCCGGTGTGCTCGTCTGGGCAAGGATTCAGCCGGGCCGCCCACAGCGCCTACAAGTCCAACGGGATGACCGACCAGGCGGCCGACTTTGCCCTTGCTGCGATCAACGGCGGCCGCTAAGCAGCCGGCGGGCCGCAAAGCATTCGTGGTGGAGCCAATAAAACTGAGGGCCGACTATCCAAGTCTTGATCCACTGATGCCAAAACGATCCGCCGGGGTACTTGGCTCCGTCGCACACGGCCAAATTGCCGTAACCCCACCGACCACCCGGGCAGAAGCCCTTCGTCATGTCCGGCTGGTGCGGGTCAGGCGGATCAGCGCTGGCAACCGCAGTGGAAAGCACAAGCGCCGCAGCACAACCCAATATCGCAGCGAAGGCGAGTAAGCCTGAATGTCATCCCGACTTCCTTAAAATATCCAGCTGGCAGGCGAACGGTGTCATGACTCGTCCTCGTCCAGCTCGAATATCGGGATGGTACGCGTGGTTTTTGACTGATAGTTCGCATACGCGAATGCAGGCTTGGCCGCGTTGATCCTGGGAATGACCGCCTCACGTTCGGACGGGCCGAGCTCGCGCGCGACGACGTCGAACGACCCGGTAGGGATCTCAACGTGCGCCCGGGGGTTGGCCCGCAGGTTGTGCACCCAGGCCGGGTTGACGTCGGCCCCGCCGTAGCCGGCGACGATCAGCAGCTTGCCGTCGACGCGAAACACCACCAGCGGCGCGACCCGCGGCTCGCCGGACTTCGCACCCTTGGTAGTGAGCAGCAACAGCTCGTTGCCTTCGAATCGCCCCCCGACCTTGCCGGCATTGGCGCGAAACTCGTTGGTGATATTGCCGTTCAGCGCCTTCAGCGTCTCGGTATCAGGTTTCTGAGCCACGGAAAAACAAAGCTATTTGCTCGCGCCGTTTATTCCCATGGCGGCAATGTTCCGGCGGCGGGACGGGCTATGCAACAGGGGACTCGGGACCCTGACCCCCTTCCCGGCCGAAGACTAGCTCCGAAAGAATCCCCGGGCCGAGCACGGGCTGACCGTCGAGGAGATCAGCGCCTGGTCTGCCATCCGGGCGGCCCGAAGGTCATCGACGCGATCCAGAACAGCCTCAAGCTGCCCGACAGTGCCGTGGAACTGAGTCGGCGCTCGCTCGCCGAGGTCGGCAATCTGTCCTCTGCGTCCGTGCTACACGTTCTGGAGAAGACCATCCGCACGGACCCGCCTCCGCTGGGATCGACCGGCCGCATGATCGGGCTGGGCCCCGGGGTCAGCATCGAGCTGGTGCTGCTGCGGTGGTGACGGGACAATGGAGAAACACCATGAAGGTTTTGATATGGGCGGTAGTGCTGTTGACGGCGGGACTGGGCCTGATGGCCGTAGCTCCGGCGCCGGGCTCCCCGGTCCCCGACACCCAAGCCGACGTGACCTATCTGCAGTTGCTCGACCAGAACGGGGTGTCCTACCGCAATCCCGAGACGATGGTCACTTACGCTCATGAACTCGTGGACCAACTGAGCGCCTCCCCCCAGAACGACGCCAGTGTGGGCTCGATAGTCAACATCGGCGAGGAGCGAAATTCTCAGCACGACATGGGCGTGATCATCGCCGCCGCAGTGGTCGCCTACAAACCGTCCCTGATCCCGGTGGTTCGGCACTGGGCAGACAGTGCCGCTGGCTTGCCCTGTGGTTCGGCGGCTGAGGGGGTGCTGCGATGAAGCCAGCCGGTGTACATCATGTCGCCATCTGCGTCGCCGACGCCCAGAAAGGTCTCGCCTTTTACCGCGACGTGCTCGGCATGACGCAGCTGCCGCGCCCCGATCTCGGCCCGGGGTACTGGCTCGACGCCGGCGGCCAGCAAGTGCACCTGATGGAGTCTGACACCCATTCGCTCGGTGCGAACCACTTCGCGATCCGAGTTGACGACATCGAGGCCGCCGTCAGCGATCTGCAGGAGCACGGCGTCGAGGTCGACCGGATCCCGTTCATTCCGAGCGCTGGCCACCAGGCCTTCCTGCACGATCCGTTCGGCAACTTGATCGAGCTGAACCAGCCGGAATAGCTTGCGCACACTGTCGGATCGCTCGCCGCAGCTTGCGGCTTTTGGCCCGACCGCCGCTCCGACACCGCGGTCCCTAGCGCTAGCCTTGGCTGCCCACCTTCAATTGCCAAGAAGCCGAGTGGAATTGGTGTCCGGATGCCGTTTTCAATTCTTGACGGCGTCAAGAGCGGTTGACGCAGGCGCTCGCTGATCTGCAGCTGGTGGGGGTCGGCGACGCGAGGCATCCTCGAACATGACTCAATAGTTGTTGGTCCTGTCAACG
>Ga0335073_10005294_pt1 | contig 18114 bp, 19 predicted proteins | sample Lox_Sample_22_FD_207093 | JGI IMG/M metagenome (GOLD analysis project Ga0335073, IMG submission 207093) | Soil microbial communities from Loxahatchee National Wildlife Refuge, Florida, United States - Lox_Sample_2.2 | ecosystem: Environmental > Terrestrial > Soil > Wetlands | place: USA... | reverse complement strand
AATTCCTGTTCCGCTGGGTCTTTCGGCGCAACCCAGGCGTATCCGGGCACCTGCACCGCGATGTGGTTGCGGCTTCTGCTTATCCCCATGAGGGCAGGAGCGCCAATCGCCGACTCCCACCCAAACATGCCCGCCTCCACCTGCGAGCCATCTTCAAAGGTGGTGGTCATCGAACCAATCCCTTGTTCGATAAAGAAGATGTTGTCGACACGCCCACCCGGTGCCTCCAGGATCTGTTTCTGTTCCAGGGGCACAGACCGCAGGCGGAGCCGTTCGATTGCCTGCGCGTCCAGATGCTGCAAAATCACATTGCAATAGTCCACTCAGCCACTTTCTCCCTCCTCGTCGTCGATATCGTCAGCCATTGTTGATTACAGCGCAAAAAGTTGCCTGCTAATGTTCGCTGCCATACATAACTTCGGCGGCTTCGTGCGCCACAATGAAGATCAGATGGCAGGGCCCCGGTTGCGGTCGGCGCCATCTTCGGACGTTGTATGCTGACCGCTACCAAATCGAGGCCAAACTCGTGTTTTTATATACCTGCATCGCCATGCGCGACTCGGCGGGTTTCCGGGCAGCCGATGTTGAGCGCTGCGGGAGAATACGGAGCCGCCGGGCTCTTCGCCAGGTTGGACGGAAAACCCCCTGTCAGGGGCTGCCTCAGGCCTGACTGCCCCTGAAGGCATGCAGAAGATTGCCGATGAGCCGGCAGGCCCGCGGAATCGCCTGCCGGACCGGGCCCGTGAGTTCCGCGCCGTAGCCAAGATGGCCGGCTCCGACTGTGAGCGCAAAGGCATGGGCCGGCGTATGTCCGCACAGCTTCCCGGCCATGGCCAGCAAAGCCGGTGGATCCAGACGGTGGCTGTCCGGGGATTCGGCGCATGCGGCAAGGGATCGGATGCGGATTCCGCCTGGTTCGTCCCCCGCGGAGGCGTCCACAAAGATCACCAGATCAGTTGCGGCAAGGTCGCCGGCCATTTCGGGTGTGAACTGCTGTGCGGCGACGATCCGCAGACGCGAATCGGGGAAGAGATGTTGCACCGCCTCAGCGATCCGCAGACCAACACCGTCATCCTCACGCATAGAGTTGCCGCAGGCCAGAAGCAGGGCCGGAGGTTTAGCCGCGCGGCTCTCCCGGCGGATTGAAGCCATTGATGCGGGAGGCAGCGGTGTCGTGATTTTCCACGCGTCCATGGCGCCCGGGCCTCAGCCCCTCCGTATCTCGCGCATTAGTGAACCATCCGGTGCGCGGAGCTCAACCGTCAGGGGCATCCGTCCCATCGCATGAGTGGAACAGCTCAGGCACGGATCGAAGGTGCGCACCACCGCCTCGACCCGGTTGAGCATGCCCTCGGCGACGTTGTCGCCGTGAACGTAGTGCCGTGCGGTCTGCAGGATGCCGCGATTCATGGCGGCATTGTTGTGTCCGGTCGCGATGATCAGATTGGCCCAGCGGATCAGCCCATTCTCATCCACTTTGTAGTGGTGGATCAGGGTACCGCGGGGTGCTTCGGCCACACCGACACCTTCCTGATTGTTCACCGAGGCCGTAGCCCGCACATGCTTGTCGAGGATCCCAGGATCGCCCAGAAGAACCTCGATCTTCTCCGCCGCGTGGACCATCTCGATGAGCCGCGCGTAGTGATAGTGGAATGAACTGAGCAGCGGCCGCGGCGACATGGCCCGGAACTCCCGCCACTCCCTGTCCGCGAGGGGCGTATCGCAGCGTCCGGCCAGGTTCAGCCGCGCCAGAGGTCCGACGCGATACGTCCCTCCCGGATAGCCCAGCGGCCGGTAATAGGGGAATTTCATGTACGTGAATGGCTCGACCGCTTCGCCGATGAAGTCAGCATAGTTCGCCGGATCCAGCTCGCCGGCGATAATGTTCCCTTCCGAATCGATGACGCGCAGGGCGCCGTCGTAATACTCAGCCAATCCGCGGTCATCGATCATGCCCATAAAGAGCGTGGGGAAATTGGCGAAAACTTCGATTTCCGCTGTGAATTTCTCCAGGCTCTCCCGGAACCAGATCAGCGTTCGCTGAATCGCGGCGATGGCCGGCGGAATCAGGGCGAGAATCGCATCGCGCTTCTCCAGGCTCAGCGGCTCGTTGACGCCGCCAGGAACGGTCCATCCGGGGTGAATTCTGCGCCCCGCCAGCAGTTCGATCACACGCTGGCCAAACTGCCGCAGGGCCACGCCATCGGCGCCGATTGATGGATGGGTGTGGGCGACGTGCAGGATGCTGCGCTCGTCTGCAGGTGCGTCCATGCCCAGGAGCAGATCGGGGGAGGACAAATAGAAGAAGCTGAGCGCGTGCGACTGGATCAGCTGGGCCAGATTCAGGACCCGTCGCAGGTTCGCCGCTGCCGGGGGAATCCGCACAGCCAGAATCGCATCACAGGCCTTCGACGACGCGATGAGATGGCTGACCGGACAAATGCCGCAAACGCGCGCGGTGATGTTGGGCATTTCATAGAACGGGCGGCCTTCGCAGAACTTCTCGAATCCGCGCAACTGGGTGACGTGAAAGGTCGCGTCCTGCACAATGCCGGCGTCATCCAGCTGCAGAGTGATCTTGCCGTGTCCTTCCAGCCGCGTGACGGGGTCGATGACAAGGGTGCGAGGCATGGATTCTCCAATCAGCCGAAGTGGGCAATGCCGCCCAGCGTCGGCAGGTGACCCGCCAGCAACTCGGACAAAACCGCATAGATCGTGTCCGCGGAGGGAGGGCAACCCGGCACGAAGACATCCACCGGCACCACCTCGTGGACGGGCCGAACGCGATCCAGCAGCGCCGGCACGCCGATCGTCGGAACCTGCTTTTGCAAGTCGACATTCTCCTCGTAGACACGCTGGAGCACCGGCAGCGGGCCAACCATATTGCGCATGGCCGAGACATTGCCGGTCAGTGCGCAGTCGCCCAGCGAAACCAGAATCCGCGAATGCTCGCGAATCTTTCGAATCTTCTTCAGATCCTCTTCGCTCGCTACGGCACCCTCCACCAGGGTCACGTCGACCTGATCAGGGAAGGTTTTGCGATCCACAAGGGGGCTGTACACCAGACGGAACCGGCTGCTCAGTTCGATGAGCCGCTGGTCCATGTCCAGCAGAGACATGTGACAGCCGGAGCAGCCGTCGAGCCAAACGGTGGCCAGTGTTTTCAGGTCGCTCATGGCTTTTCCCCTTTGCTCATGGCTGCTCTCCTTCCCTCATGATCCGCAGATACGGCAGGAACTCCGGATGCTTCGTCGCTTTGCTGACTGCGCGGTTCTTCTCGAACAGGGCGCCGGTCGGGCAGACCTGCACGCATTTGCCGCAACTGGTGCAGGTTTCCGAGGCGCCCCACGGCTCCTTCAGGTCGGTGATGACCAGCGACTGCGCGCCGCGGCCCATCACCCCCCAGGTGTTCGCGCCTTCCACCTCGGAACAGACCCGTACGCACCGCGTGCACAATACGCAGCGATTGTGGTCCACGGTAAATCGCGGATGCGAGGCGTCCACGGGTAATTGCGGATACTGGTACGGAATCTCGACATGGGTGAGCCCCAGCGAGAGCGCCAGGCTCTGCAATTCGCACCGTCCGTTCGCCACGCAGACCGAGCACACGTGGTTGCGCTCGGCGAAGAACAGCTCCAGGATCATCGTGCGGTAACGGTCGATTTTCGCAGAATGGGTGACGACTTCCATGCCCTCCTCGACCCGCGTGACGCAGGCGGGCAGCAGTCGCCGCGCGCCCTTCACTTCCACCAGGCAAAGGCGGCACGAACCCACGCTCGACAGCCCTTCGATATGGCAGAGTGTCGGGATGGCGATGTTGTGCTCCCGGGCCGCTTCGAGGATGGTCTGGTCGGGACGCGCGCTGACATCCTCGCCGTCGATCGTCAGGGTTCGAACATTGGCTTCGGCGCTCATGCATGCACCTCCCCGCGCGCAGCGTCTGCGCCCGCCGGGCTGCACTCGCAGACACCCGCCGGGCAGCGCTTCTCGTCAATGTGGGCCAGATACTCGTGCCTGAAGTAGCGGAGCGTGCTCAGCACTGGATTCGGCGCCGTCTGCCCCAGTCCGCAAAGACTGGTCGCACCTACCATTTCGCATAACTCTGTCAGTTGGTCGAGATCCCGGTGCGCCCCCTCGCCTTTGCAGATTTTTGTCAGCAGGTTATACATCTGCACGGTCCCGGCGCGGCAAGGGATGCATTTGCCGCACGACTCCGTCATGCAGAACTCCATAAAGAAGCGGGCGACCGAGACCATGCACGAGGTATCGTCCATGACGATCATGCCGCCCGAACCCATCATGGAACCGGCGCTGATGAGAGCGTCGTAGCTGATCGACAAGTCGAGATGCTCCTCCGGCAAACATCCCCCGGAAGGGCCGCCAGTCTGTACTGCCTTGAACTTCCTGCCGTCCGGCACGCCTCCGCCGATACCGAAGATAATCTGCCGCAGCGTCATTCCCATCGGCACCTCGACGAGACCGGTGCGCAGGATCCTGCCCGTCAGAGCAAAGACCTTGGTCCCCTTGCTGCGCGCGGTTCCCATCGAGGAAAACCACTCGCCGCCGTGGCGGATAATCGGCGCCACATTGGCGAACGTCTCCACATTGTTGATCAGCGTCGGCGCGCCCCATAATCCGGAGACCGCCGGATAAGGCGGCCTTGGACGCGGCGTCCCTCGCTTGCCTTCAATGGAAGCAATCAGCGCAGTCTCTTCCCCGCAGACAAAGGCCCCCGCTCCCAGGCGAATATCGATGTCGAAGCTGAAGGTCGTCTCGCAGATGCCGTTGCCCAGGAAGCCGCGCCGGCGCGCCTGCTGCAACGCCACCGTCAGCCGCTGCACCGCGAGGGGATATTCGGCACGCACATAGATGTACCCCTTGCTGGCACCAATGGCATATGCCGCGATGGCCATTCCTTCGATCACCCGTTGCGGATCGCTCTCCAGCACGCTGCGATCCATGAACGCTCCGGGGTCGCCTTCGTCGCCGTTGCAGATCACGTACTTTTGCGCACCCTTCGCCTTCGCGACCGTGTCCCACTTCAGCCCCGTGGGATATCCGCCACCCCCGCGGCCGCGCAGGCCGCTTTTCGCGATCTGCTCGATAACGGTCTGCGGCGTCATGTCCGTCAGTGCCTTCACCAGCGCCTCGTAGCCGCCCCGGGCGATATATTCCTCAATCTTTTCCGGATCAATGTGACCCGAGTTCTCCAGCACGACATGGTGCTGCCCGTCAAAGTACCCGCCCAGATGAGGATCGAGGCGCGCTGCCGGCTCGCCATCCAGCGACTGGACGACCCCTTTGGCGTCGCCCTCGTGCACATGCCCGTAACGGGTCTCGCTCGGCTCGATCAGCACCATCGGACCAGCGGCGCACAGGCCCATGCAGCCGGTGCGGCGCACATGGCACTTTTTCCCGCAGGCTTCCGCTTCTTTCTCAATGGCGGCTTTCACCCGATCGCTGTGCTGGGAGAGGCAGCCGGTTCCCATGCAAACGTTCACCTGGAAGTCATACCGGTCTCGCTCTTCCACCTGAGCTGCGGCAATCTGTTCCAGTTCCTCGGCGTTCATTGCTGGGTCCACCTTTCCAGCTGTTGCGCCAGCTGCGGCCCTTCCATCTGGCCTGACAGCTCGCCGTCCAGCAGCACCACCGGTGCGCGCCCACAGGCGCCGACGCAGCGCGCCGTGGTGAACGAGACCTCACCGTCCGGAGTCGTCTGCCCAGGACGGATGTGCAGCAGCTTCTCAGCGTTCGCGACCAGCTTGTCCGACCCCTTGATGTAGCAGGCCGTGCCCGTGCAGATGGTGCAGGTGTGTTTGCCCGGCGGTTTCAGGCTAAAGAAGTGATAGAAGGTGACCACTCCGTAGGCCTGGCTGAGCGGCACGCGCAGAGACTGCGCCACGAACCGAATCGACGGCTCATCCAGATAGCCGAACGAGGACTGGACCGTGTGGAGCGTCTCAATCAGCGCATTGCGTGAATAGCCGTGCTTGCGCATCGTGCCATTCACGATTCTCCAGCGCTTGTCTTCAGAGGGCAGAGGCGGACGTTCTGCATACAGCGCCATGGGGCACCTCCATCGATTGCCCGGGCAATCGTGGCTGGGTTTCCCGCTCCTCCGGCGCTGCGGGCGAACGCGCAGTCGAACCGGGCGAAACGGTCCCTGAGCTTGTTGCTTCGGTGGCAGGCTTTCCGTGCATGAAAGCCTCGGAGTCAACGCGCCCTTCAGAGATAGATTGCCGTGCGAACACCACGATTGTCGGTGACCAACGTCACTGGCGACAACGGGAAATTGTGACTGGTTTCGCTCTGCATGTGGAAATCGTCTTCACCCTCGTCAACGGTCGGGAACCGCCACCTCCGTGTTTTGCAGACGTTTCGGATCGCCAATCACCTCCAGCCCGGCGATGCGTCCATCCGCGAACGTAAAGCGCAGCACGCGGAACAGCCGCCCGCGCGGAGCGACAACAAGGCCCACTGTCCCTTCCACCAGCGCCACCCGCGCCAGGCGTGCCCCCTGTGCCGTTCGAATCGCTTCCCTGGCCCAGGCTTCTGCACCCTGCATCTGCGGCAAGCCGCGGGGAGCCGCCGTCGCATCCGCCTGTACGGCAAACTCCGGAGTCATCAGCGTCACCAGCTTCGCCGCGTCTCCGGCCCGCAGCGCCGCAAGAAAGCCCTCCACAAGCGAACGCTGATGATCGATTTGCCGTGGGGGAAGACTCGTCACTCCGTGTACGCGACGCCGCGCCCGGCTGGCCAGTTGCCGCACCGACTCCGGCGTGCGCCCGGCAATCCGCGCAATCTCCTCGAATGGCACGTCGAATACGTCGTGCAGGACAAAGGCCACGCGCTCCGCGGCATTCAGCCGGTCCAGCACAACCAGCGTCGCCAGCCCAACGGAATCCGCCAGCATCGCTTCCTGCTCGGGATTCATCGCGGGATGAGCGCTGGCCGTGGCCTCGGATCCTGGTGCCTCCAGCGCTTCCTCCCGTCGCGACTGGCGCGTGCGGAGCATGTCCAGACACACGCGCGAAACAACCGTCGTCAGCCAGGCACGGAGATTCTCCACACCGTCCGCGCCGGAACGGCTGAGCCGCAGCCACGCTTCCTGCACTGCGTCTTCCGCTTCGCTCAACGAGCCAAGTAGCCGGTAGGCAACGCCCTGCAGGTGCCCGCGGTTCTGCTCGAACCGCTCCGCCAGCACCTCACTCTCGTTCATCGCGCCTCCTGCGCCAGCGCCGCCATCTGTGGCGATGTTCCGCAACGGCGGCTCGCCGGGCGCAGCCACCACGAAATCACGGCCAGCGTCGCGGTCACCAGAGTCACGATGACTTCAACGCCCCCGCCGCAGGCCATATGCGATATCGCAGCACCTGTCATCTCAAAAAAGACTCCCGCATAGGCCCATTCTTTCAGCAGCGGCAGGCGAGGTGCGAGCAGCGCCGGCACCGCCAGCAACTTCCACACACCCAGAATCGTCAGGATGTAGGCGGGATATCCGAGCTGGGTCACCACCTGCACGACGTGACGAGTGCGCGCAACATCCCAGATGCCCCCTGCCAGCAATTCCGCGACCAGAAGTCCCGTGACGATCCAATACCCAATCATTGCTGTTCGTGCCGGCCGCTGACCGGGGTTGTGTGCTCCATGCATCGTGATCTCCATCCTTTTCTGCAGGGTCCCTGTCACATCCGCCGATCGGGACCCGTCATACAAGTGACGGTCGAAATTCACCGAATGTGACAAGGAGATCCCCCATGCAGGCACGTTTGAAAAATCCGGTAATGCTCTTCCCCAAAGCCTTGCAGGCGCTGCTGGCCCTCAAATCTTCCATCGATGGCAGCGGACTGCCGGAATCCACCGTGAAGCTTGTCCTGCTGCGCGTGAGCCAGATCAACGGCTGCAGCGTCTGCGTGGACATGCACGCCCGTGAACTGCGCCAGGCAGGCGAATCCGACGACCGGCTGTTTTCCATTGCCGCCTGGCGCGATGCCCCGTACTTCACCGATGCTGAGCGTGCCGCCCTGGCGCTGGGCGAAGCGGTCACTCGCCTCAGCGACCGGCCCGATCCGGTGCCGGACGATATCTGGGACGAGGCTGTGCGCCACTACGACGAGAAGCCGCTGGCGGCTCTGCTCTTTGCCATCTCGCTCATCAATGTCTTCAACCGCCTCAATGTCTCCACCCGCCAGGTCGCCGGCGGCTGGACGAAATCGGCGGAAACCAAGGAATGGATGGAAAAGAACGTTCTCGCCAGGACCGCATGAGTCAAGGTCGGAGGGCGGGTTCGGCCCCGAAGCCCGCTCTCACCTCCGGCATTCCGATCGTTGTTATTATCACCAACGAAAATTCAGACTCCGCGACAGGAGGTCCCCGCCATGCCGGCTGAGCTTCACAGAGCATCTCCGATTCTTTCCCCCGGCGCCAGCGGGCTCGACGAGCCCTTTCTCCCGCCCATCGAAAGACCCTCCGGGCTGGGGCTCCGATTCCTTTACCGCATGTCCCGCCGCCGGTTTGGGAAGGTCATGACACCGTTCAAGGTTTTTGTCGCCCGCATGCCGCTCGCGTTCGGTCAGTTCATTGGAAAGATTGCCCAACTCGATAAGAAACTCATCCTTCCCCTCGAAACCGTTATGCTTGTGCGCGAGCAGGTCGCCCGCATCAATGTCTGTCTCTTCTGCATCGACATCGGCCGCTGGTTCGCCATCCAGGCATCCATGAACCAGGCAAAATTCGACGCGATCGCGCAGTATGCCACCAGTCCGCTTTTCACTGAGGCAGAGCGCGCCGCACTCGACTACGTCACCGAACTCACGCGCGACAAGAAGGTCGCCCCGGAGACCTTCGCCCGTGTCGTGCACCATTATTCCGAACGCCAGATCTGCGAGATTGTCTGGCTGGTCGCGACCGAGCACGTCTACACATCAGCAACATCGGCCTGAACATCCACTCCGATCTGCTCTGCGACCTGAGCCAGGGGCGGGGCGCGGCCTGACCGGCTGCGCCTTCAGATCCTGCGCACTTGAGTCGGTCGTCGCTCAGTTGCGGCTCCCGGCCATTGTGCCGGCCGGTGATTCATTCTCTGCATTACTGCCCGATGTCTTCGTTCCAGATCTCCGGGTGCTCGCGGATAAATCCGCCAAGCAGATCCGCGCACTCCTGCAAATCCAGGTCGATCACCTCGACGCCGTGCTCGCGCAGCCAATCGATTCCGCCCCGAAAGTTTCGGCTCTCGCCCACGATCACGGTGGGGAATCCAAACTGCCGGATGAGCCCGCTGCAGTACCAGCACGGCGCCAGCGTGGTCACCATCACCAGATGCCGATAGGAGCGCTGCCGCCCTGCATTCCGGAAGGCATCGGTTTCCCCGTGAGCGGAAGGATCATCGTGCTGGACCCGGCGATTGTGCCCTGAACCCAGCAGTTTCCCCTGCGGCGTGAAGATCGCCGCCCCAATCGGAATCCCGCCCTCTGCCAGGCTGATGCGGGCTTCTCGCAACGCCGTCTCCAGCATCACTTTCGGATCCTGAACTGGTTCCATCGGTACCCACCTTAGCAGTTCTCGCCTGTGCGGGCGCGAGCAAAGCAGCGTACTCTGGGCAAAGCGCATCCACCTGCATTGCGGAGAAACCATGACCCCCACGGGACCGTCACAACGCGACGCCGACCTGCACAAAGGCGCCATCGAAGACAATCCGCCGGAATCCTCGCGTCCTGGCGAAGCCCACAACCGACTCGCCAATCAGCTTCCGCATCGCGACAGCAACGAGGAAATCAAGGAAAACGATTCCGATTTCCCTGAGCCGGGCTCGAATCCTGAGCACTCGTAATCGCGACGGGGCTGAGTCGGCTTTTTTTCTCGCAGACCGTCCGCGATCCGCAACTCTGCACGCAGACAGGCTCCCTGTACCCTGTTCTCCGTAGCCTGTACCCTGCTTATATGCTGGTGCTGGCTTCCGCCTCTCCGCGACGGCGCGATCTGCTCATTCAGGCGGGATTTTCCTTCGAGATTCTCGCTGCCTCTGTGAATGAAGACGCGCACCCCGACGAGCGGCCGATCGGATATGTCCTCCGCCTCGCGCGTGAAAAAGCCGAAGCGGTCGCCGCCTCCGCGGAGTTTCAGCACCTGGCCCGGAGCAGTCCCGGGCCGCCCATCATTCTCGGCGCCGACACAACCGTAGTCGCGCCAAACGGGGAGATCCTTGGCAAGCCGGAGGGTGATGCCGATGCGGCCCGCATGCTCCGCCTTCTCGCCGGCGCCACCCACCAGGTGATCACCGGCGTGGCCCTTCTTGTTCCTCAGGCCGATATCGCCGAAGTCGCCGCCGAAGTCACCCACGTCACCATGCTCACGCCGAGCGGTGAAGATCTCGCCCGCTACGTCGCCACCGGCGAGCCCCTTGGGAAGGCCGGCGCTTACGCGATCCAGGGACAGGCGGCACGATGGATTCCGCGTGTGCAGGGCTGCTATTTCAATGTTGTCGGCTTGCCGCTCGCGTTGGTCACGACCATGATCGAAGCCGTCGAAATGCGCCTGCGCTCCGGCGTCGCTGCTCAGATTGTCGTTCCCTGAGGACCTTTCCTTTCGGCGCCTCGTGGCCGATTCGTCGCTTGCCCCGATGGCAAATCCTTAGCTGGCCCTCGACTGCTTCTTCACCTGGTCAGGCTCCTGCGCTCCGATGACGTGGTCCGATGTGGGTGGCGACTCCGGTTGTCCCTTGACGACCAGCCCCAGGACGATCGCCAGGGTCACCGCCAGCAACCCGATCTCCATCAGCTTCAGCATCGCGCTCATCCTTTCCCATTCAGGTCGTACGGATCATCTCCGCCAACAGCGCCGTCCGCGGCACGAGATCTTTCAGAAGCACTGACTCATGGGATGCGTGCGCTCCTTCGCCGACCGCTCCCATGCCGTCCAACGTAGGAACCCCCATGGCTGCGGTAAAGTTTCCGTCGGACCCGCCGCCGGTCGCCGCCTCCTCCAGGCAAAATCCCAAACTCTCCGCCAAAGACTGCGCATGCCGAAACAGCGCCACCGTCGCGCGGCTCCGCTCCATCGGCGGCCGGTTCATTCCGCCTTCCACTTCGAGGACGCAGCGACGGTCACGAACGCGCAAACGGCGAAACCTTTTTTCGATCCGCGCTGCGTCTTTCGCGCGCGCAATTCTTACATCGATTTCCGCCTGCGCCTCGGCGGCCACTACGTTCGTCCGCGTTCCTCCCCGAATCACCCCCGGATTCACGGTGAGACCACGATCCAGCTCAGTGAATACGCGAATCGTCTCCAGTTGATGCGCCAGTTCCTGAATCGCGTTGTGCCCTCGCTCAAAATCCACGCCTGCATGAGCCGCTACGCCTCTCACCCGCACCGTGTAGTCGCCGACGCCTTTGCGCGCGGTTTTGTACGCTCCGGCGAGACCCTGTGCGGGCTCCAGCACAAACACAGCTGCGCACTCCTTTGCCAGCTTCTCAGTCATGGCTCGCGACACCGGACTCCCCACCTCTTCGTCGCTGTTCAGCAGCATGACGATTGGACGATGCTCAGACCCAATCGTGCGCAGAATTTCGATGGCGGTCAACGCCATCGCTACCCCCGCCTTCATGTCCAGCGTGCCAGGACCCCATACGCGTCCCTCTGCCACCCGAAACGGCATCTTCGCCAGGGTGCCCATCGGCCATACCGTGTCGAGATGGCCCAGCAGCATCAGAGGCCTGTCCTTTTTCCTGGCCGCTCCAGTCCCGCCAAATCGCAGCTCCAGGATGTCGCCGAAGGCGCGCTGCCGGTGCCGCCGCACTCCGGCTCTCCTGTCTGCCGCCATCTCGGCGACGGCCTCGGCACACCGGTCTACGGCCCGCTTATCGTCGCTGGGCGACTCCAGGTTGACCAGCCGGCGTATCCGATCGAGCAACTTTGGCTCTACGTCCTCAACGAGGCTCAGGGCGTAATTCTGACCGTATGTACTTCTTTTTATTGATCCTGGAGGCAAAGGAATCTCCTTTGGTACCGTGACTTTGGGCAGGGGTTGTGTGGCAAAATTACAACACTGCAACTTTCAGTCTCCGGCTGTAGTCTATGTCTTCATTGAGGCGGACGCTTGGCAGAATCATCGCACCTGGAAAACACAATTTCCTCCCCAATTGATTTCTCCGGCATTGGCCTCCACAGCGGCGCGCCGGTTTGCGTGCGGCTGCTGCCCGCCCCGGCCGGATCCGGCGTGGTCTTTCGTCGCGCCGATCTCGATGGGTTCGAAATCGCCGCGATTGGCCGCAATGTAGCCAAAGTCAGTTACGCCACCAGCCTCATGCGCCAGGGCGTCCTGATCTCCACCACCGAGCATCTGCTATCTGCTCTGCTCGGCATGGGCATCGACAACGTCATCGTCGAAATCGACAACCTGGAGCTTCCGATCCTCGACGGCAGTGCTCTGCCCTACGTTCAGGCCTTCCGCGAAGTCGGTCTTAAAAGTCAGCGCCGCCGCCGCGAATACATGCGCATCCTCAAGAGCGTAGAGGTTCGCGACGGCGACAAGTTCATCGGCGTCTACCCCGGCGACGGCTACTCCGTCTCCTACCAGATCGACTTCCCGGCTCCGATCGGACAACAGGGTTACGTCGTCGATCTGGCCACCGGCGCCTACGAGCGGCAGATCGCCCCGGCTCGCACCTTCGGCTGGCGCGAGGACGAGCAGAAGCTCCGTGATATGGGTTTGATTCGCGGCGCGTCGGAGGAAAGCGTCATTGTCCTCTCGAGGCAGCGGGTCCTCAACGGATCTCTTCGATTTCGGGATGAATTCGCCCGCCACAAGGTCCTCGACCTGATTGGCGATCTGGCTCTTGCCGGCCACCACATCCTCGGCCATGTCGTCGCCGAGCGCGCCGGACACGCCATGCACACCGCGTTGGTGTCGCGTCTGCTGCGCGACCGATCCGCCTGGAAACTGGTTACGCTCGGATCGGAGAGGTCCAAAGCGAAACCGATCGCCGCGCGCACACCGAGCCTGGTCACTGCATAGCGCTGTTCGGCCCCGCCAAATCAATCCATGCTGAAGATGCAGGCGGCGCCCGTCGAAGCCCTTCTGTGTCCTCTGTACTCTCGGTAGTAAACCGTGCCAGCCAAACGCAACTGCTTCCCTTCAAGCTGCTACCGTTGCGGCTCGCCGGTCTCCTGAAAGCGCACCCCCGCCAGCATGGTCCCCGACGCCAGTACCGCGCGCAGCTTTTCCGGATTCTGGCCGCTTGTCGCTGCCGCCTCGGTGATGATCTGCACGGCTCTGGCCGGATCGGCACTCGAAGGCAGGCGAAAGATCCACGGCACGTTCGTCGATGTGAGCGTGCGATCGTCGGTCAGGGCCACCACGGGCACAAACGTCTTCAGAGCCAATTGCTCCGCCAGATGCGCACAGTCCCGATTCAGAGCTACGACTGCGAGCGCATGCTCGTCTTCCAGGGCATGCACCAACCGGGTCGTCGCCACTCCCCAGTTCTGACTGCTTTCCACGGGAATCACCCGCCAGCGCGTCGAGCGCAGAGCCCTGCGCACCTCGGCCGATGCCGCCACCGCCGGTGCTCGTGGCCCGAAGAGCACAATCGCCGCCTGCCCTCGCGGCAGGTCTGCTCGATGCGGCCCCAGATAACGCACCTCATCCTCGCCCACGCGCGCATAGGGGGGCGCCGGTTTCAGAGAACCGAGCGGACCTTGGCTCTCCTCGACGTCGACCGCCCCCGGATGACTCTCGGCCTGTCCCGCATTCATCGTCGCCAGCCGGTACGTAATCGCCCCGCCGTGCACAGTCCCGAGAAACATCGGGCTCACGTTCTTGTTGTTGGGATCGAAGACCATGGGCCCGGTCACACCGTCGTAGCGGTGCACCTGATCCAGCGCATCCTGAATGCGCGCCCGATTCAGTCCCGCTTTGCAGATTGACTCCAGCAGGATGTTCATCGCGTCATAAGCCAGCGCAGCGAAAGCCTCAGGCTTTTCGCCATACTTCGTCTCGTACCGCCGCTCGAACGCCGTCCACTTCGGATCGCTTCGCGTCGGATCGTAGGGATAAACTGCCGCGAAACCCTCAGCCGCCGGTCCTGCCTTCACCAATAACTCGTCGCCCAGCGTCCGGTAGCTGCCGAACACCAGCTGGCGCATGCCGAGTTCGCCCATTTCTTTCAGGATTTCCGCGGCTTCGTCCTGGTCCGCCCACAGCACGATCGCGTCCGCGCGCGAGTCGCGAATGATCCGCAACTCGCGCCGGAAATCCGTATCGCCGGGTAGAAATTTCTGCTCAATGACCAGGGGATGCCCGAGGCGCCTGGCCGCGTCGCGAAACTTCCCCACCCCCATGCGTCCGTAGCGATTGTTCACCCGCAACAGCGCCGCCCGCTTCAGACCCAGGTCAGTGAAGATGTGCCGTGCCAGCGTGTACGACTGCACCCGATCATCCTGCAGCACTTCGAAATACCAGGGGATATATGTCTCCGGGATTGTCGGATCGGTTGAGGCCGAATTGACGATCGGGATCTCCGCCTTCAGCGCCACCCGCAACACGATGTGCGTGCTCTCGGAGCTGATCGAGCCGAAGATTGCCCAGTCCTGTTCGTCGTAGATCATCTTCACGGCTTCGTCCGACGGCGAACCCCAGATTGCCGATGTCGTCGGCCGATCGCCGTATTCCGCGCCGCGCTGCCAGTTGTTGTAATCGTCGTGGATCATCAGCCGAAACGGCTTCCCGCCGTAGCCGCCGCGCGCGTTCGCCTCGTCGATGGCCATCCCGGCCCCGTGCAGCATGCGCAGTCCGAAAACCTGGTCTTCCTGCTTTTCCACCGGCCCCAGGAAACCGATGCGAATCTCGCTCACGTTCTTCGGATCCGGGATGTCTCGCCCCGACCCCGTATAAATGTTGGGCGTCAGATAGTTCTCGTAGTATGGCTTCGAGAATTTCTCATAGGGCTGCAGATCCTTCGGCTCTCCCGCATAGGGCGCCACCGTGCGGTCCGGCGGCGGACCCGGCGGATGCTGCCCGCATGAGCATCCCGACGCCGACGCACCCGGCCCCTCCTGGGCAGGTAGTCCGGCGGGCAGCAACAACACCAGTGCCAGAACGGTCCCGCCCGAACAGCAGAGTCCGCGATCCATGGTCGTCGCTACTCCGCTTTTCCTGCCGTCAGGAACATCGCGATCGCCTCAATCTCCACCAGCAGCTCGGGCCTGCACAGCTTGGCCTGAATGCCCGTCGACGCCGGCAGCGGATCCAGCTGCTGCTCCCGGAAGAACGCCGTCCGCTCTTCGTTAAACGCCTCGTAGTCGCGGTCGATGTCCCGCAGATAGCAGCTCGTCCGCACGATGTCCTTCCACGTCGCCCCTTCGCTCGCCAGCAGTCCGGTGATGTTGGCAAACGTCCGCCGGCATTGAGCGCGGACGTCGCCGATGTGCACACTCTTGCCCTCCTCATCGATGCTCGCCGTGCCCGAGATCAGCAGAATGGTCACTCCATTCAGGTCGATCCGCATACCTCGCGAGAACGAACTCGGCTTCGCGTAGGCATACGCCTCGTTCAGAACTCCGTGATTCGTAATCGCCCGCTTCTCCAGGGGTGCATGTCCCAGTCCCTCCAGGATTTCCTCTGTCGCGCTCATAAAAACGCCTCCTCAATAAGGTTGATAAACTCCGTGGCTCAGCCCTTCCGCTGTCGCCACCCAAACATCGCGTCCCTGAAAATCAATACCCAGCACGTAGTTGTGCGCCGGTGCCGTCGCCACGGGGATCTTGGTCACATGCCCTGCCGCATCGCTCACCATCATCTCCGGCTTGTGCGTGTCGAGTGCCGGCCGATACACCGCCCAGTTGGTCCCGTCGTAATAGGCAAGGCCTTTGTCCGTGCAGAACCAGGCACGATTGCGGTCCACGCCTTTTACGAAATTCGTGAAATTGCTCGGCAGCCCGCTGTCTTTCGTCAGGAAGTTATGCCAGTAGCGCCCGTCGTAGCGGCTGTCGCCGAAATAGGTTGACACCCAGACGATTCCATCGACATAGCTCACCGAACTCGTGATCTCGTGGATCAGCCCCTGATTCTTCAGCAGGACGATTTCGTTTTCGCCATCCGGATCGGAGTACATGTCCCAGCCGCCCGTCTTTTGCGTGTACTCCAGCAGCCCGCTGCCCCAGACCGCGTAATAAACTTTGTCCGATTGCGCTGACACCCCATACGCCCATATCTCGATCATCGGTGTATTGCGCTCGTTGTAGAGCGACCACTCGCCGGTGCGCGTGTTCAGCCTGCACGCCCCCGCTGCCGTGGCGACCCATACGTTGTCTCCTTCGACTGATACGCCATACACCACGTCGTTGCTGAGCCCCGAGTTGAGTTGCGTGTAGGTGTCGATCCGTCCCGCCGAAATGCGGCTCAGTCCACCCATCGTCCCGGCCCAAACCACACCTGTCCGACTGTCCAGCGCCAGCGACAGCACCGCGCGATGCGCCAGGCCGTCCGCAGTCGTGTACACCTTCCACCGCCCGTTTTCGTACTCTGCCAGCCCGTTGTTCGTCCCCGCCCAGATGCGATCGCCATCTACCAGCACAGCGAACACGTGATTGTCCGGCAGGCCATTCGCGGTCGTGAAGTTCTCCCAGCGGAAACGCGGCATCTTCGGCACAGTCTCGGTCTGCGCGACCGCGCGGGCCGCCGCGTGAGCCGCCCGCGCAGGATGCACTACTTGTCCGTTGACTGGACTGACGGCGGCCACTATGAGAAACACCAGGATCACTGTCCGTTTCATCGCGTCCTCAGATACTCAATCAGATCGTTGAGCTCGTCTTTGGTCAGATCGTTGGTCCGCCCATGCCGATCGTGCGGGTTATAGATTGTCCAGATCTCCTCCAGCGTCGCCGCGGACCCATCGTGCAGATAGGGCGCAGTCAACGCGATATTCCGCAGCTGCGGCGTGTCGAGGAGGCCGCTGTTATCGGTCGCCTTCCCGGTTCCCACATCAAAGGATTTCTGGCTGGTTCCCTTCGGGCCGCTGTGACAATACGAGCAACGATTCTGGAGCGGGATCGGCTCCCCCATCGCATCCACGGTGCGAAAAAAGATCGCCCGGCCGCGTTCCTGCGCCGGCGTCAGTACTCCATCCGCGGCCAGCCACCGGTTCGGTCGCGACGGCAGGGATCGGATGTACAGCACCAGATCCGCCAGTTGCAGATCGTCGTAATTCTGTGTTCGCCAGAAGTACATCTCGGTGCGGATGCCGCACTCCTTCACCAGCGTGGGGTTGCCGCCATTCCACTTGAACGGCTCCGTCCCGCGCAGATCTTCGATCAACCGGTTATCGACAATATCCCGGCCGAAGCCATCCGGTTCCAGGTCCCACTGCAGGCCGTCAAAGGTTGAGTCGATGTGGCAGTTCGAACAGCCAAACTGCCCCTGGAACGAGTGCGACGAATAAAAGATCTGTTCGCCTCTCCGCAGCGCGGTCACTTTGGCCGGCCCGGCCAGCCGTAAAGTCCGCACCACGCGCAGTGCCCGGGCATCGATCACGCTGATCGTGTCATCCAGCCGGTTCGCCACATACAGCCGGGCTCCGTCACGGCTCATCACCACGCCCCGCGGGTTCTTCCCCACCGGAATTCGTGTCACCACATAGTGAGCGCTGGCTGAAAGGTCTTCCGCGAACGGCTCCGGATGTGCGCGAATGAACCCCAGCATCCGTTTTGTATCGATCACCGTGACGCAATCCGATCCCGCATTCGTCACAAAGATCCGCGACTTGTCCTGCGCAATCGCGACGCCGAACGGCATGGCAAAATAGCGGTCGATTTCGTCCAGCGGAATCTCAACGAGCCTGCGCGGATCCGCCCCAAAAACCGTCAGCGTGTCGACGAACGCCCACCCGTGCTCCACGTGGGCCAGCGGCACCAGGTTCTTCGGGTGCAGCTCTGCCGCCACTCCCAGCCGACCATCCTGCGAGACGGCCACATGAAACAAACCCGCGATACCCGACAGCGTCAGGCGGTCGACCACCTGCGCCTTCGCCGGATCGATGACCGTGATCTCCGATCTGGGCGGGGTTCGATACGGGCCAGGATTGGGGTAAACATGCGTCGCGTAGATGCGGCTGCCATCCG
>Ga0335073_10005291_pt1 | contig 18121 bp, 10 predicted proteins | sample Lox_Sample_22_FD_207093 | JGI IMG/M metagenome (GOLD analysis project Ga0335073, IMG submission 207093) | Soil microbial communities from Loxahatchee National Wildlife Refuge, Florida, United States - Lox_Sample_2.2 | ecosystem: Environmental > Terrestrial > Soil > Wetlands | place: USA... | reverse complement strand
TGGCGCACCAGCATCATCTGGGGATTCCAGGCGAGGATCTGCCTCGCCAGGCCCGGCTCCGGCACGCGCCGGACCGCATCCTCCAGGCGGACTGGAGGATTCCTCTTCTCGCTCATATACGCCTCGGAAGCGCTGTCAGCGCTCGAGTCCCTGGGGTCACTCATGGATTGTTTCTGCCGCCCGTCTTTCTTGTCAACGGAGAGTCGTCTTCTCAGGTCATCATCGAGGTACTTTGTACCGCTATGTGAGACGCGCCTGCCAGAACATGCGTTGCCGCGGGAATTCGTTCGCACCGGGGCGCGGCTCGCGCCGTGGATCCGCTCTCCTGAGAAGTTCGATCGCCCGCCTAGCGCTGACACACTAACGGCAGAGCCCCACCCGGGAAAGAGTGGGGCCTTCTTTGGCCTGGCGCCGACGGTCAGAAGGTCAGCCGAGCTGTGAACTGCACCTGACGGGGTGGATTGTAGGAGTTGGCTCCCACGCCGCCGGCCTGAACCGTCTCCGTGCCATCGCTGGAACTCGGATTGGTGTAACCCTGAATGTTGAAGGCATTGAACGCGTCGACGTTGATCCGCAGCCTCCACCGCTCCCCAATTGGAAAGACCTTGAACAGCGAGAGAGCTGCGTTGAAGTTCATCGGACCATTCAGGATGGTGTGCGTAAAGGGGTTGGTAATGTAGATCGCGCTCTCGGACACGCCCTGGTTCTGAGCGCTCCCATAGGGCTCGAAAGCGATCGCAGTGTTGTTGCTCTGACCGGCGACATTGCTGATGGCGACCTCATTGTCGTCGTAATACTTCGATCCACAGGTGGTGTCGATGGGCGTCTGATAGGGAACGTAGCTGGATGGCAATCCGTCGATCACTTTGCCGGAGGACCCCGCGCAGGAATTACCGGCAATGGCCGACGGCGCAATGTACCCGTTCCACCACAGATAGCTCTTCAGGCATTGCCCGCTGCGGCAGTCAGTGATGGGAACAGCGTGTTTATAGACGTGAATCTGATTGACGGGACCCCAGTTCCCGGTGTTGACAGCGAAGTCCTGGGATACGAGGCTGCCGGTGCCGGCCAGTTGCCAGCCGCCGACCACCTCATTCAGAGCTTTGCCGGCGCTGCCCAGCAGCCGTTTGCCCTGACCGAAAGGCAAGTCGACGATCGCGTTGAACTGAAGCGCCTGGCGCGGATCGTTGGTGTTGACCATATAGTTTTCCCAGCGATCGAGAGCGCGGTAGAAGCCCCAGTCGGGCACGTTGGCGGGAGGGGACGGAGGAATGCGCAGCGGGCCAACGTTGCCGTAGGGGGAGGTGACCACGCCCGGGCCCGAATCATCGAGCGCGCTGTATGGAACGTATTCGTCGCCGTTTTCGCCGCCGAAGTCTCCGCCCGCCCACAAGGACTTGGACCAGACATAGCTGACCTGCCATCCAATTCCGTGGCGGTAGAGCCTCTGGAAATTCAGCTGCAGCGCGTTGTAATTCGACCACCCGGATTTCTGGATCTGGTAGTTTCCGTCTCCGTAGGTAATGTTGTCGTATGGCCCTTCGCCGGTATTAGCATTGGTCGGGCCAACGGTCTTACCGCGTGGAGTTTCCGTGCCGGTCTGCACCTCCCACAGCAATGATTCAGGAAACGCGTTGTAGTAGTCGTACTGGTTCAGGTAGCTGCCGTGGTTGAACACGTAACTCACCCGCACGACGGAGTTCCACTTCGTTGGCTGCTCAATGGTGAGGTCACCCTGCGTGACCTTGCTGGGCGGGAAATGGGGATCGATGCTCACAATGCTCAGTCCGGGCTGGATGGCGGTGGTGCTGCTGGAGTCAACCACCCCCGCGCTGTTGACGCCCATAGTGACCGGCTGATTGGAACGCAACAGATAGTTCGGCTGGCCATCCGGTGAGTACACCGCGTTGGTGTAACTCTCCGAATATCCCGCGGTGAACGGATTGTTGCGGTTGACCTCGCGGTAAGCCTCGCGGATGGGAATCGGATAAAGGTACTGCCCTGCCGCTCCGCGGATCACGGTTCCGATGCGCATTCCGAAGGGCTGCCAGGCCGCGCCCAGACGCGGGAGCCAGTTATTGTCGTAGTTGTCGACCAGCATGGAGGGCATGCCCGCCTCGGCTGGCGTTTCGAATTTGGCCCCGTCGTACTCGTCGTTCGAGATGATGGCCTGCGTGGTTACGCCCTCCGCGATCAGTTGCGAGAGCGGACCGGAGGTCACTATAGCGTCATTCTTCAGATCGAAGCCCATCATCATGCCGCCGCCCTCCCAGATGGCGGGAAGAGCTTCATAGCGAACCCCGAGATTCAGGGTCAGGTTCGGCCGGATGCGATAGTTATCCTGCAGATATCCGTCTATCTCCAGCTGGCGCAGGTGCTGGTAAGGGGGTTCCAGGTCCACGCCGTAGCTTTCGGCTCCGCCCAGGAATTCGTCGGCATTGGCGTTGCCCGTATTCGAATAGGCGTCGAGCGAGGTGCCGGAGCCGGGGTTTTCCAGCCCCGTATCCTGCCCATCGAATTCGACCGTATCCTTGATTTCGTCGGGCTTGTTCCCGAAGCGGTCGTGAATGAAACGGCCGCCGAAGAGAAGCGTGTGCCGGCCAATGGTTTTGGTGAGGTTTTCGTCCAGATCCGTCAGGATGTCGGTCATGCCGTACTGGAACTGGGTCCCGTCAAAAGGCTGGAAGATTCCTTCGATGTACGGGAAGCCGGTTTCGCCGAAGTTGTTGGGCACTCCCAGCATCTGCTCGTAGTCAAGATTTGGATTTCCGCCGGCGGCGTTCTGCTCCCCCATCCAGGTCTGGCTCAGAACGGTTTCCGAGAAGAACGTGGGCGAGAAGACATGGGTGAACCCGAGGGCCGCGGCGAACGTTCCATCGATGTCGTCGGCGAGACCGCTGGCCGCAAAGGGAAAGCCGTCGGCCGCCAGAGTGGCCGACTCGTTTACAGGATCGTTTCGCGGAGTGATATCGTTCGTGAGGTTCTGCGTATAGCGCAGATAGGCGCGATTGTTCTGGTTGAAAACCTGATCGAGACGGAAGGTGAACTGCGGCTCCGCCGTGTATTCGGGGACCAGAGCGGCGAGATTCGACCCGACCAGCGGATCCTCGTTGTTGGTCGGCAGAGGAGTAATATCGTTCAGGATTTTAGCGGACGGCGATTCGCGGGTAGGAGAAATCTGGTTGTTGGTAAATGCGGTGCGGCACCATTGATCGGTGGTGGTTCCACCGCCGTCCGCCGGCGGCTCGGCACAACTGGCCGAATTGGCAGTGGTCAGGGGATCATACAGCTGCTGAAAGACGCCGGCTGAATTGGTCAGGCCGCTGAAATCGCCGTTCCTCATGGCCGTGGTCGGCACCGTTTCCAGCTGGGCACTGTCCTGGGCCAGGGAGTAGCGCTCATACGCGAAGAACCAGAAGCTCCGGTTGTGGCCGTTGTAGAGGTGGGGAATGACAATGGGGCCGCCGGCCGAGACTCCGAATTCGTTCCGCACGTAGTGGGGAGCAACAAAATTCGAATTATCCTGGCGCTGCCGCGCAATGCCGAAGGCGTTGTTCTCCGCGGTGTAGAACATGGTGCCGTGGAGCTGGTCGGTTCCGGACCTGGTAGAGAGAATCACGGTGGCGGGCGAGTCGTACTCCGCCCCGGAGCCGTCCGTCTCCGCCTGCACCTCGCGAATCGAATCCGGATCGACCATCTGGCTCTGAGACTCATGCACGCCGCCGAATTCGCGATTGGTGAGCGTCGCGCCGTCGACTTCGTACTCCATGGCCGGACCGGACAAGCCATTGGAACAGGAACCGGATTCAGGACAACTGGAGAGCCCCGGGGTGGTATCGTTCACCAGGTTGATGATGTCGCGGCCGTTCTCCGGGATCTGACTGATGCGGGGTGCATCCAGGGTGGAGGTGATGGAGCCGCTGGTCGTGTTGATCAGCTGCACGGCATTTCCCTGCACCACCACCTTCTGAGTTATCGATCCGGTTTGCAGCGTGAAATTGACCTCCGCATGTTGCGCCACCAGCAGATCGATCGTGCGCTCGAAGGTCTTCATCCCCTCGGCAGTGACCGTCACGTGGTAGGTCCCCGCAAAGAGGTCAGGCACCTGGTAGAAGCCTGTGGCATTGGTTTTCGTGTTCAGCCTGACACCCGTGGCGCTGTTCGCTACCTGCACGCTGGCTCCCGGGATCACCGCCCCGGTGGGGTCCGTCACCGTCCCCTGAATCAACCCGGCACCGCTTTGGGCATACAGGGTGCAGCAGCCGATGCCGATGGTCAGCAGGGCGGCAAGAACCAGGCGAAATCCGTTCCTCCCTGATGCGGCATAGGCCAGGACACTGGCTAACGTTTTCATCTATTCCTCCCCAAAAGTCCCTGTCGACCGCGCGCTCCATGGCTTGCCGTGTCGTTACAGTCTGACAATTCGCGATTGTTGAATCCGCTGTGAACGACTGTCGAGAGGCCGCCGCCGGGAGCGTACCGCTGCGTGAGACGCCCACCGAATTCCATACCGAAACTAACTCAGCGCACTCAGCGACTCGCGGGGAGATATGGCTGTCAGCTTCTTCAGCGCGTTAGCGCGCCGGGGCAGGAGTGGCGGAGACCGCCTGTTCGGCCTCCTGCTCGAGCAACAGTACATCCAGCTTTGGATGCTTCTCGAGCTTCTCAGCCTGATTCACATAATCAGAACTGCGGTAATGGATCGCCGCCAGCAGGAGCGGCTCAACCAGGCTTCCCGATTCAACTCCGTTCAGCGACTGGTACGGCCATGGCTTCTCGCCCAGCGCGTAAGGCAGCAGAAAATTCAGCGCCCCGCGGATCGATCCCCCACCCGGGGCCCGATAGTCCCACAGATCGGCTCCCGCGATCTCACCCTCCTGGGCGAGGCGCATGAGCGCCAACAGATCAAAGACCGAATAAGAGAAAGACTTGGTGCGCGCCAGTTCCAGCGGCTCTCTGCCATCGGCCCGTATCTGATACGCGATCCGCTTGCTCTTCGCCGTCTCGACGACCTGACGAGCCAGATTCGTATCGCCCAGAAAGAGGGCGATGCCGGCAAGCTGCTGATCGTACCAGCTGCCATGGTTGTTTTTCGCTGCCGCTTCCGCCCGGCCAATGGGGCTATTCTGCAGCCACTCCAAATAACTGCTGAACCACGTACGCAGTCCATCCCGATCGGCCTGCGTAAGACGCGGAGACGGCGACAGCAGGGTGACGCCGTCCAGTACCAGCGGAATCTCGCGCATGCCGATCAGCCCGATGCCGCGCCCTGTGGTAATCCCGGGGATGGCCTGGCCGTAATTCAGGTTAGGATTCATCCGTGTTGCCGGATCGAGAAACCAGGTACGCAGCAGCAGGACGGCGCGGCCTGCGTATTGCTCATCGCCGGTGAGGTAGTAGCCCAGAGCCAGCGCGTGAACGGCGTCTTCCATGCGAAACAGGTTGGCATGATCGGAAATGCTGCTTTCCTGGGGATCGGTTTCTCCATCCCGGCGCACCCAGGGCAGCCCGTTCGGCGTTGCCGGATTGGGCCACCAGTACGGCGCCAGGCTCATGAAGTCGTGCTTGTCGCCACTCGGCGGAATCTGCTTTTTCTCCATCACCGAGAACGGCCCCACGCTCATGGCACGATCGGCCTCTTCGCGTGCAGCCTGCAGAATGGCCGGGCCCGGATGCAGTTTCTCGCGCAGCAGGAACGAGCCGGAAAGACGGAGGGTGACGGGTGGCTTTGGCGGCTGAGCCACAGCGGGTACGACAGCAAGAAGGATGAGCACCAGTGCGCGCATGGAACCAATTCCGAACGAATGCAAGGGTACAAGCCGGCCGCATTGTCGCGAATGGGTCTATTTGTCCGGCATCTCATCCAGCGGTACGCCGGCCGGTTCTTGCGGAATGTCGATCAGGACGACCGCATTTTCGATCGGGTCATCGCACACTCCGTGCGGATTTATCTTGCCATCCAGCCGCCGTCGACGACCAGAATCTCTCCATTCACGTAATCCGAGGCCGGTGAAGCCAGAAACACCGCCGCACCCGCAAGATCCTCCGGCTCGCCCCATCGTCCCGCCGGGATTCGCTCCAGGATTTGCCGGTTCCGAACCTCATCCTGCTGCAGAGCCTCGGTATTGCTGGTGCGGAAGTAACCCGGCGCAATGGCATTCACCTGGATGTTGCGCCCCGCCCATTCGTTGGCCAGCGCCTTCGTCATCTGGGCTACGGCTCCCTTGGATGCCGCGTAGGCAGCCACGCGAATTCCCCCCTGGAAGGAAAGCAGCGAAGCGATGTTGATGATCTTGCCGCTGCGCCGCTCGAGCATCTCTCGTCCGGCAAGCTGGCACAGGCGGAAGGTGCTGGTCAGGTTCACCTGCAGCACCCGCTCCCACGCCTCCGCAGAATAATCCTCTGCCGTATCGCGATGAATCGTCCCCGCGTTGTTCACCAGAATGTCGGGCGCACCCATAGCGGCCCGCACCTGCTCGAAAAGCTTTTCGACTCCAGCCTGACTTTCCAAATCCGCAGAGAAGGCCTCCGACCGGACCCCGAGCTCGCGAAGGCAATCGCACGTCTGCGTGGCCGCGCGGCGATTCCCATGACAGGCCACATTCGCCCCAGCCTCCGCAAGCGCCACAGCGACGGCCGCGCCCAGCCCGCCCGCTGCGCCGGTCACCAGCGCCAGCTTGCCCTCCAGCCGAAATCGATCCAGAATGCTCAATTATTCCCGTACCTTTACCACGAACGCGCCAAAGATGACCCCTCTGGGGATGATGAGCTGGTGGGGCGTTCCTGCCGGGATATGAATGATGTCGCCCGTCGCCACTTCCTGCTTCACGCCGCCCCGGATTCCCGTTCCCTTGCTTTCTCCGTCTCCCCTGGTGTGTGCATCGATCAGATGACCGCCAGTGATCAAAGTCGCCGAACCGTCAATCACCACCATGATGTCGTCGAAGTGAGCATGCACTTCCGCTTCGCCCGTCGTGGATCGTTCGGAAAGCATCAGCTTGTGGCTGCTGTAATCCCCCAGTGTCATTCCGCCGCTGCCTTTGGCCTTGACGGTTGCCTCCAGGACCTGCAGTTCGCGTTGCACGTCCGCCCGGCTGAACACCTGCGCGCTTCTTGTTTGCGCCGCTGCCGGAATGGCAGGAATCAGCATCCCGCACAGCACGCAGCAGACAGCCGCCTTCACCATCCTGACCTGCTTCACCGCAAATCTCCAATCCCTACCGCGTCCATATCCGCGTAATCCTGATTCTCCCCGCCCATCCCCCAGCAGAAGCTATACGCCCGTGTTCCCGCGCCCGCATGGATCGACCACCCGGGCGAAACCGCGACCTCCAGGTTGCCGAGCAGCAGGTGCCGCGTTTCGTCCGGCGGCCCCATGAAGTGAAATACCCGATCCGTCTCCGCAACGTTGAAATACATGTAGATCTCTGACCGCCGCATATGCGTGTGCGGCGGCATGGTATTCCACACGCTTCCGGCGCGAAGGTGCGTAACGCCCATCACTAACTGGCAGCTTTTCGCGCCCTGCACGTGGATGTATTTGCAAACGGTGCGATGATTCGAAGTCTCCAGGCTCCCCAATTCGGTCGGGGTGGCCTCGTCCCTGCGGATCAAAATCGTCGGATACTCTGCATGCGCAGGATAACTCAGCAGGTAGAAAACAGCCGGCGTGGTGGCATCGACTGACTCGAACTCGATTGTCTTCCTGCCCCGCCCGGCGTAGAGGCAATCCAGATTCTCCAGATCCCAAGTCTCTCCATCCACGTGAACCCTGCCGGCGCCGCCCGCGTTCAGGATTCCCATCTCGCGCCGCTCCAGAAAATACCCGGCCCGCAGGGCACCGTCCGCCCGCAACGCAAGCCGTTCCTTTTGCGGAACGGCCATGCCCGCCACGGCCCGGTCCGCCTCGATATACGCCAGCCGAATCTCGCCCGGCGCGGCAAGCTGCTCCAGAACAAAGGCCTCGCGCAGTTCCCGTCCGTTCATCCGCGGGTAGCGCGTCGAATCTGCCAACATATGGATCTTCACGACATCTTCTCCTGCCGCTGGGGCAGCCCGGTTACTTTTGTTGGAGGAGCCACCGGACAAAGTCGCTTCCGGCGGCGAAGTTTTCGTATTCCGCCGGCAGCTTGCGGCCGTCGGTGTACTCGTTGTAGAGCCACGGATCGGTGACCGCGACTGCCGTTCCCCTGCCGTAGCGCGCGAACCCCATCAGAATGTCGCCCTTCCAGCGCAGCAGCGAAACCGCCCCCGGCGCGAGCTTCAGCGAACATGTGTCCTTCATATAGAGCCGGTAGGGTCTGCGGAACAGCGGCCCCGGCTGCGTCACGTCGATTCGCCCCATCGCAAAATCGTCCCCGACCACGTGGTGAACCAGCACGTCATTAAAGTGGAGTCCAAATCGATCTGCAAGAATATCCATGTGCTGAATATCGGCGTTCGCCGGATCGTTCTCCAGCATCACCAGAACCCCACCCTGCTTCACCCAGGAAGCGATCTGCGCGGCATCCGACTCGGTCATGAAATGCGGATCGGGAACTTTCGCCTGGTTATCCGGCGAGACAATGAGATAGAAGCGAGCGCCCTTCAGCCTGGCCACCGTCGGCGCTTCATCAAGAGAATCCGTCTCAACCCCATAACTCCGGAAGATATGGCCGAACAGCGAGTATCCGGGGTTGCTGTAATCGTCCCACTTGTAGTGGAAGAGCACCGTCTGGCCCGCGAATTTGGCCCGTTTTTCGCTGTTATACCATCCGTCGACAAGCACCTTGCTGCCCTGGCCGGCTTCTGCCAGCGGAGTCAGCTCCATTTCATTCGCGGCCAGCAGCAGCGCTCCTGCCGTTATCTTGTCGCTCGCTGCCTCTTCCGGCGACAGACCTTGCACGCGGCTCGCTATTGCCGCCCACGCCCGCCGGGTGGCTTCGCCGTAGCGGCGCGACAACCAACCCAGGCGCACTCCCCGGGCCAGCGAATACGTCACCATCGCAGAAGCTGCAAGGTCCGCGTTGGCCTTGCTGGTCTTGGCAGTCTGCGTGTCGCTCCACAAACCGGCAGCCTGCGTGCGTAGTGCCGTCGCTGCTAAGTGCCTCAGATCAGCCAGTGCCGCCGCACGCGCCGGGGAATCCTGCGGGAAGTACGGCAGCGCATCCACCAGCGTCATCATCCGGAACCCCAGATCGCGCGCTCCGGAATTCCTGGGAACGTGTTCCATCTGCTCGGCGATCCGCGCAAAGTCTCCGTCCCGGTGAAACACCGCTGCATACGCCGCCAGAAATGGTTCGGTATCGTACGCCATCTCTGCAGTGGGGATCTTTCCCGACAGCAGCCTCTCGTAAAGAGCAGTCGCGCTTTGGTAGTAGCTCTGCTTTTGCGTCACCCGGCAGAGCAGAAGAATCGTGCTGCCCGTCGACTCAAGGCCGGCTGGCCCGGAGGGATTCTCGCCGATATCCGCGTCGGCTGCCTCGGCAAGGTAGCGATAATATTCTCCATTCGCGGTGTTGTACCACTGGGCGCCGATCCCGTTCAGCAGGATCGCCGGCGCGCCGGCGGCCGGCTGGCGCAGCGCCGCATTCGCGATTCGCGCGCTCACAGCCGACGCAGGGCCGCTCTCTGCGCCGGACGCCTCTGTGCACCTCACCAGCAGCGCTCCAGCGATCGCGCAGCCAACGCACAAGCTTTTCCATGAAATAGAACGGCTTCGCCTGGGCACCAATCTCATATGCAATCACTGTGTGTAACAGATGTCCCCGGCCCATGTCAGCGGCAGAACTGGACCGTGTACCGCAATACGGGATGGCGCTCCGTTCTCGGCGAGTTCCCAGGCCAGGCAAGCCGATAACATGGCAGAACCAGGAGGGACTTGTCTCTTCCTCGCCCGTTATTGCCGGGCACCAACAGGAGGTGTTGCCGCTCATGTTTCGCCTGTCATCTTCGTCTCGGTGCAGATCTGCTCTCGCCCTTCCGCTGCTCCTCCTGTTCGCGGCAACACCCGGCGCAATGACGGCGCAGTCGAAGCCCTCTGCCATTTCGCCTGAACAGCAGCAGGCGATCGACCGTGACATCGCCCAGCACCTCGGCGACGCCCCCGCCGATCCGGGGCCCGAAGCCCATCTCTCCGGCGATCTGCGCCCTGCGGACATTCGCGCCGCCATGCGCAAAGTGGCGGACTGGGAGCTCAATCGCTCACAGCCATACTTCGGGCGCACCTGGACGTGGGCCACTCTCTACGACGGGTTCATGGCAGCCACGCCCGCACTTCACGACCCGCGCTATCGCGATGCCATGCAGGCCATGGCCGAAAACTTCCACTGGGCGCTGCCCTCCGACGTGCCCAACGCCGACAACCAGAGCGTCGCGCAGACCTATCTCCAGCTCGACCTCCTGCACCCCGCTCCCGGCCAGATCGCACCCACGCAGCAGGCTCTCGACGGGCTTCTGGCGGGAGCAGCGGCGGCCATCCCGGCCGTGCAGGCAAAGATTCCCTGGTGGTGGTGCGATTCGCTGTTCATGGCTCCCCCCGTCTGGTCGCGCATGTATGCGGCCACCCATGACCGCAAATATCTCCAGTACATCGACCAGCACTGGTGGGAAACGTCGCATCTTCTCTACGATTCGCACCGTCACCTCTACTACCGCGACGTCACGTACCTGCACCAGACGGACCCCCTCGGCAAGCCAGTGTTTTGGTCGCGCGGCAACGGCTGGGTGATGGGCGGCCTGGCGCGCACCCTCGAATACATGCCTCGCAACGAGCCGGACCGCGCTCGCTACGAACAGCAGTTCCGCCAGATGGCAGCAGCTGTCGCCGCGCTGCAGGATCCTCACAGCGGTCTCTGGCACTCCGACCTGCTCGACGCGAAAGACTATCCGCAACCCGAAACCTCCGGCTCCGCGCTGATCACCTTCGGCCTCGCCTGGGGCGTCAATCACGGGCTGCTCAGCCGAGCGCGCTACAAGCCAGTGATTGCGAAGGCCTGGCACGGCATGATCGGGCAAATCTACGCGGACGGCCGACTGGGCAACATCCAGCAAACCGGCGCCGCACCGGCTTATTACCTGCCATCCTCCAGTTACAACTTCGGCGTGGGGGCGTTTCTTCTGGCTGGCGCCCAGGTGGAGCAGATGGTGGAATGATGCGGCTCATCGAGCCGCATGCCTGCGTGGCGCCGGTTTTGACCACCCCGGATTACGACTGAATCAAGCAAGATGGCATCGGCGGGCAATGAGCCATATTTCAGAACACTGGCCTATTGATCGTTGCTGATCCATAAATAAATCTTCAGCCCGGGCGAAGGAAGTGATTCGCCCGCCAGGCTGCCAGGATCTTCGGTCCGCTGCCGATGGAGATTGCGTGGGCTACGGATCCAGCGGATCCATCGGATCCTGCTCCAGCGAGTCGATCGAAGGAGCAACAACGAGAGAAGTATCGGAAGGTCGGCTCGCAATGCGATAAGGCATATAGCCAAGCTCCCTCATGCAGCGATCGGCCAGCGACTGGCTTGCGATGTAGCCGATCTGAGCGGAATCGCTGACCACCAGTGCGGGCTTATCCATAGGCATGCCGTAGCGGAAAATCTCGCGTGCGGCATTCCGCATGTTCGTAGTTGTGTGCCGGGCATGAGGATCGACCAGGATGGCCGATTCGGGCACGTTGAACTCGTCGAGCAGCGCCTTCTTCATCTCCAGCGCCTCAGAGAAGCGGGTCTGGGATGGGTGCACAAAACCGCCGGAGACGAGAACGAAAGGCGCTTTCCCGGCATGGTAGGCCTCTGCCGCCAGCGCGCAACGATTGCGGCCGGCCTTCGAAAGCGGTGTAATCCGATCGCCGGGACCAGCACCCGGCACGATGATTACGGAATAGGGATACTTTTTCCATATGGTGGAGCGGATGGCCCTGACTGCGGCCGCGTTAACGCCCGCCTGCATCGGCTCGAGTCTCCCTGCTTCGTCGCGATGGTTCATCTCAAGCAGCCGAAGGGCAGCGCTGAGAGAGGGATCAAAGAACAACTGCGACGGCGAGGACGCCGCATCAACCGTCCTCACCAGCGCGTCGAGACGCTGCTGAAATTCCGGCGAGTTCACGTCGAAGGAACTTGAGTCGATGAGAGGGTAGCGGGGAGCAGCTCCCTGCCCATAGACCGAAAGGATGTCGTCCACACCGCGAGCGCAGATTTCCCATGCGTCGTCCAGCAGCACCGCAGGGCTTTGCTTTTCATCGAGCACATAAGCGCCGCTGGAGCGAAGTTCCCTGTCAACCTGCCGCCGGAACTGCGGGTTGTTTCGATCCAGACTGAAGAGCGCTCCGGACACATGGTTAATTTCTTCGTCGGTCCAGAACAGGGTTTTCAGCTCGCAGTCGGCATTCGACTTACACAATCTCAGCGCCTGATCCACATTGCGGCGCCGGTAGGCGGCGATGGAGGCGAGCGCCGGATCGCCAGTCAGGGCGTTGCGGATCTCAGAGTTCTGCCCGAGCACCGAAAACAAATAGAAATTCTTGTCCTGCAGCGGGTTGTGCATCGGCAGGGGACGAACGGCAACCTGAGCGTGGGCGGAACAGCCGAGAGTCAGGATGAAGACAACGATAAGCGCCCGGCGCAGCGCAGCGAATTGCATGCCCATGGAATGATTCTCCGGTGAAGCGGCGCGTGCTGGAACCTTGCTTGCGCGAAATCGTTAAGGACGGCAGTGTATCGGCGGCTGTATCGCATCGGGAAGCCTGACGCCCATCCATGCCGCTACCGTAGGAGCAATTTGCCGCATATCGATGGTGCCGACATCGCAGTGCGAGATGCCGGAACCGATCGCAAAGAAGGACGACTGGAGTTGGGGATGGTCAGGCAGATACCCGTGGTTGCCGGTTCCCGGGATTGCATTCAGCATGCCGCCAACCAGTCTTCCGCCGGCACTGAACCCCGGATGAAAGTCTACCAGGAACGACGCGTTGGGGTCGCCGCCGCGGGCGACGATCTCCTCATGTGTAAGGATGCGGTCAATCCCGTAGCGAGAGTCGTCGCGCAGACCATCAAGGAGAGTGTTCACCCGCTCCAGCGTCTCCCGGTCCTCCGGATCCTTCAAAATCACGTAGGCGGAGCCCCCGGCATTCCAGACCATCGCTTTCCAGGAGGCGATCGAAGGCTGACTGCCAGGCGACGGCGATTTGAGGCTGATGAGCCCTGCCTGGACAAAGGGGATCATGAGATTGACGCTGGTGTGAGTAGCGGCGAAACCATGGTCTGAGACCACTACGACAATGGCCTGAGGATCGACGGCACGCTCGGCATCGGCCAACTGTCCAATCATCCGATCGCTCTCTTCCACTGCATGATCGCTGTCTGGGCTGAATGGACCGGTTTTGTGTTCGTAATAATCGACCGAGACCAGGTGAACCGTCATAAAGCCCGGTTTCGCATCCCGGATGATGGCAATCGAGGTTCTCGTCAGGAGTTCATCGAAGTCCAGATCCGAACCATGGATATAGAAAGCCCCGGCTTGCTTTTCGATTTTCTTCAGATAACCATCCGGACGAGAGAGCGCCTCCATCAGGTGGGCTTCCTCAGGAATGCGCGCCGGATAGGCCGGAACAAGATAGTCGATATCGCCGGCATCGGTGGTCGATGGCCAGAACACGCTCGCGGTGACGATGCCCGCTTTTGCTGCGACCTGCCAGAGGGTCGGCGCCTTCAGATCGTCTTCATACCAGTACCAGGCGCCCATGGTTTGGTTCAGGGGATCGAAGAGCGCGTTGTTGTAGATTCCATGCCGGTCGGGCCACACTCCGGTAATCAGTGTGGCGTGGCTGGGGAAGGTGATCGTAGGGACGACCCCGATCACGCCGTCGGCATACATGCCGTGCGCCATGAAGCTGCGCAGCACGGGTACGCTGAGGCCATGGGCATCCGCCTTGGTGACATAATCGGGGCGCATGCCGTCGATCGAGATCATCAGCACGTGGGGCCGGACGGCCAGAGCCTGTGCCGAAATGGATTCAGAGCCCGAGAAAGAGAACATGCACAAGAGGCAGCACAGCAGAGACAGCGATGGTTTGAACAACTACTCCTCCTGATTTGGACGGGGCCGGAATCGCTTGATGACCGACGAGACAGCAGCCGCCGAGGAACGGTTGCTGTCCGGGTTAGAAATGGTACCGCATTGAGAGTTGAATCTCGCGCTGAGGAGAGCGGGTGGCTGTGATCTGCCCGAAATTGGTGCTGCTCACGCTATTCGCCGGATCGGCGTAGCTTGCCAGGTTGAACGCATTGAAGAAGTCGGCTCGGAAGTCGATACCCTGGCCGGCCTCGGCGATGGCGAAGGTCTTGAACAGCGAGAGGTCCATGTCGCGATAGCCGGGACCGCGCTCCGTGCCCACCCCGGCGCTGCCGTAGGAGTTCGGCAGTTCTGCACCGTACGCGCAGACTCCGTTGAAAGCCCCGGAGCAGGGGATCGCGGAAGGATCGGTTCCAAACCAGTTGCTTACGCTTCTGTCTCTCACCTGGAGCGGAAGGTAGTGGTTCGCACGGGCGGCGAAAGCGTTCGTGTTGGCGTTGTTCGGACTGTCGATGGTGATGGGAAATCCCGTGTAGAGGGTTCCCGATCCCGCGATCTTCCACCCGCCGAGCGCCTCGTTCATCGGCAGGTTCCAGTTGCCGCCAAATCTCCGGTTGTGTCCGAAAGGCAGTTCGTAATAACCAGTGGCAGTCGCATTTTGGCGGATGTCGAAGCCGCTCGGGCCATAGTCCGCGGCGGGGTCATAGGCGTCCTGCCAGTAAGGACTGGGACCGTTGACGCCGGGCACGCCATAGAAACCGGGGTTATTGGTGAGGGAGTGCGCATAGGTGTAATTCACCGTGTATTCGAGGCCGTTGGTCTGGCGATGACGGACGATGGCCTGCAGCGCGTTGTAATTGCTCATGCCCTCCGAAGCCGTGACATCCACCGCGCCGGTTTGCCCCACCAGGTTATGGAACGGAGCGCTGGTGCAGCTTTTCGAGCATGGAGAGGTCCACTGGTTACCGTCGATGGGAACGATCAGATGCTGGCCGGTTTCACCGATATATCCGATCTGAACCGAGGTGGCATTGCTGATTTCGTATTCACTCGTCAGGCTGAATTGCTGGATGAACGAAGGCCGCAGATTGGCATCCCACGCGTAGTACTGGGTGGTGGACACGGAAACATTGCCTGGAGCGGTTGCAAATCCGTTGGTAACCTGGAGCGGCGCTCCGGGGGAGCTGGCCGTGGGCGTAATCGCCTGCGCGGTGAAGGAATACTCGTAGGGCGGGTTCTGGGTGAGCCGCAGGCTCGAGCCTGTGCCTTCGAGATCCACCGTGGTGCCATATCCGCCGCGAACCACCATCCGGCGTCCCGCCTGCCAGGCAAAACCCAGACGCGGCATGAAATTTGTGTAGACGGGATTGTAGAGTGCGCGGCTGTTGCCGTCCTGACCGGCATACTCGAGGCCTTTGGTCCCGAGGGAGGGATCGGTCAGGTTAACGTTGACCTCCTTGTTGTTCACCTCGTAGATGGGTTGGTCGTATTCATAGCGAACACCGAGATTAACGGTCAGGCGAGGGAGCAGCTTCCAGTCGTCCTGAGCAAAGAACGCGTCGCGCCACTGGCGCTGACCCGTGTAGCCGCGCACGCCGCCGACACCGGCGTAAGAGGAGTCATCGAGGAGAAAATCGGCGAAGGGATAACCGATCGATTCGCCCAGCCCAGGATCGCCGGTGAACTGCCCACTGAATTCGAAGAGTCCAAGCGTTCCATCGTTGCCGGGATCGAAATTGTTCTGCTGATAACGGAGGAACTCAGCGCCGAATTTGCTCACATGCTTGCCATGCTGCCAGGTAAAGTCGTCGGCATAGAGAAAATTATTGTCGCGCTTTCCATAAATGCCATCGGTGGTGCCGAAACTGCCGATGGTGCCACTGGTCATGTCCATTTCGCTGAAGCCGGCATAACTCTGCGGGCCCGGGATGCCCACGGCGGCATTGCCACCGACGCCGAAAAGGCCGGTCGGATCCTCGATGTTGCTGTTGCCATATCCAAGGCGCGTAAAGCTGGCGCGCAGTTCGTTGACTACGGAGGTGGAGAGGACGTGCGTCCAGTTGAGCACCAGACCCCATACAGGATAGTCGTCGGCCGCCGGGAAGCTGATGGGGAGCACCGGATGCGCGACCCCGTCATACGCGTCGCCCCTCGAGTAGCGGCCCATGATGCTGTCCCTGGCGTCCAGAGTGTAATCGATGCGCAGATCACCCTGATCATTTCCTGTGAAGGACTTCTGATAGCCGAGGTAGTCGTTCTGAGCGATGCCGTCGGTCGGGGTCCGGTTGGGCAGGGGATAGGCCTCAGGGTGTGCGAACAGATAGACAGCTACGGGGTTATTGATGGGGACGTTCTGGTCGTTCAGATACGGGGTGAAGCCGTTTTGCGAGTTGTACAGCTGAATGTGGCTGGCGGTGAGGAGCGAGAAATTTCCCTGGCGAAAGGCAGCCGGTGCGACACTCGCGGTTGCCTCGCCGCCCGTATGGTAGCGCACGCCTTCGTAATCGCCGAAAAAGAAGAGCCGGTTGCGCAGGACCGGACCCCCCAGAGTGGCGCCAAAGACCTGCTGGGTGTAGTTGCTTTTGCTGATTCGGGAGAAGTCGTTGGCCCAAGTGTTGGCGTTCAGGTTGTCGTTTTCGAGGAAATCGTAGGCGCTCCCGTGAAACCGATTGGTTCCGGACTTTGTGGAAAGAAGAATCTCCCCACCGTTCACGTTCCCGTATTCGGCGTCCGCATTGGCGGTAATCACCCGGATCTGCTCGATGGCCTCAGGCGAGGGGTTGTAGCCGATGTCATCGCTGAAGCTCTCGTTGATGTCGGCGCCATCCAGAATGTAATTGTTGGTCTGCTGGCGATTGCCATTGAAGGAAGGGACGTCAGCGGAACTCGTGTCGCGCTCAATGGAATCGGATCCGGCAAAGCCGGTCGGTTCCGGAGAAACCGAGCCGGGCAGGTACTCCGTGAGAGTAGAAAAGTTCGGGCCGTTCAGGGGGATGTTGGCGATCGTTCCGGCGGTGAGAGTAAGCCCCAGGGTGGCGTTTTCGGTGTTCAGAATAGGACTGATCTCAGAGCTCACGTTCACAGTCGTGCTGGCCTGGCCCACCTGTAACTTTATATTCACATTCGCGATTTGATCGATTTCCAGCCGAAAGGCAGGCAGGGAGATGGTATCGAAGCCGGGCGCGCTCGCCCTGACGATGTATGTGCCGATCGGCAGAAACGGAAAATTGTAAAGGCCGTTCTGATCGCTGACCGTGCTGCTGCTGACGCCGGTGGCCGTGTTAACAGCAGTCACTTCGGCCTTGCTCACCACAGCTCCACTGGGATCGGTAACTGTTCCGCGCACGGCGCCCGTGATGGTTTGTGCGCCGGCGGGCGCCGTGCCCGCGAGCCCGATCAGGAACGAGAACACCGCGAGAATCGCGAAGATCCATGGCGATGCATTTCTTCCGTGTATCACAGAATCGAAACTGCGCATTGCGTTTTTTCCCCTCCAGGAAATGCCGGAAACATGAACCGCTGAAGGGATTGTGGCCTGCTGAATTCGCGCAGGGGGCAGGTTTTACGCGGGTTTTACCGTAAATCCGGTAAGCCCTAGTTCCATCTGCATTCTGTTGAGGCCGTTTCACCGCCATTTTGCGAAACCAGAAAGAGTCTCCGGCGCTGATTCATCAGAGCTTCAAATAGCGAGGAAGCGCAGGACCGGCGTCACGGCACCAGAATCCCCATCGCTCTGCAACCGAACTTTATCCAGTCGCGACGACCGGGCTGCCCTGGTGCCGCACGCGGTCCTCCGGGGCGGGGCCAGGTCGGCTGGACCAATCCGACTGATCTCATTGGCGAAGTGATGCCCGGTAGACCGGACGTTCAGAAGAAGCTGTAGAGCGAATTCCGCGAAGTGCACCCCGGAGATTCTGAGCCGGCTTGCCGACGGGGAGGCGCACATACCGACATTCCCGGCACCCGGAGCCGCCGGCCCCGATCTAGGGAACCTCTGAGCAACCCGCCCGTTTGACAGGCAAAGAGCTGGATTGGGTGGGGAGACGTCTGAAGATGGCGCCAGAGCCGCTTCAGT
>Ga0335073_10005290_pt1 | contig 18124 bp, 13 predicted proteins | sample Lox_Sample_22_FD_207093 | JGI IMG/M metagenome (GOLD analysis project Ga0335073, IMG submission 207093) | Soil microbial communities from Loxahatchee National Wildlife Refuge, Florida, United States - Lox_Sample_2.2 | ecosystem: Environmental > Terrestrial > Soil > Wetlands | place: USA... | reverse complement strand
TCTATATATGGACAACCCTGAATCTCAGGCCCGCCGAGGTCAACGAGATCGTACATCGCCTCGCGCCACAAACCGCCGGCCTCGGTCTGGAGCAGGTGGTGGTGCGCGTGCGCATTCCCAACCCGCGCACCGGCGAACTGCGCGATACCATCATGCGCATCTCCGCTCCGGGCGATGCCGGGCTGCTCACCACCTTCCGCCCGGCGAGCCGCCTGGAGCCGATGAAGCCGCTCAGCGCCTACGATCTCAAGGTGGTGAAGATGCGACAGCGCGGCCTGACGTATCCCTACGAGATCGTGAAGATGCTGACTACATCTTCCAACGACACGCGCGCCGACTTCCCACCCGGCGAATTCATCGAGCACGATCTCGATGCGGAAAGCCGTCTCGTCCCGGGGGAACGGCCGTATGGCCAGAACACCGCCAACATCGTCGCCGGCGTGATTCGCAACTTTACCGACAAATATCCCGAGGGCATGAAGCGCGTTATCCTGCTGGGCGACCCCAGCAAGGACTTGGGCGCGCTTGCCGAGCCGGAATGCAGGCGCATTCTCGCTGCTCTTGAATTAGCGAAGTCTATGCACGTTCCGCTGGAATGGTTCACGTTGTCAGCGGGCGCGAAGATCTCCATGAGCAGCGGCGTCGAGAACATGGACTGGATCGCCCGCGTGCTGCGCGACATCATCAACTTCACGCAGGGTGGCGGCGAGATCAACTTGATCGTCAACGGCATCAACGTCGGCGCGCAGCCTTATTGGAACGCCGAAGCGACGATGCTCATGCACACCCGCGGCATTCTGATCATGACCCCCAAGGGCGCGATGGTGCTGACCGGCAAACGCGCGCTGGACTATTCCGGAAGCGTTTCAGCCGAAGACAATCAGGGCATCGGCGGATACGACCGCATCATGGGCTTCAACGGCCAGGCGCAATACTTCGCGCGCGATCTGGACGAGGCCTGCAGCATTCTCCTGCAGCACTATGAGCATACTTACGTCGCGCCGGCGGAACGCTTTCCGCGACGGGCTTCCACTTCCGACCCGTTCGATCGCGACGTACAACTGTATCCGCATGGCAGTGCGAACGGCGAGGGGTTCGCTTTCGTCGGCGAAATCTTCTCAGACGAGACCAATCCCGGCCGCAAGAAATCCTTCGAGATCCGCAAGGTGATGATGGCCGTGGCCGACCAGGACCATGCGCCGCTGGAGCGTTGGCCCGGCATGAGGGACGCCGAGACGGTAGTGGTGTGGGATGCGCACCTGGGTGGCTATCCGGTGTGTCTCCTGGGCATCGAATCGAAGCCGGTGCCGCGCTTTGGCTTCGTTCCGGCCGACGGCCCGGACCAGTGGACGGCCGGCACGCTGTTCCCGCTTTCCTCGAAGAAGGCGGCGCGCGCCATCAATTCGGCCAGCAACAACCGGCCAGTGGTGGTGCTTGCCAATCTTTCCGGATTTGACGGTTCGCCCGAGTCGATGCGCCGCTGGCAACTGGAGTATGGCGCAGAGATTGGCCGCGCCATTACCAACTTCGAAGGGCCAATGGTGTTTTGTGTCGTCTCCCGCTATCACGGTGGGGCATACGTCGTCTTCTCGCGTGCGCTGAATGAGCAGCTCGAAGTCATCGCGCTGGAAGGCACCTACGCTTCGGTGATCGGGGGCGCGCCCGCCGCCGCCGTGGTGTTTGCCGGCGAGGTCGAGGCCAAGGCCCGCAAGGATCCCCGTTTGGAAGCGCTGAATCAGGCAATGGCTCAGGCCCAAGGCGCGGAGAAAAACCGGCTTCGCGCGGAGTGGAACAAACTCTTCAAAGTGATCTATTCCGAGAAGCTGGGCGAGACCGCGTCGGAATTCGATCACATTCACAGCGTGCATCGCGCGCTGGAGAAGGGCGCGCTGCACCGCATCATCCCGCCTCGCGATCTGCGTTCGTACCTGATCGAGGCTATCGGACGCGGTATCGAGAAAGAGGAAGCAAAGCGGCGCACTCCGGTTGCGGAGAAAACCCTGGCTCACGAAGAGCCTGTTCCCGTGGTGGCGGGGCGTTGATGGAAGTACGCTGGCTCGAACAATCCCTGGCCGAGATGGGGCCGGAGACCGACTGGTTAAGTGCTGCCGAAGTCGCGCGTCTCGGCAATCTGCGTATCCCCAAACGCAGGCAGGATTGGCAACTCGGGAGATGGACAGCCAAGCACGCGGTAGCGGCCTATCTGCAATTGCCATCTGATCCATCTTGCCTGGCCGCCATTGAAATACGCCCCGCTGTCTCCGGCGCGCCGGAGGCCTTCATCGACAATGAACCCGCACCGGTTTCGATTTCACTCAGTCACCGCGACGGCCGCGCCGCCTGCGCGATCGCCCCCGCCGGTACCGTGCTGGGCTGCGATCTTGAGGTAGTCGAAGCCCGGTGCGGTGCGTTTGTGGCCGACTACTTCACCATTGAAGAGCGCACATTGTTGGCTCGAGTTCCAGATGGCGAGCAGTCTCGAGCTCTGGCTTTGCTGTGGAGCGCCAAGGAGAGCACACTCAAAGTCCTGCACACCGGGTTACGGCTCGATCCACAATGTGTCGCCGTGACACTGGGTGACGATGCAGGCCGCATCTTCGCCGAACCCGGGCCGTCGTCAGTCCTGGTCCAAACGTGGCACGGACTGGGCACCTGTTTCGAAAAGCGGAAGTTCCAGGGCTGGTGGCAGTGCACGGGAAACTTTGTTCGCACGCTGATGAGCGTACCGGGCTCAGGTTCTCCAATGCCTCTGCGTTCGGCGTCTTAGCTCGCGAACGATCCTGTTTGAACCTCCTCGATCTGCATCTCATCCAATCGTACTTATGCGCAAACTGCTCTGTGTCACCGCCCATCCCGATGACGAGGCCGGAGCCTTTGGCGGCGCGTTGCTTCTCTATCAGGAGCGCGGAGTGGAGACTTCGGTGATCTGCCTGACCGCCGGAACTGCGGCGCGCAATCGCGGCACGGCGCGCACCAATGCAGAACTGGCCGCGCTCCGGCGCGCGGAATTTGCCGCCTCGTGCAAGCTGCTGCATGTGACTCATGGCGAAGTGCTCGACTATCCTGACGGGCGCCTCGATCGCGTGAATTTATACGAAGCTGCCGGCGAGCTGGTGTTGCGGATCCGCCGAATTCGCCCGCAGGTGCTGCTGACCTTCGGCCCGGATGGAGGAATGACCGGACACATCGACCACGCCATGGCCGGCATCTTCGCGACTACGGCATTCGAGTGGGCGGGCCGTCCGGATCGTTACCCGGATCAATTGCAGCAAGGCGTCACGCCCCATCGCGCGCAGAAGCTCTACTACCACACTGCCGATTTCCTTCTACCGGATCGCCAGTCGATTTCGCCTCCAACCGTGACCGCGCGCATCGAGATCGGGAGAGAACGCTCCGAGAAAAAGCAGCAGGCATTTCAGCAGCACGCGACGCAGGCGCCACTCTTTGAGCGTGTCAGACAAAACCTTGGCGACCGCCTGGGGACGGTAGAGATGTACCATCTGGCCGCGACCCGCGATCCGCGTGACGCAAACTACGAAACCGATCTGTTCGAGGGAGTGACCGAGGAATGAGGGATTCCGGATTGCGGCTTCCGGCGATGTAAGAGATTTTCGGCGATTCGTAAGCTAATGGCCCAGCTCGGGGTGCGGGTCGATCGTCTCCGCAATACGATCCAGCGCCTGTTGAATGCGGTCCACCTCGTTTTCCAGATCGCCATTCCAGTCCAGCAGCCGGTTGGGCGCTTGCCAGAATTTCTCCAGCAGCTTGTGCATTACCGTCCGCCCCCGCTCGGTCAGCAAGAACGCACCAATACCGCTCAGACCTATTACCGTTAGTGGCAGATACCATCGGCGCATGGCAGGCTCCCGATTCGACGCCCCCAAGAGATCTCGTCTACCAGCAACTTACCTCTTTGGATTCGCGGTTACAACGATTGGATGACTGCCGTGCCATGAAAGTACACAGCGAACTCCCGCGGCAATGCTCTCTGCTCGCCGTAACCCGCCGCGGCCACCGCAGCCGAGGGAGGTGGACAATTCTCCATCCAACCGCTTCTTGCGTCTCTCTATTGATGCGAGCTACCGTGCCTGTGCGGCAGCTCATGGCTGAACGTTCAGTGGCCGGAGCTGCCCGCTTTCGAACTGGTTCCACCACTGGATCAGGCTTTCGGTCGACGCGTGCAGCTTGGGGACCTGGTCGGCGACCTGCATGGTCGGTGCCCGGTCAACTTCCTGTAGCATGTTCAGCACTTGTAAAAGCGACGAACGCACTCCGGTCAGGTTCTCGGGCTGCTGACCTCGCCTGCGTCTCCGCTCTCCTCCCACAAGCTCCTGGAGCTGCTTGCTCAGGGCATCGAGCTGTGCCGCTTCCGCTCCGGTGGCCTTCTCGCGCATCGACTTCAATTTTGTGCTGACCGACTCTGCCTTCTCCACCACAGGCTGCAGTCGCAATAGATCCTGATAGACCTGATCGGAGAGTTCAAATTGCTTCTGCAGGTCCGCGATGGGCATCTTGACGCGAGGATCCATCTCCACCGTGAGCGGCTGCGTGTACTTCCGCCCCTTGACGGTAAGCACGACCGTGTACTTGCCCGGCATGATCCATGGCGAGGTGGGCTGCGGAGCAGTGTTCTCTGGGACCGCGGCGATGGGATACTCCGGCTTGATTCCCGGCACAGGGGGATAGTGCATATCCCAGACAAAACGATGGAAACCAGCGGCGCTCGACAGCCGCTCCGGCGGACGCAGCCAGTACGCCGGAATTTCGAGCTGGGGATTGGGCGGAGGGAGAGGATCGGTGCTGGAGAAGCGCCGAACTGTTCTGCCTGAGCTATCGGTAATCTCCAGACTCACAGGACCGGACGCGGCAGACTTCAAGTAATAGTTGAGGATTGCCCCGTCCGGGGGATTTTGCCCCGCCGGAACATCTGGAGGCAGCGGAGTATCGGTATTCGTGTCCCAGCGAACGCGGAGTGCCGTCTCCGGCGCGAACAGAAACCCATTGCCGCCGGAGACCTTCGCGTCCCACTGCCGCAGGGGCGTGATGTCGTCGAGAATCCAGAAGCCCCGGCCATGGGTCGCTACTGCCAGATCATTGTCCTTGATCAGCAGATCGCGGACCGAGGTTGCCGGCAAGTTCAGTCGCAGCAATTGCCAGTGATCGCCGTCGTCGAACGAGACATACACGGATCCTTCCGTACCGGCAAAGAGCAGTCCTTTGCGCTCCGGATCTTCGCGAACCGAGTTGACGTTTTGATCGGTGGCGATACCACTGACGATCTCCGTCCAGCTTTTGCCGGAATTGCGCGTGCGATAAATGTGCGGACGCAGATCGTCCAGACGCAGCGTATTGATGGCCGCATACGCGGTCTGCGGATCGGTGTGGCTCGCCTCAATCACGGACACCTTCTGCCACGCCGATAGCTGGGGTGGCGTGACATTGTTCCAGTGCGCGCCGCCGTCGGTGGTCAGCCAAATCAGGCCATCGTCGGTGCCCGCCCACATGCGATTTCTGTCCACCGGCGACAATGCCAGCGCGTAAATCACGCCGCGCTGCCTGGGTCGGGCAGCCGTTTCCGAACTGAAGATGCCGACGCTCGCTGGAACCTCGAACGTTTTTCGCGTGAGGTCTGGGCTGACCTGCTTCCAACTGTGGCCGCCATCGCGCGTCGCCCACAGCGTATTTGCCGCAAAGTACATCAGGTGGTCGTCGAAGGGCGAGAAGGCGATCGGCTCGGTGCGAATGGCGCGAAAATCCGGCGCGCCCAGCGGAACCGGCAGGATGTTTTGGGCCTGCGTGGTGCGGCGATCGTAACGCGAGAGCTTACCGCCATAGACAATGTCGGGATCGGTTGGGTCGGGCACTACGTAGCCGTATTCTTCTGCGCCGACCGGGTGCCAGTCGCGGAAGGTGATCTCGCCGTCGTTGCCGCGGCTGGCGATGCAAACTGAGCCGCTCTCCTGCTGCCCGCTGCACAGTCGATAGGGAAATGCGTTGTCGGCGTTAACGTGGTAGAGCTGCGCCGTCGGCTGGTTGTACCACGAACTCCAGCTCTGGCCGCCGTTCACCGTGACGATCGCTCCCTGATCGCTGCCCAGCAGCACGATGTCGGGGTCGTTGGGATTGATCCAGATGTTCTGGTAGTCGTCGCCGCCGGGTGCACCGCGCCAGCCAATCCAGCTCTTGCCGTTGTCTGTGGACTTCCAGGCAACGATGCTGGTGACGTACAGCACGTCCGGATCCTTGGGGTCGATGGCCGGCACAGGAAGGTCACCGCCGCCGATGCGCATCTTGGGCCGCGGGTCGGTGGTCGCAACCGACCAGCTCGCTCCGCCATCGCCCGAACGGTAAAGCTCAACTCCGCCTTTCGTCGCTACCGAGGCAAACAGCCGTTGTGGATTACTGCGCGAGATCGCCACATAAGCCTGCACGATGCCGCTCGGCAACCCGCCCGAAAGCTCTTTCCACGTCTGGCCTCCGTCGGTCGACTTGAAGATTCCACCACCAGTGCCGTTGAACTCGCCGTTCTCCCACGGGCCTTCGCGAGCGTCCCACAATGTCGCATATACCACATTGGGGTTGGAGGGATCGATTTTCACGTCATTGCCACCGGTATTTTCATCCTTATAGAGGACTTTTTGGAATGTCCGGCCAGCATCGGTGGAGCGGTAGATGCCGCGCTCGGGATTCGGTCCATAAGGATGACCCGCCACCGCGACGAAGAGCCGATTGGCGTCATGCGAATCGACCGCAATCCACGAAATCTGCTGGCCATCCCGCAGGCCCAAGTGCGTCCAGCTCTTGCCTGCGTCGGCGGACTTATACATTCCATCTCCCACCGACAGGTCAGGACGATGCAGCCCTTCGCCGCTGCCGACGTAAATGATGTTCGGGTCGGACGGTGCGACCTCAATCGCTCCAATGGAGCCGGTCGACTGTCCGTCAAAGATCGGATTCCAGGTGCGGCCGTAGTCGGTCGTTTTCCAGATGCCGCCGTTTACCGCTCCCGCATAGAAGACGTTCGGCTGGCTGGGTACGCCGCAGATAGCGCGCGTGCGGCCACCCCGAAACGGGCCCACGTTGCGCCACTGCATTTCGTGCAGAATGGATGTGTCGACTAGCTGCGCATTGGCGGAAATGAGGAAAAGAGAGAGAGAGAAACAAAGCACAAGTGAGGTTCGCTTCATCGACATTAAGAAATCACCTATGTCGCATAGTAGGAAAGATTCTGTTTTCCAAACTCTTCCTGGATCTGCGCAAGCGGGGCGGTGCCGCTGTCGGCAAAGAGTGTAATGTAATCTATTCGCAAAGATCTCGCAGGTGAGGACCTCCGATTGAATCATCGCATCCGACGATTTTTCTCTCTGGCCGTTGTTGTTTTCGCTACGCTGTTTCTGAACATTTCTTCTGCCCAGACGATTTCGCCGGCGCTGTTAAATGCGCTGCAATGGCGACTGATCGGCCCATTTCGCGGGGGCCGCGCGGTTGCAGTCACAGGCGTGTCTGGCGGCGGTTCTACCTTTTATTTCGGCTCGGTGGACGGCGGAGTTTGGAAAACGACGGACGCGGGCATCACGTGGAATCCAGTGTTCGATGGCCAGCCGATCGCCTCCATCGGTGCAGTTGAAGTCGCACCCTCGAATCCCAACGTTCTATACGCAGGCACCGGCGAGTCGGACATCCGCTCGGCACTCAGTTCAGGTGACGGCGTTTACAAATCCATCGATGCCGGCCGCACCTGGAGAAATATCGGACTACGAGATTCCCGACAGATCAGCCGTATCGTTATCGATCCGCAGGATGCCGATGTCGTTTACGTCGGAGCGCTAGGCCATGCTTACGGCCCGAACGAAACGCGCGGCGTTTACAAGTCCACCGACGGCGGGTCTACGTGGACGCGGATCCTGGATAAAGGCCCGAACGTCGGCGTCTCCGATCTTGCGATTGCGGCGGCCAACCCCAACCTGCTTTTTGCCGGAACCTGGGCCACTCATCGTCCGCCGTGGAGCACCTATCCTCCGCTGCAAGGTCCCGGTGGCGGCCTGTATCGAACCACCGACAGCGGCGCAACATGGACGCAGCTCACCGGCGCTGGTCTTCCTGATGGTGACTGGGGCCGCGTTGGTGTTGCGGTTGCGTCCGACGGCAAGCATGCCTACGCGCTGATCGACGCCGGGAAGAAGTCCGGGCTGTATCGCTCGGATGATGGCGGCAATACCTGGACGCTGGCCAACACCGATCCGCGCCTCACCAGCCGTGCCTGGTACTTCATGGGCATCACTATCGATCCCAATAATCCCGACGTTATCTATATGCCGAACATCGCGCTCTACAAGTCGGAGGACGGTGGGAAGACGATTTCTATCTTGCGGGGCGCACCCGGCGGTGACGACTACCATCAGATCTGGGTCGATCCCAAGGATTCCTCGCACATGGTCCTCGGCACCGACCAGGGCACGACGATCAGCGTCAATCGTGGACAAACGTGGTCGTCGTGGTACAACCAGCCGACCGCGCAGTTCTACCACGTCATTACGGACAACGAGTTTCCCTACCACGTTTACGGCACGCAGCAGGACACCGGCGCCATCGCCGTACCCAATCGCACCGATCACGGCTTGATCACCGGACGCGACTGGTACATGGTGGGCGGCGGCGAGAGTGGTTGGCTCGCGCCCGATCCCAATGACCCCAACATTATTTTCGCCAGCGGCGTGTACGGCAGCGTGGTGCGCTTCGACCGTCGTACCTCGCTTAGCCAGGACATCACACCCTGGCCGATGCCCAACTTCGGCAGCGAAATCAATCAGCGCCGGTATCGCGATCCGTGGACTCCCGTGCTGGTGCGCTCGCCAGTCGAGAAAAACGTGCTGTACTTCGGAACGCAGTACGTCATGAAGACAACCGACGGCGGCCTGCACTGGGAGCAGATCAGTCCTGACCTCACCGGAGCTGCGCCGAACGCCGCAACGGCGAAATACTCCGGTCCGACGACGATACAAAACGCGAAGGAGCGTGGCTTTGGCGTGGTCTTCACCATCGCCCCCTCGCCCCTGAACGCCGACGAAATCTGGGCGGGCAGCGACACCGGACTGCTGCATTTGACGCGCGACGGCGGCAAGAGCTGGCAGGACGTAACTCCGAAGGGGCTCAGCGACTGGAGCAAGATCGCGATGATCGAAGCTTCGCACTTCGATCCGGCTGTCGCTTACATCGCGGTGGACCGCCATCGCCTGGACGATCAGGCGCCCTACATCTATCGCACGCCCGACTACGGCAAAACCTGGCAGCCCATCGTGACCGGCATCGCGGCCCATCATTTCGTAAATGTGATTCGCGAAGACACCGCGCGCAAAGGCCTGCTGTTCGCAGGTACTGAACTCGGGATTTATATCTCGTTCGATGACGGCGATCACTGGCAGCCGCTGCAGCTCAATTTGCCGGTCACATCGGTTCGTGACATCACCATTCACGGCGATGACCTCGTCATTGCCACGTACGGGCGCTCGTTCTGGATCCTGGACGACATCACTCCGCTGCGGCAGATGGACGCGCAGACGCCGTTGCACAACACGCTGTACATGCCCGCGACTGCAATTCGCGTCGATAACGACGTGTTCCTCGGCAGCCCGCTGCCGCCGGAGGAACCAACGGCGAAGAACCCGCCGGACGGCGCAATTGTCGATTACTACCTCGTAGCCACCGCCAAGAACGTAGCGCTCGAAATCTGCGATCCAGGTGGAAAGCTGGTGCGCCGCTTTGTGAGCGGGGCCCGCAGAGAGCCAAAGCATCCGCCTCTGGCGATTGCCGAGCGCTGGCTTCCCAAGCCCGTGGTGCTGGAGAACGCAGCCGGCGCGCATCGCTTCGTCTGGGACCTGCGCTGGGCCAGCGCTGGAGCCAACGCCGAGATTGAAGAAGAGGGGCGCGGCGCCCCGCGCGGTCCGCGTGCTGTGCCCGGCGATTATCAGCTCAAGTTGATTGTCGATGGCCAGAGCTTCACGCAGCCGTTGAAGCTAGAAATGGACCCGCGCTCGCAAGCGACCACGGCTGAGCTGAATGAGCAGCTTCGCGTGGGACTGGAAATTTTTGGCGCAGTTCAAAACAGCCGTAGAACCCTCGCCGAGATCGGCGCAGTGAAGAAGCGGCTCAGCGAGATCGAGGTCCAAAGCCTGAAGCAACATCCCGAGTTGCTCAGCCAGGTGACGACCATGCAGTCCGCGATCGACAATATCGAGAAGGGCGAGCGAGCGATTCCCGGCTCGATTGCAGGTCTGGCGGCGGCGAGCACCGGGTTGGCGGCGGCGCTACGCGTGGTCGAGAGTAGCGATCGTCCGATACCTTCGCAGGCTATCGAACTCTACGAGCAGGCGGACCGGGTTGCCAAATCGGCAACGGCGCAATGGACGGACCTCAAGAGCACGAAATTACCCAAGTTCAACGACGCGCTCAAGAAGGCGGGGGTGGCAGCGATACAGATCTCTGAGGTCGAGCGCGAGATGGATGACTCGGCGTCGGAATGAAAGCCGCAGGCGTGGACGCCCGTGTAAAACGTCCTAGCGCTCAACCAGTTTCTCCAAGTCGTCGAAGAATGCAGGATACGAAATCGCAACACATTCCGCGTCTCGAATGAGGGTTTCGCCCTGGCCCCGCAGCGCGGCGATGGCAAACGCCATCGCAATGCGGTGATCGTCATAGGTCGCGATTTCCGCGCCATGCAGTCGCTGGCCGCCGGGAATGCGCCAACCGTCATCGGTCTGTTCCACTTCAGCGCCCATCGCTTGAAGGTTGCGGGTGACGGCGCTCAGACGATCCGATTCCTTAACGCGTAGCTCCCCAGCATTCCGCACCTCCAGGCCGCCGGTGGTAAACGGAGCCACGGCTGCCAGCACCGGCAGTTCGTCAATCAGCAGCGCCGTGAGCGCACCTTCGATCAGAACATGCCTACCCTTTCCCGCGACCAGTGCGATCGTTCCAACCAGTTCGCCGTGCTGCTCTTCAACCCGAAGCATGGAGATGCGGCTGCCCATAGCGGTGAGGACATCCAGCAGCGCTGAGCGCGTCGGATTTAATAGCACGCCGTCGATCACCAGGTTCGATTCGGGGAAAATCGCGGCCGCGCACAGGAAGAACGCTGCAGAAGAAATATCGCCTGGAACATAAGCCTCGAGCGGATGCATCATCTGGCCGCCGTGAATACTCACCGAGTTGTGAGTTCGCTGCACCTCCGCACCGAAGGCGCGCAGCGCGAGTTCGCCGTGATCTCGCGTGCGGGCCGGCTCTTCTATGGCCGTCTGGCCTTCCGCCAGTAATCCCGCAAACAGCACGCAGGTCTTCACCTGGGCGCTGGCCACTTGCGGCTGGTAGTCGATGCCGTGCAGCTTCGCGCCGCTGATCTGCAACGGTGCGCGATCGCCATCACCAGCATGGATCTTCGCCCCCATCTGGGTCAGCGGTTCGATGATGCGTTTCATGGGGCGGCGTGAAAGCGAGGCGTCCCCGCTCAATGTACTCGTGAAGGGCTGGGCCGCGAGAATGCCGGAGAGCATGCGCATGGTGGAGCCAGAGTTGCCGCAGCCCAGTTCCTTGCCTGGCGCTCGCAGCTGCGGGCCAAGCCCATCGACGATAACGACGCCATGTTCACCGCGCTCGACGTTGCATCCCAGCTCGGCGACACATTTGAGTGTGCTCGCGCAATCGGCACCCGGAGCGAAATTATCGAATCGCGAGCGCCCAGCGGCGAGAGCTGCCAGCATGGCATAGCGATGGGAGATCGATTTGTCGCCCGGCACGCGCAGGCTGCCGAGAACATTGCGTGCCGGTTTTATGACGATAGATTTGTGGTCCTGCATAACGCTGCCGAATGCAATCGCGTGCCAGACAGAGTTGCCCAACACGGAAACTTTTTATTTCGCAATAGGTCGCGCGCCCGCAGCCAATTTCCTTCTACAAAGCTCATCTCACGCCCGCGCACATCACGGTTTACAATTTCGCAAGGTGCTTCCAATTGGACAACAAAGCCATCGCACACATATTTTACGAAACTGCGGACCTCATGGAGGTGAACGGCGACGACTCGTTCCGCATTCGTTCCTACCGCCGCGCTGCGGAAGCGCTGGAAGCCCATCCGCAACAAGTGGATGAACTGATTGATGAGCCGAAAAAGCTGCTGGAGATTCCCGGTATCGGCAAGGGCATGGTCGCGAACATCCAGGAGCTTTGTCGCGAAGGCAAGCTGTCTGTGCATGAGGAACTGCTGCAAAAATACCGGCCCAGCATGCTGGAGCTGCTGAAGATCCAGGGACTGGGCCCGAAGACCATCGCCCTGTTATGGAGCGCATTCCAGGTGAGTGACGTTGCCGGCGTGGAGCAACTGGCGCGCCAGGGCAAGCTGCGCGAGCTGCCGCGCTTGAGCGAGAAGAGCGAACAGAAAATCCTCAAGGCCATCGAGGACTATCACCGTATCTCCGGACGATTTCTGCTGGATGAGGCGGACCGCACCGCACAGAAGCTGACCGACCACCTCCGGCATATTCAAGGCATAGAAAAGATCACACCCGCGGGCTCGCTGCGGCGGGGGCGCGAAACCGTCGGCGATCTCGACGTGCTGATCACCGGCGCATGCTGTGTTGACGATGAGCAACGCAGCGGGTTAATCGACGAAATTCTGCGCTTTCCCGGCATCCTCGACGTGCTGGCGAAAGGCGATAACAAGGTCAGCTTCAAGCTGCGCAGCGGGATGCAAGTCGATGTGCGCTTATTGCCTCCCGAATCCTACGGCGCGGCCATGCAATACTTCACCGGCTCGAAAAACCACAATGTGACGCTGCGGCAGCGGGCATTGAAAATGGGGCTCACACTCAACGAGTACGGGTTGTTTCGCCTGGAAGACAATCAGCGCGTCGCCGGAGCCACGGAAGACGAGATCTACGGCAAACTGAAGCTGGACTGCATTCCTCCGGAGATGCGCGAAAATTGCGGCGAGATCGAGCTGGCAGCTGAGCACAGGCTGCCGAAGCTGATCACACTCGGCGACATTCGCGGCGAAGTCCACATGCACACCGTCGAGACCGACGGTCGTTGCACCATCGGCGAAATGGCGGAGGCGGCAAAACTACGCGGATACGAATACATCGCTATCACGGACCATTCCAAGAACCTGGCCTTCGCCAACGGTCTCGACGATAAGCGCGCGGTCGAACATATCGCGCGCATTCGCGCCGCCAACGACCAGATCGAGGGCATCACGATCATGGCAGGCATCGAAGTCGACATCCTGGCCGACGGCGAACTCGATCTTTCCGATTCCGTGCTGGAGCAGATGGACGTGGCCGTCGCCAGTGTTCACTCGGCCTTTAATCAGGAGTCGCAGCAGATGACCGATCGCCTGCTGCGCGCGCTGGAAAACAATAACGTCTCCATCCTCGGACATCCCACCGGAAGGCTATTGCTACGCCGCGACGCGTATCATTTCGATATGGATGCGGTGCTACGGGCCGCATTGCAAAACCGGATTGCAATGGAGCTGAACGCCTATCCTGACCGGCTAGACCTGAACGACGTGCATCTGCGCATGGCCCGCGAACGCGGAGTGAAGATCGTCATCGACACCGACGCGCACCATACATCGCATTTCGAAAAGATCAAGTACGGAATCCTTCAGGCGCGACGGGCTTGGCTAACCGCTGCGGATGTGCTGAACACACTGCCCGAGGGTGAGTTTCGCAAGGCCATGAAGCACCACTGGCCCGAGGCACTTTCCGAGGCACTTTCCGTGGAACGTGCTTAATGGATAGCAGTCAGATTCACGATTAGTAGCAGCATCGATTTCGAGATGACTTATGGCTGAAAACGAGATACCCCCCAAGGCAGCCGAACCGCAAGTCAGCGCACCAGCGCCTGGATACGATGAGTTCGGCAGTGCAAAACGCACCCTGCCTCCCGCCGCGCCGGTCGCAATCGCGCTCGCGGTTGTCGCCTTCGTTGTGGCGATCATCGCCTACACCCAGCGCGCCAAGCCGGCGGCGCAAGGCAGCATCGACGGCGTTTGGTTCAGCCAACCCGCCAACATGGACAGCCCAATGATCCTGCTTGCGGTCACGCTACACAACGTGAGTGACAAGACCCTGTACATCAAGGACATCAAAGCCGCCATTTCGACGGACAAGGGCGATCAATCGGACGAGGCGGCGTCGGCGAGCGACTATGACCGGTACTTGATGGCGTATCCGGACCTGAAAGGACATGGTCAGCCGCTGGAAGTAGAGATGAAGATTCCTCCTGGCGACGAGCAGAAGGGAGTCGTGATGGTCACCCTGCCGGTGACGCCGGAGCTGTTCGCAAATCGCAAAGACATGACCGTCACCATCGTACCGTACGACCAGAGGCCGATTGTTATTCACGAAAAGAGCAGTCCATCGAAGTAGCTGTTGCGCCGAGTCATGAACATCCTGGTGATCGGCGGGACGCGATACATTGGCTTAGCGAAGGCCCAGCCAAGTGAGCTTCAGCAGAGGAGGAATCGGCCGGCGGACGAACGCAGCCCGAAGTAGCCGCTGATCAGCGCGGGTTTAGCTGGGGCACGACCTTTCATAAAGCACTCAGGCTTGTGTTGATCGGTCTCTAGGGCGTCACCGGCGTCGGCGCATTTTTCGGCGTGGACAGATAGCCGGTCACCTCGTTTTTCTGCGCCGTGAACACGACCAGCTCATACAGCAGGTGGTCGCGCCCGGTATAGAACTGCAGCGGTTCGCTCAGGGTTCGGTCCTTCTTCTCGATGGTGCGGTCGTCGGCAATCACATTCAGGGTGAATTTGCTCTTCTTGGGGTCCACTTTCTTCAACACCAAGCTGATGGTTGACACGGGAGTGCGCGCGTTCTTGTGCAGGGTAAAGTCGTAGTAATTCCGTTCGCCCTTGCGCTTCAGCTCCGCCAGTTCGGAAGCATTGTGCGCGATCAGGCCACTCTGTAGTCCGAGGTCGCCAATGGTTTTTTCCAGTTTTGCGTTGGTCGCAGCCAGATCGGTCTGCGTCTTTTGAATGTCGGTCTTAGCACTGCCGACATCGGTCTTTACATTGCTGACCTCGCCGCTGACAGCTGCCAACTCTTGGCCCTGACGGCTCTGCTGGTTCTGCGTGGCTGCCAGGCGAGCGGCGGCAGCTTTCTGCTGGCGCTCCAGCTCAGCCGCACGAGCGGCCATCTCCTGCTTCGTCATGCCGACCTGCGAACTCAGCTCCTGCTTGAACTGCGACGAGGTCTCATGGATACGATTTCCCAGCTCAACCTGCTCGGCTTCCAGCGCCTGCTGCTTCTGGTCCAGTGCGGTTATCCTGGTTCGCAAGTCGTACAGTAAGTACAGAGACGCGATCACATAGATTGCCGCAACTGCCAGCAGAACGTACTTCAGAATGGCACCCTTCTCGGAGGGAGCGGGTTGTGGTTCAGGAGTACTCGGAGCTTCTTGGGGGAACAACATCGCACATCCTTTCCTGCTGCTCTCAATTGTCCGGGAGTGTGAAACCGCTGTCAATCGGCAACTGCGGCTTCTATCAGATACTTAAACACCGCGGGACAGCGGAAGATGCGAGCCCGCGGTCGCCGGCGCGTCGCTCGGGCAGACCTCGCGGATGAAGGCGGGAAACCGAAACTATGAGCCGGGGCGCTCTTTCTCAGAGGGCTCCGAGTTCCTGAAAACAGATCGCACGTCGGTCCGAAGGCCCGATCGCTTTGCCACGAACCCAGCAGCGCATGGCGCAGCAGAAGCTGCGCCCCATTGAACCGCCAAAACCCGACTTACGCCTTGCCGTAGTGCTCCGCGTTCTTCGCGATAAACTCTTGCTTGTCGGCGGGAACCTCCTCGGCTACGAAGACCGAGTTGGTCGGGCACACCGGAACGCATGCCCCGCAATCAATGCAGCCCTCGGGATCGACGTAAAGCTGGGGGGCCGCTTCGAAACCCTCTTCGTCCTTCTTCGGGTGAATACAGTCAGTCGGACAAGCTTCAACGCAGAGTTCGTCCTTCGTACAGGTGTCAGTAATAACGTATGCCATGATTGCGCTCTCCCTTTCTTGTTTGTGCTGCCGGCCTATGGTTCGGCCGCTTAATCTCTGCGCAAGTTCCTGCGGTTCGGAATCCCAGTTCGGCCCTTGGGGCCGTTTCACTTTCGCTTGCTTTGCTCACCGCACAAGGCCCTTTCGCCAAACCCACTGTACAAATACAGTGACCATCGAGGCGGTGATGTGGGTCACTAACCTGTTGTGAGCCGCGACACAGGAGCGCCGAAGCCCATGTGCGGTCATTTCTAGGCGCTTGGCACCTCAATTGCTTCGCCAATGGCTAAACAAGCCGACCAGCCAGCCAATCGAGGAATTTTGAACGGTTCCCGCCACGGACTGCGTAATTTGTGCATCTCACACGCAAGTTCCTGGGCAGAATTTTTCAGTTCGTGTCTTCGCTATAATCGGTGATTCGGCTTCGCAATTTTCAAGGAGCGAGTGCATGCACGCGGCTAGAAAACCGAGAGTTTTGGTAGTCGATGATGAGCAGGTCATCGCCGACACTCTCGCCAAGATCCTCGATCTTAACGGCTACGACGCTTCCGCCGTCTACAGCGGAACAGCAGCGGTGGAGAAAGCGCGCGCCCTGCGACCCGATCTCGTCATCAGCGATGTCATCATGCAGGACATGAATGGCATCGAAGCTGCCATCAATATCCGCGGCTTTTTGCCGGGCTGTAAAATCCTCCTGTTCTCGGGCCAGGCCGCAACCGCCGATCTGCTGGAGAATGCACGGGCACAGGGTCATGAATTCGAGATCCTGGCCAAGCCTGTGCACCCCTCCGACCTGCTGGCAAAACTCAAGGTTGGCTAACGCCTAATCGCCTCCCTTGCGGGGTGGTCTGGCGCAACTGCGCTACAGCCGCATGTGCGCGGTGCGCGGCTCCAGGCCTATTTCTTCCGTTCTGTAATCTAGGTACCATGGTATATTAAGATTATGGTACAAACTGCGAATCGTTTCCTTGTGGTGGAACGCGTGCAGACCGGCGTGCGCATGGAAAAGCGCCTGCTGAAGGTGCTGAAGGGGTTGGCCGAACTCAAGGACATGAGTCTTGGCGATCTGCTGGAAGGCATCGTCCTGCACGCCTTCGAAGGCAAAGCGCCGTTTTCCCCGCAGACACTGAAGGAAATCACGAAACTACGCGAGATTTACGGCCTCACGCTGACCGCCGCCGACAGCCATCAACTGAAGGAGAAACGGTGATGAGTGCTATTGAAGGAGGAACCGCCATGAGTGCTCTGCACCTTCTGCTCGCCGCGGGATTGATGCTCGCCGCTGTCAGCACTTCCCTTACCGCGCAAGAGCCTGCGCCAGGAAACCTCACCCACACGCGCACGGAATTCAGCTTTACGGCCAACGCGCCGTTCGAGCAGGTCGCGCCCCTGTTCGGCGCCAACGAGGAGCGCAAGTGGTCGCCGGACTGGAATCCGCAATTTCTGTATCCGCAACCGGCCCACGATCAGCCGGGAATGGTCTTTCAGGTGATGCACGGGCAGCATTCCAGCATCTGGGTCAACACCGCTTTCGATCTTGCCGCCGGACACATTCAGTACGCCTATATCCTGAACGATGCCATGGCGACCGTCATCGACATTCACCTCACGCGCGAGGGCCCGCAGAAGACCGGCGTGACAGTTGTGTACGAAAGGACCGCGCTAGTCCCCGAAGCAAATGAACACGTGCAGCACTTCGCCAAAGGAGATGAAAAGGCGGGCAAGGAGTGGAAGGAAGCGATTAATGGGTACCTTGCTAAGATCAGCTCGCGAAATAACAAATAAAATCGTCGCCGGGTGCCCCGGGTCTCGCGGGTGCCGAGACCCGGGACTCCGTCACCCATCAGCGGGCTGGCGCGGGCTCGATCAGTGCACTGGGCAACACTCACCGAGTGTCCTACAGCAATCGGTCGCACCGCCCCAGGTCTCGAAAAGCGCGAGACCTGGCCACCCGGCGCGGAGTCGAAGGATTTTGGTGTTCCCGTACCAAGAAAAGCAGGCCCCACGACTCCTCGGTCGCCTCTGGCGCCTCGGGATGACACTTCTGCCGTTATAGCGTGGTCGATAAAGGGCCAACA
>Ga0335073_10005289_pt1 | contig 18125 bp, 19 predicted proteins | sample Lox_Sample_22_FD_207093 | JGI IMG/M metagenome (GOLD analysis project Ga0335073, IMG submission 207093) | Soil microbial communities from Loxahatchee National Wildlife Refuge, Florida, United States - Lox_Sample_2.2 | ecosystem: Environmental > Terrestrial > Soil > Wetlands | place: USA... | reverse complement strand
GGTTCAAGTCATCAGGGCGGATCCGAGATAGCTGGCGGCCGTCACTGCCATGACCGCCACCGCGAGCCACCCCAGGACCTGGAGCCCGAGCGGCATCCGCAGGGCATCCTGATCGCCCCTGCCAGACACCAACAGCATCATGGCCAGCATAATAGGCACTGCCACGATTCCATTGATGACCGCCGTCCAAAAGAGCATCGCGATCGGGTCGACATGGGTCACTGCCAGCGCGGCGCCGGCGGCGGTTGCGGCCGATACGATCGCGTAGAAACCGACGGCACGGTTCGCCGTAGACTCGAGGCTGGCTCGTAAGCCGAAGGCCTCGGCCACCGCATACGCGGCGGACCCAGCGAGCACGGGCACCGCGAGCAGCCCAGTGCCGATGATTCCGGCTGCGAACAGCAGGAATGTGAGCGGTCCCGCGAGCGGGTGCAGCGCCTCGGCGGCCTGCGCGGCTGTCTGGATGTTTTCCACCCCGTGCGTATGCAAGGTAGCAGCCGTGGTCACGATGATGCAGAACCCGATCAAGTTCGAGAAGCTCATGCCACACCAGGTGTCGATGGAAATGTGCCGCAAGTCATTGCCGAGGGATCCGCTGCCCATCCGGCGATGCTTTCGGCGATAGCTCAGCAAGGATTCCTCGGCTTCCTGCGAGGCCTGCCAGAAAAAAAGGTATGGGCTGATCGTGGTGCCGAACACCGCCAGCACGGTAAGCAGCAGCTCACCGTGGAACGATATCGAAGGAAACAAGGTTGACCAAGCCACAGCGGGCCAGGGGACCTCGAGACTGAGGGCGGCGACGACGTACACGAGCAGGACGAGGGTCAGGAACTTGAGGTAACCCGCATAACGATGATAGGGGACGAAGACCTCGGCCATGAGGCACCCGAGACCGAATGCGATCGCGTAGCCCGCCGCCGGGCCGTGAGCCACCAGGCGAAGCGCCGCGCCCATGGCCGACAGATCCGCCGCGATGTTGAGGGTATTGGCCCCGACCAGCAGGGCGACCAGTGCATACAGCACAGGCTTGGGAAACCGCTGCCCGATGGCCTTCGTCAGGCCGCGTCCGGTCTGCCACCCCAGGCGCGCGCTGATGATCTGGATCGCGGCCATGAACGGCAGAGTGAGCAGCATCGTCCAGGTGAGCGCGTAACCGAACTGCGCCCCGGCTTGCGAGTAAGTGGCGATGCCGCTCGGGTCATCATCGGCGGCTCCGGTGATCAGTCCGGGCCCCAGTACTCGCCACAGGCGCACGGCCTTGGCGCGCAGAGATTTCGATGTCCGCGACTTCGCGCGCATGGTTGCATTCTTGGGGCTCGCGTCGCTCGTCAAGGCCTCAACAACTCAGGGCACGACGGTGACGGGTATTGGGGCGAGACTGACGAGCTTTTGCGAGATGCTGCCGAGCAGTAGCCCGGCGGCCCTCCCGGAACCGCGTTTGCCCACTATCAGGAGTTCCGCGTGCCGCTCGTGCGCAATCTCGAGGAGCGTCGCGGCGACATCACCTTCTCGGGATTCGAGCCGGATCGCGGTCGGACTCACCCTGCTGGCACGATCTCTCGCCTCTGAAAGGGTCGTTGACGACAGCGCCGCAAGCATCTCCTTGAGCCAGGCATGCTGTGCTCCGGTGAACTGCTCGAGCAGCTTCCCAGGCAGCCCATAGCCGCCGATGATGTTGACGATCAGGAGCCCGGCGCCGCTTTCCTTCGCTTGCAGGGCCGCGTAATCGATCGCGCGGCACGCGCTCTCCGAGCCATCCGTTGCCACCATGATGCATTTCATTGTCGGGGTCGCTCCGGTGAGATCTAGTCATCGACGGTGCGGCGTCGTGCTCGCCAACGGACTTTCGGCCTGCGCCAAATGGTCAGCCTGACGAGACCCGCGATGCTGGATCAGCGCATAGGCCATGATCTTGAAGCCGCTATTTATGAAGAACCATGCGAACGAGTACGCCCACACGAGCCCCGCATAACCCCAACCGATGGGAGTGACGAACCACCCGTAGACGGCCGCGAGGGTGCCGAGGACCTTCGTCGATTCGGTCACTACGACGAACGGCCAACTGGGCCACGGCCGCTGCCAGATCGCGCCCTTGTTGCGGGTCAGATAGATCGTGAGATGGCCGGCTACGAGGAGCTTCAGGAAGATGATCGATTGCACCTCGCCGCGGGGCAGGTGCAGGTAGCGCTCGGCGATCCAGAATAGGACGAAGCTCGCGATCACCCCGAGCACGCCGAGGAGCATGGAGAGCGACAGCGTCACCGGCATGTCCCAGCGTACCGGACGCTCGGAAACGGGCGCGTTGTCGTAGGCGATCATCATGATCGGGAAGTCATTGAGCACCGCAAGGAGCACGATCATCACTGCCGTCACGGGATAAAAGCGGAAGATCAGGATGGAGAGTGTCATGAAGAGGAGCACGCGAATCGTCTCGGCGATGCGATAGATCGAGTAGCTGGTCATGCGCTCGAAGATGCGGCGCGCCTCCTCGATGCCCGTCGTGATGACTGAAAGTCCGGGCGCCGTGAGCACGAGATCAGCTGCGGCGCGGGCCGCGTCCGTCGCACCGCTCACGGCGATGCCGATGTCGGCCTGTTTGAGCGCGGGCGCGTCATTGACGCCGTCACCCGTCATCCCGACGATGTGATCGCGAGCCTGTAGGGCCTTGACGATGGCGTACTTGTGTTCCGGGAAAACCTGAGCGAAGCCGTCGGCCGCTTCGACCGACGCAGGGTCCGCCGCCTCGCCGGCGCGGCCGAAAGCCTGATCCGCGGGCAGTATGCGGGGTCCGAGATGGAGCGTCCCGGCGATCTCGCGCGCGATCGCCTGGTGATCGCCCGTCACCATCTTGATCTCGACGCCCATGCGGCGCGCGCGCTCGATTGTGGAGGCAGCGTCTTCCCGCGGCGGATCGTACAGGGGTAGGAGCCCGAGGAAGCGCCACTCGGGCTTCGCGCCGTTCGCCCCTGCGGCACCGGATACGCGGTCGCGCCGCGCGACCCCGAGCGTGCGGTAGCCCTTGGAGGCGAAGGAGTCGATTGCAATGCGGGCGCGAGCGGCGAGCGCGGCATCGGGCTTTGCGAGCTCCAGGATGACCTGAGGGGCTCCCTTGATGACGTCGAACGTGACTCCGTGGTGGCTGACGGTGGCTTCGCTGCGCTTGCTTACCGGATCAAAGGGGTGGAAGACCCTCACGCTGTAGTCAGCTACGCGATCGCCCGGCCCGAGTGCGTCGAGGATGGCAAGATCGATGGCATCACCGCTCTCGCGCCGCGAAGCGAGCGCCGCGGCGAGTAGCAACTCGTCGGAGTCAGCCGCCCCAATCACCGCGGGCTCGCCGAGCGTGAGCTTGTTCTGCGTCAGGGTGCCCGTCTTGTCGGCGCAGAGCACGTCGATCCCCGCGAGCTCTTCGATCGCCACGAGACGCGAGACGATTGCCTTGAGTTGCGCCAGGCGCTCGGCGCCCACCGCCATGGTGACCGAGAGTACGGCGGGCAGCGCAACCGGGATCGCCGCGACGGTCAGGATGAGCGCAAAGAGCAGCGTCTCGACCAGCGGATCGTGGTAGTAGAGCGCATCCGCCAGGATGATCGCCACGAGGCCGACGGTGCAAAGGATGAGGAAGTTGCCGATCCGCAGTACCGCACGCTGGAAATGCGATACCGTGCCCGCCTGCTCGACGAGGCGCGCGGTCTTGCCGAAATAGGTGTTCATCCCCGTAGCGGTCACCACGGCCTTCATCTCGCCGAGCTTGGCGATCGAGCCTGAGTATGCGATATCGCCCACCTTCTTCTCGACTGGCAGTGATTCTCCCGTCAGGGCTGATTGATCGATGTTGAGGTAGTTACCTTCTACGAGGTGCACGTCCGCCGGGACAATGTTGCCGAGGCGGATGACGACGACGTCGCCCGGCACGAGTTCCCGTGCAGGCACTTCCCGCCACGTCCCATCGCGTAGCACGCGGGCCTTCAGGGCCAGACGTTGCTTCAACGCGGCAATTGCCGTGTCGGCCTTGAACTCCTGCCAGAAGCCGACCGCGGCATTCAGCACGAGCAGGGCCAAGATGATCGAGAAATCGGCCCAATGCCGGACGAGTCCCGAGAGCACCGCCGCGACCTCGATCATCCAGGGAATGGGGCCCCAGAAATATGACGCGACCTTCGCGAGTGGGCTCACGCGCTTCTCGGCAAGCGCGTTCTCGCCGTATTGCGCCAATCGGCGCGCGGCTTCGGCTTCGGCCAGGCCTCCCGTTTCGGCTATGGAGGCGGGCTGCTCAATTTGATCGGATGGGCGATCGTCGCTGACTTCATCTGATCCCATGGCATTACCTCTCCTTCGCGCGAGCCGAGTCGGAAAATGAGGCAAAAGTCTGCGCGAGCGAACCCCGGCGCCGGGGCAGAGCTGTTATGGGGCCGCCTGAACCGGTGAGACGGCGATGATGTGCGCGCCGCGACCGGCGCGAGGGACTCGATTCGCGAAGCGTCGTGGCTTCACGACGAGCACGTCGCATTTGAGGTGGTCAAGGACCCGCTCGGCGGTGTTGCCGACGGCCAATCGCTTGAGGCCCGAGCGGGAGATGGCGCCCATGACAACGACATCGGCCTCGATCTTCTCGCTCACGTCCTCGATGGCATCGATCGGATGCCTTGCGACCATGTGCCGGCGCGATTGCGCGATGTTGGTACCGCGCAACGTACGATCCAGCGTTTGGCGCGCCCCTTTCTCCGCGGCGGCCTCGATCGTCTGAGCGGCGTCCGCCAAGGCAAGGCCCGTCGGCAGCTTCCCAATCGGCAGGGGATCGAATGCGTTGACCGCATGGAGCTGTCCGTGGAGCGCACGCGCGAAGACGCTCGCACAACCGAGAATCTCCCGATCGAGCTTGATCGGCTTGGAGAACGCGTGGCTCGGATCGACTGCGGCCAGAATCCGCGGTCGACGATACTTCTTTGCGGTCTTCACCAGCAGTACCGGCACGGCTGAGAGCCGCAGGAGCTCGAAGTCAGTGAAGTGCAGCAACCAGGAGAAGCGGTGGGAAGTCGGGTGACGGTCGGCGACGATGAGGTCCGCGTTGAAGCGCTGCGCGGCGCGGATTACGGCCTCGTACGCCGGGAAGTCCCAGTCGACGGCCCAGTCTGCCGCGACCCCGCTGCTCGCGAGCCGCGCCGCGAGCGCCTCGAGCCGCCGCGACGGCCGGGCTAGCTCGGTGCGCTGGATTTGCGGGAGATCGTGGCCATTGGCTTGCGAGACATCGATGTAGAGCGGCTCCGACTTGGCATGAAAGAGCCGGAGCCTGGCGCCGAGCGCACGGGCGAGCTGCGCCGCTTTCTCCATGGCGGGGAGGGATTTCGCCCACGGGTCCTTGACGGCGACGAGGATGCGGCGAATGTCTGACATGGTTGCTGACTCCCGGATTCGGCTCTGTCGCCATCCTCGCCGATCAGAGGCGGTTCGCCATCCGGATGGTTACTTACGTACTAGTACTGACGTCCATTGTCATGCGTACGAGCTCGGCGAGGGATGCGGCACCGCTTTTCTCCATGACCCGGGCACGATGAATCTCGAGGGTGCGCTGGCTCACGCCGAGCTCGTACGCCATGATCTTGTTGGGCTTGCCCTGCACCATCAGCGCGAGCACTTCGCGCTCGCGCGGCGTGAGGGAGGCGAGACGCGCGTGGATGCGGTCGTGCTCCTCGAGGGCTGCGCGCGCCTTGGCGTCCTTGTCGAGCGCGTGCTGGATGCGGTCGATGAGGTCCTGATCGCGGAAGGGCTTCTCGAGGAAGTCGTGCGCGCCGTGCTGCATGGCTTCGACCGCCATCGGGATGTCGCCGTGACCCGTGATGAAGATGACGGGGATGATGGCGCCGCGCAGATTCAACTGCTGCTGCAGCTCGATGCCGCTCATGCCCGGCATGCGCACATCGAGCACGAGGCAGCCGTGTTGGACCGGATCGTAGGCTGCGAGAAAATCGCCCGCGGCGGCGAATGCTTGGGTGTCCAGGCTCATCGACTTCAGCAGGAAGCGCAGCGAGCTGCGCACCGACTCGTCGTCATCGACCACGAAGACGATGGGCTGGGATTTCTTCGTGCTCATAAGGAGGTGCCCTCTCAGCCGGAGCCGGCGCCGCGCTTCGGCGGCAGGAGTGTGGAGATCAGCGCCAGCAGCTCATCGGCCCGGATGGGCTTGCTGGCCAGGCGCAAGCGGTCGTCGGGTACGATCTGCCGCAGGGTGGAGGAGGTGTCGCCGCTCACGAGAACCGCGCCCAGCCTCGGTCCGACGAGCTCGCGCACCGCCGCGATCACATCGATGCCGGTCTCGCCTTTCTGCAGGTGATAGTCGGCGATCACGATATCGATCGGTGGGTCGCGGCGCGCCTCCTGTACCGCCTCGCTGAGCGAGGCGGCGCGCGCGACGGCAAATCCCTCGACTTCGAGCAGCATGGCGGTGGCGTTGCGTACGCCAGCATCATCATCCACGAGCAGGACGCGCGCGGCAGACGGCAACTCCCGCGGAGCGGCCGCGGAGTCCGCGCTTGCAGCGGCCTTGCCGGCGGCGCGTACGGCCGCGGGCAGCTCCAGTGCGAAGGTCGAGCCGCGGCCGACCTCGGAATGCACCTCGAGCCTCAATTCGAGCAATCGCACGAGGCGATGAACGATGCTCAGGCCGAGTCCATATCCTTCGCGCGAGGTGTTGCTCGCAACGCCGACCTGAAAGAATTCCTCATAAATGTGCGGCAATTGATCCGCCGGGATGCCGACGCCCGTATCGGCGACTTCCAGCCGTACACCGCGGCTGACCGGTGTGGAGCGCAGCTCGACCCAACCGTGCTCCGTATATTTGATCGCGTTGGAAACGAGATTCCGCAGGATCTGTCCGATGAGCGACGGATCCGAGTGCGCAGCGGGCGCTCCGGTGTCGATTCGTAGCGCGAGCCCCTTGCTCGCGGCGTGGCTCGCGAACTCGTTGCGCATTTCCTCGAAGAGCGACGCGACGGCGAAGTCAGCTGGGTCGGGCCGGATCGCGCCCGATTCGAGTTTGCTCATATCGAGCAGCGCGTTGGTGAGACGCGACATTGCCTCGATCGCCTGACCCTGCTGGGCGATCGCCTCGCCTGCGAGCGGATCGCGCACAGTGCGCCGGAGCGTCCCGTTCAGCAGAGACAGCGTCTGCAGCGGCTGGCGCAGGTCATGACTCGCCGTCGCGAGGAATCGGCTCTTGGCCAGGCTGGCCCGGTCTGCGGCCTCGCGGGCTTGCTTGAGCTCGGTCTGGATCCGCTTGCGCTCGGTGATGTCGCGGATCGCCGCAGCGACGAGCAGCCGCTCGCCCTCGCGCACCGGGCTCAGGCTGATCTCGACCGGGAGCTCGCGGCCGTCCTGGTGGAGCACGTAGAGATCGAGATCCACGCCCATCGGGCGCGGGTGCGCGTCATGGCTGTAGCTGCGGCGATGGCCCAGATGGCCGGCCCGGAACCGCTCCGGCAGCAGGTCTTCGATGCGCCGACCGACGATGTCCTGCGGCAGATAGCCTGCAAGGGTCGCGATCTGCCGGCTGGCGAACAGGATGACTCCCGCGGCATCGACGATCACGATCGCGTCGGGTGCGGATTCCAGGACTTTGCCGAGCAGTTCGGGCGAGAGCATGCGGGGTGATGAGTGTGGCCGCAGACCACATCATACCGGTCCGCATCGCAGGACGGGTGTCATCCGCCCGCAGGCTCCGCCGGGAGCCGGATGCAGAAGCAGGCGCCGTGCGGCAGGTTGGGCCGATGCCCGAGGGAGCCGCCGTGGGCGCGCACCACTGTGTTGCTGATGGCCAAGCCGAGCCCGGTGCCCTCGGCCTTGGTGGAGAAGAACGGATCGAACAGGCGCTCGAGCGCTTGCGCCGAGAGACCGGGGCCGTTGTCGCAGATCGTGATCTCGACATCGCCGTCGGCACTGAGCCCCGTCCCCAAGCGCAGCTCGCGTGGATCGGACGCGGTGGTCGACGACGCCTCGAGACCGTTGCGGACGAGATTCAGGATCACATGCTGCAACTGCACGGCGTCAATCGACACGTGTGGCAGCCCCGGTGTGAGGTCGAGCCTCGCGTAGGCGCGATGAACGCGCGCGTCCGCCAGAACCAGGTCCTGAATCTGCACGATGACGACGTTGATGTCGGTGCGCTCGCGCCTCATGGGCTGCGAGCGCGCGAGGCTTCGCAGGCGGCGCAGGATCTCGCCTGCGCGTACGGCTTGGTCGGCGATCTCGCGCAAGGCCTGCCGCACGTCCTCGAGGTCGGCCTGCGGACGGCCTAGCAGCCGGTCGCAGGCCTGGGCGTAGTTGGCGATGGCGGTCAGGGGCTGATTGAGCTCGTGCGCCACACCCGCCGCCATCTCTCCGATCGTGGCGAGGCGTGAAACCTGCAGCATCCGGCCGTGCAAGGCATCCGAACCTTCGGTGGGCGACTCGCCGTCGACCGGGGCGGCCCCGGAAGGCGGTGAAGAGGGCGATCCCGGCTTCTGCTCTTGAGATTTCATGGTAGGCCAATATTCATCGATTCGTGGGAGTATCAGCCTTCATTTACCCTGCTGTCTCTAAGTAGGTTCCGTAGCTCGACGACGGTCATGCTGGCTGGAGGATGGCTCGAGACGAGGCGCCGCCGCGGTCGTGAATAGTGCGTATAGGCCGCATTCCGCCCATGACCCAGCGGGCGAGGGGGCGGCGTAGGTAGAACAGCGGATGGGATGTGCCCGAGGGATGGCGACAATTTCAATCATGAGATTCAAGACCATCGGCGGCGGTGCATCACCATGCATTCGCGCGGCCTGGGCAGCAGCGCTGCTGCTTGCGAGCGTGCCGTCGTGCGCGAGGTCGGAGCCTCCCGCGGCACCACCCAAAGCATCGTGCGCGGCCTCTGATAAGAGCGAGCCGCAGGCGTCGTTTGCGTCCGCCGCTTTGAGTCTCGCAGCGCGCCAGGCCTGGGGCGTTCGCTTTCGGCAAAGCGATCACGGTGCGCGGCAAGCGCTTCGAAGCGTCTACGCCTCCGCGGATGGGCCCTTGTGGCTGCTCGCCGATGGGCATCCCACGAGGCAGGCGCTTGCGCTCCTGTCGATCCTGCAAGGGGCTCGGGGATATGGACTACAGCCGACGGATTACGATGCGGCGCGCCTCTCGGCTCTTGCGACAGCCATGAGCGGCAACAGCGCCTCTGGTCTCGGACGGGCGGCATACTGGCCGAGCGAGGCCCCTTGCGGCGGTAACGATGAGGCGCAATTCGACCTGGATCTCTCGGCTGCGGCGATTGCCCTGGTATCGGACCTGCACTACGGCCGCATCGACCCGCGTGCCGCGGGCTTCGATCTTGGCGCGCCCCGGCCCGATGATCTCGATCTCGCCGAGGTGTTGCGGACGCTGGCCACTACCGGCGATGTTGCCCGCGCACTCGCGGCCTTCGAGCCGCAGTTCGAGCACTATCGGCTGCTCGAGCAGGCGCTGGCGCAATACGAGCGGCTTGCCGCCGCAGACCCGGCGGATGCGAGGCTCGCTACGCGCGTCCGCAAGATCGATCTCACTCTGGAGCGCTGGCGCTGGCTGCCCGCCTTTCAAACGCCGCCGATCATCGTGAACGTTCCCGAGTTCCGGCTGTTTGCCTTCCGGCAGGTCGCAGATCGCGCGGCCGACATCCTGCAGATGGACGTGATCGTGGGCCGCACTTTCCCGCGCACCCGCACACCGGTATTCGCCGCCGACATGAAGTCGGTCATCTTTCGCCCGTACTGGGACGTTCCCCGCAGCATCACGCTGCGGGAAATGCTGCCCAAAATCCGGGCGAACCCAGGCTATCTGGCCTCGCAGCATCTCGAGATCGTCAGCAACGGTCCGGGAGCGGTGGTGTTACCCGTGACAGCCGCAAGCGTAGAGGCGCTCGCGGCGGGCACGGCGCGGCTGCGCCAGCAACCCGGAGCCGACAACGCGCTCGGGCTCATCAAGTTCGATCTGCCCAACTATCACAGTATCTACCTGCATTCGACGCCGGCGCAGCAGCTCTTCCTGCGCTCCCGCCGCGCCTTCAGCCATGGCTGCATCCGGGTGAGCGACCCCGTGGCGCTCGCCGCCTACGTTCTGCGCGACACGCCGGGCGGCTGGACCCCGGCCAGGATCGAAGCCGCGATGCATGGGACGGAGAGCCGGCGCGTCACACTCGCCAAGCCGATCCGGGTGATGATCCTGTACGCTACCGTGCTCGCCAAGGAGGACGGCGAGGTGTTGTTCTTCGATGATCTCTATGGGCAGGACCGGCAGCTCGAGCGGCTGCTGCAGCTCGCGCCGATCACGAGCCCCGCGCAACCTACGGCGATGCGCGGGTCACTGTGAGGCGCGGCCGTCACCAGAAGCGGACGCGGCCGGTGTCCAGATGCACGAAGTCGGACTTGGGGTAGTACCCGACACCGCCCCGACGCAGGGTGAGCGCCAGCTCCTGCAGCCGCTTCGTCGCCACGCCGGGCAGGCGCACATCGATTGCCTGGCCACGCATGTGGAGGCTGTGGACGGCCACACCGCTCGAGCGGCTGTGCAGCATCGCATTGGTCTGCGGCGAGCGGTAGCCGGAGATCACATGAAACGGCTCGTCGCAGCCGGCGCGGGTCTTGAGATCGAAAAGGATGTCGAGCACCCCGGGGTCGATCCGATGCACCTCGCCGGTGCGGAAGTCACGCAGGAAATGATTGACCCGGCCGAGCTGTGAGGGGGCGTAGCCGCCGGCCTGATAGTACGCGCACGTAAGGGTCTCGCCGGTGTGCGTGTGGACGAAAGACAGCGAGCGGCACTCCGCAGCGCGCGCCCATGTGGCCGCCGGCGCGGCGGCGAGGAGTATTGCACCGGATCGGCCGAGAAAGGCGCGGCGGCCGGCGCAGAAGCGGTCGGATCGGAGAGAGTCGCGGGACATGGCCGAGCCTCGGGCGCTGAGGCGGCCATCATTCCGGAGGAAGCAGCAGAAAGTCAATGTCGAGTTGCGCATTCCCCGCGCTAATGTTCCGAGCGCAGTCCGAGCGCTCGCGCGATCCCTCGTTCCGCCTGCAGCCAGTCGTCGATCTCGTGCCCTGGCGCGAAGCCACGGCGCTCGGCACAAAAGTACGCCGCCTCGGCGATCCTGGCGTGGAGGTCCGCGGGGTCGACGGCGAGCCTGTCAGAGGTCAACGGTGGCGCGCAGTCGAGGGGCCTGCGCCCGCGCATTTGAGCCCGCTTCGCGTGGGGTGCCTGGCGAGGAGGCCGCCGGGCAGACGGCGGCGTCACCGGTCTGTTCATGGCGTCGGGGCTCCGAATCGCTGTGGAAACCGACGGTGCTCGTCATGGGCTTGGGAGCCCATCAGAGCGGCGAGCGTACTCAGCTCCTGCGCCACCACGGGCAGGAGGTCATCCAGCGTGACGATGCCGACAAGAGCCCCCGAGACGTCGATGATGGGCGCCCGGCGTACGGCCCGCACGTTGAGCGCCTCGATGGCCTCGGTCAACTCGAGGTGCAGAGGTAACACGAGAGGATCCGGCGTCATCACATCCCCGACCGTGAGACAGTACAGGTCCGCGCTGCGGCGCAGCTGCCCGCTCACGATGTCGCGGTCGGTCAGGATGCCGATCGGGTGCTGCCGCGAATCATCGTGATCAACGACCACCAGGGCGCCGACGTGCTCGTCGCACATGACACGCGCTGCGTCGGCGAGCGGGAGTTCGCGATATGTCGTCCGCGCTTGCGGAGTGCGCAGATCCTGAATTCTCATCGAATGACTCCTCGGCTTGGTCGGAGTGCGGGTCTCGCGCAACACCCTACGCCGCTCGCAGTCGCCTCCGCCATCCGCATTGGTACGCATTGCCGGCCCTCGCCATTCGTGTCGAAATTCACTCATGAAGATCGGAAGCCTCTGCAGCCACTACCTGATCACGACCTCGACCGGTGCGCCGCTTTCGGAAGTGGCACGTCTGATGCGCGAATCGCATGTCGGCGCTGTGGTCGTCACTGCAGGAGGCATCGATCATCCACGCGTGGTGGGGATCATCACTGATCGGGACATCATGCGGGCGCAGCTCGGGCGGACCGCTGACCTGTCGAGCCTGAGCGCGGGGGAGACCATGACGCGCGATCCGCTGGTCTTCCCCGAAGAGGAATCCATCGATGGGGCGATCGCCAATCTGCGGGCGCGCGGCGTCAGGCGGGCGCCTGTGGTCCGGGCGGACGGTGCACCGGTTGGCCTGATCTCCGTCGATGACCTGCTCCGGCACTTGGCCGGCAAGCTCTCCGGGCTCGCCGGCATCGTCGCCCGTCAGGTACAGCAGGAGCGGAAGTAGGGGAGGTTTGTCCATGAGCTCGATGCAGCACAGCCTGACTCTACAGGCGGATCCGCCGCTCGCTCCGCCACGGCTGGACGAGCCTGCGCCCTATTTCGAGGGCCGCTCGACGCACGGGCCGATCAAGCTCAGCGACTATGCCGGCCGCTGGCTCGTGTTCTTCGCCCACCCGGCCGATTTCACGCCGGTCTGCGCGAGCGAGCTGGTTGCATTCGCGCGGCACAGCGCCGAGTTCGCAGCGCTCAAGTGCAGTCTGCTCGGGCTTTCGGTGGACAGTGTCTATTCGCATCTCGCCTGGCGCGAGAGCATCCGCGAGCGCTTCGGCGTGACGATCGACTTCCCCATCCTGGAGGACGTGTCGATGCAGATCGCGCGACGGTACGAAATGTTCCACCCGCGCCATGCGCCGAGCGCGGCGGTGCGCGCGCTCTTCGTGATCGATCCGCAGGCCAGAGTGCGTGCCATGCTGCACTATCCGGTGACTGTCGGGCGCTCAGTGAATGAGATTTTGCGGCTCGTGCAGGCTCTGCAGACTGCAGACCGGCTCGGGGTCGTGACGCCGGAGGGGTGGACACCCGGAGAGGAGACGGTCGAGCTGCCGCCCGACACGGCGGCGGGGACCGATGCTCGACGGCAGGAGCGCGCCGATAGTGCCTACGGCTGCGTCGACTGGTATTACTACAAGCGGCCGCCCAGCGAGGAAGGCGGAAGCTCGCGGCAATAATCCGCAAAGTGGCTTATCGGGCGGTTTTGACTTCACGGGCATCCCCGAGGCCGCCTCGCCGCGCTCGTGTACAGACCCATCAGCAGGCCGTCCGCATTTTCACGTATTCCGGTGCGTGCGGTGGTCGAGCAGGCTTCCAACCACATGAGCACATCAAGGGCAGCAGCCGATGCGACACCCGGCTCCGGCGGATCCGCCGGCCGGGTCGTGGCCGTCCGCGGCTCGGTACTCGATGTCGAATTTCCGCTGGGGGAACTCCCGGCGATCCGTGAAGCGCTCGCCGTCGACTGGGACGTGGGCCCATCGCTCATCGCCGAGGTACAGCAGCACCTCAATCCGCGGCGGGTGCGGGCAGTCGCCCTTCAGGGCAGTGGAGGACTCAAACGTGGCACGCATGTCCGCCGCCTCGGGACGCCCATTCGCGTGCCGGTCGGACGGCCGGTGCTCGGTCGCTTACTGAACGTGCTCGGCGAAACGACTGACCGCGGAGCCGCGCTTGCGCCTGACATCGTGCGCAGGCCGATCCATGCGGCGGCTCCGGCGCTCGAGCGCCGCAGCGGCGCCCGGGAGCGCTTCCACACCGGCATCAAAGCCATCGATCTGCTCGCGCCGCTGATTGCGGGCGGCAAGGCTGCCATGTTTGGTGGCGCGGGTGTCGGCAAGACGGTGCTCATCATGGAGCTCATCCGCACGACCGCGGAGCGGCACGCGGGAATATCCGTGTTTTCAGGGATTGGTGAGCGCTCGCGCGAGGGGCACGAGCTGCTGACGGAGCTTGCGGGCTCGGGTGTGCTCGCGCGTACGGCGCTCGTCTTCGGGCAGATGAACGAGCCGCCGGGCGCGCGCTGGCGCACCGGTCTTGCGGCGCTCGCCATCGCGGAGCATTTCCGCGACAGCGAGCATCAGAACGTGCTGCTGCTCATCGATAACGTCTACCGGCTCGTGCAGGCGGGGGCCGAAGTCTCCGGTCTCCTCGGGCGCCTCCCTTCGCGCGTGGGCTATCAGCCCACGCTCGCCGATGAGGTGGCGGAGCTCGAGGAGCGGATCACCTCCATCGCGGGAACCGCCATCACCTCCATTCAGGCGGTTTACGTGCCGGCGGACGACTTCACCGACCCGGCGGTGGCGGAGATCTTCAGCCATCTCGACTCCTCGATCGTGCTTTCGCGCGAGATGGCGAGCGAGGGCATGTATCCGGCCGTCGATCCCCTCGCCTCGAGCTCGAGCCTGCTCGATCCACGGCTCGTTGGCGAAGCTCACTTCGAGATGGCCCAGGAGGTGCGCCGCACGATCGCCCACTACCGCGAGTTGCAGGAGGTGATCGCGCTCCTCGGCATCGAGGAGCTTTCCGCCGCCGATCGCACGGCGGTCAAGCGGGCGCGGCTCCTCATGCGCTTTCTCACTCAGCCCTTCATGGTGACGGAGGCGTTCACCGGCATTCCGGGGCGCTCGGTGGATCTCGATGCAACCCTTGCCGGGTGCTCTGCGATCCTCAACGGCGAGGCGGACGGCTGGGCGGAAAGCTCGCTCTACATGGTTGGCGATATCGCTGAAGCGCGCGAGCGCGAGTCGAAGGGCAAAGCCGTGAGCGATGCCGGAGGCTCGACGGTGATGACAACATGAGACTCACGGTTACAACACCACTGGAGACTGTGGTGCAGGTCGAGGACGCCGTGCACGTGAGGGCCGAGCAGCCGTGCGGTGCCTTCGGAGTTTTGTCGGGTCATGCCGATTTTCTGACCGTGCTCGCGATCTCAGTGCTGACGTGGCGGGACTCGAGAGGCCGGGAACGGTATGTCGCCGTGCGCGGCGGCATGTTGTCCGTGCGAGGAGGAGAGGCCGTGCTGGTAGCGACTCCCGAAGCGGTGCCCGGCGAGGATCTGCAGCGGCTCGAGTCCGAGGTACTGGCGCGCTTTCGCCGACAGCTCGAGGAGGAGCGGGAGGCCCACACTGAATCGCAGCGGCTCCACATTGCCGCCATCCGTCAGATCATGCGTCTGCTGCGGCCGGAGATGCGTCATGCCACGCCCCCTGGATGAGGTGGTGCGCCGGCAGCGCGAGCGGCTCTCGCGCGCCAGGCGTGAGGGCCGGCGCTCGATCGGCAAGGACCTGGCGCTGACGGGCGTGATCGGCTGGACGATCGTGGTGACGACACTCCTTGGCGTCTACGCGGGCCGATGGATCGACCGCCGTCTCGGAACCGGGATTGCCTGGACACTTGGGCTGCTCTTCGTCGGCATCACGCTCGGGTGCGTGCTCGCCTGGCAGAGGTTGAATCGGCCGTAATGATGTATTCAATAGGCGTGGATTCAGGGCTCGCCGTGCTCTTTGCCGCCGGCGGCCTCGCCTTCGGACGGGGCTACTTTGCGGCGCTGCAGCGCGGGATTGACGCATATGCCGCCCAGGGCGCCGTGGTCAAGAGCCTGCTATGGATGCTCGCGCGACTCGCTGCCGCGGCGCTCTTCTTCGTTTTCGCGGTACGCTGGGGGGCATGGCCGCTCGTGGCGGCGTTCCTGGGATTCCTTGCGGCCCGGCAGATTGCCGTTCGCCCCGCGCGGAGAGCGGCATGACGCCGGGCTCACCGCTTGCAACCGTTGTCGTTTTTCACATCGGGCCGCTGCAGGTGACGCAGCCAGTGGTAACGACGTGGGCGATCATGGCCGTGCTCGCCGTCGGCTCCTGGGCGCTCACGCGCCGCCTTCGCCCCGAGCCCTCGCGGCGGCAGGCGATTCTCGAGCTCCTCGTCACCGGCATCGAGAGTCAGATCAAGGAGGTGGTGCGCCGGGATGCGAGACCGCTGCTGCCGCTCCTCGGCACGCTCTTCATCTTTCTGCTCGTGGCGAACGTCAGCGGGGTCCTGCCGGGAGTTCAGGCGCCCACCGGCAGGATCGAGACGCCGGCGGCGCTCGCGCTCATCGTATTTTTTTCAGTACACGGGTTCGGCGTGCGCGCCCGGGGGCTATTGGGCTATCTCGGCGGCTTCGCGCAGCCGAAGCTCATCATGCTGCCGCTCAACCTGCTGTCGGAAGTCACCCGGACTTTTTCTCTCATGGTGCGTCTCTTCGGCAACATCATGAGCGGGGAGTTCCTGATTGCGCTCCTGCTCGCGCTCGCGGGGCTGCTCGTACCGGTTCCACTCATGGCGCTCGAGCTTCTGGTCGGCGTCGTGCAGGCATATATATTTTCGGTGCTCGCCACGGTCTTCATCGGCGCGGCGGTGGGCGGGGAGTCGGCCGAGTCCGGCGAGCCGCTCGAGCATCCGGCTACACCCATTGAATAGAGTCGAGAGGTTCACCTAATGGACGCGAAGATCATCAGCATCATTGCCGCCGCAGTGGCGGTCTCCATCGGCTCGATCGGGCCGGCGCTGGGCGAGGGGCGCTCGGTAGCCGCGGCAATGGATGCCATCGCACGCCAGCCGGAAGCGGCGGGGACGATCTCACGGACGCTCTTCGTCGGACTCGCCATGATCGAGACGATGGCGATCTACTGCCTCGTGATCGCGCTCATCCTCCTCTTCGCCAACCCATACGCATAACGGCATGCGCTTCGACTGGTCAACGCTCGCGCTGCAGCTCGCCAACTTCGCCATCCTCGTCTGGCTGCTGCAACGCTTCCTTTACCGGCCCATCCTGCGCCTGGTCGATGGCCGCCGTGTCGCGCTCGAGCGCGAGCATGCGGAGGCGGCGAGTGCGGTCGAGACTGCGAAACGGCAGCTATCCGAATTGCAGGCGCAGCGCACCGGTATTGCGGCCGAGCGCGCGCAGGCCCTGGCGCGCGCGCAAGAGGAGAGCCGGCAGATCCTGACCACTCGGCGTGAGCAGGCGGAGCGCGACGCCGCTGTCCTGATGGAGCAAGCTCGGCGGACGCTCACTCGCGAGCGGGAGCGGGTTCTCGAGGAGGCGCGTCGCGCGGCGCTCGACCTCGCCGCCGACATCGCGCGCCGCGTGCTCGCGGAGATCCCGGAATCGCTGCGAGTGCAGGCGTGGCTCGAGAGGATCGAGCGGCATCTGGGGTCACTCCCTGCTGCGGAGCGAGCGGCGCTTTCGAGTGAGCTCAGCGACAGCAGCCCGCTCAAGGTGCTCACGGCGTGTCCCGTCGCCGCCGCGGCCGAAGAGGTTTGGCGCTTGGGACTGCGCACGGCGCTCGGCTCCGAGGTTTCAGTCGTATTTGAGACCGCCCCTGCGCTCGTTGCCGGCGCCGAGTTGCGTTTTCCGCATGCGAAACTGAATTTCAGCGTCGCGGGCGCCATTGCGGCGTTGCAAGAGGAGGTCAGGCGGCATGGACCGGATCACTGAGGAATTCCGACAGTGGGTGGCGCAGAGTCGCGGCCGGCTCGGGCAGGCGCCTCTCGAGCCGCAGCTCTCACGGATCGGACGCATCGTGCAGGTGGGCGATGGGGTGGCGAGCATTGAGGGGTTGCCCGACACTCGCCTGGACGAGCTGCTCGAGATCGAGGGCGGCGTTGCCGCGCAGGCCGTCGACCTGGGTGAGACCATGATTGGCTGCGTCCTGCTGGGGGAAGCCGCAGCCGTTGCGGCCGGCAATGTCGTGCATGGAACGGGAGATGTCGTCCGGGTGCCCGTGGGCCAGGCACTCCTCGGGCGAGTCGTCGATGCCCTGGGCCGGCCGCTCGATGGCGGCGAGCCGATTGTTGCCGAGTCGACGGCGCCCGTGGAGCGGCCGGCGCCGCCGATCGTCGATCGCGCGCTGGTCGAGCGGCCCCTCGCAACCGGCGTGCTCGTTATCGACGCGGCCATCCCCTTGGGCCGCGGGCAGCGGGAGCTCATCATCGGCGATCGCGGCACCGGCAAGACGGCCATCGCGCTCGACACGATCATCAACCAACGCGCGAGCGATGTGATCTGCGTGTATGCCGCGATCGGACAGAAGGCATCCTCGGTGGCGGGAGTCATCGATGCGGTGCGCCGCTACGGGGCGCCCGAGCGCTGCATCTTCGTCATCGGGGAAGCCGATGCCGCTCCCGGCCTGCAGTGGCTCACGCCCTATGCGGCCTGCACCATGGCGGAGCATTTCGTGGAGGCCGGCCGCGACGTCCTCCTCGTGCTGGACGATCTCACCAAGC
>Ga0335073_10005288_pt1 | contig 18126 bp, 14 predicted proteins | sample Lox_Sample_22_FD_207093 | JGI IMG/M metagenome (GOLD analysis project Ga0335073, IMG submission 207093) | Soil microbial communities from Loxahatchee National Wildlife Refuge, Florida, United States - Lox_Sample_2.2 | ecosystem: Environmental > Terrestrial > Soil > Wetlands | place: USA... | reverse complement strand
CCCGCCTAACGTTGCGAACCGAGCCACCGGAGGTAGGGGAAGGGAGGTTCGGCCCGCGCACGAGCCACCGCTGAAGGTAGGGGAAGCGAATGGCCCGCTACACCTGAAAACGTAGCGGCGCCCAAAAACTTGCGTAAACTCAGAACAAGACCGTCCCCGATCCCGTTCGCGTGGATCGCGCCCTGCCTCGATTTGGGTCGAGGTCCGCGAGCGCGCGCGAGCGGGCTGAAGTACAAACCACATACAAGGGAGTAGCACTAGTGGCTCAGATAGGAATCAAGGAGCTGCTGGAGGCCGGCGTCCATTTCGGCCACCAGACACGTCGATGGAACCCCAAGATGCGCCGCTTCATCTTCGGCGAACGCGACGGGAACTACATCATCGACCTCCTCCAGACGCAGGTCCTGTTGGAAGACGCGCGACAGTTCGCTTCAGGCGTGTCGCGTCGCGGCGGGACCGTGCTGTTCGTCGGAACCAAAAAGCAGGCGCGCGACACGATCCGCGAGAACGCCGAGGCCGCCGACATGCCGTACGTCAACCACCGCTGGCTCGGCGGGCTGCTGACGAACTTCCAGACGATCTCGCTGCGGATCAAGCGGCTGCACGACCTTGAGCGGTACGAGTCCGAGGGTCAGCTTCAGCTGCTGCCCACGCGCGAGCGGATGGCCGCGCAGGCCGACCTCGAGAAGCTGCGCGCGAACCTCGGTGGCGTGAAGAACATGCAGCGCCTGCCCGACGCGGTGTTCGTGATCGACCTGAAGACCGAGGCGATCGCGGTCCGCGAGGCCCAGCGCCTGCGGATCCCGATCATCGGGCTCGTCGACACCAACTGCGATCCCGACGGGATCGACTACGTGGTCCCCGGCAACGACGATGCGATCCGCTCATGCGCGCTGATCACAAGGGCGGTCGGCGACGTCGTCACGCAGGGCCACAACGTGTTCCGCGAGGAGGAGGAGCGCGCCCGGCTCGAGCGCGAGCGCCAGGAGGCCGAGGAACGAGCGCGGCAGGAGGCAGAGGAGCGAGCCCGGCAGGAGGCCGAGGAGCAGGCTCGCCTCGAGCGCGAGCGCCGGGAGGCGGAAGAGCGAGAGCGGCAGGAGGCCGAGGAGCGAGCCCGGCAGGAGGCGGCGGCCGCAGAGGCCGCCCAGGCCGCGCCGGCGACCCCGGAGGCGCCGGCGACCCCGGAGGCGCCTGCAGCAGCCGCAGCCGCCGAGGAGGCCCCCGCGCCGACCGCGAGCGAGGCACCGGCCGCCGTCGAGCAGGCCGCGCCGGCGCAGGCCGAGGCCCCCGCAGCAGCACCCGAGCCGGAGCCAGAGCCCCAGCCACAGGCCGAAGCCCCGCCACCGCCCGAAGCGCCCGCGGCCGAGCCCGAGAGAGCCGCGGCAGCCGCGGAGCCTGAGGCCACGACCGCCGCCGAGCCCACGCCCGAGCCTGAGGCCACGGCGGCCACCGAGCTCGAGCCCGAGGCCACGATCGCCGCGGAGCCGCAGCCGGAGCCCGAGCCGGAGCCCGAGCCAGAGCCCGATCCTGAGGCGACGACCGCCACCGAGCCCGCGCCGGAGCCCGAGGCCACGACCGCCACCGACCCCGCGCCCGAGGCGGCGGCGACCGAGCAGAATCCCGAGTCCGACGCCGCAGAGGAGAACTGATGAGTGCGATCAGCGCTAAGGAAGTCAAGGCCCTCCGCGACCGCACCGGCGCAGGAGTGCTCGCCTGCCGTGAGGCCCTGAGCGAAGCCGACGGCGACATCGAGCGTGCCGTCGAGATCCTCCGTGCCCGGGGCCAGGCCCAGGCGGCCAAGCGCGCCGGCGCCGAGGCAACCGAGGGCGTGGTCCAGAGCTACATCCACGCCGGCAACAAGATCGGCGTGCTCGTCGAGGTCGACTGCGAGACGGACTTCGTGGCGCGGAACGACAACTTCATCGAGTTCGCGCGGGATCTCGCGCTCCACATCGCGGCGGCCGCGCCGATCGCGGTGAAAGACGAGGACGTGCCGGCCGAGGACCGCGAGCGTGAGGAGCGGATCGCGGTCGAGCAGGCGGCCGACCGGCCCGAGAACGTCCGCGAGCGGATCGTCGCCGGCAAGCTCGACAAGTGGCTCGACGAAGTGGTCCTGCTGCGCCAGAAGCACGTCAACGAGGACAAGCACGGCGGCAAGACGATCGAGGAGTTGCGCGCCGAGCTGGCCAGCGAGACCGGGGAGAACGTCGTGATCCGGCGGTTCAGCCGTTTTTCCGTGGGCAGTTGAGTACCCCAAACGTCATTCCGCATCCTTCGCGGCATCCCGCCGTCTACCGGCGGATCCTGCTGAAGCTGTCGGGCGAGGCGTTGATGGGAGATCTGGAGTACGGAACCGACGCGAACCGCGTGCGCCAGATCGCGTCACAGATCGCGGCCGTCCACCGTCGCAACGTGGAGGTCGCGATCGTGGTGGGTGGCGGCAACATCTACCGCGGCCTCGCCCAAGCGGCCAAAGGCATGGACCGCGCCACCGGCGACTACATGGGGATGCTCGCGACCGTGCTGAACGCGCTGGCCCTCCAGGACGCGCTCGAGAAGGAGGACGTGCAGACGCGGGTGCAGTCCGCGATCACGATCTCCGAGGTCGCCGAGCCCTACATCCGACGCCGCGCGATGCGCCACCTCGAGAAGGGCCGGATCGTGATCTTCGGCGCCGGCACCGGCAACCCGTTCTTCTCAACCGACACCGCCGCCGCGCTCCGGGCAGCCGAGCTGCACGCCGAGATCATCCTGATGGCCAAGAACCGGGTCGAGGGCGTCTACACCGCGGATCCACGCACCGACCCGAACGCGGAGTTCATCCCCGAGATCACGCACAAGGACGCACTGACTCGCGGCCTGCAGGTGATGGACTCGACGGCCTTCGCCCTGTGTATGGACAACAATCTCCCGATCATCGTCTTCAACATGGCGGACGAGCGGAACATCGACAAGATAGTGTCCGGAGAACGCGTGGGAACGCTGGTGAGAACATGACCACGGACATGATCGACGAGCTCCTCGCCGATGCCCGGGAGCGGATGCACAAGTCGGTCGAGTCGATCAAGAGCGAGTTCGGGTCGGTCCGCACGGGGAGAGCCAGCCCGGCACTGCTCGACCGAATCCAAGTCGATTACTACGGAACGGCGACTCCGCTCAAGCAGCTGGCCACGATCAGCGCGCCCGAGGCGCGGCTGCTGACGATCCAGCCATACGACAAGAGCTCGATCAAGGCGATCGAGCGCGCGATCCTCGAGTCGGATGTCGGATTGACCCCCAACAACGACGGCAACCTGATCCGCCTTGGCGTACCCGAGCTCACCGAAGAGCGGCGCAAGCAGCTTGTCAAGGTCGTCCGGCACATCGCCGAGGAGGGCCGGGTCGCGATCCGCAACATCCGCCGCGACGTGATGCACGATCTGCGGGAGCTCAAGGAGGCGGGCGAGGCGGGCTCTGATGACGAGCACCGCGCCGAAGTCGAGCTCCAAAAGGTCACCGACGTGCGGATCGCTGAGCTCGACGAAGCGCTGAAGCACAAGGAAGCCGAGATCCTGGAGGTTTAGGTGGCAACCGGTGAGCGGGCGCCCACCCACGACGCCGGTGAACGGGATCGGGCCCGCTATGTCGCGATCATCACCGACGGGAATGGCCGGTGGGCGGTGCGCCGCGGTCTGCCGGCGCTGGCCGGGCACGAGGCCGGCGCCGACACGGTCAAGGCCCGGCTCCGCGACGCGGCCGACCTCGGCATTCGCGAGCTGACGGTCTACTCGTTCTCTACCGAGAACTGGGTCCGACCGGCCGACGAGGTCCAGGGGCTGATGGCGATGATGGCTCGCAGGATCGAGCTCGAGACGCCGGAGCTGCACGACGAGGGCGTTCGGATGCGGTTCATCGGTCGCCGAAGCGACCCGGTTCCGCCGAATCTGGTCGAGCGGATGGCCTGGGCCGAGGAGTTGACCGAGGGCAACGACCGGATCACGCTGTTCGTTGCCTTCAATTACGGCGGGAGGGCGGAAATCGTCGATGCAGCGCGAACCTTCACGTCAGGCACCGAAGAGGACTTCCGCGCTCACCTGTACGCCCCGGATATGCACGATCCCGACCTGATCATTCGCACCAGTGGCGAGCGGCGGATCTCGAACTACCTGCTGTGGCAGGGGGCATACTCGGAATGGGTGTTTCGCGACGAGCTGTGGCCGGACTTCTCCCGCGAGTCACTGGAAGAAAGCCTCGCGGACTTCGCCGCCCGCAGCCGTCGCTTCGGGGGCCGGTAGCGGTGCCGCAAGCGCGCTCTCGCCCGAGATCGTCTTCCCGACAGCGGCGAGAGCCGCGAGAGGAGCCGGCCAAGAAGCCGCGTCGGCGCTCTGATCTCTTCACTCGGATCTTGGTGGCGGTGCCGCTGGCGATCGCCACGATCATCTTCAACAACATCGGCGGGCTGCCGTTCGCGCTGTTCGTCATCGCCGCCGGCCTGATCTGCATGCACGAGGCCTACGGGCTGCTCTCGATCTGGCGGCCGGTCGCGCTGGTCGGCTTCGCGGCGGTCGTAGCGATGGTGCTCGTCGCCCGGACGGGCAGCGCGGGCCACGTGCTGGAGGTCGGGATGGCGGCGGTCCCAGTGGCCGTGGTCGCGGTGATGATGAGCGACCGCCGCCGTCCGACGGTCGCGATCGCCGGCACGCTCCTAGGCGTCTACTGGGTCGGGTTCGCGTTCGCGCACGCCGAGCTCCTGCGCGAGCTCCCGCACGGGAACGGCGTGTTCCTCGACGTTCTCATCGGTACGTTCGTGGGCGACACCGGGGCCTACTTCGGCGGGCGACTGTTCGGCCGGCGCCCGCTCGCGCCCAAGGTCTCTCCGAACAAGACGGTCGAGGGCTTGTTCTGCGGCATGTTGTTCGCGGTCCTCGCGGTCTTCCTGGCCGGGCTTTATCAGACGTGGCTGAGCCAAGGGCACGCGTTGTTACTGGGCGTCGGCGTGGCCGCACTGGGGCCGCTCGGCGACCTGTTCGAGTCGCAGGTCAAGCGCGACGCTGGGGTGAAGGACTCGGGCAGCGTGTTCGGGCCCCACGGTGGCGCGCTCGACCGGCTGGACGGCGCCCTGTTCACGGTCGTCGTCGGCTACTACATCTGGCTCGCGGTCCACTGACCGGGGGCGCCCGGACGGCGCCCCTAGACTGGGGCTGTGCCGCGCCGTCTTGCGATTCTGGGCTCGACCGGGTCGATCGGCTGCCAAGCCCTCGACGTGGTCTCGCGCTCGCCCGACCTGACGGTCGTTGCGCTCAGCGCCGCGAGCTCATGGGAGCCGCTGATCGTGCAGGCCCGCGAGCACGGCGTCCGGCGGATCGCGGTCGCCGATGCCGACGCGGCGGCGCGGGCCAGCGAGGCCTGGACCGACGGAGAGGTTCTCGCGGGGCCGGACGGCGTCGTCCGGCTGATTACCGAGTGCGAATGCGACATGGTGTTGAACGCGATCGTCGGGTCGGCGGGTCTCCTGCCGACCGTCGCGACCCTCGCCGAGGGGATCGACCTCGCGCTCGCCAACAAGGAGTCGCTGGTGGTCGGCGGCGAGCTCGTGGCCGAGCTAGCGCAGGCGACCGGCGCCGCGATGATCCCCGTCGACTCGGAGCACTCGGCCCTGCACCAGCTGCTCGCCGCGGAGCGCCCTGGAACGGTCGATCGGCTGATCCTGACCGCGTCGGGTGGCCCGTTCCGCGGGCTCAAGCGCGAAGACCTCGAGCAGGTCACGACCGAGCAGGCGCTCGCCCATCCGACCTGGGCGATGGGCGGGAAGATCACGATCGACTCGGCGACGCTGATGAACAAGGGGCTCGAGCTGATCGAGGCGCATCATCTGTTCGGCACGCCGTACCAGCAGATCGACATCGTCGTGCACCCGCAGTCGATCATCCACAGCCTGATCCAGCTGTGCGACGGCGCAACGCTCGCGCACCTCGGGTACCCGGACATGCGGGTGCCGATCTCCTATGCGCTGCACCACCCCGACAGGGTCGACGTTCCCGTCCGTCCGCTCGACCTGGTCGAGCTCGGCAGCCTCACGTTCGAGCCGGTAGACGAAGAGACGTTCAGCTGCGTGCGGATCGCGCGCGACGCGGCCCGCGCCGGCGGCACCGCGACGTGCACGATGAACGCCGCCAACGAGGTCGCGGTCCATGCCTTCCTGGGCGGCCGGCTGCGGTTCCTCGACATCGCCGCGGTGATCGAGGAGACGCTCGAGCAGCTGCCATCGCAGCCGGTTCACTCGTTCGACGCGCTCGGGGAGGCGGACGCCGAGGCCCGTAGCGTCGCCGCTGAGCTCGTCGCCGAACGAGCGCTCGCGTAGCCCGTCGGTCGCTCTGATCGCGTTCTTACGAACCCCGCAAAAACGGCTGCCACACTAAGAACCCGTGTCCTACGTCCTGGCCTTCCTGGGATTCGTCGCGCTGATCATCCTGCACGAAGCGGGGCACTTCACGGCCGCCAAGGCGGTCGGCATGCGGGTCGAGCGCTTCTCGCTGTTCATGGGGCCGCTGCTCGTCAAGTTCCGCCGTGGAGAGACGGAATACGGCATCGGCCCGTTCCCGCTGGGCGGCTACGTCCGGATCACCGGGATGAACCCGCACGAGGAGATCCCGCCCGACGTCGTCCACCGCGCCTACTACAACCAGAAGGTGTGGAAGCGAATCGTCGTGATCCTGGCCGGGCCGGCGGTGAACCTGCTGATCGCGTTCATCATCTTCTGGGCGATCGCCCTTTCACAGGGCCAATCCGTGGCGAACACGAACGTCGCGACGGTCGAGGCCGGGTCGGCGTCCGCGGCGGTTCTGCGCCCCGGCGATCACGTCGTCTCGGTCGACGGCGTCGGCGGTTCTGAAACCGCGATCCGGAACCAGATCGGCACCCATAAGTGCGCCCGCGCTCAGGTGAACGGCTGCGTCGCCGCGACCCCGGCCCGCGTCGTCGTCGAGCGGGACGGGAAGCTGATGACGTTCGAGATCAAGCCGAAATACAGCACCGCCGAGGGCGAGGACCGGCCGCTGCTTGGGGTCAGCTTCGGCGCGACCCAGGAACCGATCGGCGTCGTCAAGGCGGCTTCGCTGTCCGGCAGCAACATGTGGTACGTCACCACCCGGACGGTCTCGGTCGTCGCGCGCATCTTCGAGCCGCAGGAGCGCAAGCAGCTCCACAGCATCGTCTACGGGTACACGGCCACCCAGGAGTCGTTCGCGACCAGCACCACGCAGGCGCTGTACGTGCTCGGACTCATCTCGCTGTCGCTGGCGATTATCAACCTGTTCCCGTTCCTCCCACTCGATGGCGGGCACGTGTTCTGGGCGGTCGCCGAGAAGGTCAGGGGCAAGCGGATCCCGTTCGAGATCATGGAGCGCGCCGGGATAGTCGGCTTCGTTCTGATCCTGATGGTGTTCGTGATCGGCTTCACGAACGACATCTCGGCGCTGTCCGGTCCCGGCTTCGGCATCCACTAACCGGGGGACCGTCCCACCCCTCGCTGCTACGGTACGCAGCGCATTTCAAGCCCAGCGGTGGAGGAGCAAGCAGCATGGAGAGCAGCAGCACGATCTCGCCGGCGGCGGGGCAGGCGGTTGACGCCCCGACGGTGACCGAGGCCCTTCGGCGCACCGCGGCCAATCACCCCGAGATCGTCGCGGTCCGGACACCCGACGACAGCGTCTCGCTGACGTGGTCGGAGCTGCTGCGGCGAGTCGAGGCGGTCGCTGGAGGCCTGGCGAAGCTCGGAATCGGGCGGGGCGACACGGTTGCGATCATGCTCGGCAATCGCCCCGAGTTCCACATCGTCGACCTCGCGGCAGTGACGCTGGGCGCGACCCCGTTCTCGATCTATCTGACCTATCCGGTTGCCGAGATCGAGTACCTGCTCAAGGACGCGGGCTCCAAGGTGGCGATCGTCGAGCAGGCGCACATGGGAACGCTGCTCGAGGCGCGCAAGGAGGTGCCCGGGGTCGAGCATGTGATCGTGGTCGACGGCGACGCACCGGAGGGCACGGTGTCGCTCGCCGACATCGAAGGCTCGAACCCGGACTTCGACGCCGATGAGGCACTCGCCGAGGTTGGGCCGGACGACCTCGTCACGCTGATCTACACCTCGGGCACGACCGGGCCGCCGAAGGGGGTCCAGCTCACCCACCACAACGTGATGTCCGGGACCAAGGCGGTCGAGGAGGTGATCCGGCTGGAGCCCGGGTCGAGGGTGATGTCGTGGTTGCCGGCGGCGCACATCGCCGAGCGGATGGCCCACCATTACATCCCGGTGGTCTTCGCCGGCACGATCACCTCCTGCCCGAACCCGCGCGAAGTGCTCTCGTACCTGCCGCAAATCCGGCCCACCTGGTTCTTCGCCGTTCCGCGGATCTGGGAGAAGCTCAAGGCCGGGCTCGAGACGATGCAGGCCGCCCAGCCCGAGGAGCAGCGCCGTCCGGTGCAGGAGGCGGTCGCGGCGGCCATCCAGCGCGTGCGGCTCCGCCAGCGCGGCGAGACTGTGCCACCCGAGCTCGAGGCGAAGGTAGCCCAGGCCGACGAGCAGATGTTCTCCAAGCTGCGCGAGATGCTCGGCCTCGACCAGGCGATCGCGGTCAACGTCGGGGCGGCGCCGACGCCGGTCGACGTGCTCGAGTTCTTCCACGCGCTCGGGATCGAGCTGGCGGAGCTGTGGGGTATGTCCGAGACGTGCGGGGTCGGCACGTGCAACCGGCCCGGAGAGGTGAGGATCGGCACGGTTGGGCCCGCCGAGCCGGGGGTCGAGATCAAGATCGCCGACGACGGCGAGTTGCTCGTCCGCGGCGACTGCGTGATGCGGAGCTACCGCAACGCGCCCGACAAGACGTCCGAGGCGATCGACGCCGACGGCTGGCTCCACACCGGCGACATCGGGTCAATCGACGCGGACGGCTTCCTGCGGATAGTCGACCGCAAGAAGGAGATCATCATCAACGCGGCCGGCAAGAACATGTCGCCGGCCAACATCGAGGCGACGATCAAGTCGGCCAGCCCGCTGATCGGGCAGGCGGTGTGCATTGGCGACGGCCGCCGCTATAACACCGCGCTGATCGTGCTCGACGCCGACTTCGCCCCGCAATGGGCGGCAAAGCAGGGGATCGAGGGCAACGCCTTCGAGGACCTCGCGCAGGCGGAGCCGGTCATCGACGCCGTGAGAAGCGCGATCGAGCAAGCCAACGAACGCCTCTCCCGGGTCGAGCAGATCAAGAACTTCAAGATCGTCCCGGGGGACTGGCTCCCCGGCGGCGACGAGCTCACGCCGACGATGAAGCTGAAGCGGCGGCCGATCGAGGCCAAGTACGCGGCCGAGATCGAAGCGATGTACACCTAGCCGCGGCGGCGGCGCAGCGGGACCTGCAAAACACGACACTTCGCGCGCTCGACGCGGACCGTGCCGTGTAACGCGCGCCCACACCCGCGTTACGCGGCACGGTCGGGCCGAAACCGCTCGGTTGCCGCGTTGTGCAGGTCGCCGGCGCCCCGCACCTAGCGGAGCGTGATCGCCACCGACCGGCTGTACACGGTGGACCCCTGAACCGCCGGCGGGAACAGCAGCAGCGGATTGCTCGGATACGTGTACGCAACCCTCACCGTGCCGGTCGCCGGGAACTTCATCCGGACGTCGAAATAGCAGTTGTTCGGGTTGCTGGTCATCACCGTAAGGAGCGTCGTGAACGTCCTCGACGAGCCGCGTGCGAACTGGACTTGAGCCGTCTGCGCCTGGCTATCGCCCAGGATCGCGTACCGCTCCGGACGCACGCAGCCCCAGACCTCGAGCGTGCGTCCGCGGCGTGACGACGTCACCGGCAGGTACAGCGGCAGTCGGTAGGCCGCGTAGGCAGGCTTGGGCTTGCCGTTCGAGAACAAAAGGCCGCTCGCGAACCCACCGTCACCAGTGGCGGCGGTGTAAGGGAACAGCGGGTCATACAGCAGGTACTGCATCGTGCTTGCGATTCGGGGCTGCTTCCAACTCAGGTACTCGGCCCAGTTGATGTAGTACGCGGCGGTCGCAGGTGAGACGAACCTGTCCTCGTTCGGCGGGTGCGTGATGTAGCCGTACTCGGTGTTGTAGATCGGGAAGCGCTTGCTCGAGCCGTAGATACGCTGTAGCCGATCGAGTGCGCGCTCGAGGTTGGGGATCCGCGGGAACGACGCGATGTCCGGGTCCTTCGAGGGGTCGACCGACGGGGGGGAGCTGTACGGATACGGGTGGTCGGCGAAGCCGGTCGCGTTGAACAGCCCCGGGTTCTGCCTGCGGAAGCTCCGCGAGCCGGCGGCCGTGGTCGGGCAGCCGACCGCCCGGGCGGCACGTCCACGCAGCTGCCGGTAGTCGGAGTCGACGCAGTAAAGAGTGCGGACAAACTGGAGCGGCTTCGTCTGCCCGAAGTTCCCGGGGAGCCCCTGGGGATGGCCCGGGCCGGCCCGGCCACTCAAGCCGAGCGGCGCGAACTCGCCGATCAGGATCGTGTCGTTTCCGTGTCCGGTCGCCTGGAGTGCGTTCCACGTCTGATTGACGAGCGAGCGGTACATCCCCGGCGCCACCGACACCGTCGACCCGTTGACCGCCTGCGGCCCGAGGTCCTCGCCGAAGTTCGGCTCGTTCCAAATCGCCCAGAAGCTCACGCGCGGCAGAGGGGCGGTCTGTCCGGGCGGGATGTAGGTGCCGCTGTAGCGCTCGCCGGCAGCCCGGGCGAACTGGCCGAACGCCGGTGCGGAGGGACGCCACGCCCAGAATTGGTTGTCGAGCGCGGCCGGCGGGATCCCGGCGCCTTCCGCCCACCGGGGCGCGCCGCCGCTCAGCGTGAGATCAACCGCGATCCCGTCGGCGTGCGCCAGCTCGACCATCCGGTCGTACGGCGCCCAATTCGCCGCCGGATACGAGGCCGGATCGGCGGCGTCGAAACCGTTCGGCGCCGTGCGAGATTGCGCCTGAGGAGCGATCTGCGCCCACACGACGATGATCCGCAACATCCGCACGCCGAGCGCGCGGAATGTGCTCATGGTCCCGGCCGGGTCCGAGAGCATGTGAGTCGAATCCTGGATCATCGAGATCTGACCGGTCGAAGCGAACGCTGCGGGCGCCACCGCGAGGCTGCCGGCGGTGACCGCGGCCGTGAGGAGGGCGGCTATCGGTAAGCGTGCCCTCATTTGCGGAGGGTCACCTGAACCGAGCGGCTGACGACCTGGTCGTGCGCGGCCAACAGCAGGGGATCGGCCAGCGGATAGCCGAAGCTAAGCCGGACGGTCCCGCTCGCGGGGAACTTCACCCGCACGTCAAAGTAGCAACTGCCCGCGCTGTTGAGCGTCAACGTCTGGATCGTCGTGAATCCTCCGGAGGAACCCGGCTCGAACTGGATCTGAGCCGTCTGCGCCGCCCCGGTGTCGTGCGACCCGTACGGCGCCGGGCGCACGCACCCCCACACCTGCAACGCTTGACCCGAGCGCCCGTTCGTGACCGGCAGGTACAGCGGGAGGCGCCAGGCGTTATAGGTGGCCTTGGGGATGCCGTTCCATGTGAGGAGCCCGCTGGCGAACCCGCCGTAACCATTTGACGCGAGCGGGCGAAACGGGTCATACATGGGGTACTGAGCGAACGACCTCAGGCGAGGATTGCGCCAGCTGATGTATTCCGCCCAGTTCATATAATAGGCCGCGGTCGCCGGGGACAGGTAGAGCACCTTTCCGTCCGACGCCGGGTCGGGACTGCGCTTGGGCGGGCTCGTGATGTAGCCGAACTCGGTGTCGTAGATCGGGAGCCGCGTGTGGGAGCCGTAGACGCGCTGCAGGCGATCGAGCGCGCTGCCGAGGTGACCGATCACGCCGAGCGAGGTGTAGTCGGCCGTCGAGGAGCCATTGGTCGGGTCCGGGTTGAGCTCGTCGTTCGGCGGATACCACCGCATGTAAGGGTGGTCGGACACCCCGCTGGCGGCGAACAGCGCCGGATGCTGGGTCTGGAAGCGGCGCGAGCCGGCCGCCGTCGTCGGGCAGCCCCTCAGCCGAGCCGCGGCCCCGCGCAGCGGCCGGTAGCCCGAGTCGACGCAGTACAGCGCCCGCAGCGTTTTGCTCCACGCGGCGCGAGCTCGCCGAACAGGATCGTGTCGGTGGCGGGAGCGTGGCCCGCGGCCTGCAGCCCCGCCCACGCGGCGTCGAGCAGCCTGCGGTACATCCTCGGACTGTTCTCGACCGTCAGATCACCGGGGACACCTTGCGGCGCGAGGCTCGGGCCGTAATCGGGCTCGTTCCAGATCGACCAAAAGCTGACCCGCGGGAGGTCACCTGGGTCGCCGGGGGCGAGCGCCTGCCGGCGCGGGTCGTAGCTGCCGCTATACCGGGTCGCGACCGCTTGGACGAACTGCCCGTACGCCGCCGGCGACGGCTCCCAGTTCGGGTTGCTGTTCCCGGCAGGCCGTCCGGGTCCCCGGGCCCATCGTGGCGCGCCGCCCATCAGGTCGAAGTCGACCGTCATCCCGTCGCGGCGCGCGTCGCTCACGATCGTGTCCCAGAGCTTCCAGTTCGCCGCCGGGTACGCCGCCGGATCGGACGCGTCGAATCCGCGCGGGGCTTGCGCCGAGTCAGGGGCGGGCGCGATCATCTGCCATGGCACCGATACGCGGACGACCTCGGCCCCGAGTGCGCGCATCTGCGCCAGCGTCGCCGCCGGATCGGCCTCAAGGTGCGTGTCGTCCTCGATCACCGACACCTGGCTCTGCGAACCGAGCGCCTCAGCCGCCTCCGTCAACACCCACACCGCCGCCAGCACCACGGAGCCGAGCAGCAGCGCCGCGGTACGTCGGTACATCTACTTCACCGTGACCTTCACCGATCGGCTGTAGACGGTGTCTGGGTCATCCGGAGTTATCAGGCTCGGCGTCAGCAGGGGGTCGTTCGCCGGATAGGACCAGGCGAGCCTGACCGTGCCGCTCGCGGGGAAGGTCAGGCGCAGGTCGAAGTAGCCGCGCGAGTTGGTGATCGTCACGGTCTTCAGCGTCGTGAACGCGCCGCTCGACCCCTGCTGGAACTGGATTTGGACCTGCTGGGCGGTGCCATGGGTGTCGAGGCTCGCGTAGCGCGCCGGCCGGACCCCTCCCCAAACCTCGAGCGAGCGCCCGGGCAGCGTCGAGGTGACCGGCAGGAACAGCGGCAGCCGGTAGGCGTTGTACCCGGGCTTGCGCGCGCCGCCGTAGAAGATGAGGCCGCTCGCGAAGCCGCCGAACTCCGGAACGTTCACCGTCGGATTCGGGTCCCACAACAGATACTGCATCGTCGAGGCGATCCGCGAGTTTTTCCAGGACAGGTACTCGGCCCAGTTGATGTAGGTCGCCGCGGTAGCCGGCGAGACGAAGTGGCTCGAGCTGTGGTTCGGCGGGTTCGTGATGTAGCCGTACTCGTTGTTGTAGATCGGGAAGCGCGTACGGGAGCCGTACACCCGGACGACGCGATCGAGCGTGCTCGCGAGCCGTGGCAGCTCCGAGAATTCGGTGAAGTCGGGATCGGTGGAGCTTGCTTGCGTCGGCGGCAGGTTGACCGGGTATGGGTGGTCGGCGAATCCGGATGCTCGGAACAGGGCCGGGTGGGCGTTACGGAACTGCCGGGAGCCCCCGGCTGTGGTCGGGCATCCGACCGCGGCCGCCGCGGCGCCACGCAGCTCCTGGTACGTCGAGCTCACGCAGTACAGCGAGCGGATGAACTGAAGCGGCTTGGTCTGACCGAAGTTGCCCGGCAGGCCCTGAGGCTGCCCGCGACGCGGCGGGCCGTTTGAACCGCGGGCGTCGAGGTTGCCAATCAGAATCGTGTCGCGGCCGTGTCCGGTGAGTCCGAGGCCGCGCCAGCCGGCGTCGAGCAAGCTCCGGTACGCCGACGGGGCCGCGGGCACGGTCGAGCCCTTGATCGCCTGCGGCGCGAGGTCCTCGCCGAAGTTCGGCTCGTTCCACAGCTCCCAGAACGACACCCGCGGTAGGTCGTCGGGGTTGCCGTGAGCGATCGTGTCCGAGATCGGGTCATAGCCGCCGCTGTAGCGCGTCGCGAGCGCCTCCACGAACTGGCCGAACGCCGCCGCCGAGGGCTTCCATTCGCCGTAGTTGCCGGGCGCCGGCTGACCGCCGCCCGCCGCCCACAGCGGCCCAGGCCCGGTCACCGAGAAGTCGACGACGATGCCGTCGGCGTGCGCGTCGCGAACGATCTGGTCGTAGATACTCCAGTTCGCGGCTGGATACGAGGCAGGGAGAACCGGGTTGAAGCCCGCCGGGCGCTTCGCCGGCGCGACCGTGTTCCAGGCGAGTGTGACGCGCACGACACCGGCGCCGAGCTCACGCAGCGTTTGCAGGGTCGGCCCGGGCACGGTGAGCATGCGCGCGTCGTCCTGGAACATGCCAATCTGGTTCGTCGCCGCCGCAGCACGGGCGGGGAGGGGCAGGAGCCCGATGACGGCCGCCGCCGCGGCGGCGCAGATGACGATCCCGAGTCGCCTCACGAGTTGCATCGCTTCAGACAACAGACTGGTCGCGAGGAAGTTGCGCCTCCGGGCCTCCGGCGACCCTAGCTGATCGTCACCGCCGCGACGCGGCTGTACTCGGGTCCGCCGCTGGGCGGGGACCACACGATCCTCACCGAGCCGCTCGAGGGGAACTTTACGGACGCGGTGAAGTAGCCGTCGGTATCGGTGATCGTGAGGCTCTGAAGCGTCTTGAATGCGCCACCGCTCGAGGGCTTGAACTGGATGTTCGCGACCTGCGGCGTCTTCGCGAAGCGCGCCGGCCGTACGCAGCCCCACACCTCCAGAGACTGGCCCTGCTTGCCGTTAGCCTGGGGCAGGTAGAGCGGGATCCGGAACGCGTCGTACATCGGGTCCTTGGGCTTCCCGTTGGCGAACTCGAGCCCGGTGTCGAAGTTGCTGGGCGGCGGCGGGTCGGTGAGGAGGTACTGGTTCCACGACGCCACCCGCGGGTCGCTCCAGCTGATGTATTCGGCCCAGTTCATGTAGTAAGCGGCGAGCGTCGGGCTGATCGCGCGGGTGATCGTCTCGGGCGGGTTGGTCTGGTAGCCGAACTCGGTGTCATAGATCGGGTACTTGATGGTCAGGCCATACGCGGCGATCGCGCCGTCTAGCGTCCTCTCGAGGTCGGGGAGCTTCGGCAGGTCGGCGTAGTCCGGCTCGTTCTTGGTCGGGATGTTCGGCGTCACCTGACCTTGCGGATACGGATGGACTGCGAAACCGGTGGCGTGGAACAGCCCCGGATTCTCGCTCGCGAACTGTTTCGATGCCGACGCCGTCGCCGGGCAGCCGCGCTGCGTCGCGGCCGTTCCCTGCAACTCGTGCAGCGAGCTGTCCACGCAGTACAGCGCGCGGATGAAGCGCAACGGCACCATCCCCGAGAAATTGCCCGGCTGATCGCCCCTCGTCTCTCCACGCGGCGCGACCTCGCCGATCAGGATCTTGTCGCCGCCGTGTCCGGTCTGCCCGAGGGCGGTCCAGGCGGCGTCCACCAGCTCCCGGTAGAGCAGCGGCGAGATCTCGACGGTCGAGTTGTCGACCGCCTGTGGCGCCAGTTGCTGACCATAATTCGGCTCGTTCCAGATCGACCAGAAGCGCACGGGCGGAAGTGGGGAGCTCGCGCCGGCTGGCTTGTAGTGACCGTCGTATCGCGTTCCGACGGCCTTGACGAACAATCCGTACTCCTTCGCCGAGGGCTCCCACGATCCGACGAACCCGGCGGCGGTCCCGGGCGGGACACCCTGCCCGATCGCCCACAGCGGCGCGGGGGCCTCGAGCGCGAGATCGACGCCGACGCCGCGCGCCGCCGCAGCCCGGACGAGCGCGTCGAATGGGGCCCACACCGCTGCCGGGTACGCCGCCGGGTCCGCGGCATCGAACCCCGCCGGGCGTGTGTGCGACAGCGCAGCCGGGGCCATCGATCCCCACGGCATGAACACCTTGACGTCGTCGACGCCGAGCCGCTTGAGCTCGTCGAGCGTCGGCCCGGGCGTGCTGGTCAGCTGAGCTTGCGCCTCGAAGATCGTGTCCATCGGCGGCCGCGCCGCAGTGTGCGCGGTGGGATGCGAAGACCTACCGCCGCACGCGCTGAGCGCCATCACCATCGCGGTGGCGAGGGCTGCAGCGGACAGCCTTAGCGCCCACGACGTACGGGCTGACCGGGTGACGGTGGGCGCGAGGGTTCGTCTCAAAAGATTGCGCAGTCGACACCGGAGGCCGGCTCGTGGCCAAGGATCGGCGCCCGGTCCCGCTCTACAATGCGCGCGGATGCTTGTCCCGGCCCGCTCGGACGCCGCAGTGGCGGCCCGGACCTCCAGGGCGCTGAGGGTAGCAAGCGGGTCGGTTGAGGCGTGGCTCCTCGTCGGCGTGACCGCGGTCGGGGCGTGGCTCCGATTTGCGACGCTGGGGGCCCAGAGCTACTGGTTCGACGAGGCTCAGGCCGCCCACGAACTGCACCTGTCGTTCGGTTCGATGATCAGCTCGATGGTCGTCCACGAGACGAACCCACCCCTGTACTTCGTGCTCGGGTGGCTGTGGGCGCGCGTATTCGGGACCGGCGAAGTCGGGCTGCGGTCGCTGTCGGCGCTCGTCGGAACCGCCGTTATCCCGATCGCGTACCTGTGCGGACGTGAGCTTGTCTCGCGCCGGGCCGGGCTGATGGCCGCCGCATTCGCGGCGCTCAGCCCGTTCATGATCTGGTACTCGCAGGAGGCCCGGGAGTACATGCTGCTGGTTGCCCTGTCGGGCGCCTCGCTCCTTTACTTCGCCAAGGCGTGGAACGTGCCGTCGACGCGGAACATCGCTTTGTGGGCGTTGTTCTCCGCGCTCGCGGTGCTCACCCACTTCTTCGCGGGGTTCCTGGTCGCGCCGGAAGCCCTGTGGCTGCTGTACGTGATCCGCAACCGAGCCATCGCGATCGCGGCCGGCGCGGTGGCAGCGGTGCAGATCGCGCTCGTCCCGCTTCTGTTCTCGCAGGCCGGCAACTCGCTGCTCGGCTTCATCAGCGGCACGAGGTTGGGCACGCGGATCCAGCAGGTGCCGGTCGCCTTCGCGCTCGGCAACCTCTACGAGAGCCCGGCCGTGCGCTACGGGCTGCTCGGAGCGGCGGCACTCGCGGGAGCCGTGATCGTGCTCCTGCTCATCGGGTCCGATTCGCGCGAGCTGCGGGGCGCGGGGGCGGCCGCCGCGCTGGCGGCAGTGGTGCTGCTGCTTCCGCTCTTCCTCGCGCTCGTCGGGGAGGACTACTACATACCGCGGGCGCTGATGCCCGCGTGGATCCCGCTGGCGGTCGTGGTCGCCGCCGCGTGCACGGCGCCGCGCGCGCAGGCGGCCGGCGCGGTGCTCGCCTTGGTCCTGCTCGGGAGCTTCGTGTACGCGCAGGTCAAGGTGAACGACAGCCCGCAATATCAGCGTCCCGATTGGCGCGGTGTGGCGCGAGCGCTCGGCGCCACGAGCGGCACCCGGGCGATCGTCGCCTACGACGGGTCGCTCGCCACCGATCCGCTCGCGACCTACCTCCCGCGGGTACCGTGGACCGAGCCAAGCAACGGTGTGGCCACCGTCGGTGAGATCGACGTCGTCGGCTACCGGTGGCAGACGCTCTCGCGCTCGCTGCCCGCCGGTGCACGCTTAATGTCGACAAAGACCGTCAACGACTTCGTCGTCGCTCGCTTCTCGATCGACCCCTCACAGAGCCTCACCAGGGCGCAGATCGCCGCGTCGGCCGGTTCGCTGCTCGGCCCTCCCGTCGCCGGAGCGGCGGTGCTGGTCCAGAACTCCCCCTTCGCGCGCTGACGCGCGGCTCGGGCGCGTGATCCTCCTCCTCCACAACCGCTACCGGACTACCGGCGGCGAAGAACGCGCGGTCGCCGACATCGCGGCGCTGCTGAGCCGGCGCGGTCACGCGGTCGAGGTCCTCGAGCGCTCGAGCGACGCGATCGGGCGGGGGCGCGCGGCAGTCGGGCTTCTCGGCGGCGGGCTCGATCCCGACGCGGTCGGACGGGCCGTGCGGCGACTGGGCGCGGAGGTCGTCCATGCTCACAACATCCATCCGACGCTCGGGTGGCGCGCACTCGCCGCCGCCCGGGCCGCGGGCGCACGCA
>Ga0335073_10005287_pt1 | contig 18128 bp, 16 predicted proteins | sample Lox_Sample_22_FD_207093 | JGI IMG/M metagenome (GOLD analysis project Ga0335073, IMG submission 207093) | Soil microbial communities from Loxahatchee National Wildlife Refuge, Florida, United States - Lox_Sample_2.2 | ecosystem: Environmental > Terrestrial > Soil > Wetlands | place: USA... | reverse complement strand
GGCTGAGTGGGCTGGCGTACGGAAGGAGAGTATCAGGCAGTCAAATGTTGGAGTGGCATACTTCACGCTTGATAAGTGGGATGCTTGTATTGAATGTTTCCAGAAAGAGATCGATTTGAATCCGGATGAATTCACATACTGGCGAGAATATGAAGAGGCTTCTTTAACTAACCAGAGAAGGGCATCCGCAACAGTGCATTCCGCATAGCTAGGTTTCGAGTCAGGAATTAATTTTGGAGGCTGATTTGGAGTTTGGTGTATCTGGTGTATCTTTACTTTAATAGTTGAGTATCAAATCTGATTGAGATGGAATTGGCACCGGACAAGGCTGTAGGTGGCCAATACATACATATAGTTTGAATCATATTCGTCAAACAAGGCTCGGAGTTCCAGGGTCCGTGGTCTCATTCCAGGTTCGGGAGAAAGTGAATTTCCGTGGGGGTTGAAGCTTAAATACAGGTTTTCCAGTCATGCGACTGTAGTTCTGTGCCTGCTCGGTGCCGCTTTAATGTCTGTTCCGGCTTAATTACCTACTCCTGGTGCGGCAGAACGATTGGTGCCAAAAAAAGCTTAACAGTGCCACTCTCGCAATCCTAGCACGACTCGCCATAATACTGAGTTCTGTGTAACCTGAATAATCAACCTTAATTTATTGACGCTGCCTCGTACCCCCACACACCACACAGCCGGCCGAAAGATTGTCCACAGCCATAGCAAGGAAATTGCCGGGTCATGAATCTTGTATAAATAACGCTCTTCCGCCGCTACTGCTCCAATCAATCATCTTCCGGCTCCTCTCCGACTCCTCCTTTTTCGGCCCTCACTCAAGATCTTCAAATTCAACCAGCTTTGGAAATCAGATACAATGCTCTCCAGTCTCCTTTTCCTTTTCCAACTTGCTTTTCTTTTAACTCCGCTCTTCTGCAGGTACGCATTTCACCGCTATACGGCTATGCTTTGAGTGGTTGAATATTCGTTAAGCTGATCACAGTTTTCTTTAGCCCAGGTGCCGGTTAGAGGCAAAACTGGCAGTACCGACTGCGGCAAAACGTTATCAGTTACACTCGTCACACAAAGCAACATCGATTCTATCGCCAGTTGTACCACCATCTACGGACCTCTCGCAATTATCCTCCAAGCCCCCTCCGGTGGCCTGATTAGTCCTCCCGGCGCATTCACACTTCCATCCAGCCTCGAAACTATCGGCGGTGGATTTTCAATCATCCCCTATGGAACATATCCAACCACCACCATCATTGCTCCAAACTTGAAAACAGTCGGCTACGGTAATGAAACTGATGTTGATCCCGACGTTACCTATTTATAGAGGAACATATAATTGCTCGTTTCCTGCACTTACTGCAGTTGCAGGAAACTTTTATTACAATAATTATACTGTTCAACTGTCTTTGATGGATTTCCTGTTCTCGCAACAGTCGAAGTGTTTTGATTACTGGGGCGTTTAGTAGTCTACAACTTGCAGATCTTGCTTCAACAGAAGATATCATCATCACTAGTACCGATCCTTCCTTTCAATGTCCTCCCAATATCGCTCCTTACTTCAATTGCAATATTAGCTGGTGTATAGGCGGTCCGGATCTCACTTCATACAGTTGCAACGAGGGTGCTGTACCGACTAAAACACCTGTTGAAAGTCCTCCAGCGAGTACCCCCGGTGTCACCAGCCACTGGTACAAAGGCTACTGCTGCTACAACCCCCACCACTGGCCCCACCATGGCAACTGGTGCCACTAAAGCTAGTGGTGCTTTCGCTTTGAAGTACTCTGGTAACCAACTCACAAAACGTGGAAGCTAATTTTGAAAGATCTTTCTATGTATGTATATTTTCGTGATGTTGGGCGTATGGTTATTCTATTCAACGTTGTCGAATATCTAAAGTGTCGTCACTTGCAATCACTAATAGAAGGGACGGAAGAGTGTTTATTTCGGTTTTGTAAGAGCAAGTGAACTAGTTGAAGTGCGATTAAATGATGGAACAGTAGCGCTTCTTACAGTAGTAATTTTATCAAGTAGCTACTAGTGCTGTGACAGATCGGTGGCAGATTGATAACCATCGGCACTAGATCGATTGTATCAGGGGAGCATATTTCCTGCCACAGTCCAAGTGTTTGCCACTGGGCTGTTTCTTTTTGTAGAACTTGGGTTCACTGTGCCATCTCACCGTCTGACGCTCAAAGTGAAGTATGGCGGGCAGACTCTTGTGACGCCAGAATCCTGAAAAGTATTACAACTTGTTCAAAGTCAAAAGCCCACCAAGAGATAGACTATTTGCATGTGCCCGTTGCGGGCTGCTGATTGGCAGGCACTGGGGTCCCACGATGATATGACCCTTTGCTGAGATCCGTCCCACGATCAAGGAGCCATCTGAAGGCCGCTTTCGCATCTCCCACACGCTGCACGACCCAGGGCGGTTCTGTAAAGCCTGTTTTTCCATAGGTTGATAGATCAAAGATCTCGGATTCGGCATTTTGTGTGAAATGATGCAGACGTGGACGGGAAGTGGACTTCAAGTTGCGCCTGAGAAAATCTTCAGAATTTCAGAGACGTGAGATGGTGAGATGAGATAGAGACACAGCGCTTCTCAGACCCACGTTATGGTTATTATTACATTGATTAAATAAGAACAACTACGACTGTTTGATAACAAGATTCCAGAGAACATCCAAAAAACGATTATTTCAAAATGTCATACAGTTGCACATCCGATACCAATAACGCGCAAAAGTCAAGACTACTCGCGACTGTCAGTGTTTCCCCTCAGTGATTCCAACCACTCCGCAACAGCGTAGTGGTGCCTATCTCTCGCAATGGTGATTGGAGTAATGTTTTCGTCAACGTCTGCCCCTTTCTCCTTGACCAACCACTTGACCACTTCAAGGTTCCCTGCCATTGCTGCATAGTGCAAAGCCGTCAACCCCAATTTGTCAACTTCCATGATATCTGCACCTTTCTCCTCAACAAGCCACTTCGCTATTTCTAGGTTCCCGGCGCGAGCCGCAAGGTGTAGAGCATTTGAATTACTTCCGTCCACTGCTGTAACATCGGCACCTTTCTCCACCAACCACTTCGCCACTGTAAGTTGTGAATTCCTGAGTTCCAAATAGGAGAGCAACGGAGTCCCATCCCACCCAACCTCCTGGTTGATGCTCTTAGTATCCGCCAACCACTCCAGTACTTCAAGATCCAAACTTGTTATTTCCTCATTTGCCAGATACATATACAGAGCGGTCTTTCCTTCACTGCTAACGGCATTGATGTCTACCTTTTTCGTTCGTATGAGCCGATCGATCAATTTCCGACTTCGCCATGCAGCGGCAGTATACAGTAATGCCTGTGCTCCCTTAGAACCAATTTTGACCTCCATGACTAGCCGTTCCAAGAATTCTTCGTCCCATCGTCGTCCAGCTGAAAGCGGCCATAGCGCCTCAGTTCCGTCGTCGTTGGGGATATTGATGTCCGCGCTGTATTCCTCCACTAGCCACTTAGCAAATCCAAATTCCCCTAGTTGAATAGCCTCAAAGAAAGCGGTACTTCCCCATTTGGCGTCTTGTGTATTAATCTGCGAAAGCCTTTGCGCATGCGAGATCCTAGTTTCTATCCCATAAATTGCTGCCCCCCACAGGGCAAGCCAGGCATTTCGATCAAGCTCGCCGATTTTGGTGAGATTATCGTTAATCAAATATTTTGCCAGCTCCACATGCTGATTACGATGTGCCAATAGCCAGGGAGGGTCGTACCCTTTGTTGATATCCGCACCATGATCAAGGAGCCACTTGACCATTTCTGCATCTCCCATTTCCGCAGCACATCCCAGGGGTGTGCGCAACAAGACCGACTCCTGTACATCGAGACCAGGGCTAGTAAGAAGTGTAGAAATGCTCTCAGTTAGTAGTATTACAAAAGAAATCCTACCAAGCTGTAATTCGGTTGTCCGACAACGGCCTCGTGACTATGAAGCCAATTCGGTCCTGACAGAGAATGTGAATTAGATACGGTTTGCCCCCAAGGCCACCCTGCGGACTAAAATTGTCTTTGATAACTTTGCCCCTGTCTTCCGACCTGAAGACCTCGAAAACTGCTATCTCAGCCTCAACATTACGTTCACTTCTGGTTTCCCTGAGGTGCTCTGCCCAAAAGGAGGTGGCATAAACGCTCAAAGAGAACTCTTCATGCCTTTTGAAAACTTCCTCGTAAGAGGAGGCTGGCTTGTCAAAGACCGGCAAACATAGATAGATTAGGCAGCTCAATGCAATCTCGGATCGTTGAAAGAGGAGTTCCGACTGGTGATCTTCGAGATACTTTCGGACTAATTCGTGGCTAAATGACACATCGTCTGTTTCTTTATTGTGGTCCACCAGGCTCCCACAGGCATGAAGGATGTCTTCCGCCTTGGAAAGACTGTCGTGATTCACGGACCTTTCACTCGGCTCAATTACTAGGGCTTCCTGTAATTCTCGCATCATGAGAGTCCGTCGGGCATAGAAAATCCACGAGAAGATTTGCTTGGCGAATTCTTTGTCGTCATCGCTAATACGACTTTCGAGAATTTCACGATAAGCTGCCTCGGGAGTTTGCGGAAGCGAGAAGAGTCGACGTCGCTTTTCCGCAACGCTGCTTGGTCTCAGAACATATTCGGTCTGTAGCTTTGCAAGCAGAAACCTGTCGTCATTAACCGCACGAGTAGAAGAGTGCTTACAGCCCTTTAGAGCCTTCCCGTACTTTGTTCTTGATTGTTTCCTTCAGTTCCTCTCCGACGGTTTCGTTCTCCATTCGTTCGCCGAGGTACTTGTCAATGTCCGTGGGATCTGCTTTGATTTCAATTGTGCCACTACGTTCGAAAGAGGTTTGTAGGGAGTCACGATGTTCAGGTCGAGTGGTAATTAGAATTCTGGCTTTTTTGGTTTCGTTGATCTCGCAGAGGAAGGTTGTGAGACGTTTCCTTTCCCTTCGTTGATTTTCTTGGGTCTGAAATTCATCGAAAGCGTCGATCAAGATGAAAACGTCGTTCGAATAGACCTTGGCGAAGACAGAGATAGATTCGGCCAGCAGTTTTGTGAACGTTGCAGGTGTCGGCATGGTTTGGTGTATGTCGTTTTGGTATCTCTTGTACTCTTCTTTGACACTGGACGGAAGATGACCTTTGAGTTGTCCCAGAATCTGCTTAAGTAGCATTCGAACCACGTCTTCTGCCTTTTGATCTTTATTTGCGTGACTGAAAAGGAAATACAGAATGCCGAGCTGCGGAGTTTGTTTGAGCTGATTGAAAATAACCGAGCTATCATTAGCAACGTTCCCAATAGAGGGGAGAGGAACACAAGATACGATTTGCCTGCTCCAGCTACAAACGTCAGCCATGGACAACTCCGGAACGGTACCATTGCCAGGACAAATGAGGACTGAGGGCCCTTGACTGACCCAATCCGTGTATTGAGGGGATCGGAAGAACCATTCCCCGGCTCCTTGGACAAGATCGGAAGTCTGGATAGCCTTAAACGGTTTGTTGTCTGACCAAATCCATTCGAGAATCTTTTTCTCTTCCTCATTCCATGCCGCTTCTGCCTGCAACGAGAGAGCAATAGAACTAGTGGTGGTGCCGTAGAAGTCCAACTTGCGATAAACGCGAGTCTTTCCCTCTTCAATATCCGGAGCATTAAAAAGCTTTCCTGCGACTACCACTCTTAGTCCAACCTAGACTGTACGTACCTGATTGCGTTGCGCCTTTAAGGAGAAGTGCGAGGCAATCCATGATTGCTGCTGTGAGGTAAAGAGCTGCATTTCGCATTGATTCAAATTTTTCTTCATCGAGAAGTTGTGGAAACCGGGCATTTATCTTAACGCTTTCGATGGCTTGACTTAGATCCGTCAACGTCTTCCTAATTTCCTCGTCAAGTCCAAGTCCCGACTTGGCTACCTAGAGATGAGCACCCAAGGAAACATCTTCAATACCTTCACGGTCAAAAGGATCCCGAATACGATAAGATTGTAAGGTGCAGGCACAACATCCTAAGTAGTCAGTTAATCTGTTGTTCAGGAAAATATACCTGGGCGGTTGATAACCCTTTTTCAAGAAAGGGAAGCGATTTCTTAGCCCACTCTTTAGTGAACGCTTTTGCGACATTCTGGGTTGCGTCGGGAACCTTGGTTTTCTCCATGAGCTTGTCCAACGCCAGTTCGAGAGAACCGGCAAGAGAGTTGATGTCGTAGCTTCCATGGATGGGATCCAACCCGAATTGCGTGCTGTCTATTCCTGACTTTTCAATCCTTTCCTTGAGTTTCTTTGCGGCTTCTCGCAATGCCTCTTGGGGCGAAGATTCTGGCTCAACAGAGGGTTCCGATACTGCTACGTCCGTTTCGGAAAGTGACTTTACTTCAACACTCTCCAAGTTCTTCGAAACAACTGCAACAGATTCTTTATCAGTGTCTGCCGCCTTCTGAGGTTCCGGTGATTCAAGTGCGCGACTGTCGACGTCGGACTTCGCGCTACCACCCGCTTTTGGGGTCTCGCGAGCTTTGCGAAAAGTCTTCCGGAACAACTTCATTGAGTCGATGTTGTGAGTTCGTCGAATGTGTCTAGGTAACAGAATCAGGAAATCTGTCTCTGGTGAGTCGTGGTTAGTCGTCTGTTGATGAAGGTTGGGTAGACGAAAGCCGGTTCAGGACTGCAGCGTAATCTTTCCCCTAACCCTGTGCCCCTAGCATAGCGGACAAACCCCTTTTTTCTTTCGGACCAATCTTGAACCTCGCCTGAGTTTGGCGCAGTTCACATGCGTATCTTTCTCATTAGGTGGGTTCGTCGAACGAATGTTTCTTGATTCTCAGGGTCCGTCGCAGTGGCTCTCGAATTCTTCGGCTTCTGCGGTTCGAAGATGAAAAACGTTGGGAATCTCAACGACAATTCCGCGAAGGGCGACCGTGACTCTGAAGGGATCTCCAAATCAGTGAATCGCGCAAATATTGGGGCCCTTTACTTCTTGAATTGTGAAGCGTGAGATAGAGATGGAGAAGTACATAGTGTTCTCTGGGTTATCTTTGAGCTGCGAATTTCTTGGTGTTCGCCCAAGCGACAAAGAAAGGTTAGTAATGTGGATACAATGGCTGAAAGGCCATCTGGAGCATCAACCAAACAGCTTAAAGATGAGCGGTAAGTGCTGGCTTAACCGTTTCATTGTAATCAACAAAGCTCACTAGTATATGGAAAGAATGTTGGCATTTTTGCGGGAATTTGATGCTTCTTGGAGTTAACTAACCTCAAATTAAATATGTAACATAAGTAAGCATCATCCCATGATCTGCTGAAACGCAGGACCAGTCACGCCGGCGTCCGGGATTCAAGACCTGGTACCCGAGAGCCTCCCGGGATTCCGGTACAATCAATTTTGATAGTAGTTGCAATTTATGCAGTACTCCCCTTGAGGGGTCTCGAAAAAACGACAATTTCGGCATAGAAGTATTGTCCCGTTGATTGTGATTTCGTCCACTCGGGGTGGCGGCATCGGATGGAGAAACTTCCACACACTATCTTGATGTGTGGAATCCAAGGGACACTTGCAATAGTATTGAACCTTTGTGCCGTTCCTTCGAGCAATTTGATGGTCGTGGCGATCTCCACATTGTTTGCTAGCGTCAATCACATGATGATAAACGATAGTACCAATAGCGCCTCCAGGTTCCCAATTTCCATACCGCATGATTATCGTCTGGCACGCTCTCCTCCTCCTCCTCAGAAGAGGTACGATCAGCAGTTGAGAGCCTGTCGGACATTTTCTCGTTCGAGAGTGGGCCTACAAGATCGAGAATATCGGCAGCGCGTGGCCTTTCCCGCCAGTCAATTTCCAAGGTACGCTTCATCAGCTCTCTGAGATATGCCCACCGACGTTCACTGGTGTCAAGCTTGGGGAATTCTAACTTCAAACGACCCTGTGTTATACATTCAAAGACATAAAAATCCGACTCAAATGCCTTTTTCTGGAACGCGAGTGCATAGATGATACACCCTAACGCCCAGATGTCGCTGCTTTTAGAAACTCTTGCTGGTTCGCGGAGGGTTAGCAACTCTGGTGCCCGATAACTTGCTGTCCCCTTCGCTTCTCGTGTAGTGTACGCACGTCCGGAGGTCCCCTCGGAAGTGAGGCCGAAATCCGTTATCTTCCAGGCTCTGTCGCGCACAGAGAAGAGCACTAATACAAGTTAACCTAGCAATGGAGAGGACAAAGATACCGTTTTGGGGTTTCATGTCTCGATGTAATTCTCTATGCTTGTGAATAAACTCAAGACCGCTGGTTATTTGACGAACGATGCCCCATAGACTTAGACACGAGAGCTCGTCGTTGACAATTGGGTCGAGGTACTTCGGTCCTAGTTTCGAAGCGATATGCTCTTGCATATAGTCCTCCAAATTCATTTCGCATAACTCCATGTCAAAGAAGTAATACTGACCCTTGCCATTAAGCCAACCATGTTGCAGAACCTTGATAATATTAGGGTGACCATCATCTTTACAGAGTTTGTCAATGACCCTGACTTCGTTGGCGATAACTTCGTCTCGAGAGTGCCCAAAAGGTTGGATGACCACCTTTCTTGCGAATTCCTTCACCAATTAATCATACGAATTTTGGCAAAAAACCTCATTAGTCAGTGTGTCGTACATCTATATTAGCGATGCTTTAGAAAGAGGTCTACCCGATGAACTTCGGCATAACCACCATTATCAATCAACCCTCGATGTTGAATCGTGTCTCTATCTTCAGTCCAATGAACTTCATCACTTCTTCCTCTTTTCCCATCGCTGTTCTTCTTTGCTGTGCGATGGATAGCGAGAAAGCGTTGCACGGTAGTGATCTCTTCCGTCTCCTTGGAGTCCGAGATCCGGTCAGGATCCGGTGGCTGGGGTATTGAACGAGTTGGCGTCGTTGCGCGACCCGCGGCGTGAACTTGTCCTGTAGCTGCAGGGGAACCGTGGTCTCTGTCATTCTCGTTTCTCTTGTGTCGTTTGGTCATTTGGATAACCGCTGTTCTCTCGCAGGATCAACCGTACTCGAGGAATTGGAGTGTAGCAGAAATTTGGAGGGTGATAAAAGAAAAGCGATGATCGCGGTAGACTTGGGTCGCCACCACGATTTTTTGGGAGCATAGCCCTTGTGCCTGGTCCAAATAGCGACTCCAAGCAATCTAGAACCACCATCCACAAGCAGGTCCTTGGAGTGATGAGCCACAGCCAACTACCGCCAGCACGGCAAATAAAGCTACAGACTTTGACTCTTAGGTCAGTAACTTGTGTTGGCAGTTAGAGGCAGATTTTACGGAAAGAAGAAAAGGGTAACTACAATGTGCGGGGACGAGAAAAAGCGTGAAGATTGGGACTAACAGGGAACCAGATTTCTTTGATGGACTCGTGAACATATCAAATTGCGCTTCAAAAATAGTTCCGGTAGTTATGATGACGTACATACAGTATTTCCAACATCTAACTACACGACTCCAATCATCTCATCTGTAGCTCGTGGAAACGTATCATGAGCCGTGGCTTCTTCCAGCATAGCAAAACCATCTATCCAATATGAGGCCACATATCGGACCAGGACGGTGTGCTAAATGCGTCTATAGGAAGTCTACGGAGACTTACGAACGGCTCAATGGTCAGCACGAGCCTTGCAAGCACCACAAAAAAAATACCAGCAGCGACTACCTCCCAAATTCTCTCCCAAGTCCTCTCACTAATTCGATCTGGCAGCGTCACAAACGTCAGATTTATGAGCTGGAATACCAGATAGGTCCCGAGACTTGCGACAAACAGGCAGAGAGACACACGCCAGACTATCATTTCCGCGCGTGTAGGAAAGTACGCCGTCCAACCGAGGAACTCGATGACTATGTAAACTGCGATCCCAAGCAGCATGACTACCATACCGATTAGTATCTCGGACTTTGAATATTGGTCGATCCGCTGCAAGTTGAAAATTCTCAATCGTAGGTCTAGCTTAATTCCATTTTCGCGGAGTCGTTGCTGGCATTTCTTGCAGGAACTGAAATCGATCGTAGTAACTTGCTCAATCCCTTGTCGCTTATACCACCACAACCCGTAAAGAACGAGAGTAATCCAGATCTGTGCAAGTGTGTTCAATTCCAGCAAGGTAACAGGAAGTCCGTCAACTTTCCGAGCAATTGTTTGGACCACCAACCATAACAGTTGAATACATGCGATAGCCTTAACCAACCTGTCGGATTTCCTGAGGGTCTTGATTTGGGCATTGAGATAGCTGACAGTAGGTAACATCCCGCATTTGGCCAACTTTTCGATTGCGTCCAACGATGGCAACCCCGATGGATTTTCATCAAATTTGAACTTCAAAGCCCCCATCCTTGCCAGATAACCCTGCGAAAGTCCCCATCTTGGTCCAGGACCCACAATTTCCCCAATAACAGGACACGAAGATTCATGTTGGTGCTCGCTCAAGGTAGATTGTGAGGGTGTTGCTGAGCAGCCAAGTTCGATATCGCCGTCATCGCCTTTGTTCGCATAGTGACAAATTTTCTTGGAATTGAAATATTCACTCAGCACATGGAGTATCGCTCCTTCAGGGACGAAGAAAATGATGAAACACCAAACGAATTTCGAGTACGTCAATAACGAATCGTCCTCGTCGAAAACGTTGATATGGATAACCGTCCAGAGGCAAAGGAAATAAGTTGAGCAACACTGCCAAACTAAACCGAGTGTTCCCCGACCAGGAGGATCCGGGACAAAGGATGGAGCGAACGTAACATTCATCTGCGACTAAGGATCGAACTGGGAGAAGGACTGTGACGCGTCCAAGTACAATGACGGATATTAGCGAACCAGAGAAGAGCGAACCTTTATACCAAAACCGACTGAGGCTGTGTTCAAGTCATTTCAAAGGGTCGGAAAAGCCTATTTATAGGGCAGGGCACCTGATTGGTTGAAGCACCAACCTTATTTTTCTGCAGACTGACTGCCCCGCCTCGCACGCCACATCTTCTCTTCACAGACACCGTTCGCATCACTGCCAATTCCGTTCGTGGCACGATGTCCCTTCATTAGCTCGGCTCCGAGGGCTCAAAATACTTTGAACTTGACAAGTGAACATGACTGACTCATCCGCTGCAGGTAAGCGATTTCGCAATGGCTGCTCACCGTAGGAAAAGCGAAGGCTCTCGAAGCGAAACTCATCCCTCGAATCCTGGCACTTGACGGAGGCGGAGTGAGAGGCCTTTCCTCCCTTCTCATTATCCAAAAACTCATGCACGAGATTCAACGTTTGAAAGGAGACTCGGAACCTTCTCTTCCTTGTGAGTATTTCGACCTTATCTGCGGAACCAGCACAGGAGGACTCATCGCTATAATGCTTGGACGACTTCGTATGGTAAATCACCCTTCCTCTTTCAAGATAGGACTAATGGTAGTCTGTCGATGAGTGTATCGCGAAATACATGGACTTGTCAAAAGCGGTCTTCAGTCTGGATAACATCAAATTCGGCGTACCGGTCGGCGATAATGGTTGTCGCTTCGACGAAGAACCACTTGAAAAAGCGTTGAAACAAGTCATCCGCGACATCACCGGCGATGAAAACACACCGATGGCAGACCCCAACGATCCGAATCCTGAAAAAGCATGTCCTGTCTTTGTCGTTGCGACAGAAGGTCAAGATGGAAGTGGTCCCCCGAAACTGTTCCGTTCGTATGGGTTTGATAAAGATAAATGTCCCATATGGCAAGCTGGGAGAGCAACCAGTGCTGCACCTTCGTATTTTCTCCCTACTTGGGTAGAAGTTCCCGCTCCCGGGGGATGGTATATTGACGGCGGTCTTAAAAGGAATAATCCTTCCGAAGTCGCACTGATAGAAGCGAAACGTCATTGGAAGACTGCGAAACGAGTTATGATTGTCAGTGTTGGAACAGGCGTACAAAAGACCGCAGATTTCATTGAAAATCCAGAACCTCCCGAGAAAAGAACCGATGACAAACGTGACACGGAGACGGTTGCAGAGACGGTGGAAGGTCAACTCGAAGATTCAGTGCAGTCAAAAAGCACTTTCGGCGGTATCAAGCAAAGGTTCACAAAGGTTGCTTCGAGTTTCGCGGGAAAGGTTAAAGCAGCCGCTTCAACTCTACCTTCCACCAGTGGTGTTGCACAGTACTCCAGAATCCCTGGCGGGATTATGACTCTCAAAAGATTTGCAAAGGAACTTGTGAAATTGTCTACAGAGTCAGAGGATACAAACAGAGGTATGTGGGAACGTGCTCATTCGCATGACGAATCTCAACAGTTTCCGTATTACAGGTTCAACGTTCCGACTGGAATGGACGAGATTGGTTTGGAAGAGTGGAAGAATATGGTGAAGATTGGAGCCCTGACTCGTGGGTATTTGAGGACACCGGTGGTGGAAAAGGAGGTGGAACAATGTGCTGAAGGCCTCGCTAATCCGGATTCATTTGAAAGTACGTAAGTCCGTAGTCTTCGCAATTGAGATCATTTTAGGTTTACCACATCCCTGTTTTATGGTGCCGTACGAGAGAAACCAGTTGTTCACAGGGCGAGATGAATTCCTCAATCAACTGTTCAATCAGTTCAGAGACCCAACTCCTCGTTATCACGGTCGTTTGGCATTGTATGGACTTGGGGGTATTGTGAAAACTCAAGTGGCTCTTGAATTCGTTTATCGCTTCCAAAACTCGTACACTCGGATTTATTGGATCTCTGGGGTCAGTCAAGAATCTCTTCTCGACGGATACCAAAAAATTGCACAACAAGCTGAGATCCAGATACCTCTTGGTTCGAAACCGATTGAACGAGCCTCTCGAGTGTTGGCATGGCTGAAACAAACTCAGAATTGGCTTTTGGTTGTGGATAATCTTGACGACATTGACGTCCTCTCAACAAGCAATCTCAATATGCCGAATGTCATCGAAACGCTTCTTCCCCAAGCTGGACCGCTACACCATACCTTGATTACCACGAGAAACCGTCACGCAGATAATATCCCTGCACAAGGTATCGAAGTCTTACTTTTCGACAAAGCTGAGGCAATCGAGCTACTTGTGTCGTCATCCACCATCTCAGTTTCTTCTTCAGACCCAAAGGAAGTTGGCTCTCTCGAGGCGATTGTCCATGAATTGGGGTATCTCCCGTTAGCCATTGTGCAAGCTGCGGCATTTGTCAAAGAGGTTACGCAAGATTTCGGCTCATTTCTCCAACAATATCAAGCGCATCGTCCAGGGGTACACAAATGGACACCTCAAGGACTACGGTCATATCCTCATTCTGTCGCAACGACATGGTTAATGTCATTCCAAGTTGTTCGAAACAAGAATCTACCCGCAGCGGAATTGTTTCAGTTGTTGGCATTCTTAAATCCGGACGGAGTTCGTATCGATTTCTTACAAGCTGGAGCTGAAGTCCTTCATGATGACGTGGAACAACTTTTAGCAAAGCCAGTTGAGATGGCGAAGGCGTTGCTGGAATTAGAAAAGTTTTCTCTGTTGAAATGGGATCGAACGGCCCAAACATTGTTGATTCATCGACTCGTGCGAGCTGTTGTGAAAGATGAGATGTCCGATACGGAGTTGACAACGTTCCGCAGCATGGTCATTGATTTATGTGATGTAGCCTTTCCAGACGACTGGGACAGCTTCGAGGACCGTGTTGCTTGTCGGGACTGTGTTGGTCAAGTCATGACACCATTACTTGACGTTGCGGTTGTGCGCACAGAGACAACTGCAGGTGTCATGTTTCTGATTGGTCGGTTTCTCTACGGAGATGGCAAATCCAAGGATAGCGAACAATTGTTCAGCAGGGGACTTGAAATATCCAGCCAAATATACGGCCAGGATCATTCTAACACGCTGATACTCATGCGCAACCTTGCAGCCGCATATTGGCGTCAAGGAAAGACGGCAGAAGCTGCTACACTTTTAGAGGAGGTGGTGCAGAAGGAGAAGCAGATCCTGGGGGATAATGACCCAGAAACACTGAACAGTATGAGCGATCTTACAGTGATGTATCTGGATCTGGGAAAGATCAAAGAGGCTGCTGTGCTACAAGAGGAAGCCCTGCAGAAGAAGATGCAGATCTTGGCGCACAATCATCCAGCCACGCTGACAAGCATGCATGTCCTTGCATTGATATATATAGAGCAAGGAAAGATGGGAGAGGCTGCTACTCTTCAAGAGGAGGTTTGTAAGAAGAGAAAGCAGATCCTGGGCGACGATCACCCACACACTCTGGCAAGCTTGAACAATCTTGCATCGACATATCATGTCAAGGAAAATTAAAAGAAGCGACGGCCCTTCAAGAGGAGATTTTGCAAAAGATGGAACAGTTCCTGGGCAACAGTCACCCAACAAGCATGAGCAATCTCGCGTTAACAAAGTTCCATCAAGGGAAATTAGAAGAAGCGAGGGCCCTTCAAGAGGAGATTTTCCAGAAGAGCACACAGACTCTGGGAGAGAAACACCCAGAGACACTGTTAAGAATGGAAGGCCTTATATTCATATATGGGCATCAAGGGAGGATGGATCAAGCCACCACGCTTCAGAAGCAACTGGACAAGTTGAAAGGTGAAAAGGAAGGATAGGATGGAAGTAAGGCGTATTTCATTATCAAATTTTGAAGGCGGAGTAGCTTTCGGTAAACGGAAGTTATATGAAGTTTCCTATGTGTTCAATTGGTTGTCAGACAGTACGATATGATGTTTAGAATTTCTGATAATCTGTGGGCCGATAGCCACAGCTGATTAACAATTAATGGGCACTACACTTTTTCTCTTGATCGTTGCACAATGTACCGTTTCTCTGAGCCATATTACCCTCCAAACAATGCTAATGTCGTTGTATTCGTTCTGTTAATCAGATGGTAAAGACATTATGCATTTGACCCGATCGTCAAAGTTTGTGGGGTGGACTTTTGACCGAGAGGGAAGATGGCGGGGTCGATTTCGCGAATTGTCCAGGGACAATGAGCCCGCGAGAGTCCATCACCAAGGTTAGACTCTGAAAACCAAAAAAGGATTGCCATTCCACGAAAATATCACTGACGGGTCCTGAATCAGCCTTGTCGAAATATACGACAAGAGGGAAGGAGGAGGGTCCGCAGAACTTGCCATCTGATGGGAATTATCTCAGACGAGGAATACGGGGACTGAGAATGATCGGAAAAGCTGATAAAGACGAGGCTTACTGTCTTCCGACGAAGCACAATTGAAAGTGAGAGCCATCTTGCGTTCCGATTTTAACTTCAAGGCCCGATAACATGTGTTTCGAAATCTTACTAACTAATTCAATTATTCAAAATCCCTCAGTTAAAGCACGACATAACTTCTTCCAAAATAAAATGAAGGTATGAAAAGTGACTCAGTGTAATGAATGTCCCCAATCCTCGATATCCATTGTGTTACACTCTCACGCTATTATGTATTTCCGATCGATTGCAGACTAATTTGCAGTTGCTTCAATCGTACGCACCTTCTTCTCCATCTCCATCCCAACTTTAGCTCTCACTTGGCCGCCATCCGTTTCTTCTTCACCCCACACTGCTACCATAGGTAATGCTTCGATTTTATGATGAAGCCTTGTTGTCCACCCAGTACCATTGAATTCGAGAACCTTACCATATCGTCTGAAACTCAGTCGGTACTTCATTATAACTTGTTTTGCACCACAAAACTTGAAGTCTTGTTTTCCTCGCCGTTTCTTATTATTCACCACCAGAACCGTATCAAAGAAGAGGCGTATTGTATCCACAGGATGGGAACGATTATACTGAACACCAGAAACGTACTCATCTGGAAAGTGCACTGGACTCTCAACATTGTTTTGGAATACGTAGTGCCAAAAATGTTCTTTTGTGTCGCTTCTCTCATTGATTTTGACCTGCGTGAAATCCACCACCTCTTGGAGGGGCGTATAATTCTTGGTGCAAGTAGTGGTTGACATGTAAGAAGGCAATATTATTGGATTCATCCCAAAACGCGCCGTAATGCCCTTGGTTTGTTGACGGGCAGCAGAAACCTTCGACAGCCAGTGATGCATAGGAGGACGTTGACAACTCAATTGGGACGAGGAATCCTTGATATGGTTATCGTCGAGACCAATCGTCAAAATGAAATGCGTGGCACGCAGGAAAGGTTCCGTAAGGCTTCCCGCGGTCGTCGGTAAATTAAGCTCAGGTTGATAGATCGACGATGTTGTGGTCGCTATTCCACAAGAACCAAAGGTTCTTATCTTTACATGGAACATGACTTTGGTCTGCTGATGTAGACCCGTTTCATCTTCCAAATCGAGGATTCCGATAAATTTAGGGACATATTCTTGTGGAGTACCTGGTGGAACTTCTGGAGTTTTAGAAGCAGTAGGGGAGGAATATCTCCGATTAGACTGGCGAGATCTTCCTGACCCTTCGCTGTCTTCGGGTCGCTGGGCATGCGCAAACCTTGAGCGTTCATTCTGTTGCACAAAGGCTGCAACTGTGCGATACGTAACCGAAGGTTGTGGGGCAGTGGTGTGTGTGAACGGCTGTCGTGTCGCACCAGAAGAGAATGCCGGAGGCGATCCATTGGGAGCAGAAAGATGCCAATGTGAATCGTTCACAGCTATTACCGTCTCCGACGAAGGGTCAAATGCAACGACGGGGATAGGCCGAATGATATCGGACATTTCGTTCAAAAGTTTGGTCACTGAAGTGAATTCCCAAGGCTCGCTAGTTTCCAGCCATAAGATCTGTCGACTTCCTGGTAAATCATTGGAGGGAAATCAGATGAGGACGATTACCGGTAAAAAACCCCTTATCATCAAGTTCGCTGTATTTATACCACGACGGGGCATAATCAAACCCCGCCAAACAAAGCATGTTGCACTGGTGCTTCGCAAATGTGCGCTCTATTCTGGTAAAATTCCCCCTAACCGCTCGGAAAACATCATCCGCATACTGGAGGGAAAGGTCACTGTAACTCTTCTTTTCATAGTCGGTAAGCCAGGCAGCGAGCTCGCTGTCTCCCATCGCAGAAGCTTGCTGAGAAGGTTTCTTTCCCGCCGAGTCTTTGGCGTCTATATTCGCACCATTCTCCACGAGCCATTTGACAAGCTGCACATTTCCTTTGGAAATAGCCTTATGTAACGCGGTTTCTCCCAAGTTATCTTTTGCCTCCATATCTGCACCACGGGAAATAAGATACTTGACCATTACGGTGTTGCGAGCCCAAGATGCGGCAATTAAAGCTGTCGCACCTGCTTTGGTCCTAGCCTCCAGGTCAACTCCAATGCGAAGCAAGAATTCCACGACACTATGTGCATACCTCCAAATTGCATGGTGAAGGAGTTCGGCCAGTATCCGGTGGTAACTTATGAGGTGTGCGTTGGTCCCCGTCGCACTTACTTCCGTCCTAATAAGGCCCCCTGCGAGGAGGAATTCCTTGAGATACTCCACAGATTTAGCGTTGTCAATAAGGTAAATTAAGTAGTCCGACCGTACGGAAGTGTTGGCCTCTAGTAGCGCGTTGAGAAGTTCGAAGCGATCCCATTGCGTAGTTTCTGATGAAGCCGTGGTTGGCTCTTTACGTTTTCGTCCTTCGACCTCTATCCCAGCTGTCAATAACTGATGAATTGTGTCCACGCAACCACACTTTACAGCGTAGAACAAAACAGGCTTCCCATCCGAATCCGTTGCATCAACGTTTGCGCCGCTTTCCAATAACAGATCAACGACTCTTCGATCCCGCCATTTAGACTCGGCGGCGTAGAATAATACATTCTTTCCATGTAAATCCGTTGCGTTAATATTGGCCGCGCTTTTCAAAAGGCGGTCAATAAGCTCCAGATTCTCCCTCGCTACAGCATTGAATAAGGCCGTCTTCCCTTGGTTGTCTCGTCTTTGAAGCTCAACCCCTTCCTTGAGTAACTTTGCACAGACCTCTGCATTCACGGCGTAAAATAAAAGACTCCTCCCTTGCGAATCTCTCGCATAAATATTTGCACCGCTCCTTAATAGGAGATCCACAAACTCCAGGTTCCCTATTTCTACAGCGCGGAATAGGGCTGTCATCCCATTCTCGTCTTTTCTTTCAATCTCCACCCCTTCCTTGAGCAACTTTGCACA
>Ga0335073_10005286_pt1 | contig 18130 bp, 14 predicted proteins | sample Lox_Sample_22_FD_207093 | JGI IMG/M metagenome (GOLD analysis project Ga0335073, IMG submission 207093) | Soil microbial communities from Loxahatchee National Wildlife Refuge, Florida, United States - Lox_Sample_2.2 | ecosystem: Environmental > Terrestrial > Soil > Wetlands | place: USA... | reverse complement strand
GTCACCGCAAATAAGGATGAAGACGCGCCGCACGTGGGATTCTCTGCCGGAGCGTTCAACCTGCTGAACCATCAGAACGCGTCGAGCATCGACTCGGTCGATACCTCACCCACATTCGGTGAAGTGACGGCCGACAATCCAGCGCGCCGAATCCAGCTTGGCATGCGCGTTGAGTTCTAACTGAACACGGAGCAGTCTATCTATATTTCGCGATATGGTATGGTCACGGCAGCTTGAATCCGTGCCGTTCAAAGATTGCCTGCGCCGTCGGCGATCTAAGAAACGCAATAAATCCGCGGGTTGCAGCATCGTTGTGAGATCCCCTGACTTCGGCTATCGGATAGACAATCGGACTGTGAGATTCTTCGGGCGCAACTGCTACCACCCGCACCTGGCTGGAGATCTGCGCATCCGTCGCGTACACCAGGCCGGCATCCGCATTGCCGGTTTCAACATACGTCAGAACCTGTCGGACATCCTTAGCCAGAACGATCTTTGATTTCACTGTGTCATACAAATGCAGCGATTCCAGCGCTTGCTTGCCATACTGGCCTGCCGGAACGTTGCCGGGATCTCCCAAGGCAATCAGCCGTACCTTCTTTTCGGCCAGCTGATCGAAACTCTGCAAGGCAGATCCCTTCGGCGCAATCAGAACCAGCGAATTAAGCAACAGATCTCGGCGCGAGCCAGGCTGCAACAGCCCTTCAGCCTCAAGCTGGTCGACTGGCTTCATGCCCGCGGAGATGAAAGCGTCCACGGGTGCGCCTTGCTCAATTTCCCGCGCAAGTGTGCCCGAGGAGCCGAAATTGTTTCGGAAAGTCACCTCGAGGTTCTCATGCTCGTAGGCACCCTCAACTTCGATAATCGCCTCTTGCAAACTCGCCGCAACAGAGAGTGTTAGCGTGATCTGTTTTGGCGCGTGGCAAGCCGACCAGGGAACCCATAGCACGAAAACACAGAGAAGCGTCATTCCGAGCCTGCGCTTTATCTCACTCCTTATCAAGCTGGCACCTCAAGTTAAAGGTTAGTCGAGAAGATCGATGACCTCGGTGCAACCCCAACAGTGAGGCTTTGCACCCCTCCAGACATTCGGCTAAGAGGCGAAGAATCGGCAAAGCTTCGTACAAAAGGTTGCGGAGGGAACTTTCGTGTCCAGTGGCGCGTAGAATTCCAGATGAGGTCGCTATGACTCAACGTCTGTCCTCTGCCGTCCTGTTCTTCTTTGCACTCTTGCTCACTGCTTCGCCAGCGCACGCCAACAAGGACGCGGTCCAGTTCGGCAGCAACATTGTCGTCCCCGAAGGCCAGTCTGTTCATGACGCGGTCTGCTTCTTCTGCAGCGTTAACGCCAAGGGCGACATCGATCATGATGTCGTGGTCTTCTTCGGCAACGTGCACATTGCCCACCAGTCCAAGCACGACGTGGTTGTGTTTTTCGGAACCGTGCGTGCCGAGGATGACGCGGCCGTCGGGCATGATGTTGTTAATTTCTTCGGAAACGTTCATCTTGGCGAAAACGCCACCGTCGGCAACGATCTTGTGGTCATGTTCGGCGGATTGCAGGCTGCAGACTCGGCAAACATCGCAGGCAACCGCATCGCTCAGCCCATCTGGGTGTTCTGGACACCGATGATCGTGCTGGGCCTTATCATCGCGCTAATTGTTCGGGAGATCCGTGCTGCGCATCGTCGCCGTTATTTTGCCTTGTATGGTTATCCTCCCATGCCACATCAGCCGCCCGCGCCTCCAGTGCCTCCGGCGCATCAAAACTGATATCCGGCCCGCTCAGGAGCCATCCTTGCCACAGTCAGGGGTGGAAGCAAGGCGCTTTAAACTACACTCCTTTCAAATGGCACCTCTCCGCATCGTGATTCCCGGCGGCAGCGGTCAAGTGGGCCGCGTGCTTGCGAAGCACTTTCAACGCCGCGGCGATCATGTCACCGTACTCACGCGCAGCCCGCACACTGCCGAGTGGCAGACCGTGCATTGGGATGCGCAGACACCCGGCCTATGGACAGACTGCCTCGAGGGTGCGGACGTCTGCATCAATCTTGCGGGGCGCAGCGTCAACTGCCGCTACACTCCCGACAATCGCATCGAGATCTATAACTCCCGTATCATCTCCACGCGTCTGCTCGGCGAGGTCATCGGGTCACTCCGTCATCCGCCGCGCGTGTGGCTGAATGCATCAACCGCGACCATCTACCGGCACGCGCTTGATCGCCCCATGGATGAGAAAGCCGGCGAACTGGGCGGTAAAGAGACCGGTGCGCCGGACTCATGGAATTTCTCGATTCAGGTAGCCAAAGATTGGGAGACCACCTTCTTCAAGGCGGACACACCGCAGACGCGCAAAGTGGCCATGCGATCTGCCATCACGTTCAGCCCTGTTCCCGGCAATGCCTTCGCGGTCTTGCTGAATCTCGTTCGCGTCGGCCTTGGCGGTACACAGGGCAACGGAAGGCAGTGGGTCTCGTGGATACACGAAGACGATTTCGCGCGCGCCGTCGAGTTTCTCATCGATCGTGAAGATCTGGACGGGTCGGTCAACATCGCCTCGCCGTATCCCGAGAAGAATCGCGACTTCATGGCGATCCTGCGCGAAGCCTGGGGCATGCCCAATGGCATCTGGACTCCCGCCCCGCTGCTTGAATTGGGAGCCCTGCTCATGCGAACAGAAACGGAGCTGGTCCTGAAGAGCCGACGCGTCGTTCCCACCCGCCTGCTCGAAGCCGGCTTCGACTTCGAATTCCCCAACTGGCCGCACGCAGCAGAGGACCTCGTCGAAAGGTGGCGAAAGCGCGCCTGATTCATTCGCGCCTCGGCGCTCGCATCCACGATCGCCAACGAACCGTTCCCTCTATTCTCTAATCCCTGTTCCCTGCTTTTTCACTTCGGCGTGATGTTCGTCACCGGCAGATCCCAGTGCGACGCGAGGATTTCAAACCGGCGCTGTTCTTCGCGTTTGTAGGTCTCCTGATCGGGCCAAAGTTGCTTGATGAAGGCTTCCTCGTCAGGATTCGCGGTCGTCGCTACAGTCGAGTCTTTGAAGGTGATGGTCACACGGTAATCCCAGCGTCCATCCTCGGTGGTGTGATATGCCGGTGACTCGATCTTGATGGCAAGCATGCGCCCGGTAGACTGGATTTTCTTCAGCAGAGGGTAGTGGTTTTTCAAAAACAGTTGCAGAAACTCCTGCTGATGTCCCCATTGAACCTTGTAGTAGTACTCAATGACGTAGGGTTGGTCCGCGCCGCCTTGCGGAGGAGCGCCCTGCGCCTGTCCACATGTTGCGAAGAAAAGAAAGGCGAAAACGACAGAGAGGACGGTGGGAAGAACCCTGCGCATGGAAGTCTCCTTGGAGCGAAGCAGTTGGTTGCCTGCGATTCTACTCTGAAGACTTCCCTGCGCACTTGCCTGGGTCTTTGTATGAATTGCGTCGCCGCGTACCCTGGCCCGACTACATCGCGGCGAATGAAGCAAGGTATTATATTTGCCGATTACATCTAACGATGACTTCCATCTATGAACTGCCTATTGACTGACTGCAACGCCGACTGACTGTAACGAACCTATTAACGAATTGATTACAACTACACTCCGGCAACATTCTCCAGCGCTACACGGCTGGGAATTTCAAGCATCGACCCGTGAAACGCAACCAGCCGGCGACTCTTGAACGAGGACAGCGTGCGCGTAACGGTCTCGCGAGAAGCACCGATGAATTCGCCGATCTCTTCGTGCGTGAGCGAGAAGCGGAAGCGAAGTCCCGCGTCGGTCTTCTGGCCATTTTCGCTCCAATCGAGCAGCAGACGTGCCAGTTTCTCGGGAGCAGAACCGGCCAGTGCGACGGTGCGGAGTTGTTCGCACGCAACCTTGTACTGCAGGCTGAGTTCCTGCGTGACCACCTGGTAGACCTCGGGATGACGCGCCATGAATCCGACGAACTGGTCGCGCTCGATGATCGCGATGCGCGAAGGATAGAGAATCTCAGCGGTCATTTCGCTGGGCAGACCCGAGAGCACCGATGACAATGCGAGCACTTCGCCGGCCTTGGCGATGGTCAGGATCAGCCTCTTGCCCTCGCTCGAATTGATGGAGAGCTTCACCTCGCCCGAGACCACGATGAAGACACCGGCCGGAACGCTCTTTTCAGAGAACAGCAGCTGCCCCGGTTGATACAGCGTGGGAAACTCCATCGACTCGAGGTCGCTCAAGGCAGCAGGCGACAACTTCTTGAAGAATTCGCCGGGCCGCTGGGACTGCACTTTGTTGCTCGTCATCGTTTCGCGCATGGTGTGCATGTTTACTCTCCCTCTTGAACTGTTACCACTTTTTGTGCTTTAACTTCTTCTACGAGAAACTGTGTCCACGGAGTGTTGGCGACAAAGTCGGCGTGGGTCTTTTTGAAGATCTCCCTGAGCGCTTGTTTTCCCGCCGCATCGGCATAAGTGACGTTGTGCAGATCGATGATGAATCTCTTCTGAGCGAGTTGCGGAGCCGTTTCCACCCAGACACGGTTGAGTTCCTCAACCCACGGCCCTGCCACTCGACCTTCAAGCTTCATCTCGACTGCTTCCGCCGAGTTTTGAATCATGATTCGCAACGTATTCAGGCCCTCAATTACCTTGCCCTCAATAAGGCATGTGCCGTGCCAAACTCGCGTGACACGCGACACATCCTTGCATCTCACTGATTTTGAAGGGATTGGACAAGCATAAAACCTGGGCGAGAAATCTCTGACGAAACTTCAGTGACGAGTGACGAAGACGACATTTCGTCACCAGACGAAGTCTCGTCACCAAATTGCATCGTCGGTGACGAAAATTCGGTCCTGCCGCGTGCCGAATCTCGGAGGCGCTGCAACTTTACATATAGTCGTTGCGTTCGATTCCCAGCTTCTTGAGTTTGGAATTGAGAGTGGTCCGCTTCAGGCCAAGCCGTTCAGCAGCCCCGTCGGTGCCGCCGATCTGCCCTTTTGTCTCGCGAAGGACCCGAAGAATGTGTTCGCGCTCTGCAGCGTGCAGTGTAGGACTGCTTTCCAGTTCTTCATGCTCTTCGGCGACTTTCGTCTCCAACTCGGCGAGGGGAACATACAGCGCGGGGCCACGCGTGAGAATCACAGCGCGTTCCAGGAAGTTCTCCAGTTCGCGGATATTGCCCGGCCACGGCCAACGGCACAGCGCCTGCATCGTTTCTTCGGGAATGGTCTCGATGTTTTTGCCCATGCGCCGGCTGTGCGCCGTCACAAAGTGCCGCACCAGCACCGGAATGTCGCCAACTCGATCGCGTAGCGGCGGGGCGAAGATGGGAAAAACCTTCAGCCGGTAAAACAGGTCGCTGCGAAATTGCTTTTCGGCAACCATTTGTCCCAGGTCGCGGTTGGTCGCCGCGACCAGCCTTATATTGACCGGAATGGGCCGGTTCCCGCCTAGGCGCTCGATTTCCTTCTCCTGCAGGGCGCGGAGAAGCTTGGGCTGCAGGTCCAGTGGCAGCTCACCAACCTCGTCGAGAAAGAGCGTACCCTCGTGCGCCAGTTCGAGCCGTCCCATCTTGCGCGCTATCGCGCCGGTAAATGCGCCTTTTTCGTGCCCGAATAGCTCGCTCTCCAGCAAGCCTGCAGGAATCGCCGCGCAATTCACTTTGACGAAGGTCCGTTCCTTGCGTCCGCTCAGGCGGTGAATTGCCCGAGCCAGCAATTCTTTGCCGGTTCCCGTTTCACCCTGGATCAGTACCGTTGCGTCGGTGGGCGCGACGGTTTCAATCTGCTTCAGTACCTGCCGAAGGCCACCGCTCTCGCCCACAATATCTTCGAACCGGTTTTCAAGGTTGATTTCCTCTTCGAGATATTCCTTCTCCTGACGGAGGCGATCGCGCAACTCGGCAATCTGGCGAAACACCATCGCATTGCTGACAGCCATCGTTACCTGATCGGCAACCTGGACCAGCATGTCGATTTCGGTCTGCTTGAATGCCCCTTCTATGCGGCTCGCCACTGCAAGGACGCCAATCGCCACCCCTCGCTGGATCAGCGGTACCCAGCAGCCAGACTGCATGCCAATGGAGGTGAGATGCCCTACTCCGTCGTCGGAAAACCCGGCCGATTTAATGGGACTGAGAACGACCGGCTCACCAGTGCGAAACGCCTGACCGGCGGGAGATCCTTCCAATGAAATTCGAATGTCGCGCTGAGGCAAACTTTTCTCATCTGTCCCGAGAAACTGCACCATGAGGCTTTCAGATTTTTCATCGTAGAGTGCCAGCGTGGCCGCCTCGAGGGGAAGCACTTCGCGCAGCGTAGCCGAAATTGCGCCCAGCAGCTTCCGCACATCCATGTTGGAGAGCAGCGCCTGGCTGAGCTGCAGCATCACCGCCTCCTCAGCTCGCTTCCGATCGGTGAAGTCGCGCGTGACCTTGGCAAATCCGGTCAGTTCGCCGGTTGTGTCCCGAATGGCCGTGAGAACGACGTTGGCCCAAAAGCGAGTCCCATCCTTGCGAACCCGCCAGCCCTCGTCTTCCACCCGGCCGCGCTGCGCGGCGAGGCGCATCAGTTCCTGGGGACGCTGTCGATCCACATCCTCCTGCGTGAAGAAACGCGAAAAATGTTTGCCTATGATTTCATCGGGCGTGTAGTGCTTGATGCGCTCTGCACCCGGGTTCCAGGTCGTAACGTGACCTTCCTTGTCGAGCAGGTAAATGGCATAGTCGCGAACGCCGTCGAGCAGGGAATGGAGTTGCAGATCCTTGCGACGGGCAAGGATCTGCGCCTCATGCTGCTCGGTAACATCGCGGACGATGCTAAGCACCGCGACACCTTCGCGCCTTTGCAGCGGCTTGAGCATGATGTCGACTGGGAACTCGCTTCCATCCTTCCGAAGCGCGAAGAGGTTCAGGGCCGCGCCCATCTGGCGTGCACGCGGGTGCGCATGATAATTCTCACGGTGCGAGGGGTGCCGGTTCCGAAAACGCTCAGGAACCAGGCTCTCGACCGGCAGGCCGACGAATTCGGCCTGCGTGTAACCAAATAGTTCAGTTGCCCGCGGGTTCGCGGCACGGATGATTCCAGTGGAATCCGTAACAAAAATTGCGTCAGGAGAAAGATCGAACAGATTCTCCAACGCGAATTGAGCGAACTCGGCCCGTTTTGCTCTAGCCGCAGCCGCTGCATCCTGTTCCGGGGAATCAGAAAGGCGCATCCAGGCTCCAACTTAATCTTAATATCGTTGAAAAGATACGCGTATCCCTGCCACCGATGCAAACGGATCGGTCACACGTGTTTCACGCGCGTAATACTGTGCGCACTATCCCATCAAAACAAAGGTATAAGATGAATTTTTGAACGTAAGGCAAAACATCACGGGGCTGCCCCTGCGGCTTTACAATTTTTCTGTTCCGGTGCGTAGGTTTCCCATGCGGAGGAACAAATCCACTTTGAATAGACCCTGGATCATCGTTGGCGCGGTGTTTCTCAGCATCTTTCTGCTGGTTATTCTCGTCGTACCCTTTCTCGTCAATGCCGATACATTTCGACCAACCGTGGAGAGCCAACTCTCGGCCGCGCTGGGGCGCAACGTCACGCTTGGCAAGCTTTCATTCTCGTTGTTTGAGGGCAGCCTGGTCGCCGAGGATATCGCCATCGCCGACGATCCGGCTTTCAGTTCCGTCCCGTTCATCCAGGCCAAGAAATTGAATGTCGGCGTCAAGATTCTGCCGTTCCTTTTTCATCGCGAAGTGCAAATCACCAAGCTGGACATTGACAGTCCGTCGATTCAACTGATCCAACACGCAGACGGGAAGTGGAATTTCTCCAGCCTGGCGGGAAGTTCGACGCCCTCAGCCGGAACATCGCAACCGGTCTCCGTTCCAAGCCTGACCGTGGATGAGCTGAAAATCACCAGTGGCAGCGCAATGGTTTCATCTAGCCCGGGGACGGCCAAGCCGTTCGAATATTCCGACGTCGATCTGACCGTGAAGCAATTCTCCTACAACAAGTCCGCACCTTTCGACCTCTCTGCCAGGCTGCCGGCCGACGGGAAACTGGAACTGACTGGCGAAGCGGGACCAATCTCGCAGAACGACACTACACAAACACCTTTTCACGCAACACTTACATTGCGCGATTTCGATCCGGTAGCTGCAGGAGTCATCAATCAGAACGCGGGCATTTCCATGTCGAACGATGTGGATGCGCAACTCACCTCGGACGGTAGCACCGTCTCGAGCACCGGAAAAATCAAGGCCTCCCGGCTGCAATTATCCGCAAAGGGATCGCCGGCACAGATGCCGGTGGATATCGACTATAGCGTGGCAAATGACCTGACGACGCGGCACGGAACGGTGTCGGATGTTGCCGTACACAGCGGATCGGTGGTGGTTCACGTGCAGGGCGGCTTTCAGTTCACTCCCCAGGCGCTAGTGCTCGATCTGCATCTATCAGCTCCCAACCTGCCGATTGATGAGGTAGACCGGCTGCTGCCGGTTGTCGGCATTCGTTTGCCCACAGGTTCTTCCCTACAAGGTGGAACCCTATCCGCGAATGTCACAATTACGGGCCCTGCGACTGCAGCGACGATCTCAGGGCCATTGGAAGTTGACAACACAAAGCTCGCGGGTTTTGATCTTGGTTCAAAGATTCAAGGGCTCAATCCCTTCGGGGGAACCGCTTCCGGGACGGAGATTCGAACCCTAAAGGGAAACCTTAGCTCCTCGCCACTAGGATCAGATATTAAGGGCATTTATGGTGATTTGCCTCAGATTGGAACCGCAACTGGCGAGGGAACGGTGGCGCCCTCCGGAGCGATCGACTTCAACATGAACGCTACTCTGAATTCATCGAGTGCAGCTGGCGCCGTTGCGAACGGCGCCTTGAATGCCGTTGGCGCGGTCAGCGGAATGGTGGGAGGAATCCTGCATCCAAAGACCAGGTCCGCGCCGACAGCACGTCGCGGAATTCCGCTAACTATCACCGGCACCACCTCGAGCCCATCGATCCATGCCAACATCGGGCAGATGTTGCGCTAACACGTACCCAAAGATCTTTTAGCTGGCAGGCGTGGTTTCCGGGCGATGCCTGGTCGGGGGAGAGTCCGGGTGAGCTTTCGAGAGTACCTCATCGAGCACGCGTTCGATGGTGTCGACCGCATCCTTGACCGGGTCGGTGACATGCGGATTGGTCGCGTAGACGAGACATTCAATCGCCTGCAATGAGTTGCGAATGCGATCGTTCATCCATCGGATTGTCTCGAATCGGCGGAGGGTTTCAATCTTGCGCCTTCGCGCAGCAAGCTGCCAACGGTATGCGAATGCGAATGTGAGAACGAACGCGATCCCGCTGCCAACCAGGCGCAAGCCGCCGCCGCGATGCATCCAGTCGTCATAAATCAGCCACTGCAGGGCTAGCGCAGCGAAGAACACCGCGAATCCGCACACGATAGCGAGGAACCAAACCGATTGTACGGATGGAATCTGGAGAGAATAAGAAGGTTCAGTTTTGGATCTCATTCAAGAATGCGTCTTCGCGCAGAGTGTGACGCACTCAATATCGAAATTAGCACAGCGCGATCGCCCCCGTCATCCACCGACCGACGGGCTCATCAAAATCGAAGGAGCGAACGCTTCGCCTCAAATCGCCTCCGGATTCCCGGGCGTAGCCGTATAGAATTGCCAACGAGAACTACTTCCCAGTCTACACATTTCCACCAGCTTCATCAGCCTTTCGTGGATGGGCGCACGCGTCAGAGGAACCCGGAAAAATGACCTCGATCAAATCTGTAACTTCTCTTTCGGGCTGCATTTCAGCTCTTGCCCTGATTTGCGGCGTCGTCGCAGCGCAGCAGCCGCGGCAGTACACCGACCAGGACTACGCGAACGCCGAGCGATTCATGGCGTACAGCGTCAATCCCCTTGCCTATAAAGGACAGGTCAATGCCCAGTGGCTCGACGACGATCGCTTCTGGTACCGCGAGGTGGATGACAGCGGGATCACCTATATCGAGACTGATCCGGCCAGGAAAACACGCGGGCCGCTATTCGACCAGGAGAAGATGGCGGCGGCGTTGAAGGCGGTCACCAAAGGCGCTCCGGCCGGGGATGCGAAGCATCTGGAACTCACAGATATCTCGCTTACCGACGACCAGCAAGGGCTGACTTTCAACTCACATGGCGCCACCTTTGAGTGCAGCCTGGCCAGCTCCTACACGTGCAGGCAGATCTCCAGCGCTCCGCGTCCGGGTCCTGAGGCGCACCCGCCGCTGACGCTCTCGCCCAATCACAAGCTGGGCGCTTTCATCCGTGATTGGAACCTTTGGGTGCGAGATCTCGATACGGGCGCGGAAACTGCACTCACCACCGACGGCGTAAAGGATTTCGGCTATGCCACCGACAACGCCGGATGGAAGCACTCGGACGCTGCAATTCTGCTATGGTCGCACGACTCAAAGAAGATCGCAACGTTCCAGCAGGACCAGCGCAAAACCGGCGAAGCCTATCTGGTGTCGGTGACCAACACCCACCCCGAACTGAAGGCATGGAAGTATCCGATGGTCGGCGACAAAGACGTGACGATGATCGAGCGCGTGATCATCGATGTGGATGCACACAAAGTAATTCGCTTGAAAATGCCTCCCGACCAGCACCGCTCTACTCTCTGCGACGACATTGCGTGCGCGGGAGATACGTTTGCCGACGCCGAGTGGAGTCCTGATGAGAAGCACCTCGCCTTTGTGTCGACTTCGCGCGATCACAAGCAGGAATGGCTCCGCGTCGCTGATGCGGATACTGGTGACGTGCGCGAAGTGATGACCGAAACCACACCCAAGTTCTATGAAAGCGGCAACGGCAAGATCAACTGGCACTATCTTCCAGAATCGAATGAAATCCTCTGGTTCAGCGAGCGCGACAACTGGGGCAATCTCTATCTCTACGACCTCACAACCGGGCAGTTGAAGAACCAGATTACGCGCGGCCCCGGCAACGTAACCCAGGTGCTCTACATCGACAAGAAGGCGCGCAAGATCTATTTCCTTGGCGTGGGCAAGGAAAAAGATCGGGACCCGTACTTTGAGCATTTCTACAGCGTCAACTTCGACGGGACCGGCGAGAAACTGCTCACGCCTGAGAATGCAGATCATCGCGTCAAGGTTTCGCATGACGGTCACTATTTCACCGACACCTACTCGACACCGACCACGCCGCAGGTGACAGTCGTCCGCGATGAGACCGGTAAAACCGTGATGGACGTAGCGCACCAGGACATCTCAAAGCTGGTCGCCATGGGATGGAAGCCCCTGACGCCGATCACCGTAAAAGGACGCGATGGCAAGACCGATCTCTACGGCTTCATGTTCAAACCATCCGACTTTGACGCATCGAAAAAGTACCCCATCATCAACTACGTTTATCCCGGTCCGCAGATCGGTTCGTGCGGAGGACGCGACTTCCGCGCCGCGCATGGCGACATGCAGTCTCTCGCCGAGCTTGGATTCATCGTGGTGTGCATCGACGGCATGGGTACACCGTTCCGGTCGAAGTCGTTTCACGAAGCGTATTACGGGAATTTGGGCGACAACACCATCCCTGATCAGGTCGCCGGCATGAAGGACCTTGCCCGGCAGTATCCGTTCATCGATCTCGATCGTGTCGGCATCTGGGGCCACTCCGGCGGCGGCAATGCTACCGGCGCCGCGATGTTGCACTATCCCGATTTCTTCAAGGTGGGCATTGCCGAAAGCGGCAACCACGACGAGCGAGATTATGAAGATGACTGGGCAGAGAAATGGGCCGGCCTGGAAATCAAGAATCCCGACGGAACCAGCAACTACGATTCGCAGGCCAATCAGAACTTCGCGAAGAACCTGAAGGGTCACCTGCTGCTGGCGCACGGAACGATGGATGACAACGTTCCGCCGAACAACACCCTGATGATGGTGGATGCTCTGATCAAGGCGAACAAGGATTTCGATTTGATTCTGCTGCCCAACATCCCGCACGGCTATGGGCCGGATGGGCAGTACATGATGCGCCGGCGCTGGGACTATTTTGTGCGTTATCTTGCCGGCGACATTCCACCTGTTGAGTACAAGATGAAGCCATTCTCCTCCGTAATTGGAGTAATGCGCGGCGGCCCCGATCCCGACGGCGAGGAATAGCCTCGCTCTTTTGCTGAGGCGATTGCGCACGCAAGCCCGCTTCAGGCGACAAGAAGAATCGTCTGGCCTGAACCGGCACCGAGCATCTATTGTCGAGCGGGGAGGCCACATGGACCCAGACGATCCCACCCACGCTGCACCACGGATCCAGAAGCTGGCCATCGGTACGGGATCAACCGGCACGCGCCGCGAGACTGACTCGATGGGCGCGATCGACGTACCAGCCGAGCAGTACTGGGGCGCGCAAACCCAGCGATCTCTCGTCCACTTCGCGATCGGCGACGAACGAATGCCGATTGAGGTCATCCGTGCGCTCGCATGGGTCAAGAAAGCAGCTGCTCTCGTAAATGGAACGATCGGAGCGCTCCCGGCATGGAAAGGCGACCTGATCGCACAGGTTGCAGACGAGGTCATCAGTGGCAAGCTCGATGGCGAATTCCCTCTCAGCGTGTGGCAAACCGGTTCCGGCACGCAGACCAACATGAATGTGAACGAGGTGATCGGCAACCGCGCCATTCAACTCGTCGGCGGAACGCTGGGCAGCAAGGATCCCGTTCATCCCAATGACGACGTTAACGCAGGCCAATCTTCCAATGACACGTTCCCCACGGCGATGCACATCGCCACAGTGATGGCATTCGACAAACATCTCCTTCCCGCGGTTCGTGAATTAGCCGAGGCAATTCAGACCAAGGCGCGCGAGTGGGTCGATGTGGTGAAGATCGGCCGCACGCACTTGCAGGATGCAACTCCTCTTACCGTCGGACAAGAGTGGTCGGGTTATGCAGGGCAACTCGATGACGCACTGCTGATCGTTCGCGAGTCGATGCAGGGCCTGTACCGTCTTGCGATTGGCGGTACGGCGGTGGGCACGGGCCTGAATGCACCGGAATACTTTGGCGATCAGGTTGCGGCCGGGCTGGCCGGTCTACTCGGATATCCCTTCGTGTCCGCACCCAACAAGTTTGCCGCGCTCGCTTCGGTAGATGCATTGGTGGCGGCCAGCGCTGCGCTGCGCGGGTTGGCTGTCGTTCTTATCAAGATCGCCAATGACCTGCGCTGGCTTGGCTCGGGCCCGCGCACGGGGCTGCACGAACTCAATCTGCCGGAAAACGAGCCGGGCAGTTCCATCATGCCGGGCAAGGTGAACCCAACGCAGCAGGAAGCGATGATCATGGTCTGCACCCAGGTCATCGCCAATGACACCGCGGTTGCGTTTGCCGGTGCCCAGGGAAACTTCGAACTCAATGTGATGCGGCCGCTTGTCATCCGCAACGTTCTCCATAGTGCGCGCATCCTCGGCGATGCATGTGGCCAGTTCCGCAAGTATGGAGTCGTGGGAATCACACTGAATCGCGAGCAGATCGACCGCTACGTCGAAGACTGCCTGATGCTGGTCACAGCGCTGAGCCCGGTTATCGGATATGAAATAGCCGCCAAGATCGCCAAACGCGCGCACGATCAGAAGACCAGTTTGCGTGAAGCGGCCGTCGCCGGCGGATTCATGAGTGCGGAAGAATTCGATCGCGCCGTGGATGCAAAGAAGATGGTCGGCAATCCACGGCGAGATCTGGGAATTCGCTGATTTTCATGATTCAAATGCCTGTCTGATCCGCCTCGAACCCCTAAATTCAGCGATTCAGGGCCCAAGTAAGGCACCTCCAACAAGCAACGACAGGAGAGCGACTACGAGCGTTACAGCTGACATTCCGCGACGCCCCTCTCCTTTCGCGTTCAGCGCAGAAACGAAGGCGAAAAAGGATAATCCAGAAGAAACGATTAGGAGCATCGGAACAATCGGCAGGCTGTGCCGATTGTCGTCAAACCAGTGAAAAAGGTGCGAGTCGTCTGCTGCATTCAAGAACTTGATCAAAAGAAGCAGACACGCGAAGATCACCCCGCACGCCGCTGCATACAACCAGCGAGCGCGAAGCAGGCGTTTCCCGGCGCGTGTAATCTCCCAGTCCAACGACTCGGACGATTCCGGCACGATGGTCCAGCATCCGAGGAGTCCTAACGCACACGCAAATGACAACGCCAGCGTCCATATGAAGGCAGCGAACCAGTAATTCACAAAACTTCCCATATCGGCTCCCTTCAAAAACAGCACCAAGTCGTCGGGTGCCCGGAAAGACGAGAAACAATCCGCTCTCACGGCGTCCAGAGTAAAACTGAACCGGCAAAGGAGGCGACCGCCATGATCGCTGTGGCGATCAGGAGAATCAGTCGGCCTCGCCCTCGAGCCTCCGCCGCGAAAAATACTGAAGCGACAAAGGCCGCGTCGATTGGGAAAAACAGAGCTTGGAGAGCTACAGGATAGTCCTGCCAGATCCCGAAGTCTAAGGAAGGTGATTTTGGGCCTTTCACGACACATCCAAGAAAAGTGCAGGCCCACACCGCGACGCAGCCGACAGATAAGCTAGCCCGCGACCATGCCAGGCGTCGACCGCCGATCGTTCGCACGCCCTCTTCGTACTCGGGCTCAGTTGCAGCCCAGCTTGGAAGAGCTGCGACCGCACCAAGGATAGTGAGCCCCCAAAGAACCAGGGTCGCGCCTACATTGAAGAATGCATACCTCGGGAACACCTCTCGTCCTCCGGATAAGAATATAGGACCGCAGGCGCTCTTCAATATGATGGTTGGCGCTTGCAGCGTCAATGGCTTCCCATGCATTATTGGTGCAACTTCTTCTTTACGATCAGATCGGAGTCGAAATGCCAATCCCTGTGCTGCGTGCGACTGCTGCTCATGCCGAAAAGTTTGCCGGAGTTACCTATCACATTGAGGGCGAGCTTGTGCCGGTGCTTCATCTGGAACTCGGTGGTGTGCCCGTTTACTTCGAGCACTACATTCTTCTCTGGAAGGACCTCAGTATCCAAATCGGGATCAGACCTCTGAAGGGTGCGCTGAAGCGGGTCCTTTCCGGCATGCCTGTATTTCTCACCGAGGCCAGCGGTCCTGGCCAGATCGGCTTCAGCCGTGACGGCGCGGGTCACATTCTTGCTCTCCATCTTAATCGCGGCGAAGGAATAGACATGCGCGAGCATCAATTCCTCGCCGCTACAGGAAGCGTTGAGTATTCCTTCAGTCGCGTCAAAGGCGTGTCGAACATGCTCTTGGGCGGTACGGGGTTCTTTATCGATCATTTCCATGCACTCGATAGTGATGGCATCGTTTGGGTACACGGTTATGGCAATGTATTTGAAGTCGCGCTCGGCGCTGGCGAGCAAATTGACGTTGAGCCGGGAGGTTGGGTCTACAAGGACTCCACGGTGCAAATGGAAACGCAGTTTCAGAAGCTGACGACTGGACTGTTTGCAAGCGCCGGCAATCTGGTGTGGAATCGTTTCACAGGTCCCGGCCGCGTAGGACTTCAGTCGATGTATGTCCACATGCCTAGCGCAGAGTAGAACCTACCCCGGCAGGGCGGTGAAGCTCTGCCAAAGATCCGAATGGCCGGTTAGAACGAAGCCGCCGCAGGCGCCGTGCAATATGTAGCATCGTGAGGTTGTGCTTGACGACACGACCACCTGGGCGCGCTTCGATCAGTCGTTTCATCTCAGAGAAAAGCCACTCGCGCTTTGCCGGTTCGATTTGACGATGATCCGAGGCTGTGCGCATTAGGGCGACATGTTCGTCCGCAGTGAACTCTTCGGTCCACACTCTGCGGAGGACGCGCACATCGTCGAACAGACCGCTTTGCGCGATCTCCGCGCGAGAGTCGGGAATCACTTCGATTGCCGGCGGAGGCCAGCGAAGCCTGCCGATGCCAATCGCCTCATAGGAGTCCTGTACCTTCTCGAAAAACGGGTCAAAACCAGGAGGGAAAACGTGCTCTGTCTCGGTGAAGGCAAGAATGCCGCGTTGTTTCAGAGCGGCCGCGGCGCGCTGAAACCGTACTGCCGGATCTAGCCAGTGCCACGCCGTAATGGCAAGAACGAGATCGAATTGTGGCAACGATTTCCAGTCCTCAAAGCGGGTACAGCGCACCTCGACATTCGGAAAATCAGCCAGATTCCTTTGAGCCACGTATGCGAGGTTCGCGCCCATTACCAACGCCAGAACCCTCGCACCACGGCGCGCAACCGGCAAAGTCGACTTGCCGGTTCCACAGCCGATTTCGAGTACATGCGCCGTCCGCGCATTGATCTGAGACTCGGCAAAGATAGCGTCAAACAACCATCCGGGCGGCTCTCGCCTGCCCTGATCGTACAGATCCGCGATTTGGTCAAAAGTTACCGCACGTCGCAAGCGTTCCTCGTCCGAGAGGCGCATCTCTTCACGGTATCAGCCCTCGGCTAGGTACAGGGTTCGCTTTCGGATAGGGTCCGGGCTGAAATCCGTGCCAATCTTCGGTAGTGGCCGGCAGGTTCAAGGCCGACGATCTTTTCGCCTAATCTTCGCCATTCGACTATAATCCTGGAATGGATTTTCAGTTGGTGAGCAGCTATAAGCCTCGCGGCGACCAGCCTCGTGCGATCGAGGAACTGGTGCAGGGCCTCTCGGCGGGTGAGAAGCACCAGGTGCTGCTGGGCGTGACGGGCTCTGGCAAAACCTTCACCATGGCCAAGGTCATCGAACAGTCCAACCGGCCGGCGCTGATCCTCGCTCACAACAAGACGCTGGCAGCGCAGCTCTACCACGAGTTCAAACAATTCTTCCCCGACAACGCCGTTGAATACTTCGTCAGCTACTACGACTATTACCAGCCCGAAGCCTACATTCCGGCAGGTGATCTCTATATCGAAAAGGAAGCAACGATTAATGAAGAGCTGGACAAGCTCCGATTATCTGCGACGCGAAGCCTATTCGAGCGGCGCGACGCCCTCATTGTCAGCTCGGTGAGCTGCATCTACGGCCTCGGTTCGCCGGAAGCGTATTACGGCATGTTGCTGCTGCTTGAAAAGGGCCAGAAGATAAGCCGCAAGGACATTACGCGCCGGCTGGTTGAAATTCTCTACGAGCGCAATGACGTGGACTTCCGGCGTGGGACGTTTCGGGTGCGCGGCGACATCATCGAAGTCTTCCCTACTTATGACGAAGCGGCATATCGCATCGAGCTTTTCGGGGATGAAATCGAATCTCTCGCCCAGATCGATCCGCTGTTCGGAACAGTGAAGCAGAAGTATTCACGCCTGCCGATCTATCCCAAGAGCCACTACGTGGTGCAGCCGGAACGCAAGTCGCAAGCCATCGACTCGATCACTCAGGAACTGAACGAATGGGTTGCGCAGCTTGAGTCGGAGGGCCGCATGGTCGAAGCGCAGCGCGTGCATCAGCGGACGCGGTTCGATCTCGAAATGATCAAGTCGATGGGCTACTGCCACGGGATCGAGAATTACTCGCGGCACTTCAGCGGACGACTTCCCGGCGAGCCTCCGCCAACGCTGCTCGATTACTTTCCGCGCGATTATTTGCTCTTTGTCGATGAGAGCCACGCGACGATTCCGCAGGTGCATGGCATGTGGCATGGAGATCAGAGCCGTAAGCAGAACCTGGTGGACTACGGATTCCGGCTGCCCTCTGCGCGGGACAACCGGCCGCTGAAATTCGAGGAGTTTGAAAACCGCGTTCACCAGACCATTTATGTGTCGGCCACGCCGGGTCCTTACGAGTTGACTCGTTCCGCCGGAGTTGTCGTCGAACAGGTCATTCGCCCCACTGGCCTGGTCGATCCTGAAGTGGAGATTCGGCCGGTGAAGGGACAGATCGACGATCTGCTGGCCGAGATCCGCGATCGAGCCAAGCGCGGCGAGCGCGTGCTGGTGACCACGTTGACCAAGCGCATGGCCGAGGATCTTGCCGGGTACTACACAGAAGTCGGTGTACGTTGCCGCTACATGCACTCGGAGATCGAGACGCTAGAGCGAGTGAAGCTGCTGGCGGGGCTGCGCAAGGGCGAGTTTGATGTGTTGATCGGCATCAACCTTTTGCGCGAAGGACTCGATCTGCCCGAAGTTTCCCTCGTCGCGATTCTCGATGCC
>Ga0335073_10005285_pt1 | contig 18130 bp, 11 predicted proteins | sample Lox_Sample_22_FD_207093 | JGI IMG/M metagenome (GOLD analysis project Ga0335073, IMG submission 207093) | Soil microbial communities from Loxahatchee National Wildlife Refuge, Florida, United States - Lox_Sample_2.2 | ecosystem: Environmental > Terrestrial > Soil > Wetlands | place: USA... | reverse complement strand
AAGCGCCGATGAAAGCCGGGTCGGCCGTCAGGAAAGCGATGGCGGATTCGTCGTCGCCGCTGCCGATCGCCTGATTGATCTGCTCCTGCACGTGCGAAACTGCGGCGTTCGGGCAGCTCGCGGTCTGGCGCCGCTGCTGCTCTTCCGCTTCGATAACGGCGGCGATTTCGGGGAACTCCCGCTCGCGCGCGAAGGCCAACGCGGTGGTGGCGTCACGATGCGGCCAGATTCCCTTGTGGGCGTCGGCGCCGGCGCGCATGAGGAGACGGACCATCTCGGGGTCGCGGCGGAGGACGGCGTAGTGGAGGGCGCGATGCTCGTCGTTCTCGGCTCGGTCCATCCCCACGAGTTCGGGGCGGGCTTTGAGGAGCTTGCGAACCGTCGCGAGGTCGCCGGCGTTTACGGCTTCGGCGAGCCGCGCTACGTTGGCGCCATCGACGAAGGCTTTGAGTTTGGGCCAGCTTGGAAAGCCGTAAGAGCGGGCCAGTTCGCGCTGAGCCTCGCTGAGCGTGAACCCAGGCCAACCCGACATAAGTTCCTTGGCTTGCTTGCGAAGCTGTTCCAGGTTGGGCTGGCGTGGAAGGTGGCGCGGGGGAATGTGTTGAGCGGACATGACAATCTCCTTTCGTATTGCCCGGTGTCCGCGGAACGGGCGAAAGAAGATTGGGGATCGTACTTTGGAAGACCGGTGGGCTCAGCCCTTCCCGCGGACCGGCGGCGCCCGACGCGCACGGGCTCATCATAGCATGAGCTGGACGGTCAACCACAGAGCCACGGAGACCCGGAGAAAAACCAAAAGCTCCACGCGGAGGAGGGCGATGCGAAAATCAAAATCCGAGATCGCGGTGCCGCCGGAGATCAAGAAGGCGGCCGCAATTTGTGCCTCTAATGTCCCAGCCAGGGCGAAGCTTTCTTGGTCCAAATGCTCTCCGGCGCGGCTTGCCGGAGTTCCTCCGCAACTTGACCGAGCACGGAGTGATCGTTGGTCGCCGGCATCCACGAACTCACAGCCGCACTCCCGGGCGCGAGCAAATGGTCGTTCTCCGGCGCGCCGGCCATTCGCACTTCGTGGACAACGTCGAGCAGGCGCACGAGCAGCTCCGCGCCGCCAGCCTGCCGCCCCAGGCCGCGTGGATCGCACGCGAGATGCGCCCTATCGCCGAACTGTGCAGCGGCGAAGAAGCGCACCGCCAAATCCAAAGCCACACGCTTGCGCACCTCGAGAGTACGCTGGAAGAGTGACTCCTTTGTTTGACGGCGGCGGTGTTGTGGAGCGCGAGGTGTTGGAAGAGGGCGCGGTTTGGCTGCGCGGGTTCGCGGCGGGCGAAGCGGAAGCACTGGTGCGGGATGCGGAGCGAGTGGCCGAACGCGCGCCGTTCCGGCATCTTGTGACCCCGGGCGGCTTCACGATGTCGGTGGCAATGACCAATTGCGGGCGCGTCGGCTGGGTTTCGGACCGCACCGGCTATCGATACGATGCGAACGATCCTTCGACCGGCGAACCCTGGCCGGCGATTCCGCGGCGGTTCCTGGCGCTCGCGGCCCGTGCGGCCGCCGAAGGAGGGTTCCCGAACTACGATCCTGACGCCTGCCTGATTAATCGCTACACCGCGGGGTCGAAGCTCGGGCTGCACCAGGACCGCGATGAGAAAGACGCCTGGTCGCCGATCGTGTCGGTGTCGCTGGGATTGCCGGCGACGTTTCTGTGGGGCGGAAAAAAGCGTGGGGATGCGGTCCGGCGGATGCGCGTGGAGAGCGGCGACGTGGTCGTGTGGGGCGGCCCGGCGCGATTTGTTTATCACGGCGTGGCGCCGCTGAAAGCGGGAGAACATCCACTGACGCAAGCGGTGCGGATCAACCTGACGTTTCGGAAAGTCTTCTGATGCTGAAGGGGTCCCGGCGAATGGTGCGGCGAAACGCTTCCAGGGCGACGCGGCGGTTGAACGCGAGGATTTCCTCGGCCGCCATGCGCGAGTAGATGCCAAGCGGGTCGATAGCCAGGCCCGGCGGCGTGGAGGATGCGATGGCGCGGAGCGGGGCAAGCGCGTCCTCAACGGCCCCGCTTTCAAGCGCTTCGAGGATATCGCCATAAGCCGACTGCTTGGCGCGCACGAACTCGATGAAATGCTCGGCGAGATGGGAGCGGTCGGGGCCGAGAAGCGCGCCGTCGTCGAAGATGACCGCGTCGAGGGCGACTTCGATCCGCGTAACGGCGCCGAATTCGCGCGCTTCGGAAATGCCGTAATCGCGAAAAGCCAGGGCGTGTTGCGGTGGCCACAATTCGAACCCGAGGCCGTGGAGGCGCTGCTCGCCGGTCCGGATTTCCCGCCCTTCGAGCATGGAAAAGCCGCCGCTCGCGCCGCCTACCGCGTCGGGGAATTTGTACTGTGTGTACTTGACGCGGCTCATGTTGTTGCGCAGGGTCACAGTCCAGGCGATGGTGTAGGCGACAACCGTGCGACGGTTTTGGTTGCGCACGATCGCCAGATAAGGTGCCAGATCGAGAGCCGGCGGCGCATGGTCGCCCAGAATCGCTTCGGCGCGGTCGTAGAAATCGCCGGCGGCGACGGGGATGAGGGTGACGCCTTCGGCTGGGAAATCGGCGATCTCGATCGTGTCCATGGAACGACGGCTTCAGTATAGCCTGCATATGGCATGCTGGAACTATGGCCGACCGGGCACACTCCCTGGCGGAAAATGTGGAGGGGCCGTTCTTTGTGGACGCGACCTGCATCGACTGCGACACCTGCCGGCAGATTGCGCCGGCGACGTTCGGCGAGACGGGCGGCTTCTCATACGTAAAACTTCAGCCGCGCGAGGAGGCGGAAGAACGGGCGGCATTCCGGGCGCTGGTGGCCTGCCCGACGGCTTCGATCGGCGCGGCGGACAAGCGGCTGGCGAAGGCGGCGGTGGGGGAATTTCCGTGGCCCGTGGCGCCCCGGGTCTGGTATTGCGGGTTCGCATCGCCGAAATCGTTCGGGGGCAGCAGTTATTTCGTTGAGCATGCGTCGGGAAACTGGCTGATCGATTCGCCGCGATATGTGGAGTGCCTGGTGCGGCGCTTCGCGGAGATGGGCGGCATCCGGCGCATCTTTTTGACACATCGCGACGATGTGGCCGACGCGGAGCGCTACGCGGCGCGGTTCGGAGCCGAACGGTTTATCCATCGTCTGGAACTCGGCGCGCAACCCGGTGCCGAGCGGGTGATGGAAGGGTTCGAGGCGCGGGAACTCGAGCCGGGATTTCTGGCGATTCCCACGCCGGGCCACACCGCGGGCCATTGCGCGCTGCTGCACGACGGGCATTTTCTGTTCTCGGGCGATCATTTGTGGTGGAGCAGGTCGCGCGGCGGGCTGAATGCCTCGCGCGATGTCTGCTGGTATTCGTGGCGGCAGCAGGTGGCATCGGTCAAACTGTTGGCTGGGTACGACTTCGAGTGGGTGCTGCCCGGGCACGGCGAGCGCGTGCGTCTCCAAAAGGCCGCCATGAAGCGCGAGCTCGAACGGCTGATTCGCGAGTTGTGAAGGGGTTTCTGAAGTCTGCCCGGCGGCTTCCGTTCTCCGTGTAAAAAAGGACGGGGCCGGTTTTGGGCACGGTCCAATTTACACGCGGCTGCCATCGCTGGCGTGAGGCGCGCTCGCGGGTTCATCCGGGCATTGAACCACCACCCCGCTCAGGCGGCTCGGGTTAGCGAATCCGTCCCATCTCTTCGGCCCCCGATGATCGGATTTACCCGACTAACTTTCGTCGGACGCTCCGCTCCTGGAGGTCGGATTGCTCTGACTGGCAAATCGAAATTTCAGCCAGGAGAATCACCGAGGGGAAAGGAGTGATTCTGTCGAACCGGGTATCGGATCGGAGTCGTACGTCCGCTCGACCTGTCGATGGGTGATACCGAAAACAATCGGCCCCCGCCGTGGGAGAGGGCCGATTACCTGGACCGCCTTTGAGCTGATCCAAGTGTGTGGTGACACGCTGCGATTCTAGCACAAGGGCCGATCCAGGCCAGCCAAGCCAACCCGCATCGCCGGCACTGCTGCCCGCAGGGCGGCAGGCTAACCTGGGTGCGCCGCTTCGCGAACCGACTCTCTCGTGCGCCACCATTTCGGTGCGGTGTGCCTGTTCAGAGTAAGGAGTCTAACCATGTCATTCAAAACGGAAGCCGGGAGAAGTGTTTTTCTTGCGCTGGCGCTCAGTGCTGTCGCCGGCGCGCAACAGACGGCCTCAACCGCATCGACAAGCTCTACCGTCGCGGATCCCGGGCCCCGCGGCGGCGCCGCCGGCGCGGGCACACCGCTGCCTGGCCTGAGCGCGGACCAACTGGCCATGTTCCTGGACGGCCAGAGCCGTTTTCAGGAAGTGGAAGACGTCATGCCGAACGGTCTCGGGCCGCGCTTCAACTCCAATTCCTGTTCTTCCTGCCATGCGCAACCGGCGGTCGGCGGATCGAGTCCCCGCAACAATCCGCAGGTAGCCTTCGCTAACTCGAAGAATCAACTTCCGCCATTTATTCAGGCCAATGGTCCGGTGCGCGAGGCCCGTTTCATCCAAACTTCCGGCGGCGCTCCCGATGGCGGCGTGCATGACCTTTTCGTGATCGCGGGCCGTTCCGATGCGCCGGTGAACTGCAATGTCACCCAGGAGAACTTCTCAAACACCGCCAATATCTCGCTGCGAATCCCCACCTCGGCGTTCGGTCTCGGCCTGGTTGAGGCCGTGCCGGACGCTACCCTGGTGGCGAATCTGGCGGCCAACAGCGGAGTGAAGTCGGCAATGGGAATCTCCGGCACGTTGAATCGCAGCGCGAACGACGGCACGGTCACGCGTTTCGGCTGGAAAGCTCAAAACAAATCGCTGACGATCTTCTCGGGCGAGGCCTATAACGTCGAAATGGGGATCACCAACCTTGTGTTTCCCAACGAGCGCGACGATACGGCGAACTGCTCGCCGGCGGCCAGCCCGCAAGACATCTTCAATTTGGGATCGCTCGGAACAGCCGAATTCGACGACGTGGCAGCCTTTGCGGCTTTCATGCGCTTTCTCGCGCCGCCTGCTCCCGCCCTGCCGGCAACCGGCTCAGCGGCCGCTTCGGCGGCCGTCGGCGCGGGTGTATTCGTGACCGTAGGATGCGCGCTGTGCCATACCGTGAATCTCGCCACCGGCCCGAGTGCCTTTGGCGCGCCCCTCAGCAACCAGACCATTCACCCGTTCTCCGATTTCGCGCTGCACAAAATGGGACCGGGACTGGCCGACCAGATCAGCCAGGGACTTGCGGCGGGGGATCAATTCCGGACCGCCCCGCTGTGGGGCCTGGGACAACGGCTATTCCTCCTGCACGACGGCCGCACCTCCGATCTGCTCAAAGCCATCGAGGCCCACTCCAGCCCGGCGAACGGGCAGTTCGCAGCCTCGGAAGCGAACGCCGTCATCAGCGCGTTCAACTCCCTGAGCGACTCGCTCAAACAATCTTTGTTGAATTTCCTGCGATCGCTTTAGAAGAAACGCTATCCCGCCGTGGGTGAACGCCTATTGAACCGGCGTTCATCCGCGGACGGCTTTTCGCCAACCTGCACGCCGGATATGGATGCTGTCTCTTCTTTGAAGCCGTATTAACTCACGTCATCTATGAGTTGAAAACATCGAATGTTAGAATTGCTCGCGCAGAGGCTATTTAGAGGAGGGGATGCCAATGGCACGAGGAGTTATCTTTAGTAACCTTCCGTGGAAACCGCCCATTAAGGCCACGATGCTCAAAACCCCGGAACTGAAACTCAATCTGATGTTTCCCTACGAGGCCATCGACCGGGTGGTGAAGGATCAGAGCAAGCCGGACTTCGGTAAGCTCTTCGACAAGAAATTCGACGAGATGTTCAATCCCAAGTTCCAGGCGATGAGCACGGAGCGGATGAAGAAAGTCCAGGAGGCGGTGGACTGGACCGAAGCGCGGATTCCGCAAAAGAACACCATCGAGGAGCGCGAGAAACTGGTGGAAACCGCCAACAATCAACTCAAGCAGGCGTTCGCCGTGTGGCAGGCCGAATTACAAAAGCTGTGCGATGAATGCGTGCTGAAGGCTTATGACGCGGCGGTCAAAGCCGTCAAAGCGCAGGTGCTCAAGGCGCAAATCAAGAGCGTCGCGAAGATTGTGCTGATTTCGGTGTTGGTGCTGGCGGGAGCCGGACTGGCGATCGCGGCGGTGGTGGCGTCGCACGGGGCGCTGGCTCCGCTGATCCTTACCGCGGTGTTAAAGGGCGCTACGGCGCTCTCGAGCGTATACAAGGTTTACAAGCGGCACTGGCACGACTGCGGTACCACGATTCAGGCGGTCCACGAGAACATCGTTGCCCTGGACAAAGCCGTGGAAAGTTATAAGAAAGCCGTTCAGACCGGGGGCACCATCGATAAAGCCAAGGCGTTTGTAGCGGGATTGAAGGCCCCGGTCACAATGGTGAAGACCAATGCCGAAAAACTGGACCTCTACATTCCGCAGATTCACCAGACGCTGGAGCAGCAGAAAGTCAACCTCAATAAGATCGCGCAGGACGGCAAAGATTCCGAGCAGGTGAAGAAAGCGGTATCGCAGGCGGTGGCCGCAATCGACAAGGCGAACACCGCTCTGGGGTCCATCCGGAACATCAAAATCGAGGCTATGCAGGCTTTGGCGTCGTACGAAAAGCAGGAACTGCCAAACCTTGGAAAGCTCAAAGCCGCGGTGGACTTCGCGCAGAGGAATAGCGCGGACATCAGTGCCGTCGGGACGGTCTTGTCCACGACCTTCGGGGTGCTGAAGGATGTGGGCGTGCCGGTTCCGGTTTAAGCTGCACACCTGAGCGGCGCGTGAACCTGAGGCTTACGAGAGCGGCTACCAAGATGCCGGGCAAGGCCTCCGTAAAACCATTTGCGCCGCGCGTTAGACTGGTGGTCCGAAGGAGGACTTCGTGGCGAATCGGACGCGAAGGGGATTTCTCGGATCGCTTTCGGCGGCGGCGGCAACCACCACGTTGGCGGCTCAACCAAGCGAACCCGCACGGCGCACCGGGCACCCGCCCCTGAAGATCACCGATCTGCGGTGCGCGATCATCGGCCGGAATCCAGTGGTACGCATCGTGACGGACCAGGGCATCTCGGGTTACGGACAGGCGGAATCGGCCAAGCCGTACCTCAAACCCATGGTTCTTTTCTATAAAGACTACCTGATCGGAGAAGACCCGACCGATGTCAATCGGGTGATGATGAAAATCCGCAGGATGGGCGCCTTCAAACCGTGGGGCTCCGCCGTGAGCGCCATCGAAATCGCTCTCTGGGACATTGCCGGCCAAGCGCTGGGAGCGCCGGTGTATAAGCTCCTCGGCGGTAAGATTCGCGACCGCGTGCGCGCCTACAACGGGGGCGTCCGGTTCCCCATGTCCGGCCAGACCCCGCGCGATTACGCCGAAAACATGGCGCAGATGAAGGAAGCCAGGGAAGGCTTCACGCTCATCAAGCAGGCCGTGGGTTTTCACAATCCGGCGATGATGCACGCCATGCCCGATGCGTGGTACGACGAACCGCGGTCGGGCCCGCCGCATGCGGACCGCGGTCTGCTCACGGAGCGCGGACTGGCGGAGATCGTTGCCTGCGTGGAGGCCATGAAGAAGGTCCTCGGCGACGAGATCGGGCTGGCGCTCGACTGCGGACCCGGCTGGACAGTGAAAGATGCCATCACCTTCGCCCGCGCCCTGGAGCCGTTGCACATCACCTGGATCGAGGACATCATTACCGGCGACTACACTCCGTATCCCAACGCCGAATTGTTTCGTGAGGTGACGCAGAGCACTTCCCTTCCCATCCATACCGGCGAGCAGATCTATCTGCGCGAGAATTTCAAGGACCTCATCGAAAAACAGGCGGTCAACGTGATCGGACCCGATCCGGAGGACGTGGGAGGGATCGCCGAACTGAAATGGATCGCGGAGTACGCGGATCTCCACGGCATCCTGGTGGCGCCGCATGGTATCTTTGACGGCTTGATCGGCCTCGCGGCGCACGTTCATATGGCGGCCGCACTGCCGCAGAACTACATCGCCTTCGAGTACCCGGTGGGGCAGCCGGAATGGTGGTACGACATTGTGGATGGGCTGCCGGATCCCATTATGAAGAAGGGATTCATCGACGTATGGGACCGGCCGGGTCTGGGCGTGACCTTTCGCGTGGAAGCAGCCAAAGCGCGGCTGTCGGCCGAAGATCGCGGATTCTTCGACTGAAAGCGCGCCGCTTCAAGAAGTTCACAGCAGCGAGATTTCCCGGCTCGTTCACCCTCTCTCCGCGTATGATAAGTAAACCGGCACAGGCCGGTTAGAGAGGGGCGAAATGATTCTCAAACAGTACTACCTGGGTTGCCTGGCTCACGCCTCCTATCTGGTGGGGGACGAGGCCAGCGCGACGGCGGTGGTTGTCGATCCGCAGCGGGACGTCCAGCAGTATCTCGACGACGCTGAGAGATTTCAGTTACAGATCCGCCACGTCTTCCTGACGCACTTCCACGCGGACTTCGTCGCCGGCCACCTGGAATTGCGGGATCGCTGCGGCGCCGAAATCCGCCTCGGCGCGCGCGCGCAGGCCGAGTATGCGTTCGTCGCGATGAAGCAGGGTGACCGGCTCGATCTCGCGGGACTGAGTCTCGAGGTGCTGGAGACGCCGGGCCACACCATCGAGTCGATTTCGATTCTGGTTTTCGATCCCGCCAAAGACCCGGCACGTCCCTACGCGGTCCTCACCGGCGATACGCTCTTCATTGGCGACGTGGGACGGCCCGACTTGCGCGCTTCGCTCGGATGGACGGCCAACGATCTGGGTGCACAGTTATACGATTCTTTGCATGCTAAACTCCTTCCACTGCCGGATGCGACGCTGGTGTATCCCGCGCACGGCGCGGGCTCGCTGTGTGGCAAAAAGCTTTCGTCCGACACGGTTTCCACGCTCGGCGATCAGCGGCGCCTGAATTATGCGCTGCAACCGATGTCCAAAGACGAGTTCATCCGGCTGGTCACGGCGGATCAACCCGACGCGCCGCCGTACTTTACCTATGATGCGATTCTCAATACCCGCGAGCGTCCGACCCTCGAAAGAAACCTGGCGCAGGCCCTGCGCACGGTAGAACTCGACGAGGTCCTGGCGATGGGAAATGCCGGCGCGCAGATTCTCGATGTCCGCGAGCCGGCGGAATATGCCAAGGGGCACCTGGCGGGGAGCATCAACATCGGCCTGCGAGGGCAATACGCGACGTGGGCCGGGACGGTGCTCGACCGGGCAAAGCCCATCGTGATTGTCGCCGAGCCAGGCCGGGAAGCGGAAGCCGCGATGCGGTTGGGGCGGATCGGTTTCGACCATGTCCACGGATTTCTGCGCGGTGGAATGGAGGCGCTGGCAATGCGGCCGGATCTGGTATGGCCGACCGAGCGGATGGCCGCGCCGCTCGTGGCCGAAGAGTTTGCCGGTGCGGACGCGCCCTGGCTCCTCGACGTTCGCGGCCCGAATGAGTGGAAAACCCAGCATATCGAGGGCAGCGTGAACATCCCGCTGAATCATTTACAGGAACGCGTAGCGGAAATTCCGCGCGATCGAAGGGTCGTGGTCCACTGCGCAGGAGGTTATCGATCGTCGATCGCTGCCGGCATTCTGCATCAGCATGGGGTCACGCAATTGGTCGAGATGGTGGGTGGCCTGGCGGCTTGGAATGCGGCGAAGCTGCCTTTGGACGTCGAGGATTTACGAAAGGTGCCGCAGCTTCGCGGTCATAGCTCAACCGCTTAGAGCTGAAGTCCGGTTATCATCGATTCGCGTCCGGATTGCGATCTCCCGGTTCTCGCGGATTGTGTGGTGGACTGCACGGGTTGCGATCCCCGGACAGAGTGGCCGGTTCCGGCATGGACCTTCACTGTGGAAACCGCCAGGATCTCCACTTTCAGGTCGGCCGCCAGTCAAGCCGCGTTACTTCCTTAACTCTCCACGGTACTCGTTCCGGTAGATTCCACACTCGCGATCGCGACTCTGTTTGACAGGTCACACCCCCATTTTTGGGCTTCACGCCATAATAGCCAACGGGGGCACTGGAATGAAAAACTCCGGGAAGCCGGATTTCGCGGCGGGAATCATCGCCGGCCAACTTCCGGACGGCGGATTGATGCAAGGCGAGGTGAATGGCGAGGATGTGGTTCTCGCGCGCCGCGGCGATGAATTCTTCGCAGTCGGCGCAAGCTGTCCCCACTACGGCGGACCGCTCGCCGAAGGCATCATCGTCGGTAATCAACTGCGATGTCCTCTGCATCACTCAAGTTTCGATCTGCGGACGGGCGAAGCGTTGTGCGCTCCGGCGTTCGATTCCATCCCGTGCTGGCGCACCGAACGCATCGGCCAGACGGTTTACGTCCGCGGGAAACGAGAACCCGATCGCAAAGAGCCGGCCCTGCCTTCACCTCCCGATTCGGTAGTGATTGTGGGAGGCGGCGCGGCAGGGCTGTCCGCGGCGCAGATGCTGCGCCGCGAAGGTTACCAGGGCCCCGTGACCATCATCAGCGCGGACGATGCCGCTCCTTACGACCGCCCCAATCTTTCGAAGGACTTTCTTGCCGGGAAAGCTCCGGAAGAGTGGATGCCGCTGCGGCCGCCCGATTTCTATTCCAGCAAGCGCATCGATCTGCTGCTTCATGCGCGGGTCACGGCCATCGACGTGAGACGAAGGCAGGTTCAGCTCGCAGACGGCCGCAGCTATCCCTTCGGCGCATTATTGCTGGCAACCGGAGCGGAGCCAATCCAGCTGCCCGTTCCCGGGGCTGACGCCTCGCGGATTCATTACCTGCGAACATTCGCCGACAGCCGCGCCCTCGCGAGCACGGCTGCGTCCGCCAAACAGGTCCTGATTGCCGGGGCGAGTTTCATCGCGCTTGAAGTTGCCGCCTCGCTGCGGGAACGCGGCGTGGCGATCCACATCGCCGCGCCTGAGCATGTGCCGTTGGAGCGGGCATTGGGCCGCGAAATCGGTCTTTTTTTGCAGCGCCTGCACGAATCCCACGGGGTGGTGTTCCACCTGGGCGAGATGGTCGCGCACTTCGACGGGCGACAGGCGACGCTGAGCAGCGGCTCCAGGGTGGATGCCGGCGAGATCCTCATCGGAGCCGGGGTGCAACCGTCCCTTGGGCTGGCCGCGCAAGCAGGTTTGAAACTCGACCGTGGGGTCGTGGTGAACCAATATCTGGAAACCAGCGAACCGGGAATTTTTGCCGCCGGCGATATCGCCCGCTGGCCGAACCCCTACTCGGGGGAGCAGGTTCGCATCGAGCACTGGGTGGTTGCCGAACGCCAGGGACAAGTGGCGGCCCGGAACATTCTTGGGTATCGCGAGCGGTTCGCCGCCGTGCCGTTCTTCTGGACGCAGCAGTATGGCGTCTCCGTCAGATATGTGGGACACGCCGCGAAATGGGATGCCGTCGAGATCGAGGGAAGCCTGGAAGATAAAAACTGCGCCATCACTTACAAGTTAAACGGGCGGGTACTCGCGGTAGCCACCGTCGGCCGCGATTGCCAAAGCCTCGAAGCCGAGGCGTCCATGGAAGCGGCGTTTCCAATGACCCGGAAGGGAGCGGGATAGCTGCGGCCTCGGCCTGGTTCAGCTACCCCGCAAAGCTCCGTCGCGCTTACCAGACCAGTCGCAGCGCGAACTGCATCTGGCGCGGCGAGCCGAATTGGCTGGACAGCTTGCCGAACGACGACGGCGTCGTCATCGAAATGGCCGCCGAGTCCGGGTCGAACCGCACGCTATTCGTGACGTTGTAGCTCTCCCATCGGAATGTCAACTGCTGGCGCTCCGACCACGGCATGATAAACGTCTTCGACAAGCCGCTGTCGATATTGAAAATACCGCTGCCGCGCAGCGTATTGCGGCTGCCGGTCTGTCCGGCCATCGTCTCGCCATAGGAGGCGAACGCCGCGGCCGGGTCGGACCAAAGGTTCGGACCTCCGGGAACTCCCTGTTCGGGACCAGGCGCGTTGGCGTTGTTCGTGATCGCCGGCCGTGGTTGACCGTTCGGGGTGGCCAGCGCGTCCACTTCCCAGTTGGTGGGCCACCTCTGGCCGTTGAGCACGCTTACGGGGAACCCGGAGGTGAAGCGGTACACTCCGCTGATCTGCCAGCCGCCCACGACAGCGTCGACGCCTTTGCTCATGGCGCTGCCGAAATGGCGTCCGCGGCCCACCGGGATCTGGTATACCACCCAGCCGTTCGCCTGGTGCGTGGTGTCGAACGCCGATACCCCGCGCATCTGGCTCGGATTCCAGGCATTTTGCACAAAGTCGGCGTTACCCGTGAAATTGGCCGACCCGGTACCGGCGTCGCTCTCGCGCGCTGAACCGAGGTCGATGGACTTTGAAAACGTGTAGTTGAAATCGAGAGTCAGCGCGCCGATTTGCTTGCGCACGTTCCATTGCAGAGCGTGGTAGTCGCCCTTGCCGATCGAGCTCCACGCGGCCAGAGCGGAGAACTGCGGGTTGAACATCATCCAGGGGCCATAGAGTCCGCAAGCTACTTGTTCCACGGTACTCCCGCTCAGGACGCTATGCGTAGGATTGCAGTTGGCGGCGTTGTCGAAATCGTTGAGCACGTCGGAGAAATCCCCCTGCGTCTGGTTCTCGATGTAGTCGAGCGCCCAGATCTGCGTCGAGGTATAGCCGCCGCCGGCGGCATTCGGCCACATGTTTTCGAAGAACGGGATCTTGGGCAGGTTGGCCACGGCCACGCCGTTATAATCCACTAAGGTGGCCAGTTGAGTCATGGCGGTGAAGAAATCCTGGCCGCTCTTTGGGTCCTTCAGGTTGGTGTAAGCCGCCATGTCGCGGTCGGTCAGGGTATGGCGCGAAAGCCGGCCGACATAGGCTGCTTGCACGAAGAATCCATGCCCGAACTCGCGCCCCATGCTGAAGTTCAGGTTGATCGTGTAGGGCGCCTTCAACTGATCGTCGAGACTGCTGGTGATGGCGAACGATCCCGCGCCCGAACTGGGATACGGCGCGCCCAACCCGGAGGGTCCGGGAGCCTGAACCAGCGCGGCCGGCACCGTATAGAACGTGGTATATCGCGGCAACTCCGAGGTGGTCAGCACGTTGGGTGGTGTGGTGAGCGTGGTGGCCAGACCGAACGCATTGGCATTCACTGTCTGCGCCAGCGGCTGTCCCATCTCGTCGTAGTACATGCCCGCGCCGGCGCGTATCACCGTCTTCCCCGGCCCGCCGAATAAGAACTTGCTGGGGCCGCTGTTCGAATGCGGAGAATAAGCCAGTCCGACGCGCGGCGACCAGTTGTAGTGCTCCGAATAGAATGGCCGCCCGCCCTTGTCCTCGGGGACAAAACTCACCAGCCCGACCCCCGACTGCGACAGGCCTTCCGCCGCCAGAGTTTCCCGCGTGTTCAGAAAAGTGGAGAACGGAATGCTCGGCGAGACCTGCTGCCCGTTGGCCTCATACACCGCCGGCTCGATGGAGAAGCGCAGGCCCGCGGTCACCGTCAAATTGCGCGTGGCCTTCCACGTGTCCTGCGCATACATCTCGCCTTCGTGATTTACAAAATCACGGGCAACCGGTGCGCCCATGGGAATCAGCGTGCCGTCCACGTTGTAGTTATAGTCGGCGGTGCCCTCCGATTCGAGCCCGAGAACCGCGGCCATGGCGTACTGGTAAGTCTGCTTGTCGCCGCTCGCTATACTCAGCGATGCCGGCGTGAAATCCGACCCGGTGCCCTTGATCCAACTCGGGTTCGACGTGGAACTGCTGAAAGAGTGGGCGTAGCTGTTGGACCGGTTGGAGATCAAACGGGCGACCGCTCCGAAGCGCATATCGTGACCCGATTTGTTCCAGTTGATGTCCTGCGAAATGGTGTGCGTCGGAACGATGCGGGAGATTCCGGTGCTGGTACCGTAAGGCGTGGTGAATCCGCGGAACCATTCGTAGTTACCGCTCAGCACCCCGGTGTTCTCAGTGCCCGCTCGTGTAAAGCCCCAACGCGTCGTGGCCACCAGATTGGCTTTGATGATTCCTGTGTAACCCGCCGCCAAACCTTTGCTGTTATTCAGGCTCACGGAATTCGGAGGCAGCCCCGGAAACTGCGGCAGGCCGTTGGAGCTGTCGTTCTGGAGATTGCCGCGCAAGAAGAGGGTATGGTTGCCGGCACTGTCGATGCGATAGTCCAGGCGCGAGATGTAGGTGTTGTAAACGTTGTGTTGCGGCGCATTGAAACGGTATCCGATGGTATCCAGGTCGTCGCCCACAGAGGGGTCGTTTCCGGCGGGATACGACTTCAGGGCGGTGAGCGCGGCCTGATCTTCGCCGATTCCTGCCGGATCGATGGCCTGCACCTGGGTGGGGTTCAGTTGGTGCTCGTTTCCAGCCTTATCGACGTACGTGACGATCCCCTGCTTGAGCGCCTCGGTGGCCACGGTCCGGTCGGCAGTACCGGAACTGGCGTCGCGCCGGCCTTCGTAGTTGAAAAAGATGAACAGCCGGTCCCTTTTGATGGGCGCCCCGAAAGAGCCGCCGAAGATGTTGATGAGCAGCGGCGCTTTGGGGACGCCGGCGGCATTGTTGAAGAAGCTGTTGGCCGCGGTCTCGTTCCCCCGGCGGTATTCGTAGAGCGAACCGTGGAAGACGTTGGTGCCCGATTTGGTGACCATGGCGACGTCGGCGCCGGACCCGCGCCCCACGTTGGCCGCTCCGTTGGTAGTTGTGGTCTTGAACTCCTCGATCGAATCGGGAGTGACGCGCAACACGCTGGTGAAAGCGGTTCTGGCGTTCTGATCGTTCACATCCACACCATCCAGCGTGACATTGGATTGATCCGGCCGGCCTCCATTAACCGCGCCATCGCGCTCTCCTCCGTCTCCGGTGGCCGTAACACCGGGCTGGTATTGCAGCAGGCTAACTACATTGCGCGCGAACATCGGCAACTGGACGATGGCGTTATTGCTGATGGCGTTACCCAAAGAAGCGTCGGTGGTATTCAACTGCGTGGCCACCGCTGACACTTCTACCGTGGTGGTGGTGGTGCCCAGCTCGAAAGCAATCGGCACCGTGGCAGGCTGGTTTACCAACAGCTCCACCTTCTCGATCACCACATCCGCGAAGCCCGCGGCTTTCGCGGTCAGACGGTACGTTCCCGGCGCCACCTCCGGCATGGTGTACCGGCCCTGTGTGTCCGCCGTGGCGCTGCGGTGGGCTCCCGTCTGCGTGTTGACTATGGAAATGCCTGCTCCGGGGATTACGGCTCCCGATGGGTCGGTCACCGTTCCCGTCAGGGAAGTGGTTTGACCAAACAGGACCATTGAGAAAACAACCAGAGCGCTGATGAGCAAAGACAATCGAACCATGACCACCTGTCTCCTTGGGTAAACCGGCGTTACGTTTAGGTCAGATATAGCATTAGCGGAGTTTCAGATCAACAGATAATTGACTCTATTTAACTTTTTTATGAGAGAGGACACGATCCCCCGCTCTCGCCCCGGAAGGAGAAGCTATTGGATCTCGCGCCCGATTGTCCGTTCGATCTCCGCGAAACGCGCGTCGCGGCGAATGGCGGCGAATTCCGGGTCCCACTTCACGGAGATCAGACCCGGATCGCGGTCCGAGAGCGCGGCGCGGAGAAAATCGAAAGTACGGTTGGCGTCGCCCGCCATGGCGTAAGCCGTCGCCAGAAGCGCCGCCGGGCATTCGGTGTGGGCGCGGCGAAAGTCCTCCACATTCCGCAGCGCATGGGCGCGGTCGTGCATCACGATCTGCGTGGGCCCGTCGCTGAAATTCGACATGCGGGCGATGAGCGACGAGGCTTCGTCGAAGCGGCCCTCTGCGAATGCCACCTGAGCGAGGAGCTTGTAGGCGTAGTCGTAATGCGGGTCCTTGGCGAGCATATCGTGGGCCACGCGAGTCTCGTCGGCGAAACGATTCCAGGAATGATAGAGCTCGGCCAGCGTGGCGGAGTGGGCCAGATTAAATGGGTCCAGGCTCTGGGCCTCCAACAGGTCGCGCTCGGCGGCGGGGAACTGGCCTTCGGCGTACTCGGCGACAGCCTTGCGATTGTAGGCCGAGGCGAGATTAGGGTTGAGCCGGAGGGCGGCGGCGTACTCTGCCATGGCGCCGTCGAAATCCCAGGCGGAATAGCGCAACAGGCCGAGGGCGGCATGGGCGTCGGCAAAATCAGGGGCGAGCGCCAGCGCTTTTTCAGCGGCGGCAATGCCGGCCGGGAGTTCGGCATCGGGCCGGGCGATATGGTTCGCCACGCGCAGGGCGTGATATTCGGCCAGCGCCTCGTACGCCTTGGCGTAATTTGGGTCGATTGCCAGCGCTTCGGCCAGGAGCGAAGGAGCGGCGCCGGCCTGGGAACCGCGCATGCGCAGCAGGAAGCGGGCCCGCAGGTATAAATCGCGGGCGCGGGGATTTTCGGGTTGGGCGGCGGCCTGTGCGAGCGGCGGCGGATTGCGCACTCCTGCGGCACGCGCGGCATCGCGCACGATGCTGCTCTCGATGGCCTCCGAATCGTCGGAGGCGCCCGCGCCGACAGCAAAGGCCCGGGACCAGACATAGACGCCGTCCTTCACCCGGACCAGGCGCGCCTCGATCTCCGCGGCGCGAATGCCCGCGGCGCGGACATCTCCTTCCAGAACGAAGTCGACGCCGAGCTTGGGGAGATCCTCGGGCGTGGCGCGGGCGATCACGCGAACGCCGGGGATACCGGCGAGCCCGGTCTTGATCTCGTCGGTGACGCCCAGGGCAACGTGCTCCATGGACGCGCCGGCGGTGAGATCGCGAAAGGGGAGAACGGCGAAAGAAGGGCTAGGTCCGCGGCTATGAGCGGACCGGGAGACCACCCAGGCGGCCGCGCAGAGAAGAACGGCCGACGCAATGGCAGCGAACCGCAAGGCGGCGTAGCGTTTAGGAGCTTCGGGGGGCGCGGGGGCAGACACCCCGGTGAACGAGGGCACGTAGCTGCCCTTGGCGTACTCAATGCGGAGGGGGTCGGATTGTCCCGCGCCGCTGTAATATTCCTGAAGCTTGCGGCGCAGGCGATTGGCCTCCACGCGGACGATGCCATCCACGCGGGGGTCGAAATCCGGTCCGCGCTCATAGACGTCGATGCCGAGAGTGGTCTCTTTCAGTTCGGCGGCGCGGCCTTCCAAGACGGCTTCGCAAGTGTATCGCAGGAGACGGATGAGGCGCTGGCTGCGGCGAAAGCCATCCGAGGCGGCGATGCGGTCAAGAGCTTCCCGAACTTCGGTTTGGTGGTTCATAACCGCGCCGATAACCGTTAAAAGCGGCCGGTAACTTGGCCGCCGCATGGCTTTCGAGTCAGACTTCCCTATAGTATCGAAAAACGCTTTGGGAGGCGGCATGCGGCTCTGGGTTGCGGGCGCTGTGATCGGCGGCATTTCGGCGGCAATAGCGGGGGCACAATCGGGTGGTCCGTGCATCCAGGACGGTCAGGAGTTCTACGCGCCGGGTAACGCGCCGGACTGCAGTTACAGCGCGCTGGTCGTGCCGGCCCCGTTCGCTGTGGGCCTGTGGCACATCATCTCTTATGACATTTGTAACGGCAAAGACACGCAAACTGGCAGCGCGAATATCACCGACACGGAACTCGCTGTATTCCTCAAGGGTTTCTGCCCGAATGGAATCCTGAGCCTGCCTCCCGCGACACCTTCGCCGCGGACAGCGGCCAGCAAATCCCTGCCGGCGACCGGACAAGCAGCGCAGGCGATCGTTCTGGGAGATTTCAATGGAGATGGAATCCCGGATGCGGCCTTTGTCGCCAATAACGCCGCCGTGATCCAGCCTGGCACGGCATCGGGACTTGGCGCCACTACGCAGCAGTTCGCGCTGCCCTTCGCCACCAGTCCCGGGTCGAACCAGATTCTCGCGGCGGACTTCAATGGCGATGGCAAACTGGACCTGGCGGTGAACGATCCAGGGGATTTCGCGTCAAACCCAGGCGGTATCGCGATTCTCCTCGGCAACGGGGACGGGACTTTCGGCGCGGCGAAAGAATATGCGGCGGGTGCCGGTCCCATAGCGATTGCGGTGGCGGATTTCAATGGCGATGCCAAGATGGACATCGCCG
>Ga0335073_10005283_pt1 | contig 18135 bp, 17 predicted proteins | sample Lox_Sample_22_FD_207093 | JGI IMG/M metagenome (GOLD analysis project Ga0335073, IMG submission 207093) | Soil microbial communities from Loxahatchee National Wildlife Refuge, Florida, United States - Lox_Sample_2.2 | ecosystem: Environmental > Terrestrial > Soil > Wetlands | place: USA... | reverse complement strand
CGAGGTGCGGCTGACTCCCGGCGCGGCCCTCGTCCTGTACACGGACGGCGTCACCGACCAGGGAGCCGGCGCCCAGCGCTCCCCCGAGCAGGCGCTCCGGCGCGTGAGCACCGACCGGACCGCCGACGCGCTCGCCGACGCGCTCGCCGACGAGGCCGGGCGCTGGACCGAGGCGGCGCGGGACGACGTTGCGATCGTCGCGCTGCGCTACCTCCCCTCGGAGGACCGGATCGATGATCTCGGCTTGACCGGCGCGGTCACTGCGGCGTAGGGTTCCCGACCGGGGGCCGGAACATTTCGGCGGAGACGGAGGTGGGAGATGGTGAAAGCGCGAGTCCTTGGAGCGCTCGGCGTGCTCGCACTCTGCGCGGCAGCGGCGCTGACCGCCGCCGCGAGCGCGACGGCCTCGACCACGGCGCCCGACCCACCAGGGACGATGAGCTACTTCGACCTGGCCCGCAAGGACTGCGTCGGCACCGCCCGCAACACGACCTCCAAGGTGTGGTTCACGGTGGCCGACGGCGTGCTGTCGGACACCTACTGGCCGACGATCGACGCCACCAACGTGCACACGCTCCAGTACCTGGTGACCGATGGGCACACCTTCACCGACCTCCAGACTCGGGACATGACCTACAAGGTTCTCCCCGATCCGACCGGGATGAGCTGCACGGTGGTTGCGAGCGACGCCGCTCACGGCTACCGGATCATCACCACCTACATCACCGACCCCGGACGCGATGCCGTCCTGATGCGCACGAGCTTCTATGGGCCGCGCGGCGACCAGTTGTACGTCCGCCTCGACCCGCTCGCCGGAGGGACCGGCGGCGGAACCCTGCCGAACCCAACCAGTCCCGAGAACGCGGGCGGCAACAGCGCCGAGCTAGCCGATTTCGACGGCCAGACGGTCCCGGTCGATTACAACACCAACACCATGACCGACGCGGTCAACCGCAACTACGCGGTACCGACCTACATGGCCCTCGAGTCCTCGAGCGGCTTCTCGAGCGAGAGCGTCGGATACGCCGGCACCCCCAGTGACGGACTCACCATGCTGGACGGCGCACACGCTCTCACCACCTATTCTCAAGCGCCGGACGGGCACGTCACGCTCACCGCCGGCGTCGTCCTGCCGCGGAACCACACGATGAACCTGGCGCTCGGCTTCGGCCAGAGCGAGAACCAGGCGCTGTCGGTGGCTCAGGCGTCGGTGAACCAGAACTTCGACCGGGTCTGGGCGGACTACGAGCAGGGATGGCGGCGCTACGACGCCGCCCTGCGCCGGCCGGCCCGGTGGCTCGGCCCGGCCGCGATCCGCGAGTACTACGAATCGGTGAACGTGGTCAAGGCCAGCGAGGACAAAACCTTCCCCGGAGCGATCGCCGCGGGACTGGCCTCGCCCTGGGGCCAGTCGGTGCCCGCCGGCGAGTTCGCCAGCGATGGGAATCCCACCTACTTCGGCTCCTACCGCGAGGAGTTCTCGCGCGACACATATGAAGCGTTCACCGGGCTGCTGGTGGCCGGTGACATCCAGACCGCCCAGGCCGCCACCAAGTTCCTGTTCGACAAACAGCAGCTGCCCAACGGATCGATGCCGCGCAACTCGCTGCCCAACGGCGAGGCCGCGCCGGACACCGGCGGACTCCAGCTCGACGAGACCTCCTACCCGATCCTGATGGACTGGCAGTCGGGCCTCGCCCGCGACAAATCCCTGTACGAGAACCATGTCATCCCGGCCGCCGACTTCCTCGTGGCCAACGGCCCGTCCGACGGCGTTGAGCGCTGGGAGGAGCAGTCGGGCTACTCGCCGTCGACGATCGCGGCCGAGATCGCCGGGCTGACCGCGGCGGCGGCGATCGCACGGGCGAACCTCGATCCGACGCACGCCGAGATCTATCAGGCCACCGCGGATGATTTCGCCCGCAACATCAAGGCCTGGACGGTCACCACCAACAGCCCGTTCTACCCCGGGGTGGGTCCGTATTTCATCCGCGTGTCGAAGACCGGAGACCCGAACGCGAACACGTCGTACATGCTCAACAACGGGAACACCACATCGGTGGATCAGCGCCAGGTGATCGACGCCGGCTTCCTCGACCTGGTCCGGCTCGGCGTGCTGCCGGCAAACGACCCGGACGTGCAGAACTCGATCAAGGTGGTCGACGACACGATCGAGCGCCAGACGCCAAGCGGCATTGGCTTCTACCGCTACGGATTCCTCAACAGCGGAGACTTTTCCGAGGACGGCTACGGCGACTGCTACAACCCCGACTCACCGCCGGCGGCGGCCGGGCCCAACCAGGACCCGACCAACTGCGCCCCGAGCGGCGCACCGTGGCCGCCCACCGACACCGGCACGGGCCACCTGTGGCCGGTCCTCTCGGGCGAGCGCGGCGAGTACGAGATCGCCGCCGGCGACTTTGGCTTCGCCGGCCGGCTGCTGACGTCGATGCGCAACATGACCTCGGGGCAGGGCCTCGAACCCGAGCAGGTGTGGGAGGACCCGGACCTCGCCGCCTCGCCCTATGGCTCGGACCCGGCCACCGCCTCGATCGGGTTCACCGACGGCAAGCCCGCAGGTTCGGCCAGCCCACTCACGTGGGCCCAGGCCCAGTACGCCCGACTCGCGCTGGACCTGAGCGCCGGGCGCGACCTCGAGACGCCGAGGATCGTCAGCGACCGCTACGTCCGCCACGGGATGCCCGGCGCGCTGATGGTCACCGTCACCTCCCCGACCAACGGTGCGCAGGTCGACACCTCGACCGAAACCGTGACCGGCACGACCACGCCAGGCGCGACCGTGGTCGCGGAGGCCTGGCCGTCGACGGGAGGCGCCGCGCCGATCGCGTCGACAACGGCCTCGACCATGACCAGCACCTCCGGCGACTGGACGCTGACCGTACCCGTCAGCTTCGGCACCACCACGATCACCGTCACGGCCACGCTCGGGCGTAGCACCGGCTACAGCCAGCTGTCGGTCACCAACACTGCCCTGCCCGGGACCACCGTGCTGAACGTCAGCCACCCCTCCGGGATGGACAACGGACCCGGGACCTACCAGTACCCGACCGATTCGGTGTTCGTGCCCGGCGCCTTCGATCTCACCAATCTGCAGGTGAATCAGGACGGCACCAACGTCTATATCCAGGTCAAGATCACCAACCTGGTCAATACCTTTGGCAGCGACTTCGGCGCCCAGCTGCTCGACGTTTACGTCCGCAATCCGGCCGCGACGAGCACCTCGACCTCATCCGCTTATCCCTCGGTCATGAACTACAGCATCGCCCCGGCGGACGCCTGGAGCGAGTGGCTCGAGGCTCAGGGGTTCGCGCCCGTCGTGTGGGAGAACCCGTCCGGGGCTTCGCTCGGCGCGGCTCAGCTCGTGGTCGACGACTCCATCAACGGTTCCTCGGGCACCGCCACGCTGATCGTGCCGCAGTCGGCCTTCGGCACCATTGGACCGGGGTGGGTATTCACGGTAGCCCTGACCGGTCAGGGATCTGGCACCCCGCCGGTGCGCGGCTTCACATCCACCCCCGGCCAGTACACCTTCGGTGTCTGCGCGTCCGGTAACACGAACCTGATCTGCTCGCAGAGCCCGAACTCCGTGCCAAACGTGATGGACACGATCACCCCGCCGGGCGTCTCTCAGGACGCCGAACTAGACCCGCTCACACCACCGGTCGAGCTTCAGGGGGTGACGGTCCCCTAAGGCGCCGCCGACAAACTGGCTCAATCGTCGCCGTCGCGCTCGAGCAGCCGGGTCACCAGGATCCCGCCCTCGCGCGCCATCCGCGAGCGCGGAACCACGAGGTCAAACCCGGCACGTTCGGCCTGCGCTCGCACGTCGACCTCCACGTGCGAGTAGAAGGCCAGCGTCTTGACGGCGTCGCGCGGGATCCCCTCGAGCTGTGCCAGGCGGTCAGCGGCGTCGGCTGTGAGGTCGACGACTAGGACCTCCGCGCTCGGCAGTTCGCGTCGAACGCCGTCCGCGTCCGAGACCAGCACCGGTTCGTGCCCGGCGGCACGCAGCGCGCCGACCACGTTCGAGCCGAACAGCAGATCGGGGACGAACGCGACGACTCGCGCCACCGACGACCGCCCTACTGGGCGCGGATCCGGCGGAACTCCTCGCGCACCGACTCCGTCCGGCCCCACATTTGATTGACCTCGGTGCGCCCGGTACGGGACTCGCGCACGGCGAGCTCGCCGTCGATCCCCGCCTCGTCGAGCAGCCTCAGCGCTGTGTGGACCGCCGGCGCCGAGGCGGCATGCCCGAACCGGTGCGCCACCAGCAGCCGCCAGTGCCAGTCGTGCTTGGAGTAGGGCTGCGCGTTGCAGGTCACGAGCAGTACGGCGGCGTCGACGTAGCGGCGCTCGTCGAAGATGCGCAGATCGAGCTCGAGGTCGGTCCAGTCGTCGGGCAGCGAGTCGACGATCTGCTGAAAAGTGTCCGCGAGCGCCATACGGCGGCGAAGGCTAGATGATCGATCCCGCGGGCGTGCGGGAAGCCGCCCGATCCCCGGCCCCTCACACCCCGTCTGTGAGCACGCGGGCACTGTCGAAGAGGTCACTGTCGGAGATCGATGCACCTGTTTTCGGTGCCGGGCGACGCGTCACTCGTCCGGCTCGCCCAGGCGAACGGCGGCTTCTCCGCGCCCGAGCCCGGCGAACGACCATTCACCGCCGGCCTGCTGCCGAGTGGCGGGTTAGCCGCCAAGATCGGCCCAACGCCCGGCCCAGCACACCGCCCCCGAGTCAGCTCATGAAAAACTGCTGGTACAGCAGGAACAGGTTCAGCCCGGTGATCAGTCCCGCGCATCCCCAGGCGAGGATGGTGGTCAGGCGGCGGTTGACGAAGACGCCCATGACATCCCGCCGGCACGTGAGTATCACCAGCGGGATCAGGGCGACCGGGATGCCGAACGAGAGCACGACCTGGCTCAGCACCAGCGCATCGGTCGGGTTCATGCCGAGCGCCAGCACGACCAGTGCCGGGATCATGGTCAGCGCCCGTCGGAGCATGAGCGGGATCCGGAAGTTCGTGAAGCCACCCATGACGACCTGGCCCGCGTAGGTGCCGACGCTCGAGGACGAGGCGCCCGACGCGAGCAGCGCCACCGCGAACGCGAGTGCGGCGGTCCCGCCCACCAGCCGGCCAAACTCCATGTGCGCCTGCGGGATCGTGCTCAGCCCCGACAGGGCCGGGGTGTGGAACAGCTTGGCGGCGACCGCCAGCATCGCCATGTTCACGATCCCGGCGAGCCCGAGCGCGATGATCACATCGGTCCGCTCGAAGCGCAGGACGCGCGCCCGCTCGCGGTCGCTGCGGACCGGCATGCGGCCCTTGGTCAGCGCCGAGTGCAGGTAGATCACGTGCGGCATCACGGTCGCGCCGATGATTCCGACGGCCAGGTACAGCGAGCTCGATCCGCTCAGCCCCGGGAGCAGCCCGTGCAGCGACTCGTGCACGGACGGGCCGATCTTCAGCGTCTCGTAGAGAAAGCCCACAAAGATGATCCCCAGCAGCGAGGTGATCGCCAGCTCGAAGCGCCGGAAGCCGCGACTCTGCAACTCGAGGATCGCGAACGCGATCACGCCCGTCAGCAGCCCGGCCACCAGCAGCGGCACGCCGAACAGGAGGTTCAGGCCGAGCGCCGCGCCGAGGAACTCGGCGATGTCGGTCGCCATCGCCATCACCTCGGCCTGGATCCACATCGCGAACGTGACCGCTCGGGGCGAGCGCGCGCGGATGTTCTCGGGCAGGTTCTGGTCGGTGACGATCCCGAGCTTGGCCGACAGGTACTGGATCAGCATCGCCACCAGGTTCGCGAGCAGGACCACCCACAGCAGCAGGTAGCCGTACTTGGCGCCGCCCTGAAGGTTCGTCGCGAAGTTGCCCGGATCGACGTAGGCGATGGAGGCCACGAACGCCGGCCCCAGCATCGCCAGCGTTGCGCGCAAGCGGCCCTTGGCCAGCAGCTCCTCGAGCGGACTCCGGCCGGCGACGCCGTCGCGGAGCGCAACCGACGCGCCCTCGGCGGCGACGGCCTCGAACGCCGGCTCCGGAACCGTCCGGCGGACCGGCGTCACCGGCGGACCTCGACGCGCATTGCCTTGGCCAGCGCCCCGCCCAGTACCTGGACCCGATCCTCGAAGCGCACGAACAGCGGACCGTCGAACGGCTGCTTGTCGACCACCTCGAGCTCATCGCCCGGGGCGATCCCGTGTCCGGCCAGGAAGCGGAGCATCTCGGGGTCGGAGTCGGACACGCGGACAAAGGTCCCGCGGGCGCCGGCCTCGAGCGACTGCAGGCTCTCGGTCGTGCCCTCCTCGATCGTCAGATCGCGGGTCGGGATCGGATCGCCGTGCGGGTCGTGAGTCGGGTTGCCGAGTTTGGCCGCGATCAGATCCTCGAGCTCGTCCGAGAGCACGTGCTCGAGCACCTCCGCCTCCGCGTGGACCCGATCCCACGGAACGCCCAGTGACTTGACGAGGTAGAGCTCGAGCAGGCGGTGGTGGCGCATAACCTCGAGCGCGACGCGCCGGCCGTCCTCGGTCAGCGACACCCCGCGGTAGGGCTGATGCTCGACCAGACCGAGCTCCCCGAGGCGCTTGACCATCCCCGAAGCGGATGCCGCGGTGACGCCCAGGCGGTCCGCCAGCGCGTTCGTGCTCACCGCGTCGCCTTCGCGCAGCTCGAGCGCATAGATCGCCTTGGCGTAGTCCTCGATCGCCTGGGATCGAGCTGCGTGGGCTTCTGGAGTTGCCATCAGAAAAGTTATGGTAGGCCTAAATCTCAATTCTTTCAAGTGGTACTTGAGATTTCGCAGGCCGTTTATCCGCGATCGCCCGATGCCCAGGGCGCCGCCGTCAGGCGCCGCCGACCCTCCGACTTATCCTGTGTGTGGGATGACCTCGATCGACACCCTCAGCAGCGACTACCGCGCGATCACGCAGGCGTGCGGGCTGCTCGACCGCTCCGAGCGCGGCAAGCTGGCTCTCTCAGGTGCCGATGCCGCGGGCTTCCTCCAGGGGCAGGTGAGCAACGACGTCGAGGGCCTGGCACCCGGAGCGGGTTGCTACGCCGCGTTCCTCACCCCCAAGGGCAAGATGCTCGGCGACGTGCGGATCCTGAACACCGGCGACGAGCTGCTGCTCGACACCGAGCGGGTGGCACTCCAGGCGCTGTTCAACATGATCCGGCGCTTCAGCATCGGCTACCAGGTCGAGCTGTACAAGCGGACGCTCGAGCGCGGCCTGGTGTCGCTGATCGGCCCGAACGCGCCTGCGCTCGCCGGCGCCCGGGCGCTCGCGTCCGACGAGCACGCCCACACGCTCGTCGAGGTCCCGGACAGCGGCGTCACCGCCCGCGCCATCCGCACCGACGTGGGCGTGGATCTCCTGTGCGAGGCGGCCGACACCGACGCTCTGCGGGCCGCGCTCGAGGAGGCCGGCGCCGTGCCGATCGGCGAGGCCGCGGCGGAATGCTTGCGCGTCGAGCACGGGAGGCCGCGCTACGGCGTCGACCTCGACGAAACCGTGATCCCGCAGGAGGCTGGGCTGAACGAGCGCGCGGTCTCGTTCACCAAGGGCTGTTACGTCGGACAGGAGACGGTGGCGCGGCTGTTCTACCGCGGCAAGCCGAACCGGCAGCTGCGCGGTCTGCGGCTGTCGGCGCCGGCCGAGGCCGGCGAGGAGCTCGCGGCGGACGGGCGCGCGGTGGGAAGGCTGACGAGCGTCGCCCAGTCGCCGCGTTTCGGGCCGATCGGCCTCGCGTTGGTGCGTCGGGAGGCGCCGCCGGGAAGCACCGTGACCGTGGGCGACGGGCTCACGGCCGAGGTCACCGAGCTCCCGTTTCGCTGAGTTCGCGCTGCTCGAGCAGCAGCTGCTGGATCTCCGGGTGCGAATCCAGGTACGTCGCGATGATGCGCAGCTCGTCGACCTCGTCGGGCGGAACGTGAGCGCCGAGCTCGCCGGCGCGACCGCCGCGTCTCAGGGAGCGCTGGGTGCGCTCCTCTAAGCGGCCCGGGTCTGACGGGGCCGGGGGTGGGAGCGGACCCCAATCCACGAGCCGACCGCCGACGAGCCAGAAGGCATCCTGGCGGCTTTCATCCACTGGGTGCGCGGCCAGCACCAGCCTGGCCCGGGCGTGTGTCGCCTCGAGTGCGCCACCGAGGCGCTCCAAGATCACGCTCAGCCGGCGCATCCGCCGGCGCAGCCACGCCGCGCGCTCGTAGAGCTGCTCGTCGGCGGCCGCCCGCATCTGCGTCCTGATGTGGGCCACGAGCCGCGCGCCACCGTCGCCGCCGCTCACGAACAGACGCAGCGCCTCGTCCAGCCGGCGCCGGTACAGGTTCGGGTCCAGATCGCCCAGGCACGGAGACAGGCAGCGACCCATCTGACCGTAGGCGGAAGGATGCTCGCGGAGCTTCAGCCGCCGGCCGCAGTGGCGCAGCCCGAACAGCGAGTCGAGCTGTTCGACGAGCTCTTGGGCGAGCCGCCGGCCGCGGAGCGGCCCGATCGTAACCGCGTGCCCGGCGGCCGGTTCGGACGCCACCTCGAGGATCGGGAACGGGATGTCGAGCCGGCAGCGGATGTAGCAGAGCCGCTCGTCGCGCCGGGTCAGGCGGATGTTCCCCGGAGGCTTGTGGCGCTTGATCAGGCGGTTCTCGAGCACGAGCGCCCCGAGCTCGGAGTTCGTGCTCTCGTAGTCGACCACCGTCGCCTGGGTCGTCCACGCGGCGGGCAGGCTCGAGGGAGCGAAGTGGGCGCGAGCCCGGCTGCGGATCGAGACCGACTTGCCGACATACAGCACCCGGCCATCGTCGTCTCGGAACAGATACACGCCGGGGTCGCGCGGGAGGTCGGCGAAGTCGAGCTGGGGCGGCGCGACCGTGGCCGGGACCCGGCGCTTGCGCCCCACCGTCCGGCGGCGCCGGCGGGCGGTGAGCGCGACCGCGTCGGCGATCGTGAGCGCGTTGGCACACAGCCGGGGGAACAGCGCACACAGGACGCGCGCGCACGTCTCCGCATCGGCGAGCGCTCGGTGGGCGATCTCCACCTCGATCCCGAGCGCGTCGGCGAGCACGGTCAGGCCGCGCTTGTTCTGCAACGGAAGCAGCTTGCGCGCCAGCGCGGCGGTGCAGAGAACGGGCGGGTTCGGCCAGTCGAGCCCGATGAGGTCGAACGCCTGGCGAAGCACGCGCCGGTCAAATGGCGCGTTGTGGGCGACGAGCACACGACCCTCAAGCTGCTCTTGAAGTGGCGGCAGCACCTCCTCGAGCCCGGGAGCCCCGGCCAGCATCTCCTGGGAGATGCCGGTGAAGCGCTGAATACCCCGGCCGAGCGGCCGGCTGCAGCGAACCAGCGACGACCACCGGTCGTGCAGCTCGCCCCCGCCGACCAGCACGGCCCCGACCTCGGTCAGCTCGCAGGCGTCGCCGCCCAGGCCGTTGGTCTCAGTGTCGACGACGAGGAACTCCGCGGTGGCGATCGCCTGCTCGAGCAGCGTCACCAGACGCGTGATACGCCCCGCCTCGGACGGCAGGCAAGCAGGATTGCAGCTGGCTTGGACGTATTGGGATGAGCGGCGGCGGCTGCGCCGGCGCCCCAGGGTCTACATGACCGTGTGGGAGGGTAGGATCGGCGGACAATGCTCGGAAAGGAGGTGAAGTGACCACCACCGCGCCTGATCTCGACAAGCTCCGCGAACTCGAGGACTTCACGCGCCGCGCCTGGATGATCTACAACGAGAGCGTGCGCGACCTCGAAGGAGACGAGTACGAGCGCGTCGAGAGCGACTCCTGGACTGAGCTCCAGCGCGAGCTGCGGCGTCTCGAGCGCCGCAAGGCCTCGCTCACTCAGAACTCGACCTGAGCCGCCTGAGCATTTTTGATCTGGACCGTTAGAGAGGATCGCGCCCACCACCGCGGACCTCCGAGGACAGCCTGTGACGCGGCTGCCTGGAACCTGACATCAAATGGTGTTGCGATTCCGCGTTTGGGTAATAGGCTCGCTAGGGTTCGCGCCGGGACCTCGCGCCGGGACCGCGACTCCGGCGATCCCTGGCCCCGACGCGGTGTTGCGAGGAGGTGCGGAGAGGATGCGCGGAAGGACGATCGACACGCTGGCGCTGAGCGCCATGCTTGCGGTCAGCGCGTTTGCCCTTTCGGCCTGCGGCGGGACCTCCACCGCCGCCACCACGCCCCGGCCACCGGCACCGGTCAACCTGACCGTCTACATCGACAACAGCCGCGTGTCGGTCTCGCCCTCGTCGGTGGGCGCCGGTCCGGTGACGTTCATCATCACCAACCAGGCGAGCCAGGCCGAGTCGCTCGAGATCCTCCCCTCCCGCTCATCGGGCCCTAACCCACTCGCGAACACCGGCCCGATCAATCCCCAGGCGACCGCGCAGGTGACGGTCAACTTCTCCTCCCAGGGCAACTACTCGGTGTCGGCTGACGGCGGGGGCAGCGGATCGGGCTCCATCCAGGCGGCGTCCATCCACGTCGGCTCGCCTCGCCCCAGCAGCGACAACCAGCTGCTCCAGCCGTAGAGCCGGCCGCCGCGGCGGCGCCTCCTCGCCGCCCTCCCGCCATTGCTTTTGTGCAATACTTGCATGCGTGCAAGCAACTGAGACGCAGAGCCACGATCGTCCCCGCGCTGCAGAGCCGTCGAGCGACGACGGTCTTGCCGCTGACCTCTATGCGCTCATCGTCTTCGTGCACAAGAACTGCAACGCGGATCTGTTCGAGGCGCTCGGCGCCGTGGAGCTGACACTGACCCAGGTCAAGCTCCTCCACCACCTCGAGGACCAGCCGCGCGAGCTCACGCTGAAGGAGGCCGCTGAGCTCGTTCACGTGTCGCTCCCGGCCGCCAGCCGGATGGTCGACGACCTCGTCCGGCGCGGGTTCGCCCAGCGCCGCGAGGACGAAGAGGACCGCCGGATGAAACGCGTCTGCCTGACCGACGGCGGCCGCACCGTGATCCGGCGGTTGAACGCCGCCCGCCTGAGCGGCCTCGAGCAGTTCACCAAGACTTTGACCACCCCCGAGCGACGCTCGCTCGCCTCGGCGCTCTCGAAGCTGCTCGAGCGCGAGGACGTCGCCGCCTGCCGCCCGGAGGCCATCACGTAATGACCGAACGCATCCTCGCCCGCCGCCACAGCCTCATCACTGAAGAGAACAGCCGCTGGTGGACGCTGGCCGCGATGTGCTTCGCACTGTTCATGCTGATGCTCGACAACACGGTCGTGAACGTCGCGCTGCCGTCGATCCAGCGCGATCTGCACGCCTCGCTGGCATCGCTCGAGTGGACCGTCAACGCCTACACGCTCACGCTCGCGGTGCTCCTCGTCACCGGCGGCCGGCTTGGCGACATCTTCGGCCGCCGGCGGATGTTCCTGTTCGGCGTGGTCGTATTCGGCCTCTCCAGCCTGGCCGTGGGCTTCTCGCCCAACGACACGGTGCTGGTCGCCTCCAGAGCCGTACAGGGCATCGGTGCGGCGTTCATGATGCCGGCGACGCTGTCGATCATCACGCAGGCCTTCCCGGCCGAGCAGCGGGGCACGGCGATCGGGACGTGGGCCGGGGTCAGCGCGCTCGCCCTCGCGATCGGACCCGTCGTCGGCGGCTTCCTGACCGAGGACGTGAGCTGGCGGGCCATCTTCTTCATCAACCCGCCGATCGCCGTGATCGCGGTTGCCATGACGCTGTTCGCCACGCGCGAGTCGCGGGACGAGACGGTCGGGCGCAGGATCGACTTCGCGGGCATCGCCGCCATCACGATCGGATTGACCGCGCTCGTGCTCGCCCTCGTCGAGGCGAACACCTGGGGCTGGGGATCGGCCGGCGTGATCTCGCTGCTCGTCGTCGCGGCGATCTCGCTGCCGGCGTTCGTGATCATCGAGCGCCGCGTCCCGGCCCCGATGGTCGACTTCACCTTTTTCCGCGCGCGGACGTTTGTCGGCGCGAACGTCGTCGCCTTCCTGATCTCGTTCGCGATGTTCGCGCAGTTCTTCTTCCTGACGCTCTACCTACAGAACGTCCTGCACTACTCGCCGCTCCAGACCGGCGTGCGCTTCCTGCCCTCGACGGTCTTGATCATCCTCACCGCACCGCTGGCTGGGCGCTTGACCGACCGGGTGGGCTCGCGCCCGCTGATGACCGTCGGCCTCATACTCGTCTCCGTCTCGCTGGTGATCGAGTCGCGGCTGACCGCGCACAGTGGCTACGGACTTCTGCTCCCCGGCTTCATCCTGATGGGCATCGGCATGGGCTTGGTCATGTCGCCGATGAGCACGGCCGCGATGAACGCGGTCAACCGCACGAAGGCGGGCGCAGCTTCCGGCGTCCTCTCGATGACCCGCATGGTCGGCAGCACCTTCGGCGTCGCGGTCATGGGCGCGCTTGTAGCGGCGATCGGGCGCTCGAAGATCGACTCCGGTCTCCCCCACATCGCCGCCTCGACCCGCACCGCGATCGTCAACGCGCTGGGAAGCGGCGGCACGGTCAGCGGCGGGCCGGCGGGATCCCATATCCCGGCGCACGTCGCGTCGGTCGCCCGCGATGCGTTCGTCTCGGCGCTCGCCACGGGCTTGACCGTCAGCGCCGTGGTGACCCTGTGCGGAGCCGCCGCCGCCTGGGTCCTGATCGCCCCGCGGATCAAGCAGCCGGCGCCGGCCGGAGCGACCCAGGAGGACGCCGGTCGGGAAGCGTCCGCCGAAGTCAGCCTCGTCTGATCGCGCTCTCAACTGGCGCCGTCGTGTGCGCATGCGCACACCCGTTGCGTGTGGCGGCCTGTGGAGCTACACCTCAGTAGCATCCGGCCCCCAGCCGGGACCCGATTCCCCGATTCGAGGAAGGTGCAGCACCAGTGGCCGTTGACCTGAGCCAACTCGCACACGTCGAGACCGAGCCGGGAGAGCTTCCCGGGAGCATGGCCGCCTGGGTGATCCGTGAGGAACGCCAGGGCGAGCCGACCGACGCGTTCCAGATCGAGGAGATCGAGGTGCCCGAGCCCGGGGCGTTCGAGGTGATCGTGCGGGTGATGGCCGCCGGCGTGAACTTCAACAACGTCTGGGCGGCGCTCGGCGAGCCCGTCTCCGTGTTCCGCTACCACCCCGAGGAGGACCACCACATCGGAGGTTCGGACGCGTCGGGCGTGGTTTGGAAGGTGGGCCAGGGCGTGACGCGCTGGAAGCCGGGCGACGAGGTCGTGATCCACTGCAACCAGGCCTCCTATGAGGATCCCGAGGTGCACGGGCTCGATCCGCTCGCCGCCCCCTCGCAGCGCATCTGGGGTTACGAGACGAGCTGGGGCTCGTTCGCGCAGTTCTGCAAGGTGCAGGCGCAGCAGCTCCTGCCCAAGCCCGCCCACCTCGCCTGGGAGGAGGCGGCCGCCTACGGCCTGACCTACTTCACCGCCTATCGCATGCTGATCGATCGCTGCCAGCTCCAGGCCGGTCACCGCGTGCTCATCTGGGGCGCCGCCGGCGGGCTCGGCGTGTTCGCGACCCAGCTGTGCGCGCTCACCGGCGCGGACGCCGTCGGCGTGGTCTCGAGCGAGGAGAAGGGCCAGCTGATCCAGCAGCTGGGCGCGGTCGGCTACATCAACCGCACCGAGTTCGCCGGCATGATGCGGCGGGGCGACGAGGACGCCGAGCAGGAGCGAGCGCGCTTCAAGGAGTCCCGACGTTTCTGCAAGGTGGTCGAGGCGATCCTCGGCGAGCCGCCGGACATCGTCTTCGAGCACGTCGGCAAGGCCACCTTCCCGACCTCCGTGCTGGTGGTCAGGCCGTTCGGCAAGGTGGTCATCTGCGGCGCCACGTCGGGCTACCAACTCGATTTCGACGTACGCTACCTGTGGATGCGCCAGAAGCAGATCGTCGGCTCGCACTTCGCCAACGCCTGGGAGGCCAACAAGGCCAACCAGCTGATCGAGGAATCGAAGGTCCGCCCGGTGCTGTGGCAGACGATGGGCTTCGAGAAGGTGGCGGAGGCCCACCAGCTCCTGCGCGACAACCGCCACCTCGGCAAGATCGCCATTCTCGTCGGCGCTACCGAGGAAGGGCAGGGCAGGACGGCCGACGGCCCCGGAGCGATCCGCGCCGAGGTGGGAGCCTGATGGCCGGGGTCATCCACGTCGACTGGTACGCCACCGTTCTGCGCCAGCAGGCGTTCGCGGCCGACGTCGCCTACGTGGCCCCGCTCGCCCTGCGCTACGGCGCCACTCAGTACGCGGTCCACCGCTCCCGCGACGACCAGTACAAGATCATGCAGATGGCTTGGTTCGAGTCCAAGCAGGACTGGTACAGCTATTGGGAGGGCGTCGAGATGACCGAGTTTCGGCGCCGCAACATGGGCCGCTACCAGATCCCCATCACCTACGTCTGGCACGACGAGCTCGTTGCCGGCGCGATGGGTCCGTCGGTCGAAGCCGAGCCAGAGCCAGAGCCGGAGCCGGTCGCGCCGGCACCTTCGCCGGCGGCCTGAGCGCCCGTCGACGCGGTTGGCGCCGCCGCGCACCCGGGTGCTCGGTCATAGTGGAAACATGAACCGGTGCGCGGGACGAAACAACGTCCTATCCTTCGCTCGGCCGTGTCACGCACGCACAAGATCGCCAACCTGATCGGCGTGCCGTTGCCGCTGGTTGGTCTCCTCGCCGCGATCGTGCTGCTCTGGAACCGCGCGATCGGGCCGCTCGAGCTTGGGCTGCTGATCGGGCTCTATCTGCTCACCGCGCTCGGCGTGACGCTCGGCTATCACCGGATGTTCACTCACCGTGCCTTCGACTCGAGCCGGACGTTCCGCGCGGTCGTGGCCATCCTCGGGTCGATGGCCGTCCAGGGCTCTGTGATCACCTGGGTGGCCGACCACCGCAAGCACCACACCTTCACCGATCAGGAGGGTGATCCGCACTCACCCCACCTGGCCGGCCCTGGCTTCTGGGGCGGGGTCAAGGGCCTCTGGCACGCCCACGTTGGCTGGCTGTTCGAAACGGTCGGCACCGCTGACCGTCAGCGGTTCGCGGCCGATCTGCTCAAGGACGGCGTGATCCGGGTGATCGACAAGCTCTTCTTCGTGTGGGTGGGGCTGAGCTTCGCGATCCCGTTCGCGCTCGGATGGCTTATCGGCGGCGGCCTGGGTGCCGCGCTCACCGCCGTGCTGTGGGGCGGCTTCGTGCGGGTGTTCCTGCTGCATCACGTCACCTGGTCGATCAACTCCGTGTGCCATTTCTTCGGGCGCAAACGGTTCGACACCGACGACGAGTCGCGCAACGTGTTCTGGCTCGCGCCCCTGTCGATGGGCGAGGCCTGGCACCACAACCACCACGCCTTCCCGACCTCCGCCTTCCACGGCCTCAGCCTCTGGGAGCGGGTGGCCGACCCGACCGGCCTGCTGATCTCCGTGCTCGAGAAGCTCGGGATCGTGTGGAACGTCGTGCGCGTCAGCCCCGAGCGCCAGCGCGCGAAGGCCCTGCCCCGCGGCGTCTAAGGCGCCGCCGGCAAATCCCTAAGGCGCCGGTTAGGCGGACTCGAGGGGAGCCATCGTCAACCCGGCTCCGTTGAGCTGCTCCCAGTACTGCTCGGCTTCGTCGCGTGGGCCGCTCCAGACGATCGCGCACCCACTCTTGTGGATCCGGTCGGCGAAGCGGTAGCCCTCGGCGAGCGACACTTCGGGAATCACGCGCGAGAGCGTCTCGGCGACATGGTCGAAGGTGTTGTGGTCGTCGTTGAGGACGACCACCCGCCACAGCCCGCCCACGTCACTGCCCGGTCCACTGAGGCGCGGCAGCTCAACCGTCTGCGACATGTGATTCCAGCATAGCTTCCGAAGGGTGCTTCAGCCCGCGCGGACCGCGTCGGCGCGCTTTCGCCAGTACCGCTCGAGCCCGGAGTACAGCTGGTCGGGCGGTGCGGCCTGCTCGTAGGCCGCGGCGGTATCGGAGTCGACCGCCTCGCCGATCTCGGATCGCACGCGGTCCACGAACGCGTCCTGGTCGAGATCGCGGGCGTACCGCGCCCACTCGTCGAGCCGCTCCGAGAGCTCGGCCAGTTGCGCGTCCACATCCTCGCTCGAGCCGAAGTGGGTCATCACGAGCCGGTGGGGCTTCCAGGCGGCGATTCTCTCGATCGATGCGTGCCAGCCCTCGACGTCGATGTCCGGGGGCGGACTCGGCGGGATGGTCAGCGGAGTCGCGGCGATTCGCACCCCGCCGACGTCCCCCACGAACGCGGTCCTCTCCGGGGCATGCAGGAAGGACACGTGGTGCGAGGCGTGGCCCGGCGTGTAGGCGACCTCGAACGCTCCGTCGAACAAGCTCTCGCCGCCGCGCAGGACGCGCAGGTTCGCCTCGGGCACCGGCACCATCTCGCCCCACAGCCGCTCCATGTCCTCGCCGTAGAGCATCCGCGCGCTTTCCACCAACCGCTCGGGCGAGGCCATGTGCCGCGCCCCGCGCTCGTGTACGTACACCTCGAGGTCGGGCCAGCGCTCGACCAGCGACCCGCTGGCGCCGGCATGGTCGAGGTGGATGTGGGTCAGGAGCAGCGCCCGCGGCCGCGCTCCGTCCAACCCGGCCAACAGGGTGTCGAGACAGGACGTCGGCCCGGGATCGATGACCACGTCGTCGACGATCCAGGCGCCGATGACCCGCGGACGCCCGAGATGCAGAACGTCGATCAGCTGCATCCGCGCCGTGTCGGTGCCGCGGCGATCAGCTCGCCTCGAGGTCGTCGTCTTCGCGCGGCTCGACCACGGGAAGCACCGCGGTGGACTCGACATCCGGATCGCCGGCTTCCGCGACATCGGGACCCTCGTCGTCGCCGACTTCCGGGTGCTCGAACTCGTATTCGTCAATGCCGACCTCGTCCGGCAGCGCGTCCTCGATCGGCACCTCCACCGGCGAGGGCTCGGATCGGGCGTCCTCCTCGGGCGTAACCCCTTCCTCCACGGCACCGAACCGGGGTTCGTCGGATGGCAGTTGCCCGGCGACCTCGACATCCTCGGTCTCCTCGGCGCCCGCGGGATCGGGCGGGAACCGGTCGGCGGCCGAATCGGTCAGCGTCAGGAGCTCCCGCGCCAAATCGCGCGTGTCCTCGACGATCCGATGACGCTCCGCCCAGATCCGGTCGGTCTCGGCGTCGAGCTCGCGGACGCGCTCCTCGGCGCCCTGGACGATCCGCGCCGCCTCCCGACGCGCCACCTCAAGGCGATCCTCCGCCTCGCTCCGGGACTGGGCGGTGATCCGCCCGGCGGTCTCGTGGGCACGCTGGAGGATGCCTGAGACCTCCTCCCCCACGCGTTCGAGCGCCCGCCGGATCGCCGCATCGGGCGAGCGGGTCGCCTGCAGCTCGGCGACCAGCTGGCTGGTCTTCTGGACGTAGGCGTCGACGGCGAGGCGGTCGTAGCCCCGCAGCGCCATCGGGAACTCGACGTCCGCCACCACCGGCACCGGATCGTCGGGAAGGGTGGCCAGGGGGGCGGTGATCTCCTGCATGAGCGCGTGTTCGGTGGAGGCTGAGCTCTGATCGGGCATGTCATCCACGTTACCGCTCCTGTACCCCGGCGGGCCGCCACCTGCGCAAACGATCATTCATACAATCGCCTCATGTCGGAGACGCCCTTGGCCCGCCTCCCGGAGCCCGACCGGCCCTGGATGATGCGTACCTACGCCGGGCACTCCGACGCGAAGCGCTCGAACGAGCTCTACCGGCGCAATCTGGAGAAGGGACAGACCGGGCTGTCGATCGCCTTCGACCTGCCCACGCAGACCGGCTACGACCCCGACCACGAGCTCGCCAGAGGCGAGGTCGGCAAGGTCGGCGTGTCGATCGCCCACGAGGGCGATATGGCGACCCTCCTCGATCAGATCCCGCTGGATCAGATGAACACGTCGATGACGATCAACGCGACCGCCGCCTGGCTGCTCGCCCTCTACGTCGTCGCCGCGGAAAAGCAGGGGGTCGACGAGAAGCAGCTCCAGGGCACCACCCAGAACGACATCCTCAAGGAGTACCTGAGCCGCGGCACCTACGCCTTCCCGCCCGGACCGAGCATGCGGCTGATCGCCGACACGATCGCCTACACGGTCCAGCACATCCCCAAGTGGAACCCGATCAACATCTGCTCG
>Ga0335073_10005281_pt1 | contig 18138 bp, 15 predicted proteins | sample Lox_Sample_22_FD_207093 | JGI IMG/M metagenome (GOLD analysis project Ga0335073, IMG submission 207093) | Soil microbial communities from Loxahatchee National Wildlife Refuge, Florida, United States - Lox_Sample_2.2 | ecosystem: Environmental > Terrestrial > Soil > Wetlands | place: USA... | reverse complement strand
ACGGGCGCAGGGGCGCGCCGACCATGTATCTCGTGACAAATCCCACCCCGCGCGTCCTGCCGCGACCACATAAGCGTGCCCACGATGCTTATGTGGTCTCCCCGGTCGCCCCGGCGGGTGGTTTGTCACGTTTTACGGGGGTCGAACCGCCCCGCCGGGCGCGCGACCGCTCAGCCGCGGGCCGACGCGCTCGCCGGCGACGACTCCGCCGCCGGCGGCCGCTCCGCACGCTGCGACTCGACCAGCAGCGCCGCCCCGAGCGCGCCACCCTGGTCACCGAGCCCCGCCGGCAGGACATCGGGCGGGTTGGTGTCGTTGAACAGGTGCGGCTGCATCGCCTTGCGGATCCGCTTGACGTAGGGCTCGCCGAGACGGACGCCGAGCCCGCCGCCGATGATGATCGCCGGCACGTCCAGCAGGTTTTGTGCGGACGCGATGCCGGCGCCGAGCGCTTCGATCGCCTCGTCGATCAGCTCGACCGCCAGCTTGTCGTCGCGTTCGAGCGCTTTCGCCCAGACGGCGCTCGTCAGCCTGTCGCGGCCGCGCTCCTTCATGATCTTGAACAGGTCGGTGTTCATGCCCTTCTCCTGGCGCCGGCGCGCCCGGCCCTCCATCGCGGCCCGGCCGGCGTAGGCCTCCATGCAGCCGCGCCGTCCGCAGGGACAGCGGGAGCCGTCGATGACGACGACCATGTGCCCGATCTCGCCGGCGCCACCGCGCCCGAGCCACGGCTTGCCATCGAGGATCAGACCACCGCCGACGCCGGTCCCCCACATCACGCCGAGCAGCGAGTGGTAGGGCTTGCCGGCGCCGAGCGCGAACTCAGCGTCGGTCGCGACCTGCACGTCGTTGCCGATCGCCACCGTGGTCCCGAGCGCAGAGGCGAGCTCCGGCCCGAGCGCGAACGATCCCTCCCAGCCGGGCAGGTTGCGAGCGGTCGAGACCGTGCCCGCGGCCTCGTCGATCACGCCCGGCGACCCGACGCCGACGCCCCGCAACTCGCCCGGCGAAGCCCCGGCGGCTTGGCACGCGGCCGTCATCGCGGCGACCATCTCACTCGCCACATCCGCCGGTCCGCCGGAAGACGGCGTTGGATGCCGGGAGGATCCGAGCACGGTGTTGCCGTCGTCGACGACGATCGCCTCGATCTTCGTCCCGCCCAGGTCGATCCCGCCTCGCAATGAGGAGCTACCAGCTGCCTCCATTGCGGGCATCTTGTCAGAGACGGGTCAGGTCCAAGACTCCCGGTAGTGCCGCTGCTCGGGCGTCGGCTCGTCGATCTCGACGCCGAGCGCCACGAGCTTCAGCGTGGCGACCTCTTGATCGATCGCCTCCGGCACTGGGTGAACCGCCGGCGTGATCTCGCCGCGCCGCCGGACGAGCTCCTCGACGCAGAGCGCCTGAAGCGCGAACGAGACATCCATCACGGAGGCCGGATGGCCCTCGCCGGCGGCGAGGTTCACGACGCGCCCGCGCGCCAGTAGGTTCAGCCGGCGCCCGTCCTCGAGCTGGTACTGCTCGATCAGCGGCCGGACCTCGCGCACGTCGACGGCAAGGGCGCTCAGCTCCTCGAGGTCGAGCTCGACGTCGAAGTGGCCGGCGTTCGCGAGGATCGCCCCGTCCTTCATCCGCGCGAAGTGCTCGCCTCGGAGCACCCGCCGCGACCCGGTGACGGTCACGAACACGTCCCCCCGCTCGGCCGCCTCGAGCGCGGGCATCACCTGGTAGCCGGCCATCCGGGCTTCGAGCGCGCGCAGGGGGTCGACCTCGCACACGATCACCGCGGCGCCGGCGCCGCGTGCCCGCTCGGCGATCCCCTGGCCGGCCCAGCCGTACCCGAAGATCACGAGTGTGTGGCCGGCGAGCAGCACGTTGCTGGCGCGGATGATCCCGTCGAGCGCGGACTGGCCGGTTCCATGGCGGTCGTTCAGAGCCCTCTCGGTGCGCGCCTCGTTCACGGCGATCACGGCACAGGCCAGCTTCCCCTCGGCCTCGAGCCGGCGGAGCCGCACGAGGCCGGTGGTCGTCTCTTCGGTACCTCCGATCAGCGCGTCGAGCGTCTCGCCGCCGAGCGCGTGCGCCGTCATCAGCAGATCGGCGCCGTCGTCGACGGTCACCTCCGGCTTTCCGTCGAGCACCGCGCGGACGTGGCGAGCGTAGGTGTCGACGTCCTCCCCTCGGAGCGCCCGCACCTCGACACCGTGCTCGTACACGAGCGCCGCAGCCACATCGTCCTGCGTGGATAGCGGGTTGGCCGAGCACAGCGCCACTTGTGCGCCGCCGGCGGTGAGCGCAAGCACCAGTTGGGCGGTCTCGGCGGTGACGTGCAGGCAAGCACCTACTCTGATGCCGTCGAGGGGCCGTTCCGAGGTGAACCGCTCGCGAATGGCCGCGAGCACGGGCATCTGCTCGCCCGCCCAGCCGATCCGGGAGATGCCCCCCGTCGCCAGGCCGAGATCGGCTATGTCATGGGGCGGCAGCCGTGTTCGCGCCATCGCTGGACCTCAGCCGCCGCCCACCGCAGACGTGGATCGCCAGCCGGCTCTAGTACCGGTAGTGATCCGGCTTGTATGGGCCGTCGACCGGGACCCCGAGATAGGCGGCCTGACCCGCGGACAGCTCGGTGAGCTTGACCCCGAGCGCCTCGAGATGGAGGCGCGCGACCTTCTCGTCGAGGTGCTTGGCGAGCGTGTAGACCCGCTTGTCGTAGCTGTCGCTTGAGCCGAACAGCTCGATCTGCGCGATCACCTGGTTCGTGAACGAGTTCGACATCACGAAGCTCGGATGCCCGGTGGCGTTCCCGAGGTTCAGCAGCCGGCCCTCGGACAGGACGATCACCGAGTGCCCATCCGGGAACACCCACTCATCAACCTGCGGCTTGATGCCGATCTTGTTGATGCCCGGAATCCTCGACACCCCGGCCATGTCGATCTCGTTGTCGAAGTGGCCGATGTTTCCGACGATCGCCTGATGCTTCATCCGCGACATGTGCTCGGCCGTGATCACGTCACGGTTGCCCGTCGCCGTGATGAAGATGTCCCCGGTCGAGACGACATCGTCGAGCGTCAGCACCTGGTAGCCGTCCATCGCGGCCTGGAGCGCGCAGATCGGGTCGATCTCGGTGACGACCACGCGGGCACGCTGGCCGCGGAGCGACTCCGCGCAGCCCTTGCCGACGTCGCCGTAGCCGCATACGACCGCGAGCTTGCCGCCGATCATCACGTCGGTAGCGCGGTTGATGCCGTCGATCAGCGAGTGCCGGCAGCCGTACTTGTTGTCGAACTTGCTCTTGGTGACGGCGTCGTTGACGTTGATCGCCGGGAACAGCAACTGGCCCTGCTCGGCGAACTGGTACAGACGATGCACCCCGGTGGTCGTTTCCTCGGTGACCCCACGAATCTCGGCGGCCATGCGCGTGAACCGCTGCGCGTCGTCCTCGAGCGAGCGCTGGAGCAGCCCCAGCACGATCTGGAATTCCTCGGAGTCGGCGGTCGCAGGATCGGGCACGGCGCCGGCGCGCTCAAACTCGACGCCCTTGTGGACGAGCAGCGTGGCGTCGCCTCCGTCGTCGAGGATCATGTTCGGCGTCTGGCCCTCAGGCCACGTCAGGGCCTGCTGGGTGCACCACCAGTACTCCTCGAGCGTCTCGCCCTTCCAGGCGAATACCGGCACGCCGCTGGGCTCCTCGGGCGTCCCCTCGGGGCCGACCACGACCGCTGCGGCGGCGTGATCCTGAGTCGAGAAGATGTTGCACGACGCCCAACGGACATCGGCGCCAAGCGCCACCAGCGTCTCGATCAATACCGCGGTCTGGATCGTCATGTGGAGCGATCCGGTGATCCGGGCGCCGGCGAGCGGCTGTGCATCGGAGTACTCGCGCCGAACCGCCATCAGCCCAGGCATCTCATGCTCGGCCAGGCGGATCTCGTTCCGCCCGAACTCGGCCAATCCAAGATCGGCCACCTTGAAGTCCGCCTTGGCAGCGGTCGTGCTCATGTTTCCTCCACGGTTGGGGTCATCGGGCGGCCGCGCTCAGGCGACTGCCAGCAGCTTTTCGTGTTTCTGTTGCTCGAATCGGAGCCAGTCCTCCGGGCCGACGTCCTCGGGTCGGCGCGCTTCGGCCTCGAGCCATGCCTGCACCGAATCGCGCAGGTCCGGGTCCTCAGCCATTCGCGCCGCGAACGCGACATCGGAGAGGCCGACCTCGAAACGCGCGAGCAGCTCCTTGAGCGTGCGCAATCGCTGGAGCTGCGCGGGCCCGTAGAGACGGTAGCCCGACGCCGAGCGGCCCGGAGAAACGAGGCCCGTCTGCTCGACGTATCGCAGCATCCGAGCCGACCAACCGGTCGTCCGCGCCGCTTCGTTGATGGTCAAACCTTCCATCGACTCTCAACCTTACCACGACGTTGTCAAGGTTTCGAGCGGCCCTCGGAACTTTTTTCCGAGAGGGCTTAAGTCCGCTCGGACATTTGTCGAAATACGTCCTGAGAAGTGAAGTCGGACTTAGCATGCAGACCAACCTCGAACCAGGAAGTCGGAGGCCGGGCATGGAGCGGTCCCTCAAGAGGACGGCAATGAGCCAGCGCAGCAAGGGAATCTGCACGATTGCGGCACTCGTCGTGGGGTTCGCGTGCGCAGTCTTCGGGGTTGGCGGCGCCGACGGCGGCACGCGGGCTTACGCGCGCCACGTCCGCGAGGAGCGGCTCGAGGCCAGGCTTGCCGGACTCGCGCTCGCCCATCGCTCGCCCGAGCAGCTCGTTCTCGCGATCCGCCCTAAGCACCACGCGGTCTCCTCCGCCGCTCACGTCGCGACCGTGACTCCCGTCTCCTCTCCGAGCCCGGCTGCCGCGACGACGGCCGACGCACCGGCCACCACGACGACGTCCGCGACGACAACAACTTCGACCACGACCACGGCGGCGGACAACACGCCGGCGCCCGTCGAGGCTGCCAGCGAGAGCGTGGCGCCAACCCCGGACCCGTCGAGCACCGACACGACGACGACCGGCACGACCACGACTGGGACAACGACCACCGGAACCGACACCACGACCACCGGAACCGACACCACGACCACCGGAACCGACACCACGACCACCACAACCGGCACGTCCACCACCGGCACCACCACAACCGGAACCGGCACGACCACAACCGGGACAACCACGACCACCACCGGAACGACCACCACCGGAACGACCACCACCGGAACGACGACCACCGGAACCGGCACCACCACGACTGGCACCGGCACGACCACCAACGCCGCCACGACGACAACCGGCAATGCCTTCGGCCACGGCCGGCAGCCCGGATCCACGAGCACGACGATCACCGCCCTGTGCCACGGCCGCTGCGATCCGAACAGCACGACTTCCAGCGTCACGCAGGCAGCGGTTCCGTCGACCAGCTCGGCGTCGACCACCGGCAACTTCAACGTGACTTCCACGACCGTCACCCCGGCCAGCGTCGCCACCTCGGTGCTGACCACGCCGGTCAACGACTCCTCCTCGACGAATCTGAACCCGGTGAGCTCGAGCTCCACCCCGACCTCGGCGACCCCGACGTCATCGGGAACCTCGGTCACCCCGACCTCGAGCGGAACCCAGTCGAGCGGCGGGATCCTCAACCTCAGCCTCCCGAACATCTCGAACGCGCTGAAGACGATCCACAACAACAGCACCAGCTCGCATCGGTCGACCGCCGGCGTGACCGCGACGAACGGCACCGGCGCCGTGGCGGCCGCAGCCGCCACGGGCGGGGCGCCCACGGGCACCGGGGCCGCATCCACCAACGCCACGACGCACACCGGCAGCCACGCGCCGGCACACGGCAAGACCAAGCACACGTCTTCGAATGACGGCTCCGGCATCACCGCCCCGATCGACACGAGCGTGAAGTACATCGATCGCTTCGTGAACGTCATCCCGACCGCGGTGTGGGTCGCGCTGGGCGCAGCGTTCGGCCTGATGCTTGCCTTCGCCGCCGTCGCGTTCCGGTCGAGCCGCCGGGCCCGCCGCCGCGAGAACGAGTTTGCGGCCATCTCCGCCGCAGCCCTGACCGACGCACTGACCGGCATCCTCAACCGTCGCGGTTTCACCGAGGCCGCCGAGCGCGAGCTCGCTCGCGCCAGCCGCTACGAGCGCCCGTTCGTGCTCGCCTACGTGGACGTGCGCGGGCTGAAGTCGGTCAACGACACCGAGGGCCACCTGATGGGCGACGAGTTGATCAAGACCGTGGCCGGCCTGATGAAGGAGTCGGCGCGAGCGGATGACGTGGTCGGCCGCATCGGTGGAGACGAGTTCGCCCTGCTGCTCGGCGAGCAGACCGCCGAGAGCGCCGAGCCGGTGCGCCGCCGGATCGAGGCGCACGTCGAAGAGGCTCGCGCCGGGATGGAGATTTCAGTGCCGTGGGAGCTGACGATCGGCATGGCGTCCTTCCCGCAGGACGGCAAGACGCTTGAGGAACTGCTCGAGGTTTCCGACCGGCGACTGTACGAGCAGCGCGGTATCGCTTTGAGGTAGTGGGCTGGGGCAAGCAGGGACCTTGGGGGTTGGGCACCGTTCGGGCCCCTCACACGGCAGTGAGGGAGCCCGAACGGTGGGCGTTCGGGCTAGTGCCCCTTAGCTAGTCGCTAGCCGCGCGCGAGCGCGCTCTTCAACCGGTCGAGCATCGGGACCGGCGTGGGGTCGACGTCGCGCAGGACGGCGAGGTAGAGCGACACCAGGTCGCCGAGGAGCACGAGCGACATCATGCGCTCGGTGCGGTTCTGGCCGATGCTCTCCACTCGATAGGTGCCCGCGGCCTCGGCTTCGATCAGGCCGCGCGTCAGCTCGATCCGCTGACGGATGCGGGGGTGGAGGTCGGAGTCGTCGAGGAACACCGCGCTGAAGCGGCCGAACTGGCTCGCGTTCTGCCATCCCTGGATCTCGTTGTGGTCGAGCTCGGGAAGCTCGTGCGCGAAGCTCGGGATCTTCGTGTTCTCGTTCATCTGGGTCTTCCACCGGTACGCGATCGGCGACGTCAGACCTGAGCCCGCGATCTGGGGAGTCGTCCCGTGAAGGCCACGCGCCAGTTGCTTGGCGAGCGAGTCATCGGGTCCGTCCGGACCCCACATCTCGACGATCTTCTCGAGCCCCGCGGCGGCGACGTCGATCTCGGCGTGCAGGCGCTCGCCGGCGCCACACAGCCAAGCGACCTCGAGCGCCACCACCACCGAATACGCGACCGCCGCACGCGGCTGAAAGCCTCCGGGGAGCGGGATCACGGGTACATCCTCTGCCCGCGCGGCGTCGGCGAGCTTGCCACCGGTCGTGGCGACGATCCGGCGGGCGCCGAGGGCACCGGCCGCCTCGTAAACCGCGAGCGTCTCCTCGGTGTTGCCCGAGTAGCTCGCGCACAGGACCGCGGTGTCGGGCGTGGTCCACGCCGGCAGCGCGTAGCCCCGGGCGATCACGATCGAGCGGGACGCGCGATCGCCGAGGGCCGCCCTGGCGAGCGTCCCCCCGATCGCCGAGCCGCCCATGCCCGCGACGATCAACCCACCCGGGGCGTCATCGGGCTCGAGGTTCGCCGACTCGACCCGCCACAGCGCATCGCGCAGGTGGTCGGGCATCCCGAGGATGTCCTCGAGCTGATGCGCTGTGTCGACCGATGCGATCGACTCGCGGCTGAGATCGACGGTCGTGCTCAAAACCGGATCGCTCCATCGGGCAACTCCACGCCAGGGAAGATACGCGCGCCGGCCGCGAGCATGTTTCCCGCCCCGATCGCGACCCCCTCGCCGACGACGACGCCGCCTGCGATGTGGCAGTGATCGCCGATCGTCGCGTTCGTGCCGACGATCGAGCCGTTGATCGTCGTCGAGGCCCCGACGCTCACCCCGTCGAGCAGCACCGAGGATTCGATGCGTGCGCCCTCGCCGATCGTCACGCCCTCGCCGAGGACGCTCCGGTCGCCGACGAGGGCCCGCGCGCCGATCGAGGAACGGGATGCCACCACAACGGGGGCGACGACGCGCCCGGCGACCGTTGCCCCGTCGACGACCACCAGACCCGAGTCGCGCAGCTCGCGGCCGACGTCGGTGTTGACCTTGCCCTCGAGGATGTCGTAGGTCCCCCTGAGGTAGCGGTCCGGCGTCCCGATGTCGAGCCAGTAGCCGCTCGCCTCGTAGCCGTAGAGGCCGCGCCCGATCAGCGTAGGGAACACGTCGCGCTCGATCGAGATGTTCGTCCCCGCGGGGGCCATAGCGTCGAGCACCTCGCGCTCGAGGATGTAGGCGCCGGCGCTGATCAGGTTCGTGTCGAGCTCCTCCGGTCCCGGCTTCTCGACGAAGTCCTTCACCGAGCCGTCGTCGTTCAGCCGCACCAGGCCGTAGGCCGACGGATCGTCGACTGGATAGAGCGCGAGCGTGGCCCGCGCCCCGGTGCGCTCGTGCTGCGCGAGCTGCTCGGTCAGGTCGATATCGGTGAGCACGTCGCCGTTGAGCATGAAGAAGCGGTCGTCGAGCAGATCCTCGGCGAACTTGAGCGCGCCGCCGGTGCCGAGCGGCCGTGGCTCCTCGAGATATCGCAGCCGGATCCCGAGGCCCGAGCCGTCGCCGAGCACCGCCCGGACCTGATCGGCCATGAAGCCGCACCCGAGGATCACGTCCTCGACCCCGTGCTCGCGCAGCCACCTCAGCATGTACGAGATGAACGGACGGCCGACGAGCGGCACGACCGGCTTCGGGATCGTCGAAGTCAGCGGCCGCAGGCGGGTGCCCTCCCCGCCCGCGAGGATCAGCGCCTGCAACTCAGCTGCCCCGGCGCAGGGACATCAACGCCCGATGCCCTCATAGATGAACCCCGCGGCCCGGACCGCGTCCGGGTCCACGAAGTTGCGCCCGTCGATCACCAGGTTGCCCCGCATCCGCTTCGCCACCTCGGTCCAGTCGAGGTCGGCGAACTCGGGCCACTCGGTGACGATCACGCACGCGTCGGCGTCGGCGACTGCGTCGAGCGCGCGGTCGGCGAACTGGACGCCGACCATCAGCTTGCGGGCCTCCTTCTCGGCGATCGGGTCATACGCACGTACGGTCGCGCCGTCGGCCTGCAGTCGCGCCGACAGAACCAGTGAGGACGCATCGCGCATGTCGTCGGTGTTGGCCTTGAACGCCAGCCCCAGCAGCGTCACGCTCTTCCCGACCAGCGACCCGAGGTGCTTCTGGAGCTTCCCGATCACCCGCCGCTTCTGCAGCTCGTTGACCTCGATCACGGCGGTCAGCAGCTGGAAGTGATAGCCCGAGTTGCCGGCGAGCTGCTTCAGGGCGGACACATCCTTGGGGAAGCAGGACCCGCCAAAGCCGATGCCCGGCTTCAAAAAATGCGTCCCGATCCGCCGGTCCAGCCCCATCCCCCGCGCCACCTCGAGCACGTCCGCGCCGGTCTCCTCGCACACGTTGGCGATCTCGTTGATGAACGAGATCTTGGTCGCCAGGAACGCGTTGGCCGCGAGCTTGATCATCTCGGCGCTGGCGATGTCGGTCCGCACCAGCGGTGCATCGAGCGGCGAGTAGAGCTCGATCACCGCGTCGCCCGCCCAGTCGCCGTCGTCCCCGACGACCACCCGGTCCGGGTGGCGGAAGTCCTCGAGCGCGGACCCTTCCTTCAGAAACTCCGGGCAGGAAACGTACGCAAAGCCGTCCTTCCCACGCTCAATCAGTGTCCGCCGGATCGCCGCCCCCGTCCCCACCGGCACCGTCGACTTCATCACCAGCGCGTGACGATCCGACACCGGCATCGCGTCGACCACCGCATTGACCGCCGACAGGTCCGCATCCCCCGAATACGTCGGCGGCGTGCCCACGGCCACGAACAACAGGCGCGCGTGCTCGAGCGCCGGCGCCAGCTCGGTCGAGAAGTGCAACCGCTCGCGGTTGGCGGCGATCGACTCGGTGAGGCCGGGCTCGTAGATCGGGATCTCGCCCCGCTCGAGCCGGGCGATCTTGTCCGCGTCGATGTCGACGCACCAGACCTCGCTCCCGAGTTCAGCGAACCCGGCAGCGGTCACCAGCCCGACATAGCCTGTCCCGATCACCGCGATCGGTTCGCGTGCTCCGGCCATCCGTGCGGAGGGTAGCGGTCTACTTACCGCCGCTCCGCGTCAGCGACGCGGCGATGGAGATCATCTGTCGATTGCCGATGCTGTCGGCGAGCGTGTTGGAGACCCAGTAGACGCCCTGCGGCGTCTTCCACGCCACCAGGCTGATCTTGCCGCCGTTGGCGTACACCAGCAACTGCTTGCCGTTGACGGTCTTGGTCTGGGTCGGGCTTTGCAGGATCGGCGGGTTCTGCCAGGTCGTGCCCTGCACGCCGTAGTACTCGCCGAGCACCGGGTTGATCGCAATCGTCATCCGGTAGGAGTAGTGGGAGATTCCCTGCCGGTCGTGCAGCAGGTAGGCGCGGGGGTAGAACCCGGATCCGGCGCCGCCCTCGACGGGACATACGTTCGTGGTGTCGGAGCAGTACTGCGCGCCGCTCACGATCAGCCTCGGGTAGTAGACCGGGATCCCGGTCGGCCCGAGAGCCTTCGCCTGAGCCACGCCGTCGCTCACGTCCGCACTGAGTCCCGGCACGCTCCCACCTCCGCCGCCGCCGTGCTTCCCGCCGGCGTTGGCCGCGGCCGCCGACGACCCGCCCGGCGAAGGGGGCTGGCCGTGGGTCTGGCTCATGAATTGGTGGAACGCGCTCTCCTCCGCGCCCGGCTCGGCCGTGACGTAGCACGGGGTCTGCTGAACAGCGCTGTTGGCCGTGGGCGCCACCGGAGCGCACGGGAGCAGGATCGCGGGGAACGGGATCTGCTTGATCGTGTGCCCGGCGGAGAACGCGACCAGGTCGAACAGGTTGATCAGACCGTCGGTGGTGTGGAGGTTGTGGTCGGTCTGGGCGTGCTTGCCGAAGATCTTCAGCAGCGTCCCCTCTTCCTGGATGATCTGGTCCTGGGAGAACTGCGATTTCGCCCACCGGATGAAGTCCTGCTGGCGAGCGTTCCGGACGATGTCGCTGTCGGTGTGCCGGAAGCGCACGAACTCGAGCGCGTCGGTCCCGCATAGCTTCTGGTAGCCGGGCTGGATGTCGATGCTCGAGTAATCGGTGTACGCGGTGTTGTTGTAGTACCGGTGGTCGACGTCCGTGTAGACACATCCGATCGCGTTGACCAGGTCCTCGAACCCGCCGAAGTTGACGTCGACGATGTGGTTGATCTTCAGGCCGGGAAAGACTTCCTGCTCGAGGATCTTGACCAGCAGGTTGTCGCCCCCGATCGAGTACGCGGCGTTGAGCTTGTCGGTCGCCGTCGCCCCGCCCTCGGGGATCTGGACCCTGAGGTCGCGCGGCACCGACAGGAGGTTGATCGTCGACGAGTTCGGATCGATGTGGACGAGCATCATCGTGTCGGTGTTCGAGTACCTGAACGGCTCGCCGGCGCGGTGATCGGAGCCGACCAGGAGGATCGTTTGCGCGCTCCCAGGATTCGGAACCGTCACCGCCTTTGACACCTGCAGCGCCGGCGTCGCATCGAGATAGTGGGTGATTTGCTTGACCTGGAGCAGACCCGCGACCGCGGTCGCGGTGGCGGCGAACGCGATGATGAGCACGCCGGCTACCGCAAACCGCACGAGCGAACCCAGGCGCGACTTCGGAATCAGTCGCCTCATCCGAGACCACCGTCGATCGCGGTCAGCCCGCCCCCCGCCGCGGGGCGCAGAACGGGTCCGTCGCCGAACGCCGCGTCCCGGCCCTCATCCGAAGCCGAAGCCGAAGCCGAAGCCAACGCCGACGCCGACGCCGACGCCGGCTCCGCCGGCCGCTCGAGCCACATCGGCAGCGTCCGCACGAAGCCGACGAGCGAGCGGCGGTAGCGGGCCATGGACGACACCGACACCCACTCCTCGGGGCCGTGGTGGCCCGCGCCGTCAGGACCGAACTCGACCGCCGGGATGCCCGCCGCCATGAACGCGACCGCGTCAGACGCGCCGTCGCGCCCGACGCTCAGCACCTCCTTGTCAGGGACCGAGCGTGTCACGGCCTCACGCAGCGCGCGGACGTACGGATTGCCGCGAGCGACGCTGATCGGCGGAAAGATGAAGGTCCGGGTGACGTCGATCGACGGGATCCGACCGATCTGATCGAGGATCAACTCTGGGTCCTGGCCGGGCAGGAAGCGGATGTCGACCGACATCCGGCACTCGTCGGGGACCTTGTTGATGGCGTCGCCACCCTCGATCCGCCCGAGGTTGATCGACGGCCGGTCGAACACCTCCGAAGACTCCCGCGAGAACGGGAGCGACTCGATCGCCCTGAACACGTCGACTGCCTTCAGCACCGCGTTGTCGCCGAGCCACGGTGTCGAGCTGTGGGCGGCGCGACCGTGGACCTCGATCACCATCGCCAGCACGCCCTTGGCCTCGACCCCGATGTGCAGGTTCGTCGGCTCGCCGGTGATCGCGAAGTCGCCGCCGAGGCCGCGGGCCACGACCGCGTCGGTCGACCGGTCCTCGATCTCCTCGGACTCCTCGTCGGGGACGCACACGAGTCGGACCCTGACCTGCCCCTGGCGCTCGAGATCCTTCAGGGCGCACATCATGGCCGCGAGGCCGCCCTTCATGTCGTACGCGCCCCGGCCGATCAGCCGGTCGCCGTCGACCTGAGGCTGGAACTGCTCGGAGCGACCGGGCACGACGTCGAGGTGCCCGTGGAACACCACGCAGGGGTGCTCGCCCTCATTGTCAGAGGGACCGACCTCCGCCACTAACACGGGCAGCCCGTTGTGATCGTGGTGTCGCACCTCGATGTCGCGGGATTCGAGCCATCCCTTCACGAATCCTGCCGCCGCGACGATCTCCTCGGGCCTGGATGTGTCGTAGGAGATCAGGCGCTCGGCCAGAACGAGCTCGTCGAGCATTCCGACAGGATACGGGGGCTAGCCCCCGGCGATGCTCAGGAACGACTCGAGTCGGCGTTTGTCGCGCTCGGCCACGCGCCGCTTCTCGGTGTCCTCGCCGGCCGATTCGAGCTCGCGGTCGGCCTGCTGAAGCCGCTCGCGAAGGCTGCCTGCGTCGAGCGAGCCGGGTTCCATGGCCTCCTCGACGAGGATCAGCACCCGGTTCTCGGCGACCTGGAGATAGCCCTCGGCCTGGGCGAAGCGAACGACCTCTGACTCGGTCTTGTACAGGCGGAGCTCGGTCGGGTCGAGGATCGCGAGGACGGGCTCGTGATGGGCGAGGATGCCGATCGATCCCACCACGGTCTTGGTCGAGACCAGCTCGACCTCGTCGTTGAACACCTCGCCCTCGGGCGTGAGGACCTCGGCGCGGAACTTCTCATGCGCCACCGGCGCCTACTCCCCGTCGTCCTTGGCCTCGCCGGAATCGTCCTTGGCCTCGTCCGAATCGTCCTTCGCCTCGTCCGAATCGCCCTTCGCCTCGTCCGAATCGCCCTTGGCCTCGGGCTCCTCGCCGTTGCCGCCGTCCGAATCTTCCTTGGCCTCTTCCTCTTCGCCGCTGCCCGCGTCGCGGACCACGTCGTCGATCGTGCCCTTCAGGAAGAACGCACGCTCCGGGAGATCGTCGTACTTGCCCTCGAGGATCTCCTTGAAGCCGCGGATCGACTCCGCGATCGGCACGTACACGCCCGGCGTGCCCGTGAACTGCTCGGCCACGTGGAACGGCTGCGACAGGAAGCGTTCGATCTTGCGCGCCCGGTTGACCGTGAGCCGGTCCTCATCGGACAGCTCGTCGATACCGAGGATCGCGATGATGTCCTGGAGCTCGCGATACCGCTGGAGCACCTGCTTGACCTGGTTCGCGACCTGGAAGTGCTCCTCGCCGAGGATCTCAGCCTTGAGGATCGTCGAGGTCGAGTCGAGCGGGTCGACGGCCGGGTAGATGCCCTTCTCCGCGATCGAGCGGGACAGCGTGGTCGTCGCGTTGAGGTGCGCGAACACGGACGCCGGCGCCGGGTCGGTGAGGTCGTCGGCGGGGACGTAGATCGCCTGGATCGAGGTGACCGAGCCGTCCCTCGTCGACGTGATCCGTTCCTGGAGCTCGCCCATCTCGGATTCGAGCGTCGGCTGGTAGCCCACCTGCGACGGCATGCGGCCCAGCAGCGCTGACACCTCGGAGCCAGCCTGGACGAACCGGAAGATGTTGTCGATGAACAGCAGCACGTCCTGGTGCTCCTGGTCGCGGAAGTACTCGGCCATGGTCAGGCCGGAGAGCGCGACTCGCATGCGGGCGCCCGGCGGCTCGTTCATCTGGCCGAACACGAGCATGGTCTTCTCGAGCACGCCCGATTCCTTCATCTCGAGCCACAGGTCGTTGCCCTCGCGCGAGCGCTCGCCGACGCCGCAGAACGCCGACAGTCCCTCGTGCTCCTCGGCGAGGTTGCGGATCAGCTCCTGGATGATCACGGTCTTGCCGACGCCGGCTCCGCCGAACAGGCCCACCTTGCCGCCCTTGGCGTAGGGAGCGAGCAGGTCGATGACCTTGATGCCGGTCTCGAACATCTCCGTCGTCGGCGTCAGCGCCTCGACCGTCGGCGCCTCACGGTGGATCGGCCACCGCGTGACGTCTTCGGGCAGGGGCTCGCCGAGATCGATCGGGTCGCCGAGGAGGTTGAAGATCCGCCCGAGCGTGATGTCGCCGACCGGGACGGTGATCGGCGCGCCGGTGTCGATCACCTCGACTCCGCGCGCGAGTCCGTCGGTGGTGTCCATCGCGACCGCGCGCACGCGCTCGTCGCCGAGGTGCTGCTGGACCTCGCAGATCAGATAGCTCTCCTCCTGAGCCGCGATGTCGATCGCCTCCTCCTCCTTGAGCACATCCGGCCGGCGGATGGCGATCGCGTGGTAGATCTCGGGCAGTCTCTCGGGGAAGACGGCCTCGATCACCACGCCCTGGACCTCCTCGATCCGGCCGACGTTCCGCTTGTCGGGGTCGCCCGGTGAGGCTTCGCTGCGCTGTTCTTCTGCTACTGACATAGCTTCTCCAGTGTAGGTCTACCCGGACAGCCCTTCGGCTCCCGCCACGACTTCCAAGATCTCCTGGGTGATCTCGGCCTGACGGGCTCGGTTCATTTCGAGGGTGAGGTTCTTGATCAACTCGCTTGCGTTGTCCGATGCGTTGTGCATCGCGGTCATCCGCGCGCCGTGCTCCGATGCGGTCGACTCGAGCAGCGCCCGGTAGATCGAGATCTCGACGTAGTCGGGCACGAGGCGCTTGAGGATCTCCTCGGGATCGGGCTCATAGTCGACGAGCGCATGAGGCTCGGATTTGCCCTCCGACTGGCGGGTCTCCTGCTCGGGCTCCGGCTCCTCGTCGAGCAAAGTGGCCTGCTGCAGCGGCAACAGCGTCTCGCGCCGCACCTCCTGGGATACGGGCGAGATGTAGCCGTTGTAGAAGATCTCGACCTTGTCGACCTCGTTGTCGATGTAGGCCGCCATCAGCCGGTCGGCGATCCGCCGGGCGTCGGCGTACGAGGGACGATCGGTGAAGCCGGTGAAGCTCTCGGCCGGCTCGAGCCCGCGGAACGTCAGCGACGTCGCCGGGCGGCGCCCCGACGCGAAGTACACGGGGGTGTGCCCCTCCGCATCGTGCTCGCGTCCCGCGGCCACGCCCGCGCGGACGATGTTCGAGTTGAACGCGCCCGCCAGGCCGCGGTCGCCGGCGATCAGCAGCAGGCCCACGCGGTTGATCTGCTCGTGCTCCTGGAGGATCGGCAGCTGCGGGACGTTGCCTGCGGCCTCGGCCGCCTGGCGCGTCATCCGCCGGATCGCGTCCGCGTACGGGCGCAGGGCCTCGATCCGCTGCTCGGCGCGCCGCAGGCGGGCGGCGGCGACCAGCTCGAGCGCTCGAGCGATCTTCTGGATGTTCTTGACCGCCCCGATGCGGTTCTTGACGTCTCGCTGCGATGGCATCGATTGACTCCGGATTCAGCGGCCTACGCCGCCTTGGCCTCGCCCTCTTCGATCGGATGGCCTTCCTCGTCGAGATCGAAGCCGAAGTCCTCGGCGAACTTCGAGACCGCTTCTTCGACGGCCTGCTGAGTCTCGTCGCTCCAGTCCCCGCCGGCGATCTTCTGGAGCAGCTCGCCCTGGTTGGCCCGCGTCGACTCGGTGAGCTCGGCCAGGAACCGGTCGACCTTCTCGACCACGATCCGGTCGAGATACCCGTTGGTGGCGGCGTACACCTGGATCACCTGGTCCTCGACCGGCAAGGGGCGACGCTCGGGCTGGTTGAGCGTCTTCACGAGCCGCTCCCCGCGCGCGAGCGTCCGCTGCGTGGCCGGGTCGAGCTCGGAGCCGAACTGCGAGAACGCCTCGAGCTCGCGGTACTGGGAAAGCTCGAGCTTGAGCCGTCCGGCGACCTTCCGCATCGGCGTGATCTGGGCGTTGCCGCCGACCCGCGAGACCGAAATGCCGACGTTGATCGCCGGACGCACGCCCGAGTTGAACAGGCCGGGCTCGAGGTAGATCTGCCCATCGGTGATCGAGATCACGTTGGTCGGTACGTATGCCGAGACGTCGCCCGCCTGGGTCTCGATCACCGGCAGCGCGGTCAGCGAACCGGCTCCGAGATCGTCGTTCAGCTTCACCGCGCGCTCGAGCAGCCTCGAATGGAGATAGAACACGTCTCCCGGGTACGCCTCGCGGCCGGGCGGACGGCGCAAGAGCAGCGACATCTGGCGATAGGCGACGGCGTGCTTGGAGAGGTCGTCGTAGACCACGAGCGCCGCCTTGCCGTTGTAGAGGAAGTGCTCGCCCATCGCGCAGCCTGCGTAGGGGGCGAGGAACTTGATCGGCGCGGCCTCGTCGGCGGCGGCCATCACGATGATCGTGTTGTCGAGCGCCCCGGCGTCCTCGAGCGTCTTGGCGAGGCCGACGACCGTCGACTTGCGCTGCCCGATCGCGACGTAGATGCAGAGCAGATCGCGGTCCTGGTTGTTGATGATCGCGTCGACCGCGATCGCGGTCTTGCCCGTCTGGCGGTCGCCGATGATCAGCTCTCGCTGCCCACGGCCAATCGGGATCATCGAGTCGATCGCCTTGAGCCCGGTGAGCATCGGCTCCTTCACCGGCTGGCGCTGGACCACGCCGGGGGCCTTGAACTCGGACGGGCGCGTCTCGGTCGTGTTGATCTCGCCCTTGCCGTCGAGCGGGTTACCGAGCGGGTCGACGATCCGCCCGAGCAGCTCCTCGCCAACGGGGATCTCGAGCAGGCGCTTCGTCCGCCTGACCGTGTCGCCCTCGACGATCTTCTCCCACTCCCCGAACAGCACCGCGCCGACGTTGTCGGACTCGAGGTTCAGCGCCAGCCCGGTGACGTCGTGCGGCAACTCGAGCATCTCGAACGACATGCAGTTCTCGAGCCCGTGAATCCGGCAGATGCCGTCGGCGACGGACAGCACCGTGCCGACTTCGGTCAGGTCGGCACTGGAGGCGTCGAGCCCTTCGATCCGGCTCTTGAGGATTGAGGTGATCTCGTCAGGGTTGATCTGCATTCATGACTCCTTGGCGGACGAGCGTAGTTAGGCCCGCGCGACTTGCTTGCGAAGTTGTTCCAACCGGGCACGGATCGAGGCGTCGAGGATGACGTTGCCGACCCGCAGCACGATCCCGCCGAGGATGTCCGGGTCGACCTTGCTCGACAGCTCGACCGTGCGCTTGGTCTGCTCCCCGATCCGGTTGCCGATTTCGGTGACCGTCGACTTGTCGAGCTCGATCGCGCTCGTCACTTCTACCGGCAGGAGATGACGATCATCCTCCCACAGCTGCTGGTAGTCGTCCCGGATCCGGAAGATTGCGGGCATCCGGTGGCGCTCGATCAGCGCCTCGAGGAAGTTCATGAACACGGGCTCGGCCCCGGTGACCACCCGCTTCAGGCCGGCCTTCTTCTCCTCGGTCGAGAAGTACGGCGAGAAGAAGAACACGGCGAGCTGGTGCGTGTTCGACAGCGCCTCCGCGAACTCGTTCAGATCGTCGCGCACCTGATCGAGGAGGCCGCGCTCCTTGGCTACCTCGAACAGCGCCCGCGCGTAGACCTGGGCGATCTCTTCCACTAGTGACTACCCCCGTGACCAGTCATCGCCTAGTGACCGTCCT
>Ga0335073_10005279_pt1 | contig 18138 bp, 12 predicted proteins | sample Lox_Sample_22_FD_207093 | JGI IMG/M metagenome (GOLD analysis project Ga0335073, IMG submission 207093) | Soil microbial communities from Loxahatchee National Wildlife Refuge, Florida, United States - Lox_Sample_2.2 | ecosystem: Environmental > Terrestrial > Soil > Wetlands | place: USA... | reverse complement strand
TTCCCAGCAACGAGCGAGTGCCGAAGAGACAGCAGGGCAGTTCGATGAGGTGTTTCTCGCCCCGCGTTCCATTTTCCAGAAGCTCAGGGAAACGGACAAGGATTCCTGGCCGAAGTCCGCCGCGGAACTCGCACAAGCGCTCGGGAAGCCAGGGGGCGCCTATTGGAATTACGCCGCGGGCCTTTACCACAGGGCTACAGGAATCACGGTGGACGAGGAGAAAATCCGAGGGTTCGTCCGTCAATGCCCACCCTTCCGAGCGCTCCTCGCGGCAATCGTCGTCGCCCAGTACGAACGGTCGATCTCGGAGGAAGTGAAGCCAAGGCTCGCGGGCCGGAACGACATTTTCATGGCCGGATATCTTCCTTACTGCCACGAGTTCATTTCGAACGACCATGCGCAGCAGACGGCACTCAGACAGATCGTAGCGATTGCGGAGCTCGAAACATCCGTTCGCTGGTACAAGGAATTCGCCCGCCAATTCTCGCTCGGTCTTGCTGCCAAGAGATGAACTGCGCGCCCATCGCAAACACGCCGCGATCGAAATACGGGAATTGAAGCAGCATCGGCTCACCAAGCGGTGGCGTGCCTGCCTTTGTCGACACCCAACGGATTGAGAAAATGGCCAAATCCTTCTGTGGGACGCGTCTCGGGAGAACAAGTCGCCCTCTCGCTGGGTCTCGAAGGAATTGGACGCGCGCCGAAGCTTCTGTTGAATAACTATTGTGCTGAGCCCCAGAGGGCGCTGGTTGTCACGTACTTCCCGTTGATGTCCATACTTATTCTGTCCTTTTCATGGACGCCATTGACCCAACCTCCCGTAACGTACTGAACGCCCAGCTCATTTTTGATGAAAAACCGTATCGGCAATCCGCTTTTGTAAGTCGCCGGTATATTAGCCATAGCGTCAAAGAAGCGAGGAAATATGACGCGTGCTATATCGCCGGGCGTTATCGCTTTCGGTGTTTTGTAAAAAGTGGCGCCATCGTGGTCCCCCTCAAACCCCCATAAGTAAAACGTTGTCCTGCCAGTGTTTCTGAGTATGAATCCGTCGGTTTGTTTATCAACTTCAATGTCCACGGCGGGCGCGTAATTCAGTTCGAGTTCACTCTGAATTCCTTCGTTGACTTTCTCTGTCGTGCCTTCGAGCGTCACCAACACCTTGGTCGTGGCCTCGGAGTTTTCTTGCATGCTCTTAAGTACGCTTTGCTCTTGTGCCGCGGATTTCGATTGGTCACGTTCTTGGTAAAGCCCCAAAACCAGTTCCAAGGTTATGAGCCCGATGACAATTATCTCCAGCCAGAGGTCGCGTTTGGCGATGAAGATGTCGTCTCTGCGTTCCAACTCTCGGCTATAGATTTGCGCTTCCTGAAGGATGGCCAGCCGATCTATCGGCGAGGTTTCCGGCGCGTAATCGAAACAGTTCTCAATCGCCAAACCTAGCTCTTCGTCGTTCAGTTTCTTTATGTCCTGAAGCCTTATTACCGTCATCGGCGTTCTCCGGTGGAGAGGTAGATTGCCGAGCGATAGGTTATAATCAAGTCACATTCCGTTTCAAACTTATCCACTTGCACACACTATTCCAGTTCGAACGCATCGCGCATCGTTGCTGATCGCAAACCACGCAGTAAATCCCAGCTAGCGGAGCTGCGGATCCGAGCGCACCTGCTCACGAGGCAGGTACTCCGAACGTTCGACAATTCCTGTACTCTCGTCGATTTCCATAAACCGCTCCTGCTTTGCGAGCACGCCTTCGTCAATGCCCTTCTCTGCGAGTTGGGCTACTAACTGGGCTACACTGGAATATCGGAATTTTCTGGCAGCGCCGCGGGTACCGCCGTCGCATCATCAAACGCGGCGTCAACTAATTCTTCCGGGAGACACTTCGTCGGCTTCACGCCCAAAGAACGCAACATTTCTGCCTGTCGAATCAGGTTTCCGCGCCCCTTTTCGAATTTGCCAATGGCGCCGTCGTAGCAATCCTGGGCTTGTTTCAACCGCTCCCCAAGCTTGTGCAACTCTTCCAGGAATCCGGTAAATTTGTCGTACAGTTCGCCGCCACGCTTCGCGATTTCCTGAACGTTTCGGTTCTGCTGTTCCTGACGCCAGATGTGAGCCACGGTTCGAAGCACGAAGAGCAGCGTGCTTGGACAAACCATGAGCACATTCCTCCGCCAAGCGTACTCCCAGAGTTTGGTGTCGCTGGACACGGCCAGAATGAAAGCGGGCTCCACCGGGACGAACATGACCACGCAATCAAGCGATTTCAGCCCGTACAAAGTTTGGTAATTTTTGTCGGAGAGCTCCTTGATGTGCGTGCGCACGGAGTCCACGTGTCGTGCGAGGGCAACTTCTCGACCCCGATCGCTTTCTGCGTTCGTGAATTCCTCGTAGGCGATGAGCGACACCTTGGAATCGATAACGAGCTCCTTGCTCTCGGGAAGATGGATCACGACGTCGGGTTGGCCGCGGGTTCCGTCTTCACGCTTCACAGACTCCTTAACGTCGTACTCTTGACCTTTCCGCAGACCAGACGATTCCAGCACGCGTTCCAGGATTAATTCGCCCCAACTGCCGCGCGTATTGCTCGAACCTTTCAGCGCTTGCGTGAGGCTGTTCGCCTCGGCCGACAGTTGCTGATTTAAGAACATCAATTGCCGAACCTGTTCCGCGAGCGCTGATCGATCTTTTCCTTCCTGGACGTAGACTTCTTCCACCTTCCCTTGAAATTCCTGAAGTTTGGTCCGGAGCGGCTCCAGGATTTGCCCCATATTCTCTTTGTTCTGATCAGTGAAGCGCCTCGTCTTCTCCTCCAAGATGTCACTCGCCAGCGACTTGAAGTGATCGGCGAGCTGATCTTTGGCCTCGTTCAGCAGCGCCAACTTTTCGATATTCTGTGTCTTTTCGGCCTCCAACATTGTGGCCGTCTCGGCCAATTGTGTTCGAAGAGCTTCTTGCTGCCCCAAAAGCTCATCTCGACCCCTACGAAGTTCCGTTACTTCTCCTTGGAGTCGCGCCGTCTGCGCTCGCAGGCTCTCGTTGCTGGAGGTCGCTCCTCCCAAATTTTCGCGCAGATCAGCGACCTGCTGTTTGAACTGCTCACATAACGTGGCTTGATCGAGAACTTTCCGTTCCAAATCTGGAACACGCGAACTCTGCTCGGCGAGTGTCGCCACGCGCCCAATTTCCTCTTGGTGCCGGCCCCGCAGAGATTCCAGCCGATCCAGATCGGCTTTGTGTGCCGCCTCTTCTGCGCTGAGCCGGGTCTCCATTCCAGAGAGCGCCTCTGTGCGCTCGGCAAGTAGGGCTGTGAACCGACTATTCTCATCCCGGAGAGTCACGAGCTCTCTCTGAGATACCTTGACCTGATCCTCAAGCGCTGGAACTCGGCTGGCCCGTTCATCCAGCCGCGTTCGTTCATCGCTCAGCAGCGCCAGTTGCGCTCGAGTTTCGGACGCTCGCCCCTCAGCGTCTTGCAGCTTCGCGCGATGTTCCGTCCCCTCGGCCTGCAAGGACGCCAGACGCTCGTTCAAGCGCGCCACTTCAATTTCACTGGTGACGGGCGGTTCTGTCGAGGCCGTAGCTTTGGCATTGCGCAACACCGCCCATAAGACAGCGCAAATTGCGGCGACTCCAATGAGGACTGAGATGATTGTCGGAATCCATGAAGCTAAGTTTGCCGTCATGTCGTACCTCACATTGTGAATCTCGCACCGCGCCCTTGATCACGTAGCGATTCTATGTATTAACTCACTATTGTATCGATCTCAGCCACTCAGGACATAGAACGGCCAGAATCCATGAATTTGTGCGAGCCGCTAATAGGCGATAGGCTCCGAACCTTCCTGCAAGGAAAACGAGGAAGGTTAACGCTTTGAGTGCAAAGAGGTTACGCAATCACTGCACTCGCGCGAACACCTACTTTAGGAAAAGGCGCGCACACTCGGTCGCAGAATGTCCGTCGAGCTATCCAGAGGCTCGCGGATCACAATCATTAGGAACAGGAATGGCCAAACCTCGCGCACACACAACCAAATCGACGCCCGGGGAGTCGCCGTTGTACGAGCGGGTCTTTCGAATGTTGCCCGCGCTCGGTTCGGACGCCTATCTGGCGCATATCCAGTCCGCGGCCGCTTCGGACTTACCTCCCGAAGTGCTGGCCCGAGCGTTTCGACAGCTTCCGTTGGACCACCCCGCCAGTCGGCCCACATTGGATCGCCTTCTTCAGCGCAGGGTGAATGGCGGTTGGGATTATTTGGGCCCGCTGGTCGCCCAGGCTCGAAGACAAAGTCGGATCTCAAAACATGACGACCATGAAGACGTAATGCAGGATGCCTTGCGACGCATCGCACAGACGCTTCGAAGGGAGCGCGGTAACTTGGCCGAGCGAGCCTGGCATGCCTATTGTCGCCGAGAGTCAATTGACGCCTGGCGGCAGCGCTATGGCCGTCGCGGCGAGCGTCTTCCGCGCGAAAGACAGGTGGAACTGAAACCTGAGGACGAGGAAACTGACCCGCTTTCCCTCGTATGTGAGCCGCCCGCTTGGCACGGCAACGCCGACCCGCAGCAGGTTCTGAAGATCGAGGAGACAATCCGGACGGTGATCTCACAAATCCCGGACGCATTTGTGCGCGACCTAGCCTCCGCGGCCTGGCTGGCGGGAAAACGGCCCAAGGTCTCTCGCACGATTGCTACTCCTCGGGAGGAGTTGGCGCTAACGGACGTTTTCCCGCAGAAGAGCAGATATCAAATCATACGCGCCCTACGCCACGCCGACGCGCAGCTCGCAGCAGCGCTATTGGCCCAGCCGGGTCTGCGATTAAACCGCGATGCCAACAGGTGTCTCGAAAAGATAAAAGCCGATGGAAAATCGCGCGCGCGCGGTTCGAAGGAGCAAGAGCTATGAACGAACAGATAAATCTCGATATGTTGGCGGAGCTGTGTGGACAATTGGAGCGCGCTTGGCAAGACCGTCACGACCGCACACTCGTTTATGAGCTGAGCGACCAATTTCCCCAGTACCGCGAGCATTTGTATGAGTTCTTTGAAGACCTGATTCTCGGACCGCCCGCTCACCCGAGTGAGAAGATCTCTCAGGCAGAGTTTCGCGTAGCCGAATGGCTACGTTCGGCAGCGTTCGACCTTGTCGTTGCCGCCGCTGCGGCAACACCAACATCACCTACAACGCAGCAAATCGGGTCTACGCACATTTCGCAAGGCGAACCTCGACAGGACGAATCTGCGCCACACGAAAAGCCGTCTGAGCGCGGAACGACAAGTGCCACTTGGCTGGTGTTCCTCCGCAGGCGCACCAAGCAGAAGTTACCAAACTTGGTCCAAGGACTCAGCAACGTCACTACAGAATACTTGGTTCTCGTTGGCCGGCACCCTCACATTGTCCCCCAAAGCGTGAAAGCCAAGATTGCACAGGATGTAGAACACGCTTGGGGTGTGCCCGTCGAGGAATCCTTCTCGTATCTCGCCCACGAACCCCAGCTGCGAAGAGCGGCTTCGCGCGCTCGACCGTTTGAGCGAGACCCCGAAACGTTCGAAGAGCTTTTGGACCGGGCTAACCTTTCGAAGGAACAAAAAACACTCTGGCTTCAGCTTGCGAGCTCGCGGACATGAACACTCGTTTGTCGCACCCTAGAGCCCAGGCTCGCGAGGAACGCGCACGTCTGGGCGGGACGAGCCGCGATCTGTTTACCAGGCTCGTCACCTGGCTAGCAGACCACTATGAAATTGACCTTGTGCCGGTGGACAAAGACGGCTTTTTGAAGGGTAGCCGCGGAGAAATCGTTCCTGGCGAAGGATCTCTGTACTATGACAAGCAACTGCACGGAAACGCGGAAGAACTCTTCGAGGTCGTGGCCCATGAATATGCCCACCTCGTTCTTCATCACGACCAATTTAGCGCAGCGGCGCCAGACCTGATCTGGGGGTCAGCCTTCTTGAATAGCGGCGCCCCTGCCCTCTCTCGCTACAGCCCCAGGTCGGAACAAGAAGCCGAAGCCAGCGCGTTCGCGGCGGAGTTCATTTGTCCGGCGGGCGAATTGCTTACTCGCTGGAGATCGACGGCAACCATATCCGTGGCAAGCCTGGCCTCCGATTTTTCTGCGACGCCCTCACTGATTCGTCAGCAGCTTGCCGAAGGTCTGTACAACTACGTTATCGGCGATGCTCCAACTCGAAAGTCCTGCCACGTCGAACCACCGTCTACCCCAGAACAAGAGCGCGCCGCCACCGCGTGCCTCGCGCCCGTCTTGGTGGATGCGGGACCCGGAACCGGAAAAACAAAAACTCTCATTCGACGCGTACAGCATCTCGTGCAGGAGCGGAATGTTTCGCCTACGAACATTTTGGTACTTACATTCAGCAACGAAGCTGCAGCAGAACTTCAGGAACGAATACAAGCTAGTTTTGGAAGCGAAACCGCATCCCGTCTCCTGACGTTGACTTTTCATGGATTTGGAATGGTGCTGCTGGATATGCTAGGGCACCACATCGCACTGGATGTGGATTTTTCCATCATCGATGAGATTTGTCAGGAAGAGCTGATCAGTGAGATCCTCGGGCGCGTCGATTGCGAACCGCTCCTAGATATCAAACAGCCTGAACGGACCGCTGCCGAAGTTGTCGGAACCATTGCCTTTCTAAAGGACCGTCTTGTCGGACCCGCCGAACTACGCCGCGCCATAGAACGATGGACACCGAACAGTCAGGAACAGGATTCCTACGAGCGTTCACGCGCGCTGCTTCGCATTTTTGAGGAGTACGAAACACTCAAAACGCAACGTCACCAAGTTGATTTTGCCGATCTGATTCGTGTTCCTTACGAGCTGTTGCGGGATCGAGAAGATATACGCAACGAGATTCGGAACACCTTTCGCTGGGTACTGATCGACGAGTACCAAGATGTATCGCGGGCGACCGCTTTGTTCCTTCAGCAAATCTGCGGCTTCGACAATCCGCCGTGGGTGGTAGGCGATGCCCGACAGGCCATTTACCGATTTCGGGGCGCCGCGCCCGAAAACATGTGTCAGTTTGAACAGGATTTCCCTAAAGCGCAAACGTTTCAGCTGTCTGAGAACTATCGTTCCGCGCCCGAGATTATTAACGGTATAAATCGTCTCGCGGCATGGCTCGATGACCCGAAGCATCAAGGACCCGCGCCGATTCGTTGGAAACCCGGCCGAGATATCGCGAGTCTGGGAAAGCGTCCCGTGCTCCTCGCCATCGCAAACAGCGATGCGGCCGAGCGTCGAGGCGTCGTCGCCTCCGTTCAACAATGGCTTTCCGCTGGTGTCCCAGCCGAACAGATTGCCGTACTCGCCCGACGAAACGTCGACGTACGCAACTTGGCTATCGACCTCAAAAAGAATGGCGTGCGCGCGGTAACCAGCGGCCTGCTCACTGCCGAGGGCGCAGGTGGCGATATGGCCGCCGTTTTGACGGTGATCGACCATCAGCAGGCAATTCCACGCTTGGTATACTCACTATATCGACGCCATGCGCCTCCTCAGTTACTAAACACGGTCGTGGAACAACTTCTCGGAACCAGTGCGGATGAACAGGCGACCATAACGTGGACTGGACCTCCGGAAGTCCAGCGCCTCGCCGCTGAAACGTGGCGCGTCTTTCGCGCACTCTCCCAATTTCTTCATTCGGGCGACGGCTGGACAGTACTTTGCGAATATCTTTTCTTCCAAACGTCATACGTTCGAGAGCTTCTTACGCTAGAAACGGACGTTGAGAGCGCGGTGCAATTGGAGGAGGTGCTGTCCGCTCTTTCCTTGGCCGCAAACTATCGCTTCGGCCATCCGCGCGTTCGACCGCGTTCATCGCGGCTCGGTCTCGCGGAACGAATGCGCGACCTCGTGACGGAATCTGCGCCTGGCTTGGTCGCTCCCCGCATCCAGACCGGAGCAGTGAGAGTCATGACATGCCACGCTTCGAAAGGCTTAGAGTTCCCCTGCGTCGCCGTCGCAGGCCAGTCCCTCCCCGAGATACCTCCTCCCAAACCCAGCCTCCCGCCGAATCTTCGGCGAGATAAGAACGAAGATATTCTGCAGGCCGATTCTCTGCTCTTTGTCGGACTATCGCGCGCGGAGCGCGCTGCCGTCATTTCCTTCGCTAATTCGGCCAGTGGCCGCCCGCAAAGTAGACCGCGCAAAATTCCCGGTCTGCTCGATAAACTTCTTGTCTCCGGCGCCGTTCCGGTTATCGATTGGACAGCAGCGCCAAGCGGAGGCGATGTGGTTTCCCTCGGCCGCATCTGGGGAGCCGAAACACCGGCCGAGCTCTCCACGTATTCCCTGACCGACGGCACGTGTGAGCTGCGGACGTATCTCGAGGAGCACCTTCGAGCCCGTTTCCGAGGTCGGGTTCGCGCCCTTTACCCGGAATTCATGACCCAGGTTCGGCAGATTTTGCGCCGCATCGTCCGCGAATCCGTCCAAGCTCGACGCTCCCTCTCCGAGTCCGATGCCGCGGCCATCGCGGAACAAGAATGGCCTCCAGAGCGGCAGAAGGACCATCCTCATTTCCGAATTTACCGTCCTCGCGCTCTGCGCTGGGCGCGCAAATTTGCCCGAGCATTCGACCCTCGTGGGTTCGCAGGCGAGGAACTGACCGAGGAACCTTTCGAGTGGGTTGACTCCGCCGGTGTCAAAAGGACAATTAAGCTTCAACTCATCGCGCAAGTGCGAGACTCAAACGGCGACCGCATCGCTATCGCACTGCAAGTCGGTCCGCCTACTGGCTCCGCTCCTCACGTCAATTGGTCGGAAATAAAGGACTACGAGCGATTGCCGTTTGTTCTGCTGCATGACCGCCATGGCGATCTGCGCCCGATGTTGTTTTTGGGCGAGCAGGAACGGCTCTATCCCTTTAAGTGGAGCCGAAACAAGCCCCAGGAAACCATTCGCAAACGAGCGGAAGATGCGAGAGAGCTGTTTCTGTCGCTCAGTTCCGGCACATTTGAAGCAACCCTGGACGATTGGGTCTGTGATCGCTGCCGCTGTCGTACTATTTGCCCAGCCTGGATAGGGGCCATCCCCACTAGCTCCACAACTAAACGCTAGAATCCCTCGCGCACTGCCATGCTGGCTCCCCGCCTTTCTACCATTGCGCGCAACTCGAACTTTCGCTCCGACCGCACACACTGAGGAAAGTGGCCGTTTTCTTTTCTTAGAGGCGCCGAAGATCAGTTAGGGCATCCGAGCCCCAGCGAAAGGAGATCTTATGAACAGCCAAGAAACACAGGATTTACAACCTCAGGAGACGGCCCCCGCAGGAGCGCATATCGTGCGCTTTCGCGTGCAAACACCGCGTGGTCTATGGAGCATGACGGAACCGAAAGACGCCACCAAGCGACCGGAATACCCGGTTTCGACGAAGATCGAGCAAGTCATCTTGGACGTCCGAAGCGTCTTTAAATTTGTCGAACAAGATAGCAAGTACACCTTGCTCCGGGGAGACGAAATACTGGAACCTCAGCGCACCTTAGCCAGCTACAAAATCGAAGACCACACCCTGCTGGTGTTGTCGGTGCAAGGCGGAAATGCATGAGCATCTCCGCGGAGGTGACGTTCGAAACTCTAAAACGAGAGTTGCCGGCCGCGGCGGATTACGCGGCCGCCGCCGGCTTAGCTCTGGACGACGCCTCCCTGACCCCACAGAATCTGCGCCTTCATCTTCGGCTCATAAACGCGCAAGGGGAAATATTCCATGTCGAATTCGACTGGGCAGACTATCCGTTGTACCCGCCAACGGTCGAATTCGTCAGCGCAGACCACGGCGAGCGCGGAACCAAGAGATTGTATCCCCAGGGGTTTCATCCGACTCCTTGCATTTGCATGCGATACAACCGCAAGGCCTACGGCGAACGCGGCGGACCACATGCGGATTGGCGACTGTTGGACTGGCGTCTGCCCACCGGCAACGGCATCGCCATCGATACGTTGTGTCTGATGATCAGTGATCTTCATTCGAAGGTTCGCCAATCTAACGGGAGAATGACATGAATGAACCGCAGTTTCCCGTCGTGTACATCACAGACGAACTCGCTCGGCGCACAGCCGCGCTCCTAGATTCGTTCGCGTCGCGGCGGCCATCGGAAGGAGTTGTGTATTGGTTCGGCATCGAGACAGCCTTGGCGGCCGTAATTACAACCCTCGTCGTTCCCGACGCGAGCACCGGAGACGGCGCCGTCCACACTTCCGTACAAACGAACGCTAAAGCCATAGGCGTCGTTACCGGTACGGCTCTCGTCTATATTGGTCAGGCCCATTCGCACCCCGGCCGTCACGTCGCGCATTCGTGCGTTGATGACCAGGAGACCTTTGCCATTTTTGATGGCGCGCTCTCCGTCGTGGTTCCCTGGTTCGGCCGCTATGGGCTGCGAATCGATAAATGCGGCATCTATCGTCACCTCGGTGGAAAGTTCTGCCGAATCGAAAACCCACAATCGCATTTTCGAATTCTTCCGGCATTCGCTGATCTTCGCTCGCGAAACGAGGAAACCTTCGTCCATGGGGAATAAACTCGACCTCCTACGCCGATGGCCGGACGCCGGAGCTTTCTATGCACAACGCGACCATCGCACGCAACTCGAAGTCCAAGAGCTAAGGCGCTACGTTCACGCTCCCGTTGAAATCCATGTCTGCGGAGAACTGGCCGACGACGTAACGATCCAACGGATGAGTCTCCTCGCCTCGAATCTGACGGCGCGATGGTCCCGGAACTTGAGGGTCGTCGTTCCAGATGTTGCGCTCGCTTCCCCGTTGCGGATTCATGGCGAGCACAGGCTGGTTGAAAGACTTAGGCGAGAACTCTTTGAAGCGAATCCATTCGGCGCTTTTTCGGTGGGCCACCTAGCGGATCCGGCTTCCGCGAGCCTCCGCCTGCGAATCGGCCCACAGGACAACGTGCAGTCTCGATCCCACGAGTGCGATTACTTCGTAGACGCTGTTGGATGGACCGCGCTCGGGTGGCGTTCTGGACAAGCAAGCTCACGCGGTCGACGTCCCGCCACCACCCCTGCGGCTGCCCTCGCGGCCGCCATCGGCGCTGCCGATCTCTTCAAACGAGCGATAGGCCACCCTCCAGAAGATTGGCTCGGCCGCGTGGCATGGTCCACCTGGGACCATGCCTTCAATTCCGATTTGGAATCAGGTCAGGTCAACTTGGCAATTCCCACTGCCGTTGACCTCGGCAATCTATTGATTGCCGGGATCGGCGCCGTTGGCTCCGCCTTGCTTTACATTCTGAGTCTCATGCAACTGCAGGGCACTGCAACGGTACTGGACAACGACCACGTCGACGCTACCAACCTCAACCGTTCTCCGCTCTTTACCGCCGAGGACGCTGCTCTCGCCCGCAGAAAAACGGAAGTAGCACAACACATCCTTGAGTTGGTCGGAATAAGAACGGAAGCCGTTTACGGAGCCTGGCACGACCACGGGGAACGTTTGAGCCGCGAACCGTTTGACGCCTGGGTGAGTCTTACCAACGAGCACGGTGCCTGGGCCGAAGTGCCTTTTCAATTGCCTCCCGTCGTTCTCCACGGAACCACGACAAGTGGATGGGGAATTGCCTTTGGGCGCCACATTCCTCGCGTTGAGGATTGCACCGCTTGCCGGCTGCCTCAGCCCCACGCCGAATTCAGAGGCCCTTGCGCCGAGGCAAGGATCGATCTATCTGCCGAACGGCAAGCCTATCGTGCCTCACTGCCATTCCTTTCAACGGCGTCTGCCGCCTTGATCGCGGCCGAGCTGCTGAAGCTACGCTCGCCATCTGCGTCCTCGTTGCCGAATGCTGTGTGCGCCGATTTTCGAAACGGTCTGCCGGCAGTCATCTCTCGACGATTAAAAGCAAACCCCCAATGTCGTGGGTGTCAGACCCTCGACTACCCACTATGGGTCCAGCGAGGCGGCCGGGGCCAGTACGCCAATCTGTCCACTGCTTAGGCCGAATCCCAGTCTATTCTCGTTCCTTACCGCGCTGGGTTACGCCGCAGTGAATTGAGGTGCGCCTTTTGGCTCCCCGTTAGCTTCTTGGGTGCGAGCATTTCCAGACCTCGCTCAAAGCTAAAGGTCTCGAAGGCCTCTTTGCGTCTCTTGTTGTCGTATGGGTCGTTCGTGTAGAGGCAGTGACTGTTGGCGTCCCACGGTCAGGTTGACTCAATCGGTGCCGTTCCATACGCTGCTTTCCTGTCTCTTCTTGAACAGACAGAATAAAGAGCTTGGCTGTAATGCCCCGAACCTAGATGGTTTGGAACGATCAGACTTGCGTCTCAGACGTAGGTCAGTTGTAGTTGTAGATGAGATCTCAGAATATCACCACGCGTTCCTTTGGCAAACGTTTAGCGTGGTGGTATATCACTTACTATCGGGGAGCACATGCAAACGGCTCTGCAGAACCTTGCACGCTACTACGGCGATGTCCTCACGGCTCTTGCCGAGAACTCGGGCCGCGTGCTTCGTGATCTCTCACTCGGCCGCGGATATGGGCTCGTCGCCGACCTCTCCGGACTCAATGTGCCGCCTCATGATCTCTTGACCTCAGCCGTTATTCATTTTGAAAAGGTCATCCCGGACCTCGCGTCGAGCGAAGACGACTTCGCTCCCGAACCGGACGGTTACGCGAGCGTAGCCGAGCCCGGAACGGATGAACCCGTGGTCAATCGGAATCAGACAGAGGGAAATGCTCTCGTTCGAATCTGGCGCAAACAAAAACAGGATTCGTACAATCGAGAAACGCTACTTGGGTTCGGACTTCTGCGTGGAATCCCCTCTCCCAAGCAGAAGGCATTCGGCCCGCTCATCTGCTTTCGCGTTAAACCTGAATATGACCCTGAAACTCGCAGGTTCTCCATCGAAAAAATAAGCGGAACGCCGTTTGTGAACCTAACCCTGCTCGGCCAAATTCTTTCCGAAGACGAACTCTCAGATCTTCGCCCAAAGCTCCACGAGCTCATCTCAGTAGAGGAGTTCGATGAGCATTATTTTGATCGGCTCGCAAAAGCGATGTCCGGCAGCACGTTGTCCTTTAGTGGACTCAAATACGCCAGCGGCCGCTTACACTCCCTAGGAGAGCTTCTGCGCTTGCCAACGGTCAGCTTACCCATCCTGGCAACAGGCGCCGTCCTCTTCAATATTCCTCGGGGCAATGCATACCTCCTCGATGATTTAGACTTCCTAGCTACTTCCGGCAAAGACGATGATCTGCAACGTTGTGCGCTAGGACCGATTCTGGAAACTCCGTTGGACAGTAGTTCGGATCAGACTCATTCTCGCGCTACCGTCGAAGCACCTGAACCGCTCTTTCCCCTGGAAAGCAACAAAGAGCAGCGCAAGGTCGCAGAGGACGCAAAACATTCTCGGGTTCTCGTGGTTCATGGACCCCCGGGAACTGGGAAGTCGCAGACCATATGTAACTTGGTTTCTCATCTCGTCGCCGAAGGGAATACGGTTCTCGTCACAAGCCAAAAGGACAAGGCGCTGGAAGTCGTTCGAGATAAACTTCCTTCAATCGACTACTTCGCAATGGCGATGCTTCGATCCGACGAAGACTCCCAGAAAACACTGCTCCACGCTCTCGAATATTCACGGGCCGCCGCGGGACGCGAGGACGGGGACAAACTTCAAAAGGACAAACGCTTCATCGAAGAACGCTTGGGCGAAAACCGCAAGCAAACTGACTCACTGCGCATCAAGTTCTCCGAGCTCAAGCGGCTGGAACACGAGCAGTTCACCACGTTCCAAAGACTCGGCGGCCTCCGACGCGGCAGACAAGTTTCTCTCGGTCATGAGAAGAGTCTATTCGAGAGAATCGGCGCGGCCGTCGAATCGTACCGCCTCAATCTCGCAGCAAAGCGCGTCAATCTTCGCCACCAGGATGACACGAGAGAGATTTCGAACCGGCTTCGAATACTTTCCGTTGAACACCGCGACCTTGTGGTGAAACTCCTCACAGTCCAACGACGGCTCCAGCTCTACAGGGCCGCGCACAACAAAGCAACCTCGTTCGTCGTTGAACTCACGAAGAAACTTCTCGGGAAGAAGCGGAAAACTGCGAGCCTTGAGAAACTCAAAGGAAAGATTAATTTCAAAGATCTACTGAGTGTCTTCCCGTGTTGGATTCTGTCCATTGATGATGTGGCCCGCTTATTCCCTCTCGACTGCGGATTGTTCGACTATTTGATCGTGGATGAAGCTTCGCAGTGCAACCAAGCTACCGCTCTCCATTTGGCCTATCGCGCAAAGCGGATGGTTGTCGTCGGTGACGAGAAACAACTCCCCAATGCCACCGTGCAATGGTTACGAGTGCAAACCGTTGACCAACTTCTGCAGAAAAATGGCTTGGCCGATCATCCAAAGAAGGAGTTCCTGTCGGCCCACGAGTCGTTGCTCGGACTCGCTCTGGGATCAAAAGACCGCCAAGTGTACTTAATCGAACATTTCCGATGTGACCCCCGCATCATTGGCTGGTCCAATCATGAGTTCTACGGCGATTCGTTGAAGATAATGACACCGTTGCGGTCCATGCGGTTCAATACTCCGATCGAAATCCGCGTCGTGAGTGACGCCATCGAAGATATTGAGCGTCACGTCAACGAGCGCGAGGCCAGCGTCGTCATTGCGGAGGTGGTGCGGATCCTGGATGACCCGAAGATGGCCGGTCTCAGCCTGGGTGTGATCAGTCCATTTCAACCCCAGGCCGACCTGATATTCGAACGGTTACACCATAGATTGGCCGATCGGTGGGCTGAATGTGAACGCAGAGGATTGACCGCTTCAACGGCAGATGGCTTCCAAGGCGATGAGCGCGACATCATTATTTATTCTCTCCGACAGGGCCCGGGGTCGCGCCCTGGTTCGATCACCGGCATTGAAGCAAACCAAGGCCCGCGAAGAATCAACGTCGCATTTACGCGGGCCCGAAGGAAAATCATTCTTGTAACTTCAGTAAAGCCCACAACCTTTCCCGGCAGATACATCCGTAGTTTCCTCGACCATGCAGTTGAAGTTTCAACTTCACACATTGGCCCATTCGCGAGCCTCAGGTCCCAAGACAAGTTCCACAGCGAGTTTGAGCGGGACGTCTGCTTGCGTTTGCGATCGAGAACTTTGGAGGTTGCGACGCAATTTCCCGTGGCTGGTTATTTCATCGACATGGTGATTCGCGATAAAGCGGGAAGGAGACTTGGGATCGAATGTGACGGACAGTTCCACTACGACGAACTTGGACAGCTTCGCGAAGAAGATTTTGAACGCCAGGAAATACTAGAGAGGGCCGGCTGGCCCATTCATCGCATTCCAGCACGACGATATTTCCTGGACCCCGACCGCGAGTTGCGCCTGGTTGCCACGGTACTCGCCTCTCAACCTAGCGACGAAGACATGATTCAACTCGAGCACGAAGATCTCGGCTCAAAATCGACGGACGGTGAATTCAATACCCCCGTTGAGCCGGGGCCGATACAAGTATTCAAGTCGCAACCAGCCACAGATAGAAACGCCTCCAGCAAACAATCCGCGAGGCAACCTCCGGTCACGCAGCGCGTGGCTCAACCGCCGCAACCTCCGCCCTTCACATTGCACGAACCGTGGATAGAGGCTTCTCGCTGGGCAAGGGTCGTCGGTCAATGGACGCTGGCCAACCGTGTATTTCTTTGGGAGTTTGGGGATAAACTCCGTAACGGAAAAGAACCAACAGAGGCCGACAAAACACGAGCTGCGGCCTTGTGGTCAGACGCACAGCGGCAAGGATTCACCCCGAAACCGTCATATTCACCCATCAAGAATTGACCACGAAATGCAGCGACGCAACTCACGGCGGTTGTCTAATGTTTTTCCGAATGCAACTGCCTTCAACCACTTTGAGGGATACAGAGCCTCTGGCGCGCAACGAAGGCAAGACTCTTCACAAGTTGCCCAAGCGTCTCTTGTTGTTCGCTACGCTGATCAGTTTGTAGCTTGGCTCCACAGGCTGGGACTCACACCCGGAATGCGCGGATGGCCAGACTTCATGGTTGACTGGGACGGTTGCGATGGCTGCACCATCCACAGGCTGGATGATCAGAATGACCCACCTTGCTAGCGCGGCCGGCACGTACCTCCACGTTCGCAAATCCCCGATTTGTAGTTGCACTCGCAAGCTCGAAGTCGTACACGTCAGGTCGGCTGTCCAGGAGCTTTGGCAGCCTGGGGTGCGCCGACATTGCCTTGGGAAGCTTTCGCGGCGGCTATAGCCGCCGCGAAATTGTCACTAAAGAACTGGATTAATTCCGTTGGTTTCTCGAATGGCTTCTTTAGGATTCCGGCCACATCTTTGCCCGTCTGTCTCCTGTGGAGTTTTGCCAATTCCACAATTAGCTCGTCCAACTTAGGGAGCGCCAGCCGAACAACTTCGTCCTCAATTTTCAACCAGAGTTGCGCATCTTTAGGATCAATAGGCAGGGTCCCCCGCAGTCGTCCGATCAGAGGCCCTATCGCATCCTTCGACCGGAGATCGAAAGCTAACATGGGAAACTCACCGGCCACTGCTGAAACAGCGTCCTCGTATCGCTTTTGCAGTCCATCGGTGTTGGGTAGAAAGAACCAAATTGCTTTCCGAAGCATCAATTCATCGTACGCAGTGATCGGTCCTGGCAGACTCGCTTTCAGTGATTCTATGGCCAGAGGCAAGGTCTTCAAATGATGTCGAATTTCCATTAGGTCAGCGAGGGCCTTGCCAATAGTTCGGCGGTCCTCGCGGCTGCTTCGAATTACAAACGACAGTTCATTGAGGCCGAAGCCAACGATGAGACCAATGAGGGTGCCGCCTATTCCGAGTATCGTCGGCCACATCGGGAACGATCCAGCATCGACAGGGGCGGGCATGACATAGCCCTTGTATCACGATGGGAGCGCGGAAAGCTGCTACGATCCATTAACGGTGCTGACCCGTCCCCCGTTTTCGGTCCTGTTATAACGCAGCACTCGTAGCCTATGGCGAGAACCACTCCAATTACCCTTTAGCCACCTCGCAATTGCTCCTGGGGCGCGGAGCTTTTATCTGAAAAGGTCATATCGCGACATCCCAGAGACTGTTTTTCCCTGGCTTCCACGTTCCGTCAAGTCTGCAGTCAGGCATCCCGTTGTGCAACCACGCTCTCTATCTCACACGCCTTCTACGAGCTTCTAATTCCGATGGTACAAACCATCCTGCGTGATGCGTAGACTATGCGACGTCTCACAGTCCTCTGATTATGAACAGTGCCCACCCCGACCTCGGTTCTCATGATGAGTATCCCTGGACAGTCCGCCAAGCCGCTAAGTTTCTCGGTGTCAGCCCTCAAACTGTGTATCTTTGGGTGGAGCGCCAGCAAATCCCTCACCTCCGGGTTATGGGTCGGAATATACGCTTCCTCCAATCCGACCTTGAGCGCTTCCGCGCCTCTTTTAGGCAAACCCCGCAATGACGAACTCCAAGCCCCTATCGATCGCTTCTTTCGGAATCCAAACAAGGGGAATCTGCTTTTCGCTCAACCCTAGCCGAAACGCCGATAGGGGCTTGGCCCCCATACTGCGCACATTGCGCTAAGCTCTGGTGTTCCGTATCATCGGTACTTATTGACATCTACCGAGCCTTTGATACACTGGCGTTGGGCAACATGTTATGCAATCCAAGTCAGACCGACTGCTTACTCTGGCCGCAAAGCGACAGATCATTCGCTCGAAGGATATCTTCGCCCTCGGCATTCCCCGGAACTACCTGCCCCGCCTCGTCCGAAAAGGTGTCCTCAGGAAGCTCGGCCGAGGGCTTTACGCATCGACCTCATCCCGCGTTACCGAACACCTATCGCTCGTCGAAGCCGCCCATAAGGTCCCGAAGGGTGTCCTTTGCCTTTTGTCCGCACTTCAATTCCACAAGTTCACAACACAGGCACCGCATCACGTTTGGATGGCCATCGATGCGAAGGCATGGGCGCCACGCGTAACGTCTCCACCACTTCGCTTCGTGCGTATGTCCGGCGCCGCTCTCCATTTCGGCGTCAAGGAGTATCCCGTTCGTGGCGCATCCCTCAAGGTCTACACCCCGGCGAAGACAGTTGCCGACTGCTTCAAATTCCGCAACAAGATTGGCATGGAT
>Ga0335073_10005278_pt1 | contig 18138 bp, 18 predicted proteins | sample Lox_Sample_22_FD_207093 | JGI IMG/M metagenome (GOLD analysis project Ga0335073, IMG submission 207093) | Soil microbial communities from Loxahatchee National Wildlife Refuge, Florida, United States - Lox_Sample_2.2 | ecosystem: Environmental > Terrestrial > Soil > Wetlands | place: USA... | reverse complement strand
GATCCGTTTCCCGAGCTGCGCCGTCTTTTAAACATCAATCTCGGACTTTTGTACCAGGAAAAAATCGGAAAAATGCTCAGCGCGAACCATCCCCGCGAGGCGCGTGACGCGGCCATGAAGGTCGAACACTACATGCCGCAGAATAATCAGGTCCACATCACGCTGGGGTTGCTCGATTATTTTTCCGGGGATAAACCGGCGGCGCTCGACGAATTGCGCAAGGCGCAGAACGCGGACGGCGCCAATTTCAGGCAGCGCTTCGACCGCGCTTCGCATCAGCCGGAGTTCCGGCCGATTTTGGACGATAAGGAATTCCTGAAATCGCTTTTTCCGGGAAATTAGAGCGTTTTCAGACTTTTTGTGAAGCCGCGTCTCGCTGGTGGCCCTGAGGCGCGACGCTAACGGAGCGCGCCGGGCGGCTTTCAGGAAGTCTACGAAAATATTGAAACCGTCTAAAATTGCGCCCGCGCCGGAGGATGGGGTTCGGGGCCGGGGACGGCGTTATAAAGGGCGCGAATTTCACGCGTGGTCTCGATGGAAAGAGCGGTCATCAGGCGCAGCCGCGCCGAAAGGTAGGCTTTCAGCGCGGACATTTCCTGCCGGCGCAAGTGAATCAGACGAGCCCGATCCGCGGACGTAAGCGGCGCGGCCGGCGATTCCGTCAGAATTTCGCAAACAGCCCCGCTCAGATCCATATATAATACCGACGCCGTGAATAACTCGTTTTGCAATTGCTTCAGCGCGTGTTCTTTCATGGCCGCGATTTGTCTAAGGTTAACCGATGTGATGAGCGGAATCAATTGGATTCGTGAAAACCTTTTGTACAGAATTCCTGTCCGGTTCGGACGCGCAGCGTTACAGTCCTTCGCGATGCTCCGAGACGTGCGCGAGGAACGCCCGCAGCGCGTGGTCCAGCGCGAGCCGTTGCTCCTCGATTTTTTCGACCTGCTCCAGCGTGGGCGGGAATTGCTGCTCGAAGTCGGCCAGCATTCCTCGTAATGCCTCGAGAGCCGTACCGTACTTCGCTCTTAAGTCGTCACACTTACGACAGGACATATCCGCTCATCGGCGGAAGCCGCCGAAACGGATAGGGCCGTAATCAGATCCATTCTGGCTTGAAAGTAAGCGGTCATCGCAGCATGCTCCTGGCGTCCGAGCCGGGTCTTCCGGCGGCGATCCCGCGCCGAAACGCCTCCGCCCCTAAGGCGGATCAGCAGTTCGCAGCCCGCCTCAGCCAGGTCCGCGTGGAGTTGCAGCGCGCGGACACACTGGCGTTGCAGAGATTTCAGCAGCCGTTCTTTCCGTTCGCTTTCTATCGCCGCTTCAATATGGACAGATTAATCGAAATTTAAGACATTGCAATGAAAAAATCGTACTCGACTGCTGTTTCCGCAGATCCACTTTCAAGTTGTGCTACTCTGGGCGCGTTTGCTTATGGACATCCTCGAAGCCAACCGGCGCTATGAATCCTGGCTCGGCGAGCGAATCCCGCTGATCCGTGCCGATCTGGATCAGAAACACGAATCGATGGCGGAAGCGCCGTTTCCGTTCCTGCGCGCCACCTTCTATCGTTGGGCGCAGACGTGGCCGCAGGTCTCGCCCGATTCGGCGCGCGCGCCCGTCGCGCTGGCCGTAGGTGATCTGCATGTTGAAAATTTCGGTACCTGGCGCGACATCGAAGGCCGCCTGATCTGGGGCATCAACGATTTCGACGAAGCCTGCCGCATGCCGTACACCTGCGATCTGGTGCGCCTGGCGGCCAGCGCGCACCTGGCGATTGCGGCCGAGCATCTTTCGATTGATCCGCGGGACGCGTCGGCGGCGATTCTGGACGGCTACCGCGAAGGGGTTTCAACCGGCGGGCGCGCGTTCGTTTTGGCGGAGCATCACACCAGTTTGCGGCAGATGGCGGTGGAGCGCTTGAAAAATCCCGAGGGATTTTGGGATAAATTGAACCGCCTTAAAACCTGGCGCGGGAAATTTCCGGCGGGCGCGGGAAAAGGTTTGCGGCGTATGCTTCCGGAGCGCGGGCTGGAATATCGCGTGGTGCATCGCGTCAGCGGCTTGGGAAGCCTGGGACGCAGGCGATTCGTCGCGCTGGCCGAATGGCGCGGCGGAACGATCGCCCGCGAAGCCAAGGAATTGACCGATTCCGCCTGGTTCTTTGCCTATCCGCGGCGGCGCAATCCCGGGATTCTATATCAAATAGCGCTCGATTGCACACGGCGCTGTCCGGACCCCTTCGTGAAGCTGCGCGGCCGCTGGATCGTGCGTCGTCTGGCGCCGGATTGTTCGCGCGTCGAGCTGGCCTCGCTGCCTTCCAAACACGACGCGACCCGGCTGCTGCACGCCATGGGATTTGAAACGGCGAACATCCATTTGGGAACGCTCCAGCCGGCGGCGATTGAAGGCGACCTGAAAAAACGTAAACGCGGATGGCTGCACCAGGCAGCCTCGGCGATGGTGGAGTCCGTGGTCGCCGATTGGGAGAAATGGCGGGCCCATAAGATAGGGAGTCCGCACAGCTCCTGACCGGATTCACGCCTCTTGAGAATCCCGCCCGGAGGACTGAACGGACTCACCTGCCTGTCCTACCCTCACGCACGATGGGTAGCTTTCGGCGATTCCAAACGGAAATCGCCGTAATCTTCTTATTATCGGCACGATTTACTCCACTAATAAGAAAACTACGGAAAAATTCGGCTGTCAAGCCAAATTTTATAGGCCGGCTTACATTGAAGTAAATAAACAAAATCCGGGCAAGCCCGGCTGCTAATGTAAGGATTTTCGATTTTTGGGCCGCTTCTTGGTGAGTGGAAAACCGCCCGGTGGGCGTAATCGCGCTGCGCCGAGGCTGCGCCAGAAGCCACACCCGCGGACCCATCGCTGGCTTGACGTTCGGAAGATTCGAACCGGCGCAGGCGGAGCGCGCGCTGTGCCGGGGGTAAAGCTTCAGAGCTATCATGTCTAGGTGATGGAAGCGACCGCTCTCGAAACCGCCGCCGACATCGCGGTGCTCGACGACGACCTCGATTTTCGCAATTACATCGAGGATTTACTCAAAGACGAACGCGCTTATTCGGTGCGCAGCTTCGGCTCGCCGGCGGAATTGTTTGAAGGATGCGCGGAACGGCTGCCCGATATCGTGCTGCTCGACATGAAAATGGGCGAATCGAGCGGCGCGAAAGTCCTGGAACAATTGCTGGCGCGATGGCCCGGCTTGTGCGTGATCATCGTCACCGGCTACCCCTCGCTAGAGGACATGCGCGCGACGTTCAAGCTGAAAGTGTTTGATTATCTGGCGAAACCGTTTTCCCTGGCGCAGCTTCGGCAGGTGTTGAAGAACGCCATCGAGGCGTTCGGCCTGGGCCGCGCCTCGCACGACCGGTTGCGCGAGCGGCTGGGACACGCGATCAAGATGCTGCGGGTGGAGCGCGACTGGTCGCTTAAAGATCTGGCTGCGCAGACCCGCTTGAGCGTATCGCAGATCAGCGCGATCGAGCGGGGTACCAATCTGCCGAGCATCGAAAGTCTGCTGGCCATCGCCAAGGCGTTCGAAAAGAAACCGTCCGAGCTGCTCGGCGGAATCGATTTTTAGATACGGCCGGCCGTCCTCAGGAACGCATTCGGGGGCCATAGCCGCGCCCGTTTACACGCTCGAATTGTCGTCAATCGTTCGGCAAGCCGCGGCAGTTCTGCCGGGGTTGAACTAAGGGCGCGGCTGCCGGGCGACAAGTCACGCCGCGTGCGTCCAGGCCCACACCAGATAAGCGGTCACGATCATCACCGTGATGGCCGCACAGCCGAGCGCCATCATCGCCGCTTCCGTGCGCATCCACGGCGGAAGTTTTTCGAAGCCCCCCGGCGCCTCATCCCTGGGAATTTCGAGCAGCGGCGGAATATAGGAATTATACGGACTCATGATGCGCTCGATCTCGTCCGCCACCAACCCCAGGCTCGACGGCCGCTGCGCCGGCTGTTTGTCGAGCATGCGCGCGATCAACTCGATCAGCGCCGGCGGAATTTTCACGGCATCGAGCGGGCTCAGGTCCACGGGCTGATAAAGGATGTTCTCGAAAATCTTATCGACGCTGGATCCGCCGACGATTTTTTGCGCGGTGAGCATCTCGAACAGCAGCGCGCCGAACGCATAAACATCGGCTTGCGGCCCGAGCGTGCGCCCCAGCACCTGCTCCGGAGCCATATAATACGGCGTTCCCAGCGTGAATCCGGCCTTGGTCAGATGCATTCCGGCGGCTTTGGCGATGCCGAAATCCATCAGCTTGATTCTTCCCGCCACGTCCAGGTGAATATTTTCCGGCTTGATGTCGCGATGAATCACTTTTTGCGAATGAATAAAATCGACCGCGCGCGCCACTTGCAGCGCGATGTTCATGCGCCGCCGGAAATCGCCCAGATGGCCGTTGCGAATGGCCGCACGGAGGCTTTCGCCCTCCAGATATTCCATGACGATGAACGGACAGCCGTGCTCCTCGCCAAAATCATAAACGCTGATAATGTTTTCGTGGTGCACGTTGGAGGCGACGCGCGCCTCATTTAAAAACCGCGCTTTCGATTCCTCGTCCGCGGTTCCTTCTTCGGTGAGAATTTTCAGCGCGACGCGCCGGCCGAGCACAGTATCGGTAGCGCGGTAGACACGCGACATGCCACCGCCCAGGAACTGGTCGATCTGGTACTTGCCGACCCGCGCCGGATGATCCATTTCGCTCTATTTAGTGTATCCAATGCGCTCGGCGCGGCGTCAAATTTGGGTAGTGCGCTAAATCTGCCGCTCGCCGAATTTGTTTCCATCAGCCGAAAACAGCGCCATCTGACCGCCCGTGTGCAGAAACAATACATTCTGATCCGCGGCGAAGCGGCCCTGCCGCACGCGCGCGATCAGCGCCGCCATCGCCTTCGCCGTGTACACCGGATCGAGAACGATTCCTTCGGTCCGCGCCAGCAGTTCCGTCGCCTGGTTGCCTTCCGGCGTGGCCACGCCATAGCCTTCGCCGACGAAACCGGCGTCAACTTCGATCGCCGGCTGAAAGATCCGGTCCAGCGCTTCGCCGATGCCCGCGACAATTTGAGCGACTCGCGCGGCAATCTCGACCGCGCAATCATCCGCGCTCACGCCCACCACTTTCGTACTCAACCCCGCCATTTCCATCCCGGCAAGCAAGCCCGCCTGCGTGCCTCCCGATGAAGTCGAATGAAAAACAGCGTCGAAGTGGATGTTCGCCATCGCGATTTCGGCCGTCACCGCGCGAACGTAGCCGAGCGCGCCGAGCGGTGTCGAAGCGCCCAGCGGAATCTGATACGGCGTGCGTCCCTGGGCGCGAAGTTCGTCGGCCAGGCGCTGCATGGTGGAGGCCCGCTCCTCGCGCGCCATCACGCGATGAATTTTCGCGCCGTACAGATTATCGAGCCACAGACTCGCGGGTGTATTCGGAAAATCGCCGCTCAAAATCAGATGGCATTCCAGGCCGAGCTTCGCCGCCAGCGCCGCGGTCACGCGGGCGTGATTCGACCGCACCGTGCCGATGGTGAGAACGGCGTCGGCTTTTTCGGCCTGCGCCGCTGCCAGCACGAATTCGAGCTTCCGCACTTTATTCCCGCCGAATGCGGGCCCGGTGTAATCATCATGCTTGACGAACAATCGCGGACCGCCGAGCACGGCGCGCAGCCGCGGCATCTCCTCGATCGGCGTGGGATAAAACCCGAATTTCAGCCGCGATTCGTCAATCGGAGAAAATTTCAAGTTGCACCTCCGCCCCCGCGCCGCACCCCAGGATTTTCGCCGCCGACGCCTGATTCGCCGCGATTTCCAGATAACCCGCGCTGCCCACGATGGCGAACACCTCGCCAATTTCCGCTTCCGTGTAGGTCAGCGCCAGACGGCGGACGCGTTCCGCGCCGATGCGCAGCTCGATGGGCCGCGTTTTCACCGCCGCGAAATCGCCCATCGAAAAACTGGTGATCAGATTGCCGAAATGGTCCACTTTCAGGATCGCGCCGGACCACGCGTTCGGCGAGATTTGCCGCGGTTTTAATCCGGCGAGGCGGATAAAATCGGCAACCGGCTTGCCGAACTTCGCCGGCGCCACGCCGCGCGCCAGGTGCGCCGCCGCGGGAGCAAAAACATCGCGCCCATGAAATGTTCTGCTGATATTTTTGAGCATCACCCGCGGATTGGTGATCACCCGAACTTTCGGCCTGGTTCGAGGGGCGCTCGTCGCGTCGTAAATCATCGACAGAACGCCATTATCCGGCGCGATGAAATAATGGCCGCCGGCCTCGCACAAAACCGGCCGCCGCGCGCTGCCCACGCCCGGGTCCACGACAATCACGTGAATTGTTTTTTTCGGAAAATAGCGCCAGGCCTGGCCGATGATGAACGCGCCTTCGTTCAGGTCCTGCGGCGCGATTTCGTGGGTAATATCGACAATGGTCGCGCGGGCGGCGATGCTCAAAATAACGCCTTTCATCACCGCCGCGAAATGGTCGGTCGAGCCGAAATCCGTTGTGAGGGTGATCACCGCCATGTAAGAATTGTTATGAGTGCATCATTATTATTTCGATCACAACGCCACCACGCCCGTTTCCGCCGAAGTTCTGGAAGCGATGCTGCCGGTGTTGACCGAAGTATACGGCAACGCTTCCAGTATCCATTATTTCGGCCAGATGGCGCGGCAGAAACTGGACGCGGCGCGGCGCACCGTGGCGGCGATGCTCGGTGGCTCGGCTGAAGAAATCGTGTTCACCAGCGGCGGCACCGAGGCGGACAATCTCGCCGTGCTGGGCGTCGCGCAGGATGGTCATGTGATCACCACCGCCATCGAGCATCCCGCCGTTCTGGCCGCGACCGGCGAGTGCGCGTCGATGACCGCGGTGCGCGTGGATGGCCGCGGCATGGTGGATCCCGATGAGATTCGCCGCGCTCTTCGGCCCGGGACCAGGCTGATCAGCGTGATGCATGCCAATAACGAGCTCGGCGTGGTTCAGCCGATCGACGAAATCGCGAAGATCGCGCAGGAAGCCGGTGTTGCGTTTCATTCCGACGGCGTGCAGGCCGCCGGCAAAATTCCCGTGCGCGCCGCCGCGGCGGACCTGTATTCGATCAGCGGGCATAAAATCTATGCGCCGAAGGGAATCGGCGCGCTGTTCGTGCGCAAGGAGACGAAAATCGCGCCGCGCTCCTACGGCGGGCATCATGAGCGCGGGTTCCGCGCGGGAACCGAGAATGTCGCCGGTGCGGTCGCGCTCGGCCGGGCGGTGCAGTGGGTGCTGGATTCGGGCGCGGCGGAGCAGGCACGCGAAGCCGCGCTGCGCGACCATCTGGAGCAGGCAATTGCGGATCGCGTCGCCGATACTCATGTTAACGGAGCCGGCGCGCCACGCACCGCCAATACAACGAATATTCGTTTCGACGGCGTCGATAGCGATGCGTTGCTGATTGCCCTCGATCTTCGGGGCTTCGCCGTTTCGAGCGGCGCGGCGTGTTCGAGCGGAGCCACCGAGCCGTCGCACGTTCTGCTGGCGATCGGCCTGACCAGGCCGCAGGCGCGATCGAGCATCCGATTTTCTCTGGGCCGCGCGAACTCCATCGAGCAAGTCGATGCGTTGATCGGCGCCGTCGCCGATGCGGTGGCGCATTTGAGGAAACTGGCGCCCGCCTATGCCTGAGACGACGATCGCTGTCGCCATGTCCGGCGGCGTAGATAGCTCGGTGGTGGCGGGAATGCTGGCGCGGCGCGGCGAGCGGGTTATCGGCTTGACCATGCAGCTCTGGAATCAGCGGCGATTGCCGGAGCTGGCGCCAAACGGGTCTTTTTCCAAGAGCGGAGGCCGCTGTTGTTCGCTCGATGACGTCTATGACGCGCGCCATGTGGCCCAGCATTTAGGCATTCCTTATTACGTGGTCAACTTCGAGGAGCGTTTCGAGCAGCAGGTGGTGAAGCCGTTCATCGACGAATATCTCGCCGGCCGCACGCCGATTCCCTGTACGCTGTGCAACAACTTCATCAAGTTCGATCAATTCCTGGAAATGGCCGAAGGCGCAGGCGCGGAGCGCATCGCGACCGGCCATTATGCGCGGCTCGAATGGAATCCGTCAGGCGAGCGCTGGGAAATGCGCCGCAGCGCGGATCGATCCAAGGATCAGACCTATTTTTTATTCGGATTGACGCAGGCGCAACTGGCGCGAACGATGTTTCCGCTGGGAGGGTTTCAAAAATCGGAAGTCCGCGAGCTGGCCCGTGAATTAGGTCTGCCTACCGCGGAGAAGCCAGATAGCCAGGAGATCTGTTTCGTTCCCAACGGCGATTACGCCGCGTTTATCGACGCTTATTTTCGCGAGCAGGGCATCACGCCGGCGCAGGTCCGCGGCGAATTGGTGACCAGCGACGGACGCGTCATCGGCGAGCATTTGGGCGTACATCGCTTCACCGTCGGCCAGCGGCGCGGGCTGGGTGTAGCCGCGGGCGAACCTCTTTATGTGATCGCGACCGAGCCGGCCACGCGTCGCGTGGTGATCGGACGCAATGACGAGCTGCTCCGCGCCAGCATGCGCGTAAAGGAGATCAACTGGATCTCCATCGCATCGCCGTCCGCGCCGGTTCGCGCCAGCGTGAAGATCCGCAACAAGCACGGCGCGGCCGCGGCAACCATTACGCCGATCGGCCCGGGCGAAGCCGAAGTGCATTTCGACGAACCGCAGCGCGCCGTCACGCCAGGCCAGGCCGCGGTATTTTACGCGGACGATTTAGTGCTCGGCGGCGGCTGGATTTCCTGAGTGCGCACGCTCGAGTATGGGGCCGTGCGATTGGCCATCGCCAGTGTCGCCCTGTGCCCGCCGCTGGCTCGCGTTTACATTCAGCTGCTCGATCGAGCCGTGCCGCGTCTGCGCCGCACGGCGGAAAAAAATCTGCACCTCGCCGGTCTCGCCGCCGATGGAACGGTTGACGGCATGTTCCGCTCCATTGCGCGGATGCTCGAAATGTTTGCGCGATTGCCGCGGATCACGCGCGAAAATGTTCACCATCTGATTCGTTATGACGGCCTGGAAAACTTTAAGAATGCCCTGGCCGGCGGCCGCGGCGTATTGGTCGCCACCGCGCATTTCGGCAACTGGGAATTGAGCGCCTTCGCGCACGCGCTGATGACCGCGCCGATGCACATTGTGGTCCGTCCGCTCGATAATGCGCGCCTGGATGCCTTCGTGGAGCAGCGCCGCGCGCTCAGCGGGAATCGGATCATTTCCAAACGCGACGCCGCGCGCGAAATTCTGCGCGCGCTCAAGGGCGGGGAAGCGGTGGGCATTTTGATCGACCAGAACACCGCCATCGAGGAAGGCGTGTTCGTCGATTTTTTCGGAACGAAGGCCTGCGCGGGCAGCGGATTCGTGAAGCTGGCGCAGCACAGCGGCGCGCCGGTGGTGCCGGGTTACGCGCTGTGGTCTGAAGACGAACGCAAATACATTTTGCGCTTCGATCCGGAAATTCCCATGACCGGCGACGTTCTCACCGACACGCAACGAATCCACGCGCATCTCGAAAACGTGATCCGCCGGCATGCGGATCAATATCTGTGGATTCACCGCCGCTGGAAAACGCGTCCGCCGGGCGAGCCGCCGTTATACTGATACTCACCCATCGTTCCGCAGCGCCGCCACCGGATTGAGCGAAGCCGCCCGCCGCGCCGGTATCACGCACGCCGCGAGAGCGACAAAAATCAAAATGAGGACGCCCGCCGAAAAACTCACCGGATCGATCGGACGCACGCCGAACAACAACCCGGAGATCGCGTCGGCGCTCCACACCGATCCGAGCAGGCCCGCGCCAATTCCAACCGCGGCCAGGCGCGTGCCGTCCCCGATCACCAGCGAAAGAATGTTCGCCGGCCGCGCCCCCACCGCCATGCGGATTCCGATCTCGCGCGTGCGGGCCGCCACCGCGAAATGCATCACCGCAAACACGCCCAGCGCGGCCAGCAGCAGCGCCGCACTCGAGAACGCGCCGATCAGCCAGGTCTCGAAGCGCCGCGAGGATTCCTGGGAATCGATCACTTGTTGCATGGTCTCGACCGAAGCGACCGAAACGGAGCCGTTGATTTCGCGAATCGCCGCGCGCACGGCGGCAGATACGCTCGCGGGATCGCGCGCGGTGCGAATCACGAAGCTGGTTGGGTTCACGCCGCTCTGCGCCTGCGCTTCGTAAACCTGGGAGAACGGCTGCCGCTCGCGTCCGGCGCTGCGCACGTCTTTGACGACGCCCACCACCGTCAGCCAGTCGTCATTCTTGCCGCGCGCATCGAAACCTTTCACCCGCTTGCCCACCGCATTTTCGCCCGGCCAGTAGCGCCGCGCCAGCGTCTCATTTACGATCACGGCCGGTGGAGCATCGGGGCCGTCGCGCTGGTCAAAGTAGCGTCCGCGCAGCAGCGGAATGCCGAGCGTCTGAAAATAATCTCCCGCAACCGTCGACCATTCAAGCGGCTGCCACTTCGCAACCGGCTCCGGAGCCTGACCCTCCACTAAACGCAAAGCGTGAGTCCGCTCCAGGCCCAGTTGAAAAACGGTATCCGCCGCGCCCACTGACACCACACCGGGAATTTCGCGAACCCGTTCGATCACCTGTTTAAAGAACCCGGTGCGCCGCGGCGCGGTCATGCCGTCGGGAAGCTCCACGCGGGCGGTCAAAACATGTTCGGCGGCAAATCCGATGCTCACGTCCATTACCGCCACGAAACTCCGAAGAAGCAGCGCCGAACTGGTGACCAGAACCATGGCGATGGCGAATTCAGCGGCCACCAGCAGATTTTTCAGCTTGCGTTTCCGCGGCCGGAAATTTCTGCTGGCGGAAGCGATGCCGAGGCCGATTCCGGTTGCCGCGCTCAGCGCGATCGCGAATAACAAGACCCGCGAATCGACGGCAACTTCGTCAAGCCGCGGCGTTCCCGCCGGCGCCACCGCTTTCAAAACGCGCACCATCGCGACCGATAACGCCGCGCCGATGGCTCCTCCGACCGCGCACAGCACGATGGTCTCCGCCATCGTCTGGCGCAGCAGCCGGCCGAACCCCGCGCCCAGAGCCGCGCGGATGGAGAACTCGCGCGCCCGCATGGCCGCGCGGCCTAGCAATAAATTCGCGGCATTCGCGCACGCGATCAACAGCAAAAGCCCGACAGCCGCGGACAGAATCGCAAACGGTCCGCGGACCTGCCGGGTGAAATGCTCCCGCAAGGGCACGACGCGTGCGGCGTCGGTGTGGGAATCGGGCGCAGCGCGGCGCAGCGATCCGTAAATCGAGTCCAGCTCGGCTCGGGCGGCTGCAATTGATACGCCTGGACGCAGCCGCGCCAGCAGATCCCAACGCATTGCCCCAGAGCGGGAGTTCGGTTCCTGCCGGTCGTTCCATTGCGGATGCGATTCGATCGGCGCCCACATTTCCGTATCGAGAAACGGCACGCGAAAATCGTTAGCCATCACGCCGATGATGCGCCACTTCAAGCCGGCCATTTCCAGATCGCGGCCCAGCGCCGCGCCGGCCGAGCCGAAGCGCCGCGTGGCCAACCGTTCGCTTAAAACCAGCACCCGGTCGCCGTTTTCGGTCGCGCTGAATACTCGGCCGAATACCGGCGAGCGGCCGAAAAGATCGAAAAAATCAGGCGAGACGAATCCGCAATGCACCCGCTCGCCGCCTTCGGTCAGCTCCATTCGCGACCATCCGTCGCGATACATCACTGCCACATCTTCAAACGATCGCGCCGCGCGGATTTGAGTGAAATCGTCGTAGGTGAAAGATCCGTTCGATTCAAACGGCGGTTTCGTGGCGACGCTTTCGAGTGCGATCAACCGTGCCGGATCGCGATACGGCAGCGGCCGCAGCACTACTCCGTCAATCAGGCTGAAGACGGAAACGCTGACCCCGATTCCCAGCGCGAGAATCGCCAGCAGTAGCCCGTAAAATCCGGGCGACCGGCGCATGGCGCGCAGGGCATAGCGAACGTCGGCGAGCATGTGAGCACAATAGCAACACACTTGCCATTCGGGTCCGCCGCGAAGACCGCCGCTCGCCGTGGGGCGGGCTTTAAGCTGCGGCGGATTTCCAATCCGCCTGTTCGTTTGCAAACGTGATGTGCGCCGGTCAAAAGGCGGCGCGCAGGCTGCACGCCTGCCTCACAACGACGAATCTGTTCGATTTTGAGATTTCGAGCGTTCGCTGCCGGACGCTTACGCCGGCTTACGGCTCAATTCTTCGGAAAGAATGATGGCTTCGGCCAGTTCCTTCATCGGACGGCGCAGCCGCCGGCTTTCGTTGCGCAGGCGCAGGTACGCGTCTTCTTCGGTCAGGTTGTAGCGCCGCTGCAAAAGTCCCTTGGCGCGCTCCACCATTTTGCGCGTCTCAAGCTGCCGCTTCATCTCCGCGGTTTCTTCGGCCAGGCGCGCGTTTTCTTCCTCAAGAAGACTCTTGGCGATGGCGCCGCCCATCTGCTCACCGATGAACGCCAGCGTCGAAATTTCTTCTTCGTTATGCTCGTGCTCGTCGCGATGGTGCACGTTGATCACGCCGATCGCGCGTCCTTTATTCACCAGCGGCACCGACAGCAGCGCTTCGTAGGTGTCTTCGATCAAGGTCGCGAAAATCTTGAAGCGCGGATCTTCTGACGCGTTGGACGACAGCGCCACCGGAGCCTGATTTTCCGCGACCCACCCCGTCACACCTTCACCCATCTTCAGCCGGATCTGGCCGACGTCGGAAGCGTGCGGAACCAGCGAGGCGCGCAGCACAAACTCGCTGCTCTCGTCTTCGATCAGGTATATCAGACACGCGTCGCAGCCAGTCACTTGAGCAGCTAGCCCGATCACTTCCCCCAACATTTCATCCAGTGAAATTTCGGAGCTGACAATTTGGCTGACACGGCGCAAAATCGACATTTCAGACTCGATAACCATGGTAAGAGCGTACGGCGGTCCGGCCTTGGCGTCCAATCAAAGTTTTCTATGAGGGTTATCCGTCGATTTGATTCCAAAAATTTCCGCGGCGGTACGAAACGTGTTGGCGTGCGCTTCCACCGTGTGTTCTATTGGATTTGCATACCCTCCGCCGAGCGTGATCACCAGCGGAACGCCGCGTTCGTGGGCCCCTTCGATCACGCGCCGGTCACGCAATTTTAATCCTTGGTGCGTCAGCGACAACCGGCCGAGCTTGTCCGCGGCCAGCGCATCGACGCCCGAGAGATAAAAAATCAGGCGCGGCGAAAATTCCCAAACGCGCGGCAGCACCGCATCCAGCGCGCGCAAATATTCCTCGTCGCCGGTGCCATCCGCCAGCTCGACATCGATGCGGCTGCGCTGCTTGCGAAACGGAAAATTATTCGCGCCGTGCAGGGAAAGCGTCAGCACTTGCGGATCGTGCTCGAAAAAATGCGCGGTGCCGTCGCCCTGGTGAACGTCCAGATCGACCACCGCGAACCGTCCCATTTCGCCCTGCGACCGCAGCCAGTGAATGGCGATGGCGACATCGTTGAACACACAAAATCCCGAGCCTTCCTCGCGAAACGCGTGATGCGTTCCGCCGGAAAGCGTCGCGCCGATTCCCTTCGTCAGCGCATCGCCCGTGGCCGCCAGCGTCCCGCCGGCCGACGCCAGCGTTCGCTGCACCAGTCCTTCAGACCATGGGAATCCGATGCGCCGCATTTTCGCCGGCTCAATCGCGCCGCTCAGAAATTTTTCGACGTATTCCGCATCGTGCGCCAGCGCGATCACCCGCGGATCGGCCGGCTTGGCCGGCTGCAAATCGAAGCGCCCGTCGGCCGCCAGCATTTCGCGAAGCTGGCGATATTTCGTGATCGGAAATTTATGTCCGGCGGGAAGAGGAATCGCGTAATGATCGCAATAATAAACGCGCAGGCTCACGCCGGACTTTTCAGCTCGTCGACGATTTCCTGCGCCGCTCTGCGCGCTTCGTCCACCGCGCCAATCGGAAAGCTGATCGCTCCGACCTTGGGATGCCCGCCGCCGCCGTAGCGCTCGCAAATCGACGCCAGATTAAATTTCACCGGCCGCAAAGACCACGGATTCGATCCCACCGAAACCTTGGTCCGGAAGCTCGAGGTGCTCACCGAAACGGTGTACACCGATTGCGGGAACAGATAATACGGGATGAACTTGTTGTAGCCTTCCAGATCCTGCCCCACCAGATCGAAATACACCACGCCGTCTTTGCAGATCGATTGCCGCTGGATCACCTCGATCGACCGCAGATGGCGATCGTGCAGCGGCTGGTACACCTCGACGATTTCCGGATCGGCGGCGATCGCTTCGAGCGATTCATGCCGCATCTTCACGATAATTTTCTGCACAATCTCGCTGCCGGGCGCGCCCTCGATCACCAGCGTCAGGCGTGTCGCCGGAGCCCGCAGTTCCACGGCTTCGAGCGCATCCCGATATTGCGCGCCGTCGATCACGTCGGCCCATTTCACCAGATCCTCCAGGTCCGGCGCCGTGTATCCGAATCTGTCCCGCGCCACCGTGCAGATATACATGGTGCAGGAGCGGAAACTCGGATCGTACATTTTCTTTCCGCTGCGGTCGTGGCGGAAATGCTCGGCGTCCTCCGGCGTGAGGAACGCGCTTTGATGATGATCGAACCACCAGGTCAGGTGCGGATCGGTGGAGTATTTGAAATCGACAATCGCGTTGACGTCGCCGTCAAACATCGACGGCTCGAAAAGCTGATCCGCGCGATGGGCCAGGCCGGTGAAGGCGAATTCGGCGTCGGGATAAAACTTGGCTTCGACGAAACGGCTGAAAAACGCGGCGGAAGCCGCGCCGTCGAAACAATGATCGTGATGTAAGACTCTCACCAGCATTTGTTAAAAGAATCCACAGGAAAACCTGTTAGTGTCTCGCAAAATACGGTCGTAAATCAAGTGGGCCTTGGTATCATATCAAGGTAGCGTTTCTTAACAGGAGGATTCACCCACTCATGAGCACCACCATTGCGGCCGACTTCAAAGTCGCCGATCTCGCGCTGGCCGATTGGGGCCGCAAGGAAATCAATATGGCCGAGTTCGAAATGCCCGGCCTGATGGCGATCCGCCGCAAGTACGCGCCGGAGAAACCGCTGCGCGGCGTGCGCATCAGCGGCAGCCTGCACATGACCATTCAAACCGCGGTGCTGATCGAGACCCTGACCGATCTCGGCGCCGACGTCCGCTGGGCCAGCTGCAATATTTTTTCGACGCAGGATCACGCCGCCGCGGCCATCGCGGCCGTCGGCATTCCGGTGTTCGCCTGGAAGGGCGAATCGCTCGAAGAGTATTGGTGGTCGACGAATCAGGCGCTGAGCCACGCGAATGGCAAGGGTCCACAGTTGATCGTCGATGACGGTGGAGACGCGACGCTGCTGATTCATAAAGGTTACGAGCTCGAAGAAGGCTCGGACTGGGTGAACACGCCGTCCGAGAGCCACGAAGAGAAGGTCATCAAGGATCTGTTGAAACAAATTCATCGCGAAAATCCACGCCGCTGGCACGAAACCGCGAAGGAATGGCGCGGCGTTTCCGAGGAAACTACGACGGGCGTCCATCGCCTGTACAAAATGCATCAGCAGGGTAAGCTGCTGGTGCCGGCGATCAACGTGAACGATTCGGTGACCAAATCGAAGTTCGATAATCTGTACGGCTGCCGCGAATCGTTAAGCGACGGGATCAAGCGCGCCACCGACGTCATGATGGCCGGCAAAGTCGCGGTCGTGTGCGGCTATGGCGACGTCGGGAAAGGATCGTCGCAATCGCTGCGCGGCTTCGGCGCGCGGGTCATCGTCACCGAAATCGACCCGATCAACGCGTTGCAAGCCGCCATGGAAGGCTACCAGGTTTCGACGCTCGAAGACACGCTGGGCACCGCCGATCTCTACGTCACCTGCACCGGAAACTGCGACATCCTCACGCTGGAACACATGAAGCGCATGAAGGATCAGGCCATCGTCTGCAACATCGGTCACTTCGACAACGAAATTCAGATGGACCGGCTCAACTCCGAACCGGGCGTGAAGAAGACCAACATCAAGCCACAGGTGGATATGTACACCTTCCTCGACGGGCACAGCATTTACGTGCTCGCCGAAGGCCGATTGGTGAACCTCGGCTGCGCGACCGGCCATCCCAGCTTCGTGATGAGCAACAGTTTTTCGAACCAGGTGCTGGCGCAGATGGATCTGTGGAGGAATCGCGACACGTACCAGATCGGGGTGTACACGCTGCCCAAGAAACTCGACGAAGAAGTCGCGCGCCTGCATCTCGATCGAATCGGCGCGAAGCTCACCAGGCTGAGTGAGAAGCAGGCCGAATATCTCGGCGTGCCGGTTGAAGGTCCGTACAAGCCGGATCATTACCGCTATTAGTGTCCAAGGCTCTGGCGAATACAGCCCCGCCAGTTATGGCGGGGGTTGGCCTTTTTTTCCGCAAGCTCCTGGTGGGGCAGGCCCCCGGCCTGCGGCGGGCGCGCCGCCGGCCCCTTGTCCACTGGGCCCCCGAATCGGTTCGAGCCGCGCCCGTAAGGGCGCGGGCCGACCCACACAAAACAAATGCGCAGACTGCTAATCCGCCCCGGCGCCATCGGCGACGTGATTCTTTCGTTGCCCGACCTCGAACGCGCCCGCGCCGATTACACCGAAGTCTGGGTCCCGCGCCCGGCGGTTCCTCTCATCGGCTTCGCCGACCGCGTGCGCGCCATCGCCGATACGGGCATCAGCCTCCTGGGCGTCGTTGAAGACGCGCGCGTCACGGCGCTCGAACAATTCGATTCGATTTATTCCTGGTACGGCACGCAAAACGAAAATTTTCGCGACGCCGTGCGCCATCTTCCGTTCACGTTTTTCCCCGCGTTTCCGTTGCAAATGCATTCGGCTCCCAGAATCGAAGTTCCACCTGCGCCGAAGGAAAATTTCGCGATTTTCCATCCCTTTTCCGGCAGCGCCCGCAAAAACTGGCCTCTCGAATGTTTTCGCGAAGTGGCGAGCCGCCTCGATTTTCCAGTCCGCTGGTGCGCCGGACCCGAAGATGTTCTCGATGATGCCGTCCGCATCGAAAATTTATACGATCTCGCAAGCTGGATCGCCACCGCGCGAGTTTTCGTCGGCAACGATTCCGGCATCAGTCACCTGGCCGCGGCGGTGGGAACTCCGGTGGTTGCGATTTTTCTTTCCACCGACCCGAAAATCTGGTCGCCCCGCGGCGAGCGCGTGACGGCGCTCGAAAATCCATTGGTCGATCAGGTGGTAGAAGCGGTGCGAACGGCATACACTGGTTCTTATGACTCGTGATCAGGCCTGGGACATTGTCTGTGAATTCGTCCAGTCCGAAAGCCTTCGCAAACACATGCTGGCGGTGGAAGCCTGCGTCGTCGCCTACGCCCAAAAATCCGGCGAGGACCAGGAAAAATGGGCCATCACCGCGCTGCTGCACGATTTCGATTGGGAGATTCACCCCGAAGCTCCCGACCATCCGATGAAAGGTGAGCCGATTCTCGCCGAGCGCGGCGTCAGCGAAGAAATCCGCCGCGCCATTCTCTCGCACGCGCAATATAGCGGTGTGCCGCGCGTTTCGCCGCTCGAAAAAACGCTGTTCGCCTGCGATGAGCTGGCCGGATTCCTCACCGCGTGTTCCTATGTGAAGCCCGGCCGCAGCATTCACGAAGTGGAATTGAAAAGCGTGAAGAAAAAATTAAAGGACAAAGCCTTCGCCCGCAACGTGAATCGCGACGACATCACCAGCGGAGCCGCGGAAATGGGCGTCGATCTGGACCAGCACATCGAATTCTGCATCCGCGCGATGCAATCCCACGCCGATCAGCTCGGCCTGGCCGGCACCGCCGCCGCAGCGCAGTAGAGCGTGCTGTGAGTGGCATAAGCCGCCAGGCTTGTGCTGTTCGCGCGTCAGGCAATCCGCAAATTCGCGTCCACGCGCAATCCCGAATCCACAAACTCCCCGCGCCGCAACTTCACAAACCCCGCCGCCGCGGCGCAGTAGAGCTTTCCGTGAAGTGGCATAAGCCGCCAGGCTTGTGCTGTTCGCGCGTCAGGCGATCCGCAAATTCGCATCCGCCCGCAATCCCGAATCCGCAAACTCCCA
>Ga0335073_10005277_pt1 | contig 18138 bp, 15 predicted proteins | sample Lox_Sample_22_FD_207093 | JGI IMG/M metagenome (GOLD analysis project Ga0335073, IMG submission 207093) | Soil microbial communities from Loxahatchee National Wildlife Refuge, Florida, United States - Lox_Sample_2.2 | ecosystem: Environmental > Terrestrial > Soil > Wetlands | place: USA... | reverse complement strand
CTTTCTTTTATTTTTCCGAATCGGGACTTTTCAACGGGTTACCGGCGATTCAAATGATTTTTTTTCCTCTTGCCTCTCCGCCTCGGGGCGGCTGCAGACAGGCCGGATGAATCCAGCCGATTGACAAGATATACCATGGATTCTGGATTTCGTAAAGAAAAATCTCTTTTTTTGTTCACCGCGAAGCTCCGCCGACCCGTCGAGGCGCGTTGCTGACCCCAGGTCAAGCCTCGCCTGGGGCGTGCGGAGACTGCCCCTGGGCGGCTGAGCGGGATCACGGACGGCGGCCTCAAAGCCAAGCCAAAAAACGTGAAATCGCTCCTGGCGACTGCGTCAGGCGATCGGCGCGGCGCGCCGGAATGCGCTCGGAGAGCGGCCGGTCCAGCGTCGAAACGCGTGGCGGAAATTGGCTGGATCACGAAATCCAATCGCGACGGCCACGTCGTCACTGTTCATCGACGTCTCGCGCAAATACCTGACCGCAAGTTGCGCTCGCAATTCGTCGAGCAGACTGCGAAAAGAAACCCCTTGCTCCGCAAGATGCCGACGCAAAGTCCGCTCGCTGAGCTTCAGCCTGGCCGCCACGGCAATCAGGGATGGCCGTCTGGCGATGTCCTGCAACAGCAACGCCCGCACTTTTCCGGCGGCGCCGGCAAGCTCCGACATCTCCGAGATCAAACGATCGCACAGCGATTCGACCAGCGCGTAGGTTGTCCTGTTGCCGAGCTTTGCGCTGGCGTCGAGCCACGCGGCGTCGAAAATGAACTCATTGACCGGCCGGCCGAAGACGATCGTTGAGTCCCTGAACTGGTTCGCGAGCGCAAAATCGTTCGGCCGAGAGTATGCGAGCGCGACTTCCTTGGGAGAAAACGAGGCCCCCATCACATCTCTCATCAGAGAGAGAATGACGCCCATCTGCATCTCGACAATGAACCGGTACAAGGGATCGTCGACGGGGGTTTGCACGACCGGATCGACCGACCAAACGCCTAGCCCATGTTGTTCGCGAAACTTTAACGTCACCAGCGGCGTCGCCAGGACATGGTAGCGCTCGCAAAAGCTCATGGTCTTGCGAAAGTCGGCGCTGCAGAGAATTGCAAACCCGTACATGCCGAAGGAGGATACGTGCATCGAGGCTCCGGCGCGAAACGCCAGCGATGGGTCTCGCGACAACCGGATGGCGTTGCCGCAGGCAACGAGCACCTGACGAACCGAGACGCGGGTGTCTGGCGAAAGCAATTCCGCAGGAGACACGCCAACTCCCGCGAGCGCTTGAGCCGGAGAGACGCCTCCCGCGACGAGCGTATCAATGATCTTGGCAAGCTTGGTCGGAGTGTAGACGCGGTCGGATTTCCCCGGCTTCTGGAGCATTGCGATTGCGGCCTTCCTCCCTCGCCAGGAATAACGCCTGGCCCTGGCTGCGCTTGATTAACGAGAGTCGAACATGGCGGCTCGGACGCGAAAACGGGAAAACGCTGAGAAAGTCTGCTTCGGACATTTTGCCGCAGGCCAAACGACAAGTCACGCCGCCACGTTTTTGGTCAGCGATTCTGCCACTTATGGCCGATGCGAACCTTTGAACGGGCGAAGGAAATGACACAATGGCGGCCACGCGGAAGCGGGAGGACGCGCGGCGAGCCAGGCGATGGAGATGGGGCAAATCATGCCCGATGTCGCAGAGCCCTCAGTGCGGTCAGATTGACACGGGCGCCGCCGACCCGCTTCGATCCGGCCGACGCCGATGTGAAACGGCGGCAACAACAAAGGGTGAGACATGAACGCGCCCGGAATATCCATCTCCGACCTCGCCATACCCACTGAATTTCAGGCGCGCTTCGATGCGCAGCGCGGCGCTTTCCTCAAGGCGCCGGAGCCGAGCCGCGCCGAGCGGCTCGCCGACCTCAGGGCGCTTGCGAGCCTGATCAAGGAAAACCAGGGCGCCATCGTCGCCGCGATCGACGCCGACTATGGCGGCCGCAGCGAGTTCGAGACGATATTCGGCGAGATCTTCGCTTCCCTCGATGGGCTCCGCGACGCGCAAAAGCGCCTCGCCCGCTGGATGCGGCCGCGCCGCCGCAGCGTCGATCAGCTCCTCTATCCCGGCGCGCGCAACCGCCTGATCCCCCAGCCGGTCGGCGTCGTGGGCGTGATCGTGCCGTGGAACTATCCGATCTTCCTGAGCTTCGGGCCGCTCACCGGCGCGCTCGCCGCGGGGAATCGGGCGATGGTCAAGATGTCGGAGAATTCACAAGCCCTGGTCGAGCTCCTCGCCCGGATTTCGCCGAAGTACCTGGCCGAGGACAAGCTCGCCTTCTTCGCCGACGGCGGCGGCCGGGGGCCGGCGTTCTCGTCGCTGCCGTTCGACCATCTCTTCTTCACCGGGTCGGGGACGACGGGACGGGCAGTCATGGCCAACGCCGCCCGCAACCTGACGCCGGTGACGCTCGAACTCGGCGGCAAGTCGCCGGCCGTCGTCGCGCCGGATTACCCGATCGCGACCGCGGCCGAGCGCATCCTCTGGGCGAAGACCTTCAACGCCGGGCAAACCTGCGTCGCGGTCGACTACGCTTTCCTGCCCCGCGGGTCCGAGGACGAATTTGTCAGCCATTGCCGGCGACTGTTGGCGAAGCGCTACCCGGACATCAACGGCCCCGACTTCACCTCGATCATCGACCAGCGGTCGTATGACCGGCTGACCGCCGCGCTCGATGACGCGCGCGCCAAAGGCGCGAAGCTCGTCAATCTGGCCGAGGGCCAGACGCCCGATAGGTCGAAGCGCCGATTCGCCCCGCACATCGTCCTGAACGTGACGCCTGAGATGGAGCTGATGCGGCGCGAGATCTTCGGTCCGATCCTGCCGATCCTCACCTATGGCGAGCTCAAGGAGACGGTCGATGCGATCAACGCCCGCGACCGGCCGCTTGCGCTTTATCCTTTCGTCCGCGACGCCGCGACGCGCCGCTTCCTGATCGCCAACACCCGCTCCGGCGGCGTCTCGGTCAATGACGCGATCCTGCATGTGGTCCAGCACGACCTGCCGTTCGGCGGCGTCGGCCCGAGCGGCATGGGGCATTATCACGGCCGCGAGGGCTTCGACACGTTCTCGAAGCTGAGGCCGGTGTTCGAGGAGGGCTTCATATCGGCGGTGCAGACCTTCATGCAGCCGCCCTATACGCGCTTTTCCCGCCGCATCGTCGACCTCATGGTGTGGATGAAGAGCTGACTACGGCGCGTAACTGGCAGGATGGTCGGGGAGGAACGAATATGAATGGGGCGGAGAGTCTGCTGCGGACGCTGGTCGGGTCGGGCGTCCAGGTCTGCTTCGGCAATCCCGGCACATCCGAAATGCATTTCGTTGCGGCGCTCGACAGGGTCGAAGGCATAAGGGCCGTGCTTGGTCTTTTCGAAGGTGTGGTGACCGGGGCGGCCGACGGTTACGGCCGAATGGCGGAGAAGCCCGCCGCCACACTTCTTCATCTGGGCCCAGGGCTGGCGAACGGGCTCGCCAATCTTCATAACGCGCGTCGCGCTTCGACGCCGGTCATCAACATTGTCGGCGACCACGCCACCTATCATGCGCAATACGACGCGCCGCTTGCCTCGGATGTCCAGGGGTTCGCACGAACCGTGTCCAGCTGGGTGCATTCGTCGGCGAGCGCTCGCACCGTCGCATCCGACGCGGCGCAAGCCGTGCAGGCGGCGCTCCAATATCCGGGACAGATCGCAACGCTGATCCTTCCGGCCGACACGGCGTGGCTGGAGGCTGACCGGCCGGCGCCCGCCCTGCCCAAGCCAATGCCAGCGGCCGTATCCGATGAGGCGATCGAGCAGGCGGTTGGCGCGCTCAGATCGAGCCGGAAAACCGTCATCCTGATCCGCGGCGCGGCGCTGAAGGAACGCGGCCTGCACGCCGCTGGCCGCATCGCCGCGGCGACCGGCGCGCGGATCGCCTGCGACACTTTCGCCCCGCGTTGTCAGCGTGGCGCCGGGCGCGTGGAGGTCGAACGCATCCCCTATTTCGCCGAGCAGATCGTCGAATTCATGAAAGGAACGGAGCAACTGATCCTGGTCGGCGCGAGCCCTCCGGTCAGCTTCTTCGCCTATCCGAACAAACCGTCCTGGGGCACTCCCGAGGATTGCAGAATTCTCTATCTCGCCCATCCAAACGAGGATGGGACGGCTGCGCTGGAAGCTCTCGCCGATGCTGTGAAGGCGCCTAAAAAGCCGTTGCATCTCGGCCAATCCAAAAAGCCCGATCTTCCCAATGGCCCGCTCAATGCGCTGACGGCCGGGCAGGTGATCGCCCACTTTCTTCCGAGCGGCGCCATCATTTCCGACGAAGGCGCGACGGCGGGCGGAGGCGTTCATCGATTCGCCGCCACCATCGAGCCGCACGATCATCTTTCGTTGGCGGGCGGCGCGATTGGGCAGGGGCTGCCGGTCGCCACGGGCGCCGCGCTCGCCTGTCCAGACAGGAAAGTTGTTTGTCTCGAAGGCGACGGAAGCGGCATGTACACGTTGCAGGCGCTGTGGACGCAGGCGCGAGAATCGCTGGACGTCACGACGCTGATCTTCGCCAACCGCTCCTACGCGATTCTAAACATCGAACTCGCGCGCGTCGGGGCCGGCGCTCCGGGGCCAAAGGCCTTTTCGATGCTCGATCTGCACAATCCCGAGCTTGATTGGGTCAAGCTCGCTTCCGGCATGGGCGTCCAGGCGAGCCGAGCAGCGTCGGTTGAAGAATTCGCGGCCCAGTTCGAAAGCGCGATGCGAAATCGAGGTCCTCGGCTGATTGAGATCGTCGTCTGACCGCGCGACCGAGGCGCTCCACCGGCCTGCCAAGTTTGATCTCAGCGAGGACTTAATACACGAACGCCGCCCCTCCAGTGCGGCTGACGCTGGCCTCATCGGTCATAATTATCTCGAGCCGTACCGCGTCACCGCAACGAAATCGATCGCCGCTCTCATCGAGGACACGGCGAAACATCTAAGCGGTGATCTTCCGCTTCGCCAGTTCCGCCTTGACCGCCGGCGCGACGACCGCGCCAAGGAGTTCGATCGAGCGCAGGATCGCGGCCTGCGGCTGGGCGCCGACCTGCATCTGCATGAGATAGCGCTGATGGCCGAAGACTGCGTGCTGGGCGAGGATTTTGGCGATCGCTTCGTCGGGCGTCCCGACCATCAGGTGACCGCGCGGACCGCGCCCCTGATCGAACTGCGCCCGGGTGAGCGGCGGCCAGCCGCGCTCGCGGCCGATCCGGCTCATGACCTCGGCATAGGCCGGGAAAAACGCGTCGGTCGCGGCCTCGGTCGTGTCGGCGAGAAAGCCATGGCCGTTAATCCCGACCGCGAGCCTGTCAGGCGCGATGCCGGCGCGGCGACCGGCCTCGCGATAGAGCTCGGCGAGCGGGGCAAACCGCGCCGGCTCGCCGCCGATGATCGCAATCGCCAGCGGCAGGCCGAGCATGCCGGCGCGCGCCACCGATTGCGGCGTGCCGCCCGAGGCGATCCAGACCGGCAACGGCTCTTGCAGCGCGCGCGGATAAACCCCCTGGCCGTTGAGCGGCGCTCGATGGCGGCCCTTCCAGACGACCTTGGGCTTGGCGCGGATCGCGAGCAGCAGATCGAGCTTCTCGGCGAACAATTCGTCGTAGTCGTTGAGGTCATAGCCGAACAGCGGAAAGGATTCGATGAACGAGCCGCGCCCGGCCATGATCTCCGCCCTTCCGCCGGAGATAAGATCGAGGGTGGCGAATTGCTGATAGACGCGGACCGGATCGTCGGACGACAACACCGTGACCGCGCTCGTGAGCCGAATGCTCTTTGTCCGCGCGGCGGCCGCGGCGAGCGCCACCGCCGGAGCGGAAACCGCATAGTCGGGCCGGTGATGCTCCCCGAGGCCGAACACGTCGAGGCCGACACGGTCGGCAAGCTCGATCTGCTCGAGCACATTGGCGAAGCTTTGGTCGACGTCGACCGGCTCGCCGGTCATGGGGTCGCGGCGGGTCTCGACGAAGGTGTAAGCGCCGAATTGCATCAAGGCCTCGCAAGCACGTGATTCACGTCGCCGAGAAAGCGATGCTAGCATGACGGGAAACGGGAGGGACGCCTCGTGAGTGAGCCGATCAGCCGATTTCCTGTTCCCGAGGTCGCCGGCCTGCCGCAAGACATCCGCGAGCGGATCGCCGCGGTGCAGGAAAAGTCGGGCTTCGTCCCCAACGTCTTCCTCGCGCTGGCCCGCCGCCCCGAGGAATTCCGCGCCTTCTTCGCCTACCATGACGCGCTGATGGAAAAGCCGGGGGCCTTAAGCAAGGCCGAGCGCGAGATGATCGTGGTCGCGACCTCGGGCGCCAACCAATGCCATTATTGCGTCGTCGCCCACGGCGCGATCCTGCGCATCCGGGCGAAGAATCCGCTGATCGCCGACCAGGTCGCCATCAACCATCGCAAGGCCGATCTCACGCCGAGGCAGAAAGCGATGCTGGACTTCGCCGTCAAGGTCGCCGAGCGCTCGCACGAGATCGACGACAAGGACTACGAGGAACTGAAAAGCCACGGCTTCTCCGACGACGACGCCTGGGACATCGCGGCGATCGCCGCCATGTTCGCGATGTCCAACCGGCTTGCGAACGCGTTCTCGATTCGGCCAAACGACGAATTCTATCTGATGGGGCGGGAGAGCCGGAGCTGAGGCCGGAACCGGAAGCGGCGCGCACGGGTTTTCCTGGCGTCCATCGTCACTGAAGGTCAATGAATGCGACTGGGATTTCTCCTTCTCGCCGGACTTGTCGGCGCCGGAGCGGCGTTTGCCGACGAGGCGGTCCGCACCGGCGCGGCCGCCTTTGGCGACTGGCGCTCGGACGCGCCGGGCGTGCGCCGTCTGATCACGCTCGCCGACCTGCCGCCGCCTCTCGCGACCCCCTCTGCGGCGACCGTGTCGCAGCTCGCCGCGCGCACCGACGCTGACCTGCCAAAGGCCCCGCCGGGTTTCGCGGTCGATCTGTTCGCCAGCGGGCTCAATGTTCCGCGCGTCATTCGCGTCGCGCCAAACGGCGACATTTTCGTCGCGGAAACAGGAGCGGGAAAGGTGCGCGTCTTTCGCTCAGGCGGCGCCGGCGCTGGACCGGCGCAGGGCGAAGTCTTCGCCGACGGCCTGCAGCAACCGTATGGGATCGCCTTCTACCCCGCGGGGCAGGACCCGCGCTTTGTCTATGTCGCGACGCCGGACTCCGTCGTGCGCTTTCCTTATCGCAGTGGAGACACGAAAGCCTCCGGCGCCTCGGAGAAGATCGCCAGCCTGCCGAGCGGCGGGGGACACTGGACTCGCGATCTTGCTTTCTCGGCCGACGATCAGACGCTGTTCGTATCGGTCGGATCAGCGAGCAACGACGCGACCTCGGAGGGGTTGCGCTCCGGATTGCGCGCCGTGGCCGCTCGAGCGCTCGGCGAGTCATGGGGCGAGGAACAGGACCGCGCGGACGTCCTGGCGTTTGACCCCGACGGCAAGAATGAGCGCGTCTACGCGACCGGCATTCGCAATTGTTCGGGGCTTGCCGTTCAGCCTGGCGCTGGCGCGCTCTGGTGCGCCGTCAACGAGCGCGACGGGCTCGGCGACGACCTGCCCCCCGACTATGCGACGCATGTCGCGGAGGGCGCCTTCTATGGCTGGCCATGGTATTATCTCGGCGATCATCAGGATCCGCGCCACAAGGGCGAGCGCGCCGATCTCGCAAGCCGCATCACCACGCCCGACGTTCTCATCCAGGCGCATTCGGCGCCGCTCAACATCGTCTTCTACACCGCGGATCAGTTTCCCGCCGAATACAAAGGCGACGCCTTCGTCGCACTGCACGGCTCATGGAATCGCTCGAAGCTCACCGGCTACAAGGTCGTGCGCCTCCTGATGAAGGACGGCAGGCCGACCGGCGTCTACGAGGATTTCCTCGTCGGCTTCGTCCGCGACGACAAGAGCGTCTGGGGCCGGCCGGTCGGGGTCGCGGTCACCCGTGACGGTTCGCTCCTCGTCAGCGACGACGGCAGCGGTTCGGTCTGGCGGGTGACCTACCGGGGGAAGTGACGCTTCGCTTTAGCCCGCGAGCGCTCTCTCCACGCTGAGCCCGATTGCGAGCAGCCGATCGTCGTCTCCGGCAAGCGCAAGGAGCTGGACGCCGGTCGGCAGACCCGCGGCGTCCGTTCCGGACGGAAGCGCAAGGCCGCACATCCGGAATAAATTGCCGAGGAACGTGTAGTGGATGGCGCGCAAGTTGGTGACGCGGAAGAGCTCGTCGTCGCGTTCGAGCGCGTCGATGGGCGGGGCGGTCATCGGCGTTCCGGGCAACGCCAGCAGCGCTCCCTGCAATTCATCAGTCAGGGCGGCGATGAGCTTCTCCCGGCCGCGCTGCAGGTTGATCACATCATGCCCGCTCGCCGCGCGCCCCAGCATCGCCCGAGCGACAATCCGGCGATCCATGCGCCGGGCGTCAACAGAATCGAAGACTGCGCGATGTTCAGCATAGGCCTCGACGCCGACCAGAGAGCCGTGTTGCGAAACGAGAGCTCGCATGGCGGCGATCGAAAGGACGGGCCTCGTCGCGACTTTGGCGCCCGCCGCCGCCAGCCGTTTCATGGCGGCCCCGAAATTGGCCGCGACTGCGGCGTCGGCGTCATCGATTCCAGTCTTATCGGGAATGACGAATTCGACGCCTCTGAGACCAAGCCGACGCGCGGGAGCGGTCGGCGCGCCGCGCAGCGCCATGTCGATCAGCACGCAATCCTCGACCGTGCGGGCCATCGGGCCGATGGTGTCGAGCGTGCGCGAGAGCGGAAAGACGCCGCGCTTGTCGATCCGCCCTTCGCTCGTCTTGAACCCGACGATGCCGCAGAAGGCGGCCGGCGCGCGGATCGAGCCGCCGGTGTCGCTGCCGATCGCACAAGGCGCAAGCCCGCCGGCGACCGCGACCGCCGCGCCGGACGAGGATCCCCCGGCGATGCGAGGCCTGGTCGAATCGCGAGGGTTTCGCGGCGTGCCGAAATGCGGATTGAGCCCAAGGGCCGAGAAGGCGAATTCCGAGAGGTTGGTTTTGCCGAGCGCGACCATGCCGGCCTTGGACAGGTTGGCGACGATCGGCGCATCTTCCTGCTTCGGCTTTGACTCGGCGAACAGCGCCGACCCGGCGGTTGTGCGCTCGCCCGCCATGTCGACGAGGTCCTTCCAGGCGATGGGCGCGCCGTCGAGCAGCCCCGCTGGTCGGCCCTCCCGATGGCGCTTGCGGCTCGCCGCAGCCTCATTCAGCGCTCGCTCGCGGGTGACGAGGATAAAGGATGGATTCTCGCGCTGGCGCTCGATGCGGCCGAGGAAGAATTCCGCAGCCTCGACCGGATCGAGCTTTCCCGCCGCGATGAGCCGCGCGATTTCTGCCCCCGACTGCTGTTCCAGATTCTCGATCATGTGCCGACAAGTCTCCCGTCGAGGCCACCGTATCGCCATTGTCCGTTCCGGCAAACCGCCAGGCGCGTGACCCGGAAGACTGGGGCGAGCGGCGCCTCTTGGTGGCCGCATCGCCGAACCGTGGGCGGCCGGGTCGATCTCCGACCGCATTCGATGTGATATGGTGGGTTTGGGTTCTCGGCGAGGGAGGCGGTCTTGCGAATCTTGGGCGCATTCTTGATTCTCGTGGGCGCCGCGGCATTGTCCGCGCCGGCCTTCGCCGCCGAGCCGTTTCCGGCGAGCGGCGCGGCGAAGCTTGCCGCTTATGCGGTCTGCCGCTCCGCGGTGATCATCGACATGGGGCCGGTCGGATCGAATTCGTCCGCCGAGTGCATCGGCATCGTGAAAACGAGGGACGGCTCGGAGCTTTTGGACAATCTCGCGATCCGTTGCGAGGAGGATGCGAAGGCGCGGCCCGAGGGCTACGCCTTCACCGGAACATGCATCCAGACCGACAAGGACGGCGACAAGCTGTTCATGACTTACGAAGGCCCGGAAGGCGGCGCGATCGCGCTCATCGGCGGGACCGGCAAGTACAAGGACATCGCCGGCTCCGGAACCTGGAGCGTCGCCGACGCGCCGGGCAACACGGCGCAGCTTTTCTTGTTCACGCTGACCTATGACGTGAGCTGGACAATGAAGGGGAAGTGAGGCGCTCACTGTCGTCCTTCTCCTCTTGGGAGAAGGTGGCGCGGAGCGCCGGATGAGGGGCGGACGCTCGAACGTCGCAGTCGTGGTCCCGCCATCCCCGACCCTTCTCCCCAAGAGAGAAGGGAGAGCGGCGGGGGCGGAAATCGTCCACCCGCCGAAGGATGCGCCGTACGGTCGGAACTACTGGGCGAACGATCCCGAAGGGCATCCGTGGTTCTTCACCGAGCCGCCGAAGGAGGGTTGAGGGGGGCGCCTCACACCGCTGCCGCCCCGCCGGCGAAGGGCCGGGCGGACCCGAGCTGGGAACGCGCCATGAGGGTGAACGCGGCGACGTGGGTGATCATCAACAGGGGCACGTAGACGATCGGGATTGCATATGTGGCGCCCAGCTCGCCGGCGAGGTCCGCAAGTCCGACCTGGACGCCATGATAATAGTCGATGAGGATGTCGGCCGCTCCCACGACGTTGAAGGCGACCACAAACAGCCAGAAGAGCGGACGAATCGCGACCGTGAGAAGCGCGAGCATCGCCAGCACCCCGGTCGCGAAGTCGCCGTAAGCGGCAAAATCGGCGAAGCTGGCAGGCAGATTGGCGCCGACGACGCCGGGGATCATGAAAACCAGCCCGAAGAAGCGGAAGCTGTGCAGGGTCGCGATGGCGCGCTGCGCCTCGACCGGGTCCATCGACCTGAGCCGCGGCCAGATGTAAGCGCCGAAGCAGAGCAGCCACGGGACGTAGCCCAGAACGAGATGAATATCGAAGATTGTCGCTGGCGACATGTCGGCCTCCCGTCACGCATCGATCGACGCGGCCTGAACGCCGCGGCGAGCTTCAACCCCGATTTAAGATCGCTTCCTTAAGGCTGCTATTGGCGATAATCTCGACAGGCCATGAAGCAGAGCTTCACAGTCCGGAACGGAGCGCTCAACGGCGTGGAGGCGTTCCTGGGCGTCGCCGAGCATCGCAGCTTTCGCCGCGCCGCGGCCGAGCTCGGCGTGACGCCGTCGGCGATCGGGCAATCCGTGCGCGCGCTCGAGACGCGCGTCGGCGCGGCGCTGCTCACCCGCACGACCCGCAGCGTCGGGCTGACGGAAGCGGGCGCGCGATTTCTTTCCCGTGCAAAGCCAGCCTTCGAGGAGCTCGTCGCCGCGAGCGAGATCGCCCGCGACCTTGGGCAGCGGCCGGCCGGGCTGTTGCGCCTCTCGGCGCCGCGCGCCGTGGTCCCGATCCTGCTCGAGCCGCTGGTCGCGTCCTTCTGCCAGGCCTATCCCGAGATCAAGGTGGAGATCGCCGCCAGCGCGGAGCTCATCGACGTCGCAGCCGAAGGGTTCGACGCCGGGATCCGCCTCGGCCAGTTCATCGCCGCCGACATGGTCGCCGTGCGGCTCTCGCCGCCGTTTCGCTTGGCCGTCGTCGCGAGTCCCGCTTACTTGGAGCGCGCCGGCCGGCCCGAGCGGCCGGACGATCTGCGCAACCATGCGTGTCTGAGGTTTCGACGATCGAATGGCGCGCTTGCCCTATGGTCGCTCAATGACGGCAACCGGGCGGTCGACATCGCGGTCGCGGGCCCGCTCATCGCCAATGACTTTCCGACGATCCTCGGCGCGGCGATGCAAGGGATGGGCCTTGCGCAATTGCCGGCGCCGATCGTCGCCGAACCCGCGAAGGCGGGGAAACTCGTTCGGGTGCTGGAGCGCTTCGCGCCGACGACGCCGGGCGTTTTTCTCTACTACCCGAGCCGCAGGCAGATGTCGCCGAAGCTCAGAGCCTTCATTGATCACGTGAAAAGCCGCGCCCAGGCCGGGGGCAACGGTCGGAACGGCGCAGGCTGACGGCGGCTGGCTTTGGCGTCCCTCGCCAACCCCTCACCACCGACCCCTCTCCCGCAAGGGAGAGGGGGATTCAGCGCTCTCCCCATCCGCCCCCCGTCGGCGTCACGATCTCGACCGCCTCGCCCGCTTCGACGTGAGTCTCAGCGCAGCCGGGCAGGATTTCGATCCGCCCGTCGTTGCGCCGCACCGAGTTGCGGCCGAGTTCGCCCGGTTCGCCTCCCATCATGCCCGGATTGGCGACGGCGCGATGGCCGCTCAGGATCGCCGCCCGCATCGGGCGCAAAAACCGGATGCGCCTCAGCGTGCCGTCGCCGGCGCGCCATCGGCCCTTGCCGCCGGAGCCGCGGCGGATGTGGAAATCCTCGAGCACGACCGGAAAGCGGCTCTCCAGCACCTCGGGGTCAGTCAGGCGCGAATTGGTCATGTGCGTGTGGACCGCGCTCGCGCCATTGAAGCCGGGACCGGCCGGCGCGCCGGAGCAGATTGTCTCGTAATATTGGTAGGAGTCGTCGCCGAAGGTGAGGTTGTTCATCGTTCCCTGCGCCGAGCCGAGCGCGCCGAGCGCGGCGAACAGCGTATCCGTCACCGCCTGCGACACCTCGACATTGCCGGCGACCACCGCCGCCGGATAGCGCGGCGAGAGCATCGAGCCTTCCGGCAGGATGACCCGGATCGGCCTCAGGCACCCGGCGTTCATCGGGATGTCGTCGTCGACCATGACGCGAAAGACGTAGAGCACGGCGGCGCGCGTCACCGGCTCAGGCGCGTTGAAGTTCGAGGGCTGCTGCGGCGACGTGCCGGTGAAATCGACGGTCGCCTCGCGCTTTGCCTTGTCGACGCTGATCCGGACCTTGATGACCGCGCCCTGGTCGGAGACGCTCGTCGCCTCGCCGTCGGCGAGCCTGTCGATCACGCGGCGCACGCTCTCGTCCGCGTTGTCCTGGACATGGCCCATATAGGCCTCGACCGTCGCTAGCGAGAACATCTCGACCATGCGCCTGAGTTCCCGCACGCCCTTTTCGCATGCCGCGATCTGCGCCTTGAGGTCGTTGACGTTCTGCAGCGGATTGCGCGCCGGAAAGGGACCGCTCCTGAGCAGGTCGTAGAGCTCGCGCTCGCGAAAGCGGCCGCGCTCGACGAGCAGGAAATTGTCGATATAGACGCCCTCCTCGAGGATCGACGTCGCGAGCGGCGACATGGAACCTGGAGCAGTCCCGCCGATATCGGCGTGATGGCCGCGCGAAGCGGTCCAGAACAGGATCGTTTTGGCCTCTTCGTCGAAGACGGGCGTGCAGACGGTGATGTCGGGCAGATGGGTGCCGCCGTTATAGGGCGCGTTGAGCGCGAACACGTCGCCCGGGCGGATGCGTCCCTCGTTGTCGCGGATGATCGTCTCGACCGAGCGATCCATCGAGCCCAGATGAACCGGCATGTGCGGCGCGTTGGCGACGAGACGCCCATGGCGGTCGAACACCGCGCAGGAGAAGTCGAGCCGCTCCTTGATGTTGACCGAATAGGCGGTGTTCTGCAGCGTCACCCCCATCTGCTCGGCGATCGACATGAAGAGATGGTTGAAGATCTCGAGCATGACCGGATCGGCGTTGGCGCCAATCGCCCGGCGCCGCGGCGCCGCCTCGACGCGCGTCAGCAGGATATGGTTCTTCGCCGTCACTTCCGCGCGCCAGCCCGCCTCGACGACGATCGTCTGATGCGGCTCGATGACCAGCGCCGGCCCGTCGACGCTCGCGCCAACCGGCACGGCCTCGCGCAGATAGACATTCGCCTCGCGCCACGCGTCGTGCGAGAAGAAGCGCGTCGTCCGCGCCGGTTGTAGACGCGGTCGATAGCCCGTCGAATGACGGGCGTCCTTCCGGACGCCCTTTGGACCGCGGTGGCCGCGATCACCGAGCGCGGCTACAGCCTCGCCGAGATGGGCCGCGCCGCCCAGGGCTTCGACAGAGACTGCCTCGATGGCGATCGCCTTCGCGCGATCGATGAAGCCGAACCGGCTCTTGTGCGCGCGCTCGAACGCGCGCCGCATGGCGGCGGGCGTCGAAAGCTTGACTTCGATCGTCGTGTCGGAGCCGGCGTAGCGCAGTTGCGCCCGGGGGTGGACCTTGATCGCGTCCCGCGCCACGCCCTGGCTCATAACCTCGGCGACCGCGGCTTCGGCGAGCTTGTCGGCGATCCGGCCGACGCGGGCGAGCGCGTCGGCGTCGAGCGGCTCGTCGACGCCCTGGCTGCGCTGGGCGGCGATGTCGGCGAGCCCCATGCCGTAGGCCGAGAGCAGCGACGAAAAGGGATGGATGAGCACGGTCGTGATCGCCAGCGCATCGGCCACGTCGCAGGCATGCTGGCCGCCCGCGCCGCCGAAGCAGTTGAGCGCATAGCGAGTCACGTCATAGCCGCGGGCGACCGAGATCGTCTTGATCGCCTCGGCCATCTTGGCGACGGCGATCGCCAGAAATCCGTCGGCGACCGCCTCGGGCTCGCGCCCGTCGCCGATCTCGCCCGCCAGGGCGGCGAAGCGATCGCGCACGATTCCCTCGTCGAGCGGCTGGTCGCCGCTCGCGCCGAACACTTTCGGGAAGAAATCGGGGATGAGCTTGCCGGTCATCAGGTTGGCGTCGGTGACCGCGAGCGGGCCGCCGCGGCGGTAACAAGCGGGGCCGGGATCGGCGCCAGCGGACGCGGGCCCGACACGGAAGCGCGCGCCATCGAAGGTGAGGATCGAGCCGCCGCCCGCGGCCACGGTATGGATCTTCATCATCGGCGCGCGCATCCTGACGCCCGCGACCTCGGTCTCGAACGCGCGCTCGAACTCGCCATCGAAATGGGCGACGTCGGTCGAGGTGCCGCCCATGTCGAAGCCGATGACGCGCTTGAAGCCGGCGCTCAAGCCGGTGCGCGCCATCGCCACCACGCCCCCGGCAGGCCCGGACAGGATCGCATCCTTGCCGGCGAAAAGGCTGGCCGAGGTGAGGCCGCCCGAGGACATCATGAACATGACCCGGGCGCCCGTGCGCTCGACGTCGAGATCGCGCGACACCTGGCCGACATAGCGCGCCAGAATCGGCGAGAGGTAGGCGTCGACCACCGTCGTATCGCCGCGGCCGACGAGCTTGATGAGCGCTGACGCGACGCGGCTTTCCGAGACTTGGGCGAATCCGAGTTCGCGCGCTATCTTGGCCACGATGCGCTCATGCGCCGGATAGCGCCAGGCGTGCATGAAGACGATCGCGACGGCGTCGAAGCCATTACGCTTCGCTTCGGCGAGCGCGGCGCGGACGCGCTCCTTATCGGGGGCCGTCTCCACGGTTCCGTCCGCTAGCACGCGCTCGTCGATCTCGATGACGCCAGAATAGAGCTGCTCGGGCTTTTGAATGTTGCGGGCGAAAATTTTCGGCCGCGCCTGGTAGCCGATCTCGAGCGCGTCGCGGAAGCCGCGTGTCGTCACCAGAAGCGTGCGCTCGCCGCGCCGTTCAAGCAGGGCGTTGGTCGCGACGGTCGTGCCCATCTTGACGACCCCGATCGCGCCTTTCGGGATCGGCTCGCCCGGGGCGAGCCCAAGCAGACGGCGGATCGCCTCGACCGCGGCGTCCGGATAGGCGGGACTCTCGGACAGGAGCTTCATGGCATTGAGGCGCCCGCGCGGATCGCGCCCGATCACGTCGGTGAAGGTGCCGCCGCGGTCGATCCAGAAATCCCAGAGCCCCGCCTTCGCGCCTCTGGGAGCCACACGATTGCCGTTCACGGTTGATTGATCTCCCGCTTCTGCGGTCCGCTTTGCCGCGACCCTCCGAATGGTCCTATCATTGACGCAAACCGAACATGAAATGAGAGGGGTTGCGAATGGAAACCGTGAAATTCGGCAAGACCGGCATGCAGGTGTCAAAGATCTGCCTTGGCTGCATGACCTACGGCTCGACCAAATGGCGCGAATGGGTGCTCGAGGAGGAGGCCTCGCGTCCCTTCATCCGTGAAGCGCTCGAGAAAGGGATCAACTTCTTCGACACGGCGGACGTCTATTCGCAAGGCGCAAGTGAGGAAATCGTCGGCCGGGCGCTCAAGGAATATGCCAAGCGCCCTGAGGTGGTGATCGCGACCAAGGTCCACGGGGCGATGGGACCGGGCGCCAACGCGAAGGGCCTGTCGCGCAAGCACATCATGGAGGCGATCGACGCTTCGCTGAGGCGCCTCGGCACGGACTACGTCGACCTCTATCAGATCCATCGCTTCGATCCGCTGACGCCGATGGAAGAGACGCTCGAGGCGCTGAACGACGTCGTGCGCGCCGGCAAGGCGCTCTATATCGGCGCCTCGTCGATGTACGCCTGGCAATTCGCCCGCATGCTCGACATCGCGCACGCCAAAGGCCACGCGCAATTCGTGTCGATGCAGAACTACTATAACCTCGTCTATCGCGAGGAAGAGCGCGAGATGATGCCGCTCTGCGCCCATGACGGCATCGCGGTCATCCCGTGGTCGCCGATGGCGCGCGGCTATCTCGCCGGCTCGGGCATTGGCGCAGGCGCGTCGACAGTGCGCGGCCGCACCGATCCGTTCAGCGTCACCCTGGGCCTGGGCTCCCGCCAGGACGAGGCGATCCGCAAGCGGGTCGTCGAGACGGCCGAGAAGCTCGGGACGAAGCCCGCGGTGGTCGCGCTCGCGTGGGTGCTGTCGAAGCCATTCGTGACCTCGCCGATCATCGGCGCCTCGAAGCCCCACCATCTTGCAGATGCGGTCGCGGCTACCGAACTAAAGCTGGACGCGCGCACGATCGCCAAACTCGAGGAGCCCTATCACGCGAAGGCGGTGGCGGGACATGCGTGAGCAACCAAGGTCAAGGAGACGAACATGGCGAACCTGACTATCGCGGGAACGAAGGATCATCCCATCACTATCGGTCCGATCGCCGAGCGCGTGCGCGTCGTCTGGCGCGGGCGGACGATCGGCGAGAGCTCGCGCGCGCTCGAGCTCAAGGAAGCGAACTATCCCCCGGTGGTCTATGTGCCCCGAGCGGACATGGAGATGAGCGTGCTCAAGCGGACAGCTCGAGTCACCACCTGTCCCTACAAGGGGGAAGCGAATTATTTCTCGATCATCGACGGTGAGCTTCGCGACGACAACGCGGTGTGGACCTACGAGACGCCCAAGTCGGGCGTCGACGAAATCGCGTCGCATCTCGCCTTCTATCCCGACAAGGTGGAGATCAAGCGCGAGCGATGACGAGGCGGCTTCCGAGCGCTGTCAATCCTGCCTGTATTGATCTAACATCGTCGGAATGACGAGGGCGGGAGGAAGACAATGCTGTTTGAGGGCGGATTCACGTTCAGCAATTTCATCGCTGACGCGTTCACAATATTCATGTTTATATTGTGGTTCTGGTTGCTCATCGTCGCGACGGGGGACCTGTTCCGCCGACACGACGTCTCCGGCTTCGCCAAGGTGCTCTGGGTGATCGCGTTCATCCTGTTTTCCTACCTCGGCGTCTTCGCCTATTTTCTTACCCAGGGACGCGGCATGGCCGAGCGGAACAAGGCGCAAGCCAGCGAGGCCCGCGAAGAGCTGCGCCATATCGTCGGTTTCAGCGTCGCGGACGAGATCACCAAACTGGACAAGCTGAAGGCCGCGGGCTCGATCACGGAGCAGGAATACGGTCGGCTGAGAGCCAAGCTCGTTCAGTAACGGCGCCGGCGGCGATCGGCCCTGATCACAAAGGCTCTGGACTGCCCGAGAGGCGCGGAGGCCGGCGGAGCCGTCTCTTTGCGCAGCGCGGGGTCCCGCCAACGCAGTTCGGACAAACGGAGGAAGAAGGCGATGTGCGCCAATTGCCGCAATACTGGGATCGGCCGAAGGGATTTCATGCGGTTCGGCGCCGCGGGCGCGGTCGCCCTCGGGCTCAGCGGCTCGATGCGGCCAGCGCGCGCCGCGGAAGGCGCGCCGACATCGCTCTCTCCCGACCAAGCGCTGGCGGAGCTTAGATCGGGCAACGAGCGCTATGTGAATCAGCCTGAGCTTTGCACCGTCGATCTCGCGGAAAGCCGCACCGCCGTCGCCGAACATCAGGCGCCATGGGCGACGATCGTCTGTTGCGCCGACAGCCGCGTTCCTCCGTTGCTGGTCTTTGGCGGCCACGGCGTCGGCGACCTGTTCATCGCCCGCGAC
>Ga0335073_10005276_pt1 | contig 18140 bp, 14 predicted proteins | sample Lox_Sample_22_FD_207093 | JGI IMG/M metagenome (GOLD analysis project Ga0335073, IMG submission 207093) | Soil microbial communities from Loxahatchee National Wildlife Refuge, Florida, United States - Lox_Sample_2.2 | ecosystem: Environmental > Terrestrial > Soil > Wetlands | place: USA... | reverse complement strand
CTCGCGCCCGCTATCCCTTGCCGGAGACCTTCCTCATGCGCCTTCCTGCCGCCCTGGCAGTACTGCTCTTCCTGGTGGTGCAACCCGCCGGCCTGTGCGCACGGGCCGCCGGACTGCCGGCACCGGTCGTGGAACCCGTGCCACTCGCCGCGCACCATGCGCTCTACCAGCTCACGCTGGCCAATGACCCCGAGGGCGACATCGTGTCCGCCTCCGGCACCATGGGCTACGAGGTGATCGATGCGTGCGACGGCTGGGCCGTGCGCCAGAAGCTCGACATGGCCGTAACCAACACCGACGGCCAGGACATCCACATGGTGTCCGACTATGCCACCTGGGAATCCAAGGACGGGCTGAAGCTGCGCTTCCACATGCGGCAACTGACCGACCAGGCGGTGACATCGCAGACCGACGGCGAGGCCACCTTGCAGCGCCGCGGTGGTCCCGGCACGGTTCACTACATCACGCCACACGACAACACCGTGGCGCTGCCGCCCGGCACGCTGTTCCCGATGGCGCACACCGCCGCCATCATCGCCGCTGCCCGCGATGGCAAGAAGTTCATCACTCTGCCCTTGTTCGACGGCACCGACGAGAACGGCGCCGAGGACAGTTCGATCGCGATCCTCGACTGGAAGCCGCCCTTCGCCGCCAGGTGGTCCGCCCTCTCCACGCTGCCCAGCACCCGCGTGCGCCTGGCCTTCTTCGACCGCAAGCCCGATACGATCCTGCCAAACTACCAGGTCGGCATGCGCTACTGGGAGAACGGCGTCGCCGACAATCTGCAAATGGATTTCGGCGACTTCGTGATGAACGCCAAGATGACCGAGTTCGCCCTGCAGCCGCACAAATGCTGAGCCGGTCGTCGCTGCCGTGCCCGTTGGCACCAGCCGCCCGCGGCGCCCGCCCGTGGCGGTCGGCATCAGCCGCCCGCGGCGCCCGCCCGTGGCGGTCGGCATCAGCCGCCAAACACGTCGCCCAGAGCGAGCGTTGCCGCGTCATGCCGCGGGCAGCACCCATGCCCGCATCGACGTCGCCCTGATATGCCCCCTGCCCTCAGCCGCGACGTCCCGATCGACCCCGACCACGCCGCGGTATTGTTCATCGACGTGCAGAACTACACCTGCCACCCGAATGGCGGCGAGTATGCCGGCCTGACCGGGGCCGAGCGCGACGCCAGCCATGGCGGCTTCTTCCGCACCTTGCGCGAGATCGCCGTCCCCAATATGCGCCGCCTCCAGGCCGCCGCCCGCGCAGCCGGGATCGAAGTGCTCTACACCGTGATCGAAGCCCTGACCAAGGATGGCCGCGACCAAAGCCTCGACTACAAGATCAGCCGCTTGTTCGTGCCACGCGGCTCGTGGGATGCGCTGGTGCTGGCCGACATCGCGCCAATGGGCGACGAGATCGTGCTGCCGAAAACCTCGTCCTCGGTGTTCATCTCCACCAACATCGACTATGTGCTGCGCAACCTGGGAGTGCGATCGCTGATCATCGCCGGCGTGCTGACCGACCAGTGCGTCGATTCGGCGGTGCGCGATGCATGCGATCTCGGTTACCTGGTGACCGTCCCCACCGACGCCTGCGCCACGCTGACGCAGGAACGCCACGACTGGGCGCTGCGCAACAACCGCGGCTATTGCCGCCAGGTGACGACGGCGGCGCTGGTGACAGAGATCCAGGCGGCAACCTGACCACCGCCCCATGTCGTCGCGAGGACCGCATCCGCGATGACCGCACCCGCGATGACATCGCCGCGGAACGGCAGCCGGACCAGGATCACTGCGGCACCGCGACCTTGCCGCTGCTGACCAGGAACAACTTCCAATCCTGCGCCGGGGTCTGCGACAGGTTCAGCGTGCTGGCGATGTAGGCGAGCCGATCGCGATCCGAGCCTTCCGCCGTGCAGAACCGGTCCTGGAGAAAGAACGGTGGCGTCGCCTGATCGTACAACCTGGCCTCCACCGTGGCCGGCTTGCCCGCGATTGCAGCCAGCGGCACCTGATAGCGCAGCGAGTCGTCGCCGCTGCCATTGCCGTAAGCGGGATCGTTGCCGACGCCAACCGGATCGGTGTCCTCCGCCATCTCGGCACCCGCCCCCAGCGCCTGCGCGATGGCAATGCGCTGCGGCAACGGCAGAAAGCCTTTCGGCAACAGCCGATTGTCCTTCAGCTTGGCGCAGATCGACAGGAAGCTCGTGGTCAGGTGCCCGGTCGGCTTCGCCGTGGCCCCGCATTGCGCGACACCCGCGGCCGGCGGCGCCGTCACCAGCTCCTGATAGATCTGCGCCTGGTCCTGCTGCGAAATCACCTGGTAGTGCGGCTGGTGCGGATCGCTGTCGGGATCGCGCAATCCGCTGCAATCCGGCTGCCACCATAGCTCGCCGGCGATCGGCTGATCGCGCTGATCGACAATGACGCCGGCGTTGTTGGTACGCCCCGACTCCCAAAGCACGTCGCCGTCCGCGTCCAGCACCCGGAAATCGACGAACGCGCGGCGGAACCCGACGCCCGAGGGAAACTTATGCCCCGTCTTGTTCGTCACCATCACCGTGGCACTCAGCGTGCCACCCGCCACCTGTACGCCGCTCACACCGATCGCCGCGGTGCTGTTCGCCGCTTGCCGGTAGATCGCCTGCTGCGTCAGGGCGAGGGGCGGCAGGCCCATGCTGCCCAGCATCGGATCCTGCACCGCGATGCCCAGCATCTCGCTGAACTGTTGCGCCATATCGATCAGGAACACGTTCAGCCCGACCAGCGTGTGACGCGAGAAGCCCTCGCGCACCGGCAGGTCGATGTCCTTGCCGGGCAGGCCGTTCTCGACCTGCGGGAAGTCGCTGTTCTCCTGGATGCTGGCGATCTTGCTGCGGAACTTTTGCCCCGCGCTGTCAGTGCTCGGCATGTGGCAGCCCTGGCACGACTGCGCCAGCGGCCCCTCCCCCGAGGGCAGCTTTCCGTCCGGCGTTGCCCCGGTGCGGTAGGCGCTGAACGCCCATTCCGGGTAGGTCGTTTGCTCATAACTATACCCAAGCGTCTGGCTGCCTCGCAGCACCGGCAGGTGCACCGTATGGCAGGTGCCGCACAGTTCGGCGCTGGTTATGACGGTGGCGCTGTCCTCCGGCTTGATGCCGAGCGCGTGCTGCATCGGCACCTGCCGTGGATCGTTGAACGGACCGCCAAGCCGGTCGGTCGCGCCGATGAAAAAACTGCCGGTGAACGTGCGGGCGAAGCCGGTATTCTCCGGATTCAGCAACTCCTGCCGCTGCGCCACGCAGCGATTCTGCGGCGCGCCCTGGTACTTTGCCGTCGCCGCCTTGCCCAGCACCATGTGGTGACACGCGGTGCAGGACACCCCATCGCGCCCCAGCGCGGCGAGCGGCGCCAACGGCGCTGTCGGGTTGTTGTCGGGATACGGCACCGCATTCAGCGTCGCGCGCAGGAACTCGGGACACGGTGCGGTGGCGGGACTGTCGATCGCCGCCTGCCGCTGCCCCAGGATGCCGTGGCAGCCAAGGCAGGTGTCCTGCACCTTCGGCGACAGCGCGGCATGGAACGTCTGGGTCTCGCTGGCAAGCTGGGCGAAGAAGATCGGGTCGCGCCCCGCCAGACCCATCGGACTGGTGCGCCAGGTCCCGTACGGCGACAGGTTGAGCACGGTCCCGTCACCCGACGGCGCGGTCATCTCGTATTGCAGCCCGGTGCCGCCCGCGGTGTGGCAACCGACGCATTGATCCGACGTGACAAAGGCGCTGTGCGCGTCGGGACCGCCGCCCGGAATCCAGGTGTGGTCATAGGACTGCGACGGCATGTCGAGCGTCGCCGGCGCGGCGAGTACCGCCGCCGACGGCGGACGCAGGGCGCGCAGGAAGGCCAGGCTCGCGATACCGGGCAACTGCACCACCTTTGCCTCGGCCTCCCGCCGCGCCCGCTGGTGCACCAGGACATGCGAAAAGCGGGTGATGACCTGGCTGGATTGCTGCTGGAAGAAATCCTCGCTGAGGAAATTCAGGAACGTGCCTGGCTCGCCCTTGATGTTGGCGAGACTGGCAAAGGTCTGATTGTCCACCGCCGAGGCGTGGCAGTTCAGGCAGTATTGCCCGAACCCGGCGAGCGCCGGCGAGTTGCTGGCGGGCGCCGGCCAGTCCGGCGTGTAGCCGGCCCAGCCGACCGCGGCCCAGAACCAGCCGTCGGCGGCCGCGGCGCTATCCCGCACCATCACCGCCATGCCCTGCGAGTTCGGCCGCAGCTTGAGCAAATCCGGGATGCGGCAGGCCGAGGCGGGCGGCGGGCTGTACATCTCCTTCACCATCATCGCGCCATCGGGAATCGGCGCGGGATGCGCCGGGGTCTTCGCCGGATCGCTCGGGCGATTGGCATGCAGCCACGCCATCATCTCCGGCGAGTACCAGATCAGCACCGGGGCGTGCGTGCCGTTGTAGCTGCCGGACCATGCGCCGTTGGCGAGCGTGGCGATGAACGGTCCGGTGTCGCGCACCGTCTTGTCCATCTGCCAGCCGGCCGCGAAGTTGCGGTGGCACATGGCCGTGACGTAGGTGTTGAGCGCGGCCTCGTATTGGTCGAGCGGCAGAGCGCCGGGCTGGCGCACGATCGGGTCCAGTTTGGCGCACAATGCGAGGTCGGTCGGAACCTGCGGCGTGGCTTGCTCGTCGGCGCAGAGACTCGCCGCTATGGAGGGTACCGCGAAGCCCGCGATACAGACCAACACCCCGATACAGACCAACACCCCGGTGCAGGCGAACAACCCGGTGCAGACGAACACCCGGGCGATGAAACCGGGCAAGCCGAAGCGACGCCGGCACAGCATGGATCGTCCCCCCAGGACGCCGCCTTGACGCGGCAGCAGGTGGATCCCTGCCACGCACCAACAAAATGATGCAAGGGAAATTCGTTATTCTACTGCAAATTGTGCCCGCCGGCGTCTGACACCGTCACGCCCGGACTGCCGCAACGCCTCCGGCCGCAAGCCACAGAGCCATCAGCGGGGCACGTCAGTGACGCAGCGGGTTGAGGTTCGCATTGAGCCGGATCCCCGCCGTCCCCACCACGATCTTCGTCGCCTTGCAGTCGTGCAGGTGAGAAGCCCGCAGCGTCTGCCCATTGTTCAGGTGCACCTCCACCGAGTCCAGACACTCCTGCCGCGGCACCACGATCGCCCGCGCCTGGTTGCGCTCTATCGGCGCGTAGGTCAGCACCCGCTTCCTGCCGTCGGTCATCTGCGCTTCCGCCGACGTGATGACCTGTCCGCTCTGGTTGGTCAGCGAGAGCGACCGCATCTGCTGGCCCGGCGAGCCCAACGGCGCGGCCGGCAACTGCTGCGCCAGCGCCGAACCGCCAGCAAGCATCAGCCACACCGTCAGCAGCATACGCGTCATCGACCGTACCTCCCGCGGCAGAACGCCGGGCCAGCGTACCGGTTCTGCCGCCGCACGGGTGATCAGCACCCGGTGATCGAGACGCATCACCAACCTGACGGGTCACCCCCGCGTTTGAACCGCGGGGAAGCAGTCCAGGGTGTCGATCTGACGATTGTGAGAATCGGGTGGGTCTTCATGCTGCCGGTTCCGCCTGCCGCCGGGCATCCGGCCAAACCCGCTGACCGTGCCGATGCCGCGTGCCTGCGGCAGCCGGAAGCGGCTGCAGAGTCGATCGAAGCGCGTCGTCCGGCCGACGGGCACGCCACGGCAGTGCGGCGATTTTGCGTCCGCAGCGACTCTGCGGTGCCGCAGCGATTTTGCACGACCGCGGCGATTTTGCACGACCGCGGCGATCTTGCGGTGCCGCGGCGATCTTGCGGTGCCGCGGCGATCTTGCGGTGCCGCAGCGATTTTGCGTTGCTCGCTCGGTGCCCGGGCGGTAGTCTCAGCGCGCCGAGCCGCGGGATTAATGACCGGCGAGGCGCGCCGTCGCCATGGGGGAAACATCGATGTCTGGAACAATCGCCAGGTACTCCAACAAGCCGCTGGCGCAGATCTACAAGAAAGAGTGGGAAGTCATCGGTCCGCTGACGGAGGACAAGGCGGATCTCTACGAGTTCTATGGCAACCAGCTCCGAACCGAGTGGCGCAAGCCGATCGACTCGCTGGAGCCGGATCTGACCGAAGTCATGCGCAACTCGCAAACCCTGACCGGAGGCCAGGCTCCGGTGTTGCTGCAAGGCGTGCAGTACAAGATGCTGCAACGTCTGACCACCGTGATCGCGCAGGCAGCGTTCGGGAACGGTTCGCAGATCAGCGAGCTTTTCAAGAACGTCAAAGTGGGCGGGCGGGACTATCGGGGACAGATGACGGTTCTACAGTTCATGCAACTGGATCCGGGCAACCAGTTGGCCGTGATCGACCAGGCTTGGGAGAAGGTCTGCGCGAAGAAGCCGTACAACAAGAAAACCAGCGAGATGTGCGAGCCCACGGGCGCGCCCAGCGCAACCGGCCTGGAATGCCTGCCGAGCGCGGTGATCCCCAAATCCGGCGGCTACGACGTTTTCAAGAGTCCGGACGCACCAAACGGCAAGCCGTTCAACACGCTCGGCATCGGGTTTCGCGTCGAGGGTTCGGTCAGCGGCAAGGATATCCAGCGCGTGCAGCGCAGTGGCATGGTCCCCCTGGTCAAGGTGCCGGCCTTGATACTGAGCATTCGCGGCTTCGAGGTCGACGGCACGGTGGTCGCGCGCGATACCACCTGCGCGCGCTTCTGGGAACGCAAGCACGACATCTTCAATGAGTCCGCCGTGTGCGTGACGCGCAATTTCTTTGGCGCGACCGCGTTCCCTCTGCGCGACAGCAAAAGCGACGACGTGGTGCTCTGGGCCGTCGACGTGCTGGGCCTGACGGGCTGCGACACCGAGGACCACCAGGTCCAACTCGGCGGCGAGCAATGGCGTCCCGGCGAGAAGGCGTACGAGCAGGTCCCGGCGAATTGCCTGGTAGCCTACGTCGTGATCCAGCGCACCGGGTTGGGCCCGGACGGCAAGGGCTGGAAGTTCGCAATCGATTCCCAGGCGCAGTGGACGATGTCGAGCTACTGGGATGCCAAGGGGCGCTACGGCCCGGTGAAGCGCTATATCGACGGCCTGCTGACGGCCTGGCGTGGCAAGGAGCATGCCTTGCCGCAAACCATGGATTTCGCCAACAAGTAGCCCCCAGTCGTCGGCGTCGCACTGCCGTCGCCGGCTTGCTCGAGGTAAGTGCCAGGCCCCGGCCTTCGGCTTGACCGGTCACCTGGAGTAGTCTTGCCAACTACTGTACGGCGCTGTACAGTTACTCGGCAACCAGGAGTCTCGCCGTCGTGTTACGCAAAGGCGCGGAGGAAGCGCGCAGTCAGCTCCCAGGCCTGCTGGAGGCGGCTGAGAAGGGCCAAGCGACGGTGATTACCAGGCATGGCCGTGCGATCGCAGCGTTGGTTCCAATCGAGGCGTATGGTCTTGCCGCTCGCCAGCAGCCGCTGCTGCCCGTAGCTGGGACTGGCCGTGGGCTGTGGGGAAAGGACAGCGGCCGCATGCTGCGAAACCTGCGTGACGAATGGGACCGTTAGACCTCGGCAATCTGCCGCATGGTGCGCTGGTATTGGTCGATTCCGCACCGATCATCTACCTGCTTGAGGGCCACCCGAGATTCGCACCGCGGTTCAAACCGGTCTTTGCAGCGCACGGGGCCGGAGAGCTGCGTTTCGCCGTAACGACCATCACGATTGCCGAGGTATTGACCGGGCCGTTACAGGCAAGCGATGAGGCGCTGGCGCGACGTTACCGCGCCATCCTCGAATCCTGGCAACCGATCGCGCTCGATATTGACATCGCGGAAAGTGCCGCCCGACTGCGGGCGTCACTCCACCTCAAGCTGGCAGACGCCGTTCAAGCCGCGAGTGCCTTGGCGATCAACGCCGCCGCGCTGGTCACCCATGACCGCGATTTCTCGCAGGTGCGTTCGCTGCGGATCATTTCCTGAGGCGTCATGTGGTGGCGAAAGCACGGATCTTCCTGGTTGAGCCGCATGCTTTGGCCGCCGATCGGTGCCGCGCCGTTGTAGTTTCGCCATCCCCTTGCGAGTCCGATGCACAGGCGTTACGGTAACCGAGATCGACGAGCGCGACATCTTCGGGAGGGGAACGATGGGACCCATGATAGACTACCTCATCGTGATGCCACTTGATGAGGAATTTGCCTATGTCAGGCAGGTAATAGAGCCATTCTTCGGTCGCAAGCTGCGAAGCGAGACGATAGGGAATGAATTATATGGAAAGGTTGCCATTGCCACAGAATCCGGCGAGGAGTCAGCGGTCCTTTTGAGCGTCGGCCGCATGACAGAGGGCCCCGTTCAGTCGGCTGTCGAGACCGCCATCCGAACCTGGCAGCCGGCAGCCGTAATCATGGTAGGCATCGCCGGCTCGCTGGACGCAGACGGAGTAAGATTGGGCGACGTGATAGTACCTAGTCGTATATTTGGCTACACGGAGGCAAAAGTCAGCGCAAAAGGCGGCCGCAAGCAGGTCACATATCGCCCGACCGGTCATCCCCTCGGTTGCGAACTGTCGACCGTGGCGCGAGCCGTCAATCTGGACTATTGCAAGGCATGGCGGAGAGGTTGCCGAAAGGCCGGGCTTGCCGATCCGAAGCTCAAACCCAAGCTCTTGGCTGCAAACGGCAAATCCGGCCCCAAGCTGCATATCCACAGTAACGATTGTCTCGCCTCAGGAAACGCTGTCATCGCGAGCAAAGCGGCTGTGAAAGAGCTGCTGGAGGTGTTCGGACGCGGCATCGGGAGCACGCTGCGGGCGGTCGAGATGGAGGCGAAAGGCCTCTGCGAGGCGCTGCAAAAAGCGGCGAATGCGCCACCCGCGTTGATCGTTCGCGGAATTTCCGATCTTGCGGATGAAAACAAGGCACGATTGGAGAAGAAGGCAAAGGATGGCTGGCGCCGCTACGCCGCACAGAATGCCGCCAGGTTTGCCGCCCTTCTTGTGCACCTGCGAGGAACTGTCGCGAAGGGCTACACGCCCGTTCCTATACCGCAATATCCTATGATCGCGCACCCCAGCTCGGCGCAGATCTGTCTCCAGGCGAGGATAAAGTCGCGAGGCCAGGGCATGCGGAGCCTGGCCTTCGCCCCCTTCATGGCATGTCACCGCGGAATGGTCACGACACAATTGAAATTCGCGGCACAACGAGGTGATGGATCGCCGGGCACGTTCGCCGATCTACTGTTGCGCCACGCCGACGACCAAAGAATATTGGTGCGCGCCGAGGGCGAACATCAGGCGGCGTATACCGTGCACCGGACTAACGAACCGCCTCCCCTCGAGCTCCTTGTCGGTCTGCCGGCCGACTCGCAAGCCATCACAGTCAGCGCGGTCGATGAATTCGGCCGGACGGTGCACAGCCGTTGGGGGATGTGAGGAGCATCAGCTATGTCATGTCTGATTAAGCTCTATGAGATCAACACCTCCAGCCCGCCGGCCCAACTCGACCTGACCGCCGGCACCGTCGAACTTGTCGCGGTCGACGAGGCGACTCACACCAACTGCTGCGGCGTTCAGACCAATGGCCTGCTCACGGCGCGCGGCTACGGGGCCGACCTGCCATTCGGTGCTGCCTCGTTCGTATACCAGGTCGCGATCGTGGATACCGCCCTCGTATACGGTGGCGTCACTATCCCGAGCCTGAGCGGCAATACAGCGGGCGATCTGGACGTGGTGTTGTACAAGCTGCCACCGCCCGGAACCGGCGGCACCCCCGCAACCACGGCGGCCCAGGCCCGTAACCGCGTGCTGACCAACGCGCTGTGGAGCGTTGAGCAACGGTTGGCGGTCCTCAGCGTGATGAACGCGCTTGGCGCGCTGCGCGGTGTAACGACTGGTCCGCTGCTGAATTTTATCGATCGCCATGGCCTCGCATTGTCGGCCAGAGGCATTAACCCGGCGCTGTTCTGACCGACGCATAGGGACATGCCCGCCTGACCAATGTCGTGCTGCCGCCGACTATCCGTCCTGGCGACGGGACTGCGGCGCTACCCGGTAGTTGCCAGCGAGCCGGTTCGGTGGTGCCATTCACCGCACCCCGAACTGCGCTTCCCATGCCCGACCCGATCACCGAGGAACTGTTCCGCAACGCCATCGCCGCGCTCGGCGACGAGATGGTGCTGACCATCTATCGCACCGCGTATTCCGGCGTGTTGAAGAACATCATGGACTACAGCGCCGCGCTGTGCGACGCGCGCGGCCGCCTGGTGGCGCAAGGCCTCGCCCTGCCCGGCCACCTGTGTTCCATCCCGGTCGCGTTGCAGGCGGCACTGCGCCATTTCGGCGACGACATCCAACCCGGGGATATCCTGATCAACAACGACCCCTATGACGGCGGCATGCACCTGCCGGACATCTTCATCTTCAGGCCGCTGTTCGCCGATGGCAGACCGATCGCCTACGCCGCCACGATCTGCCACCACACCGACGTGGGCGGCCGCGTGCCCGGCTCCAACGCCTCGGACAGCACCGAGATCTATGCCGAGGGCCTGCGCATCCCGCCGCTGAAACTCTACCAACGCGGCCAGCCCAACACCACCCTGTTCCGCATCATCGACCGCAACGTGCGCGTGCCCAATCGCGTGCTCGGCGACATCCGCAGCCAGCTCGCCGCCTGCGAGATCGCCGCGCGCGGCATGACCGACATCGTCGCGCGCTACGGCACCGACGGCGTGCAAACGCTGATGGACGCCACCATGGACTATTCCGAGCGGCTCACCCGCCACTGCCTGTCCGAGCTGCCCGACGGCGAGGCCAGCTTCACCGACTGGATCGACGACGACCAGATCGATGCCGGCGTGCCGATCCCTCTGGTCTGCACGGTGCGCAAGCGCGGCGATACCATGGCGGTGGATTGGACCGGCAGCGCGCCGCAGGTGAAGGGCGCGATCAACAACACCTGGAGCTATACGGCGGCGGCCAGCTTCACCGCGGTGAAGTCGGTGCTGTCGATCAACATGCCGAACAATGACGGCGTGTTCCGCCCGATCAGCGTCATCGCGCCGCCCGGCACGATCACCCACGGCAAGCTGCCCGCCGCCTGCGCCGCGCGCGGCCTTACCGGCTTTCGCGCAGTGGATTGCTGCTTCGGCGCGCTGGCGAAGCTGTATCCGGACCGGGTCTACGCCGCCTCGGACGGCGGCAACACCGGCATCACCATCGGCGGCTACGACAGCAACCTGCGCCCGTTCATCTATGTGGATTTCCTGTCCGGAAGCTGGGGCGGCCGTCCATGGGCCGACGGCATCGACGGCAACACCAACATGTTCGCCAACATGGCCAGCTTCTCCGTCGAAGTGATCGAGGCCGAGAACCCGCTCGAAGTACTCGATTACGAATTCGTCCCCGACAGCGGCGGCGCCGGAAAATTCCGCGGCGGCATGGCCCAGCGCAAGACCTGGCGGATGCTGGCGGACGCAGGCATCCTCCAGGTGCGCGCCGACCGCCAGACCCATTGCGCCTACGGCCTGCAAGGCGGCCACCCCGGCGCACCCGGCCGCAACCTGCTGGATCCCGGCCTGCCCAGCGAACAACGCCTGCACGGCAAGCTGACGATGACACTGCGGCAGGGCCAGTTGTTTCGCCACCAGTTGCCCGGCTCGGGAGGCTGGGGCGACCCGCTGCAACGCGATCTCGTGCTGGTGGCGCGGGACCTGCGCGACGGACTGGTGTCGATCGAGGCCGCCGCGCGCGATTATGCTGTCGTGGCGCATGGCGACCCGCCCGAGATCGATGTCGCCGCCACGCAGGCGTTGCGCGCCAGTACCGTCATTGCGCGGCGCGACGCGACGCAGCAACCCCGGTCGGACGCACGCTCATCGTAGCGGCGTTATGTGGCAAACGCCCCGGCGCTTGCTCCATAATGCCGCATAGCAGCCGTCGCGCGTGAACCAGGTTGCTGCGTCACTGCGTTGCTCGCAATGCCGCAATGCAACGAAACCGTAACGAATACCACAGCGGAGGAAACCCCATGCCCAGCAACCAGACCGCCATCGTCACCGGCGCCGCGAGCGGCCTCGGCCGCGCCATGGCGCTGGGTCTGCTTGGCGCCGGCTTTCATGTCGCGGCGGTGGACCGCAGCGCCGCCGGCTTGCAATCGCTCGCCGCTGCGGCAACGGGACAGCCAGGCACGGTGCAGACGATCGCCGTCGACCTCGCGCAGCCTGACTCGTTCGATCGCATCATCGGCGCGGTGCTGGCGCGCAGCGCGCACATCGACGTGCTGGTGAACAATGCCGGCATCGGCCAGGCCTCGATCCGCGCCGATGCGCGCACCAATCCGATCCGCTTCTGGGAGGTGAGCCCGGACCAATGGAGCCGCTTCGTGACGGTGAACGCCACCGCGCCGATCATGATGACCCGCGCCGTGCTGCCGCACATGCTGGCCGCGAAGGCGGGGCGGATCATCACCGTCACCACCAGCCTGGGCACCATGGTGCGCGCGGGCTACCTGCTGTACGGCGCCAGCAAGGCCGCGGCCGAGGCAGCAATGGCCGGCTTGTCGGCGGACCTCAACGGCACCGGCGTCAGTTCGAATGTGCTGGTGCCCGGAGGCGTCACCAACACGCCCCTGGTCGGCGACTTCGCCGGCGACCGCGGCCGGATGCTGCAACCCGGCATCATGGTCCCGCCCCTGCTCTGGCTGGTGTCCGATGCGGCGGCCGGCGTGAACGGACGACGGTTCATCGCCGCGGACTGGGATGCATCGCTGCCGCCGGAGCAAGCGGCGGAGAAGGCAGGCGCGCCGATCGCATGGTTGGGGATCGCGCGGATGCCGATTGAACCGGGGTAAGCCGCGCGCGTCATGTTCCATCTCCGCGACCACCAAACCACGCTGCGCACCGAATTGCTCGCCGGGCTCACCACGTACCTGACAATGGCCTACATCGTCGTGGTCAACCCCGGCATCCTTGCCGCGGCGGGTATCGACCACGGCGCCGCCTTCGTCGCCACCTGTATCGCCGCCGCGATCGGTTCCGCCGCCATGGGTTTGTTCGCCAATCTGCCGCTCGCCCTCGCGCCCGGCATGGGGCTGAACGCGTATTTCACCTTCACCGTGGTGAAGGCCATGCACGTGCCGTGGCAGACCGCGCTCGGCGCCGTGTTCCTCTCCGGCGTGTTGTTCCTCCTCATCAGCGTGTTCCGGGTGCGCGAGTGGCTGATCAACGCCATCCCTTTGTCGCTGAAGCTCGGCATCGGCGCCGGCATCGGCTTGTTCCTCGGCCTGATCGGACTGCACGAAATGGGCCTGGTCGCCGGCGATCCCATCACCCTGGTGCAACTCGGCAATCTCCACACGCCGCAAACCCTGTTGTCCTGCCTCGGCTTTCTGCTGATCGCCGGCCTGTCGGCGCGCCGCGTCCCGGCCGCCATCCTGATCGGCATCATCGTCACGGCATTGCTCGGCATCCCCTTCGGCCTGACGCAGATGCACGGCGTCATCTCGATGCCCCCATCGCTCAACCCGACCTTCCTCAAGCTCGACATTCCCGCCGCGTTGTCGCTCGGCGTGCCGGAGGTCGTGCTGACGTTCTTCCTGGTGGACGTGCTCGACAACGCCGGCACGCTGATCGCGGTGACGCACCGCGCCGGCCTGATGCGCCCCGACGGCACGGTGCCGCAGCTCCGCGAGGCCTTGCTCGCCGACAGCGGCGGCGCCATCGTCGGCGCATTGCTCGGCACCAGCACCACCACCAGCTACATCGAAAGTGCGGCCGGCATCCAGGCCGGCGGACGCACCGGCCTCACCGCTCTGACCGTCGCGGCGCTGTTCCTGGCCACGCTGTTGTTCGCACCGGTGGCCACCGCCATCCCCGGCTATGCCACCGCCCCCGCCCTGGTGTTTGTTGCCTGCCTGATGGCGCGCGCGCTGCGCGACATCACCTGGGCCGACGCCACCGAAACGGTGCCGGCGGTGATCACCGCGCTCGCCACCCCCTTCACATTCTCCATCGCCACCGGCATCGGCCTCGGCTTCATCGTCTACGTGGCGGTGAAGCTGGCCGCCGGGCGCTGGCGCGAGATCGCAGGCGCGGTCTGGGTGATCGCCGCCTTGTCTGCCGCGCGATTCGCCTTGATCTGATCTGAAGATGCAACTGGCGCCGCTGCGGCACCCAGCGTAAATCCGCGCCACCGGACAGAGGGCGCACGACATGGACGAAGTCGAGTGCATCGTGGTGGGCGCCGGCGTCATCGGCCTGGCGGTGGCACGGGCGCTCGCGCTGGCCGGACGCGAGGTCATCGTGCTGGACACCGCCGCCGGCATCGGCACCGAAACCTCGTCGCGCAACAGCGAGGTGATCCACGCCGGCATCTATTACCCGGCCAACAGCCTGATGGCGCGCTTCTGCGTCGCCGGCCGTCGCATGCTGTACGCCTATTGCCGCGACAAGGGCGTGCCGCACCGCAACTGCGGCAAGCTGATCGTCGCCACCAACGCCGAGGAAGACGCCATGCTTGCCGGCATCCAGCGCCGTGCCGAGGCGAACGGCGTCGAAGGCATGCGCGTGCTGACCGCCGCCGAGGCCATCGCCATGGAGCCGAACCTGCGCTGCACCAGTGCGCTGCACTCGCCCGCGACCGGCATCATCGACAGCCACGCCCTCATGCTGGCGCTGCAAGGCGACGCGGAGAATGCCGGCGCGGTCTGCGTGTTCCTCAGCCCGGTTCTGGCAGCGCAGGTGGTGGCGGACGGATTCGAGGTCGCGGTCGGCGGCAGCGAGCCGATGCACCTGCGCTGCCGCCTGCTGGTGAATTCCGCCGGCCTGCACGCGCCGTTCCTGGCGCGCAACATCGACGGCATGCCTGCCCGGCATGTGCCCGGCAGCTACTATGCCAAGGGCAACTACTTCACGCTGTCCGGCCGCTCGCCGTTCTCGCGGCTGATCTATCCGGTGCCGGTGCCGGGCGGGCTCGGCGTGCACCTGACAGTCGATCTCGCAGGCCAGGCAAGGTTCGGGCCGGATGTGCAGTGGGTCGACGCGATCGACTACACGGTCGATCCCGCCCGGGCCGACAGCTTCTATGCGGCGGTGCGCAAATACTGGCCGGCCTTGCAGGATGGCGCGTTGCAGCCGGGCTATTGCGGCATTCGCCCCAAGACCGTGCCGCGGGGCGCTGCCGCGCAGGATTTCGTGGTGCAAGGGCCCCCAGCGCACGGCGTGCCCGGCCTGATCAACTTGTTCGGCATCGAATCGCCGGGGCTGACGGCGTCACTCGCATTGGCCGAGTGCGTCCTGGAGGTGGCCGCGGGGGCATGACGTTTTGCACGCTGCTGCCCGCTTCAGTCGTTCCGCTAGCCTCGCACTGCCATCTGGATCGGCCCTTCGCGCCTGCCGTGGGTGAACTGGTCGACCTCCGGCACGCCCGAGTCCAGCAGCTTTCCGGCCGGGCCGTGCCAGATGATGCGGCCCTGGTAGATCATCGCCGCGGCGTCGCCGATGCGGCGGGCACTCGCCATGTCATGCGTGATCGCGACCGCCGTGCTGCCCAGGTGCCTGACGCAATCCACCACCAGCCCGTCGATCACCGCCCCCATGATCGGATCCAGGCCCGTGGTCGGCTCGTCGAAGAACATGATGTCGGGGCGGTGCGCGATGGCACGGGCCAGCGCGACGCGCTTCTGCATGCCGCCCGACAGTTCCGCCGGATACAGCATGCCGACATCGGGTGACAGCCCGACCTCGGCCAGGAACTCGCCGGCGCGGGCGGGCGCCTCCGCGCGGCCGATCTTGCGCTGGGCCAGCAAGCCGAATGCCACGTTCTCCCAGACCGGCAGGCTGTCGAACAAGGCACCGTTCTGAAACAACATGCCGATCCGCGCGCGGGCGTGGGCGCGCTCGTGGCGCGGCAGGCGCAGGATGTCGCGGCCATCGATCTCGATGCTGCCCGAGTCCGGCGCGATCAGGCCGAGGATGCATTTCAGCAGCACCGACTTGCCCGAACCGGAGCCGCCGATCACCACCATCGAGGTACGCGGCATCACGTCGAGGTCGATGCCGTCCAGCACCACCTTGTCGCCGAAGCGCTTGTGCAGGTTGCGGAGGCGGATTTTCGGGGTGTCGTCGCTCATGGCCGGTTGATGCCGCGCGGCGGTGCCGCAAGCAACCGCGCGCCGCGCGACGACAGTCCCGCTCCCCTCGCGGGAGCGGGTGGGGGCAAGGGTGACCAGCGACGAAGGTCATCTGTGGCGCGCCCTGTCCCCCCAACCCTCGCCCACAAGGGGAGGGGGAGTTCTTTCGCGCCGCTCGATGCCTGGGCGATCAGGCGTCAGGCCCCACCCCGCGGAACCCGGTTGCCACCACATACAGCTCGCTCGACTGCTTCCGACTCGCCGGCGGCTTGGCGTGGCGGACCGTCGCGAACGACTGCTTCATGCGTGCCAGCATCGCACGCTCGCTGCCGCCCTGGAACATCTTGGCGACGAAGCAGCCTCCCCCGGCCAGCACCTGCATCGCGAAGTCGAGGGCGGCATCGGCCAGCGCCACGATCCGCAGGTGGTCGGTGGCGGTATGGCCGGTGGTGTTGGGAGCCATGTCCGACAGCACCAGGTCGGCCCTGCCGCCCAGCGCCGCCTGGACCGTCGCGGCCACCGCCGGGTCCGAGAAATCGCCTTGCAGCAGCGTGGCTCCGGACACCGGGTCCATCGGCAACAGGTCCAGGGCCACCACGCTGCCGGCGCCGCGGCGCAGCGCCACCTGGGTCCAGCCGCCGGGCGCGGCGCCGAGGTCCACCACGCGCGCGCCGGGCCGGATCAGATTGAAGCGCTCGTCCAGCTCGATCAGCTTGAATGCCGCCCGGGACCGCCACCCCTGCGCCTTGGCCGCCGCCACGTACGGATCGTTCAACTGCCGCGTCAGCCAGCGCTGCGAGGCAGCGCTGCGTCCCCGCGCCGAACGCAGCGGCACCGCCAGCCCGCGCGGCCCCCCTCCGCTCTTCCTGCCGCCGGATTTCATGCCGGCCGGCGCAACCCCATCCGCCGGCTGCGCGCCGTCTCGCCGTGCATCATGCGCAGCAGCATGCCTTCGCGCAGCCCGCGGTCGGCGACGATCACGCGCGGCGCCGGCCACAGCCGGGTGATGGCGGCGAACACGGCACAGCCGGGCAGCACGAAATCCACCCGGTCGGGGCCGACACAGGGATGCTCCACCAGGCCCTCGCGACCCATCGCGCGGAGGCGCGAGAGCGCCGCGTCAGCGGCCTCGGCGCTCAGCACCACGCCGTCCACCAGCGGGCGCCGATAGCGCGGCAGCTCCAGCGCGATGCCGGCCAGGGTCGTCACCGTGCCCGAGGTGCCCAGCAAGGTCACGCCGCCGTCGCGAATCTCGTGGCCGATGCAGTGAATGGCCTCGAACGGGGCCAGACGGTTGGCGACGTCGTCCACCATGGCCTCGAAGCCGTCGCAGGTGAACCCGGCCCCGCCCCAGCGTTCGGCCAAGGTCACCACGCCGATCGGCAGCGAATCGTAGCCGATCAGCGCCGGCTTGCCCTCGCTCAGCCGCACCCAGGCGAGTTCGGTGGAGCCGCCGCCGATGTCGAACAACAGCGCCCGGCGGCCTTCGGCCGGCAGCAGCGGGGTGCAGGACTCCAGGGCCAGCTCGGCTTCCTCGCGGGCGGAGATCACGCCGATGTCGAGGCCCGTTTCCTGCTTCACCCGGGCCAGGAACTCGCGGCCGTTGGCGGCGCGGCGGCAGGCCTCCGTGGCGATCGCACGCAGCCGCCGCACCGGTCGGCGCGCCAGCCGGGCGGCGCAGGCGTGCAGGGCCAGCATGGCGCGATCCATCGCGATGTCGCTGAGCGCACCGGTGTGGTGCAAGCCCTCGCCCAGGCGCACGATGCGGGAGAAGCTGTCCAGCACGCGGAAACTGTCCCCCACCGGTGCGCCCACCAGCATGCGGCAGTTGTTGGTGCCAAGGTCGAGCGCGGCGAAAGCCGGGCCGCAGCACCGTTGCGGCGACGTTGACCGGAGGGCGGAAAACTCCGCCGAAGGGGCCTCCTGCGGCATCATCACCTTATTGTCGTACGTCACCCGCGCCGGCTGCAAGTGCGTAATGCCAGCGCCGCGCCGAGTTTGCCGAGAATTCACGCCATCACGCCCGCGTCGGCATTGGC
>Ga0335073_10005275_pt1 | contig 18143 bp, 13 predicted proteins | sample Lox_Sample_22_FD_207093 | JGI IMG/M metagenome (GOLD analysis project Ga0335073, IMG submission 207093) | Soil microbial communities from Loxahatchee National Wildlife Refuge, Florida, United States - Lox_Sample_2.2 | ecosystem: Environmental > Terrestrial > Soil > Wetlands | place: USA... | reverse complement strand
TCGAACGCGAGTTCGGCTTCGGTATCGGATCCGTCGCGTGGGGGCTCCGGGGGGACCACGGCCTGCTCGGAAATGCGGCCCTGGAACAGGCGCACGAGATTCAGGTAATGCAGCGTGTGGGGCGCAGAATTAGTCATCTCGGGAGGAATCGCTGCGGCTGCCTTGTCGGCATCGGCGCGCCGATTTGCCCGCCGCAACGACGCGTAGAGCCAGTTCGTCGAGTTGATGCGCTCGTCGCCGTTGGGCGCGGTATTCACGGCGTGCTGGAAGGCGTCAGCGGCGGCGGGAAATTCGCGCAGGAAATAATGCGCCAGGCCCAGATGATAGTACGCGTCCATGCGTTTGGGATCAAGCTTCGCCGCGCGCGACAAATCCTCGCGGGCCTTGGCGAATTCGCGCAGGGGCAGTTCGCGGTGTCCGCGCTCAATCAACAGGTCGACTCCGTTCGGATCGAGCGCCAGCCCCCTGGTGCACGCCGCCACGGCCTCACGGTCCTGCCAAACGGCGGCGTGCGCCTGCGCCAGTTTGAGGAGAAGGCCGGCATTTTGCGGATCGGCCGCGGCCGCCTTCTCGGCTTCGGCGACCACGGCCTTGTCGTCGGCGATGGAATAAAACTTCGTGCCGAGGGGCGAGGTTACTTCGAGGATGGGGCCGGTCTGCCCGTAGGATACGGCGGCGATTGCCAGCAAGATCAAGGTTTTCATGACAACTCCTCTATTGCAATTCCGACGTGAGCTGCGCGCCCCCCGCCGCCACCAAGACGGTCTCGAGTTTCACCGGCTGCCGCGTGTCCTGCGTGATCCAGATTGTGGCGCGCTCGGGACCTCCTTCGGCCGAGGTGATTTCCACCTTGTGCGCCTGAAATGTTCCGGCGGCGACCGTCACCGATTCGGCGGCGGCGACTTTCAATTGCAGAAGCTTGGCCTTCTGCGTCATGGCGTCGAAATTGCGGAACATGGTGGTGTATCCCTCGGCGAGCGGAAGGGCCGCGAATGCCTGCGGGAGGCTGGTGGCTTCCGGAAACAGCGGACCGCCCGCATCCACCGAGATGGGATTCGCCTGTCCGTTCATGTTCATCGAGCCGGTAACGTTCCCGCCCGCATATTCCAGGCTGAGACTCATCTGCGCTTGCGACAGGCTGCGCTTCAACGGAATGAGCGTGCCTTTTTCCACCCGCAGCGTCTCGGTCGCCACACCCATGGGCGACGATTGTTCGTTGGTCACCAGCCAGACGCCATTTTCTTCCTGGATGGTGGTCGTAATGGCGATGGTAATCTGCTGCGGGCCGAGCTCGACTTTCGCCAGATAGTTGTACGCACCCGGCTGCAGGTCGCTGACGGGTGTGGGCAGCCCGACGGCGGACGGATCCACTTTTTTGGTGATGGTGACGGTCTTCGGATCCACCATCAGCTCGCTCAAGCGCTGGACGACTTCGGGTGTGCCGCCTTCCTGATAGCGACCGCCCAGTTGTCCGGCGAGGAATTTCTCCGACGCCATGAACATCGCCATATTGTTGACGGGACGGCGGAAGCCGTGGCCTTCGTCGGGCGCCAGCATGTACTCCACGGCGAAACCGCGGTCGCGCAGGGCAACTACGATCTGTTCGGCTTCGGCGCGATTGACGCGGGGATCGTTGGCGCCCTGCACCACCAGCAGGGGCGTCGTGATCCTGTCCGCGGAGTTCAGCGGCGACCGTTCGTGCAGCCAGGCCTTGCCTTCGGCGGTATTGGGATCGGCCATGCGGGCATACATCATTTTGCGCCCGGCCTCCCAGTAGGGCGGGATGGAATCGAGCAGCGTGAGCAGATTGGAGGGTCCAACGATATCGACGGCGGCGCGGTACAGGTCGGGGGTGAAGGTCACTCCCGCCAGGGTGGCGTATCCGCCATAGGAGCCGCCCAGGATGCCGATACGTTTCGGGTCGGCGGTCCCTTGCGCGATCAGGTAGTTCACGCCGCAGGTGATGTCGTCCTGCATCTTTCGGCCCCATTCGCCATTGCCGGCATTCAGGAACTTCTTGCCATAGCCTGTGGAGCTGCGGAAATTCGGCATCAGCACGGCGTAGCCGCGATTGGCGAAGAACTGCGCCATGGGATTGTAGCCCCAGGCGTCGCGCGCCCACGGACCGCCGTGCGGCACCACCAGGGCCGGGAGGTTCTTCGGCGGCACGCCATTCGGCAATGTGAGGTAGGCGGGAATCTCTAATCCGTCGGACGACGGATAACGGATCACCTGCATGGACGCGAGGGCATTCCGCGGCAGCTTCTCGCGAATGCGGTATTGCAGCGTCAGAGTTTTGGCATTGCGATCGTACAGGTAGGTCTCGCCCGGTTCGACGTCGCTGGTCGCCGTCACCAGCCAGAGCTGTTCGTCGGCGGTTTTGGAAGGCACCGACAACTGCTTTCCGGGGAGCTGTGCATCCAAAAACTGGAAATCCGCCGCGTATGACGGATCGCGGAAATAGCGGCGGTTGGGATCGTCCCGGTAGACGGTATAAATCAACTCGTCGGTAGCCTCGGAAAAGGCCGCGGTCCCGAAATCGAGGCGCTGCAGCGGGTCCGATTCGACGGTCTCGATCTTGCCGGTCTCGGGATCGAAAAGCGCCAGCTCGGTGCGGTCCAGGGCGTCGCCTTTGTTGGTTTCCATGTAGACGTGCTTACCGTCCTTGTGGAAGCGGATCAGGCCGCAGTGCTCAAAGACGTTGCACGAGTACACGAGAGAGAATCCGCCGGCATCGACGCGCAGGACCTCGGTATCGCCGTTGTCGGCCGACCGCTCGGCCATTCGCAGATTGCCCTCGAGATCGAACTCCCAACCGGCGATGCGGTCGGTATTCTCGCGCAGCAGGGTTCGTTCTCCGGTGGAGATCCGGACGCGGTAGAGGTCGTGCCAGGCTTTGTCGCGGTCGTTGATGCCGATGAAGACGACGTCGGGATCGGTCTTGGGCGCGGCATAGAGCTGCACCACCACGCCCTGGAGTCCGGTGAGGTCGCGCGAGGGAGGCGCATCCGCGCCGTCCGCGGGTTGGGCCGATGGGTCGACGCAGTAGAGGTTGAAATTCTCGTCGCCTTCCTTGTCTTTCACGTAGCAGACGAACTTACCGTCGCGCGTCCACATATAAGCGGGGATGGGGCGCTTCATCTCGGTGGTCAGAAGCCGGGCCGCGCCGAAAGGCTCCGCGGCTTCTTTCACCCAGATGTTCATGGTGTCGCGCCAGGGTTTCAGAAAGGCGATGTACCGGCCATCGGGGGAAAGTTGCGCCGAGGTGATCTCGGGATTTCCAAACAACAATTCACGATCGATCAACGGCGGCAGACCTTGCGCGCCGGGCGGCGGATTCGTCATGGCCGCAATTATAGCGGCTTTGTGACGTGGTATGATGAATCCGGCCCCACCTCCTGATCCCAGCGACTCAGGACATTTACGAACATCTTATTTCTATGCACAAGCAGGAACCTAAGAGAGTCCTGGCCGTCGTCAGCGATCTGTTTTTTTCCGTCAAGCTGACCGACGCCGCGAAACGAAACGGTCTCGCGCTCGAGTTCATCAAGGAGCCCCGCGAAGTACTCGACAAAGCGGCCGAATCCAAACCGTCGTTGATTGTTTTGGACTTGAACTTCGAGGATGCAGAGCCGCTGAAGCTGATCGAGCGGCTCAAGAGCCAGAGCGAAACCAAGGGGATCAGCCTGATCGGCTACCTTTCGCACGTGCAGGGCGAACTGAAGGTGCAGGCTCAGGACGCAGGCTGCGACATGGTGATGGCGCGGTCGGCATTTTCGCAGAACCTGCCGCAGATTTTCAAACGCCACGCGGGACTTTAGGCGAAGGGCGGGCCGAGCGCATCGAGATGAGTCTCGATGCGGCAGGCAAGAGTGCCTACGCTACTACGCGCTGGCAGCGTTTCCCGCGATCGATTCCAACTGTCCGATGTGATTCAGATCGTGTCCGGCCATGGTGTCCAACAGCACCTGAAAGGTTCCCTGTCCGCGTTCGGGATGCGAGACCTTCTTCTGATACGCGCTCTCGGGGAGCGATCGCAGGAAAAGCAGATTCCAGTGACGGGCGGCTGAAAATAACGCGAGGGCCTCGTCCGCCTTGTAGGCTGCGTACTTTTGGGCCCAGATTTCCTGGTCGAACGGCTGGATGATGTGATGATCTTCCGCGATGGTCTGGCGTAGACGGAAGGCAAAGACTAGTTCGCAGTCCGCCAGGTGGCAGACGATCTCGCGCGCGCTCCATTTTCCCGGCGCGGGAGATTGACCGGCGCGTTCGGGGCCCATCCGGGCGAGTAACTGATCCAGCCGCGACGCGGTGGATGCGACCACTTCAAAAGGATTGCGATCTCCGAGATATTTGGCGTACGGATTGACCATATCCCACCTACCATATCATTGGCGGCCTTGACGACGGCCCGGCGCGTAGTCATGCTTCTTGCAACAGGAGGCCGGGATGCTTTGTCGGTAACGTGCGTTCTAACCCGTCGACAAACCACTTCGGCTATTTCAAGATGGAAGATTTCACTTGGGGCTGACGACGTAATCCTTAAACTCGCTCGTGCTGTCGGTCTTCGACCACAAGCCGATGCGTCCTTGCACCGGGGGACGCAGCACGGGATTATTCGCGGGGAACAGATCGGGATTCGGCGCGCCTCTCTTGCCGGCCACCGGCTCAGCGCCGAGCGTATACTCGAGCGCCACGGTGCCATCCAAATACGCTTTGAAATCCGCGCCGTCAACGGTCATTTTCAGCTCGTGCCAGGCGGCGCGGTCGAGCATGAACGGCTTATTGCGGTCGCTGAAGCGGACGTTGCGCCGGATGCCGTTGTGGAACTCCCAAAGCCCGACATTATTCTCTGTATCGTTGTAGCGGATGCATAGCCATTCTCCGTTCGGCTTTACGTTGAAGAGGATTCCGCTGCAGCGGTCGGCATCGCCGGAGATGGTCTTGAACTTCACGCTGATCGAGCCGTTGGTGAAGTTATCGACTCCTTTCAGCAGCGCGACGGGATAATGCGCGAATTGTTTCGCGTTGTCCATCAGCTCTTCGTTGGACGTGCCATAGAGTTTTCGCGCGCTCTGCACCAGCAGTTTCGTGGGATTGTCCTGCGCCGCCACCCACGGACGGCCGTCGAGGAAGATTACTTTCTCGCCTCCATCCTGCGCCACCGTCCACGTGCCGACGATCGGTTCGAAGATCGCGGGCGCCTTGCCCACTGTCTCCTTGCTGAGGTCCACCTTCAAATCCGCCGCGATCGCCAAGGCGGCTACGCACGCAATACCCGCTCCCAATGCCGTCCCAATCCTCATCGGAATCTCCTTCGTACGATCAGGGCCGAGACTAGAACCGCACCCGGCCACAAAATATAGAACATCGTAGCAGCGCCTTTGGGGGGCGCCGCAAGCGGATGACCCCGAAATACGATCTCGCTAGTATCCGAAGGCGCGGCGACGCCTTCCACGTCGTAGATGGCCTCGAGGACTCCCTCCGCAGTAGTGACGCGGCTCATGGTTTTACGGCCTTGCGCCTGGTACCAGATCTCGGCGTAATGCGGGCGGGACTCTTCCATCAGCCCGATCGAGGTATTGGACACATACCGGATCTCGACGTTGTGCATGGCGCGGCGCAGCTTGGAAAACGCGCGCCGCTCGATTTCGAGCCGCCGCGGATCTTCCTGCGCGAGGTGCGCTTCGATGCGCAGGGGCGGCAGCTTGCGCAGCAATTCCTCGTCGGCTTCGGGAAAGGAGTTGTCGCGGCTTTCGGAGAAATCCCAGCTCACGTTGACGAGTGAACTTCCGAAGACCAGTGCGGCCGCCAGGCAAGCCAGCGCGATCGATTCATACGCGCGCCGCTTCACCGCGACGCCGAGCCGCATCCAGACGGCGGCGAATGCCAGTCCGGCAGCGATCAGAACGATGGCGATCAGCACAGTATCGAGCTGCACCAGGCCGTGCTGAAACTGCCAGACCATGGCCGACGGAATGTAGCTTGCCGCGCGCTCCCAGAGTCCGCCGTGGATGGCTGCAAAGAAGTCGACGATCCAGGTGCCGACGGTGACGCTGAGGGTCAGAATCGCGGCTGTGGATGGATGCTCCGCCAGCGACGCCATGGCCGCGGCCAGCGCGATGGTCAGTCCGGCGTTGAGCACATGGCCGGTCATCAACGCCATCAGTTCCGGCGGATAGAGTGTGCCGCCGTAGCTCTTCCACAGGAGCAACGCGCTGGCGGGCGGCAGCATGGCCAACAGCCAGCCCGCCAGCAACACCATGGCCTTGGCGGAGATGCGCGCGAACGCCGGCATGCCGCGCTGCAATTCCAGCTTCAACGCGCCGCTCTGCCGGTCGCCGGCAACCACGCGGATGGCCACGAACGGCAGCAGGAACACAGCCGCCAGTTCACAGGCGCTGAAAGTGGGCGCCCACACGCCGATGAGCGGCGCCAGGGCCTCGCCGACGCCGCCGGACGTGCCGCCGAGCCCGCTGACTTCCGCATAGGTGCGCACGGAACTGATGAACGACATTCCCACCAGCGGTCCCATTGCGGCCAGCAGCACCCACCATGACCGCGCCACCGCCAGTTCGCGCCACTCCTTGGCCAGCAGCCACGCGTACGGCGCCCGGCGCCTCCGGCTAGGTGAGCGCAAGAAAGACCTCTTCCAGGTTGCCGTAAGTCTTCGACGCATCGCGCGCCGCCGCCAGCGATGCGAGCTCCGCGACGGTTCCTTCGCCGCAGACGCGTCCGTTGCTCAGAAGCACGAAGCGGTCGCAGAAGCGTCCGGCATCGCCGATCTGGTGGATGGAAAGAAACAGCGTGCGTCCGCGCTCCGCGTGCCAGCGCAGGGCCGTCGCGATTTCCCGCGCCTGACGGAGGTCCAGCCCATCGAAGGGCTCGTCGATGAGCAGAACAGGTTGTGGCGACAGCAGTCCGATTGCCAGCAGGGCGCGCTTGCGCTGCCCTTTCGACAAGGTTCCGACGGATTGCCGCAGCAGCTTGCCGAGATCGAGCTGGTCGATGATCTGCTGCCGCAGTTCGCCGCGTCCGCCGAAGAATCCGATGGTGAAATCGAGCGCCCAACCCACGGGCTGCGAAGGCCAAGGGGCGATGCCGTCGGGAACATAAAACAGGTGCTTGCCGATGCCGCGCGGCGTCACCGAACCGCTATCGGATGGAAGAACACCCGCCAGGCACTCCAATAGGGTGGTCTTGCCGGCTCCATTGGGACCGATCAGCCCCAGCACTTCGCCCTCGCGGACGCGGAAGCTCACGTCCGAGAGCGCGGCAATTGCCCCGAACCGTTTGGATAATTCCCGGACCTCTAAAAGCATTGTGACTAACAATGGTAGCTTGGCTCTATGAGACTGATTCCGACTGGCCCGGCAGTCTGAGAGTGGAACCGATGCAGGCGTTCTTCCTCATCCCTGTTCTCCTGATCATCCTCGGTTTCTTCTCGGGCGGCCTGCAAACCCGCGTCCACAACTTGCTGCGCGCGCGCCCGCGCGCGCTCTGGACTCTACCGCCGCTGCTCGCCGCCGTCTTCGGGCTGGCATCGATTCTGGCGGGCGCCTGGAGCTGGCAACTGGAACTGATGGTCCTGGCCTACACCGCGGCGCCGGTGGTTTGCGCCACCGTAGCCGGACCAGGACCAGCTATCCGTCCATCGCTTTGGGATTTCGCGGCGATCCTGCTGCTGTGGCTTCCGGTCGAGCTTGCGGCCGGTGCCAGTCTGGTGCCCCGTCCGGCGCAAGGCTTCCTGCACAGCGTCGTCTACGCGATCGCAATTCTGCTGGGACTGGTGGTTTTCCGCTGCTTCCGGGCGCTTCCCGAGATGAAATACAACTTGCCGAGGTCCGGCCGCGATCTCGGGCTGTCGCTCATCGGCTTCGTTGTCTGCGCGCCGGTTCTGGTAGCGGTCGGGATTGCCATCGGTTTCATCCCCTGGCCGCACCTGCCGGTTCGCAGCGCCGCGTCGATGGCACAGGCGGCGCCATTGATTTTTTTCGCCACGGCCCTGCCGGAGGAGATCCTCTTCCGGTCGCTGATTCAGAATCTGCTGATGCTGCGCTTTGGGGCGGGATGGCGGGTGCTGCTCGCGGCCAGCGTGATCTTCGGTGCGGCGCACCTCGATAACGGGCCGCAGCCACTTCCCAACTGGCGCTACACGATTCTGGCCACCATCGCCGGGGTCGCCTATGGGCGGGTATTCCAAAAGGCCTCGAGCGTGACGGCGTCGGCGGCGCTGCATACGATGGTGGATTGGACCAAGCATTTTTTCTTCTGATCGACCTCATGGATTGGGCCGAACCAGCCGCGATTTTCGGCGCCATCATGGCGTATATCTGGAGTTTTCGGTATTCCTATCCGTGGTCGATCGCGCTGATCGTTCTGGCGGTGGTGTTCTCGCACGTGTGGCGGAGGGAACGGCCGTCCGAGATCGGATTCCGCCGCGACAATTTCCTCAAGTGCGCGGAGTGGCTGGCGCCGCCTTCGGCACTTCTGGCGCTTCTGCTGGTGGCCGGCGGGTTCCTGCTGCACACGATTCGCCCGATCCGCTTCGATCTGGGCCTGGCCGGCTGGGCTCTGTACCTTCCGTGGGGCGTCGCGCAGCAGTATATGCTCAACGGCTATTTCTTGCGCCGTCTCGAGAAGGCGTCGCCGCACCGCGCGGCGCCGGCGATCGCGTCGGTTCTCTTCAGCCTGGCCCATTTGCCGAACTGGTTTCTGATGGCGATCACGCTGGGCGGCGGACTCTTGTGCACGCACCTCTACCGGCGAATCCCCAACCTGTATGTTTTGGGACTGATCCACGGCACCATTGGTTTCGCACTGTACCTCGTGGTGCCCGATTCCATCAGCCATCATCTGCGGGTCGGCCAAGGCTGGTATAGCTGGCGATAGAATGTCCGTGATGCCGCACGATCTTGGAGCGATTGTTGTCACGGGCGCCAGCCGCGGAATCGGAGCGGCCATAGCCCGGCTGGCCGGAGCGCGCGGCTACCCGGTGGTGGTGAATTTTGCCCACGACCGCGAGGCCGCGGAGAAAGTGGTGCGCGAGATCGTCGACGGCGGCTCCCGCGCCACGGCGATTCAGGGCGATATCGCCAAGGAGTCGCAGGTGCTGCGGCTTTTCGATACGGCCGAGCGGAAACTGGGGCGCATCGAAGGCCTGGTGAACAACGCCGGAATTGTGGTGGGCATCGGCCCCCTTACCGACTTGGACGCGCGCGCCCTTGCCGAGGTGCTGGCGATCAACGTCACCGGCACCGTTCTGTGCGCGCGCGAGGCTGTGCGGCGAATGTCCACCAGCCGCGGTGGCGGTGGCGGGTCGATCGTCAATATCTCGTCGATTGCGGCCCGAACCGGAGGCCCCGGAGAATACGTGCACTATGCCGCGTCGAAAGGCGCGGTGGACAGTTTCACGATTGGCCTGGCGCGGGAGGTGGCGGCGGAAGGGATCCGCGTGAATGCGGTCGCGCCGGGGCTGATCGAGACGGAAATCCACGCGGCGCAGCCCGGCCGGCTGGAGCGGCTGAAGCCGGCTGTCCCGATGAAACGCATTGGCAGGCCGGAGGAGGTAGCGGAAGCGGTGCTTTGGCTGCTGTCGCCGGCGGCGTCGTACACCACGGGCGCGGTTCTGGAAGTCGGCGGGGGGCGGTGAGCGCCGGCACCGCGTAGCGGGTCACCAGGACAAATCCGATGCGGTGCGGTGGGCGGCAAGGCGGGCTAACAGTCCGCGGCAGACTGCCAGCCTGCCCCACACGATGCTCTGTCAGATAGTCACGGGGAGGCGGCCGGCGAAGGCTGCTTTGCCCCACATCGCGTCGGCGACGGCGTCCATGGATGGCGGCAGAATGCTGTACGTGCAGAGGTAGGTTTCCACCGCGGGATAGGATGCCAGGTCATACGGCATGCGCATGGCGATGGCGATGAGCGGCGTGCCTTGTTTGAGTACGCCTTTCACCAGCGCTGCCTGACCCGGCGTGGCGTTGATGGTGCCGGCAATCACCAGGTCGTAGCCGCGAAGCTGGGTCGAGAGGTGCCGGCGGTCGGCCTCGCCGGGATCCATGGAAACCAGGAATTCGTCGACCTTGTCGTGATGGCGGCGGATGGCGGCGGCGAGCTGCGGCGTCAGGTAGGAGGACGTGTCGGCGGGCGTGAGGTCTTGCGGCCGCGGAACGACCACGGCAATGCGCGCTTCCGGGTTTAGCGCGAGAGGAAGGCGACGAGCCGAATCGCGAACCAGGGTGACCGATGTTTGCGCCACGGTTGCGGCCAGCATCTGGTGCTCCCGGCACCGAACGACCTTGAGGGGCGGCTGCTCCTGTTTTTGCAGCCACTTTTTCAGAGCCAGGACACGCGCTGCCGAGGCGAACATCTCGTCGCTCGAGAGAAGGCCGCGAAGAGCCGCCTGCACTACCGTCGCCCAGGCCGGTTCGACGCGCGCCAGATCATGATTGAAGAGCACCAGGTCCACACCGGCGTGGAGAGCGGCCATAGTATCGGCGATATACCCCGCGCCTTGTTCCATGGCGTGCATGTCCATGGCGTCGGTGACGATGATTCCGGCGAATCCCAGTTTACGGCGCAAGAGGCCGCGGAGGATGGCGGGGGAGACCGTGGCCGGGACCGTCGAGCCGCCGTTCAGGGCGGGGAAGACGATGTGCGCCGTCATCACCAGCCGGGCACCCGCGTCGATGGCGGCTTGAAACGGCGGCAACTCGATGCGGCGCGCGCGGCGAAGGTTGTGGGGCAGCACCGGGGCCGCATGATGCGAGTCGCTGCAGGTGTCGCCGTGGCCGGGGAAATGCTTCGCGGTGGCGGCCACGCCGGCGGCCTGCAGTCCTTTGATCATCGCGCCAGCCAGTTGTCCGGCGAGTTTCGGATCCTCGCCGAAGGACCGCGTGCCGACCACCGGATTCTTCGGGTTATTGTTGACGTCGCAAACCGGCGCGAAATCGACGTTGATGCCAACGGCGGCCATTTCCCGGCCGATCGCACGGCCGACCTGCCAGGCCAAACGCTCGGATCGCGCGGCGCCCAGCGCCATGTTGCCGGGAAAAGGCGTGGCATCGCCGACAGCCATCAGTTGGCCGCCTTCCTGATCGGCGGCGACCAGCAGCGGCGGCTGGCCGGACGTTTTGGCGGCGCATTGCAGATCGGCGGTCAGGGTCCGCAGTTCTTGCAGGCTGCCCATGTTTTTAGCGCGGAATAAGACCACGCCGCCGATCTGTTGCCGATCCAGAATGGCGCGCAACGCGGGCGGTACCGCCTGTTTGTCCGTAAAGCTGAGGAGGAACTGCTGGCCGGCGGCTTGTTCAAGAGTGAGTTTCATTTGACAGCTTTCTCCGACTCCTGTTCGACAGACGACACAAACCGATCGTCTGTCCTACGTTCCTGCGCGTGCACGGGAATCCACCGCGAGAGCAGAACCGCGGGCACTCCGGAAATCAGGACGCACAAGAAGAATATGCGATATCCCAGCGCGACTTCGAGCTTGCCGCTGATCAGGCCGGGGACGATGATTCCGAGATTCATCAGGGCGGTGGCGAAGGCGTAATGCGCGGTCTGGTATTTGCCAGGCGCGATTTCCTGCATCATGAGCAGGATGACGCCGACAAATCCGAAGCCGTAGCAGAATGTGTCCGCGCTCAACGCCAGACCGATCGCCGTATAACTGGAAGGCATGACGCTCGATAGAAAGACCCACGCCAGCATGCGGAAATTCATGGCGCAGACCAGCACGAGCAGGCTGCGCCGCAATCCCAGCCACGACGTAAAATAGCCGCCCAGGACGCTGCCGCCGATAAAAGCGATGCTCGCCACGGTGTTGTACAGCCCAACCTGGTCTGTCGGGATGCCAAGTCCGCCCGCGGAGCGATGAGCCAGGAGGAAGAGCGGCCCGATTTTCAGCGTCTGCCCTTCGGCGAAGCGATAGAGAAAAATGAACGACAGGAGCAGCCAGATGCGCGGTTTCTGGAAGAATGTGGCGACGACGTCGCGGAAAGTGGCGGCCGCTTGCGGGAGGGTTTCCGTGCGGCGAGCCGGCTCGCCCGCCGGCAGCACGCGCGAGTGCCAGAAGCTGAGCGCCAGCAACAGGCCGCCCATGGCAGCGAAGATCACCATCCAGGCGCGCGGAACTCCGGATCGCAATTCCAGATAACCGGCCACGATCAGCAGCCCGCCCTGCGAGAAGAACCGGGCGACGTTGTAGAATCCGCCCTGCCATCCGGCGTAGGCAGCCTGCTGTTTATCGGAGAGGCTGGCGATGTAGAGACCATCGGCGGCGATATCGTGCGTCGACGAGCAGATGGCGACGACGCCGAACAGCGCCAAAGTCAGCGGGAAGTATTGGGGCAATCGAAGGCAGAGCGGGACCATCGCCAGGCACAGACCACCGCCGAATTCGAACAGCACCACGAAGAATTTCTTGGTGCGGAACATTTCGAGCAACGGACTCCAGAGCGGCTTCAGGGACCAGGGGAGCAGCAGCCAGCTTGTGTAGAGCGCGTTCACATCGTCGGCGACGCCCATGCGCTTGTAGAGGATGCTGGCGATCAGCGAAACCGCGAAGAACGGCATCCCCTCGGCGAAGTAGAGGGTCGGCACCCACCGGGCGGGATGCGAGACGCCTGCTTTTTTGATCGGACTAGCCATAGCCTCACATCGTCTGCGTAATCTTCTCCAGCATTCTCGGCCGGTCGGGATTCAGCCCTTTCTGATCGGCGATGTGCGCGGCCAGCAGTTGCCCGGGCACGGCGTAAGGGATCGGCGTCAACGCGTCGATGGGCAGTGTGGAATCGTGACTGTCGGGCGCGGGGACGCAAATCACCGAGCGGCAGAGGCTGGCTTCGGCATTGCGGGCGTCCGTGATCAACATCGACGACGCTCCGGCCGATTCCAGCCGGTCGAGTGTTTCGGAAATTCCCGTCCAGGTGGGGCCGGGCGGCGCGAAAACGAAGGCCGGCAGTCCGCGCTGCGCGATGGCGATAGGGCCGTGCAGGAAATCGGCTGCCGAAAAGCTGTCAGCCATCAGGTAACAGGTCTCCATGAGCTTCAGCGCCAGTTCCAGCGCGCTCGAATAATTGAATCCGCGGCCGACCACAATGGCTTTCTCGGCGAAGATATAGCGCTGCGCGCGTTCTATCAGGAGCGGTTCGAGCGTGAGCGCGGCGGCCGTCCATTCCGGCATGCGGCGAATCTGTTCGAGCGTGAGGTCGGCGCCGAGGCTCCAGGCCAGCAGGTACATGCTCAGAAGCTGCGAAAGCCAGGTCTTGGTGGCGGCCACGCTGCTCTCGACGCCGGCATGCAGCAGGATTGTCTGCTCGGCGGTTTTGGCCAGGGCGCCAGCGGGGTTGTTGGTGATGCCGAGCGTGACCGCGCCCAATTCGCGGGCCCGGCGGATGCAGGTGTTGACATCCGGCGATTCGCCCGATTGCGACAAACCCACGTACAGCACTTCGCGGAAATCCATTTCCGCGCGATAGAGGGTGAAGACGGACGGCGCCGCCAGTGAAACCGGAATGCCGGTGGCGATTTCGATCAGGTAGCGGCCGAATTGCGCGGCGTTATCGGAAGTGCCGCGCGCGGCCAGGATGATGAAGCGCGGCCTTTCCCGTTCGAAGCGCGCGCAGAGGGCGCGAAAGGTGCTCAGTTCCTCCCGCAGAGCGGTCTCCAGAACGGCAGGCTGCTCGCGGATCTCATCGAGCATGAGTGACATGATGGGAGTCCCCGAATGTGGCGCACGCACCCTTGCGTGCAGCGCGGTCACTCATGACCGCGTGGCCGCCAGCAAGCCTCGGCACTCCGGCAGGAGTGCCGCGCTGCACGCACGAGTGCGTGCGCCACATAACCCACAGATCAGAAGTGATACTTCAAGCTGAGCTGAATGTTGCGAGCGCCAGCGGAGGTGTTGACGATGCCTTCGCCGGCTCCGCCGAAGATATCCACCGAATACGCGTTCAACGCGAATACCGGGGTGTTGAACGCATTGATGGCTTCCAGGCGAAACTCCAGGTTTTGCCGTTCGGTGACGGCGAACGACTTGGAGAGTCCGAGATCGAACTGCACCAGTCCCGGTCCGCGCTCGGTGGAGACGCCGCAGGTGCCGAAGCGGTTGGACGGCGGCGCAGCCATGGTGCTCGGGTCGAACCAGATGTAGCCGCCGACGATGCCCGCCGATGGATTGAGCGGCGCCTGCTTATAGGGGGTCTGCCGCGAGGGCGCGATGCAATCCGGACGCGGCTGGAAGTAGGCGCCGGATGGATCGTTGCCGTAATACAGCATGGAGATTGGGAAGCCGCCGTGAACGTTGAACGCCGCGCTCAGACGCCAGTCGCCCGCAACCGCGTTGAGCGCCTTGCTCATGCTCTTCCCCATGGCTTTGTCTTTGCCGAAGGGAAGTTCATAGGTCACATAACCGTTGAAGACGCTGGTGACGTCGCGATCGCAGTATCCATAGTCGAGGTTCAGATTGTAGGCGTAGAGCTGGAAGCTGACGTCGTTGCTTGCCTGGCTGTGGCCGGAATCGCCGTATCGTCCGTAGTATCCCTGGTTATTGGTCAGGCACTTCGACCAGGTATAGTTCGCCTGGAAGTTGAGTCCTTGCGCCAGACGCTGCAACACGGTCAACTGCAGCGAATTGTAATTCTGAATGGCGGTGCTGGCGTTGAGGCGGATCTGTCCCGGTCCGGTGGCCAGCAGCGCCGGATTGCCGTTCAGGAACAGCGTCGGCACGGTGGTCAGCGGATTGGTCGACGTGATGTAGCTTTGGCCGGCGTCGATGATGTCGGCCATGTGGTCGGTGTGTTCGCCGACGTAGGCGGCCTGCACGGTAGTGGCATTGCCGAACTGGCGCTGGATGGCGATGTTCCACTGGTTGGAAACCGCGGGCCGGTAGTTCGGATCGGTCAGGTGGAGACGCACGCCGTGGAAGCATTGTGAGGGCGCGCTCTGCACGTTCTGGACAGTGCAGGGAGCCACTGCTCCGGTGAGTGTGTTGAAGCCCTGATCGAGGAAGATCTGGTTCGACGGGACCGCGCCTGTCGCACTCGGTCCAAGGTTGACCGCGTAGTCCAGATTCCATGGAGCATTGGTGGTCAGGCGGTTGTATTCGCCGGTGCCTTCCTGGAAGCTCGACCGGCTGAATCCGGCGCGGATGACGGTGTTATTACCCCATGGCGTCCAGGCCAGGCCGAGACGCGGCAGGAAATTGGCGATGCCGTTGTACTGGTTGTACATGGCGCGGCTGACGCCGTTCTGTCCGGCGAGCTGAATCAGTCCGGTGCCTTCCTGGAAATTCGTCATGCGGTCGTGGACTTCGTAAATCGGCGTGAAGATCTGCCAGCGGAGTCCGAGGTTCAGAGTCAGCTTCGGGGTGATCTTCCAATCGTCCTGGACAAACGCCCCGAACGTGCTGTTGCGCTGCCCGACGGTGGACAGGAAGCTGCCGCCGCCCGCGGCCGCGCCAATTCCGACGTAGCTCGGCAGTCCGGCGATAAAGTCCACTTCGGCATTGCCGGTGTAGGCGCCGCCGAAACCGATCTGGCCGGCGCCGCCGTCATTGCTGGTGGCGGGGTTGAAGTCGTTGCGGTACCGGATGGTCTGGAAGCCGAAGCGAACGGCATGCGCGCCGTGCATCCAGATCAGCGTGTCGTTGAATTGAATCGCCGTCTGGTGGAAAATCTCGGGAGCATCGACGGTGCCATAGGCCGGACTGCCGTTGCCGCCGCCGATGGGCGCGCCGGAGAAGTACATTCCAGGCAGGTAAGGCAGGGGTTCGCCCGGAATGATGCTGCCGATGTTCTGTCCGGTGACGGCCTGCAGGTTGCCTTCAGCCGGGAAGTAGTTCACGCCGAAACGCGCGTCGTTCACCAGTGTCGGACTGATGGTTCGCGTGTAACCCATGACGCCGTTGGAAATCGGGAAGTCGCCGTTGCCTTGCGTCTGATTGCCGACGCTGTAGAGGATCGCCTGGCTGTTGGTGTTGTTGAAGACCTGGTGCATCTGCGAATAGCGGACCATGAAATGATCCTTTTCGCTGGCGTTGTAGTCGACTTTGAAATCGCCCTGGTCGCTATTGATGTAGGATCCGCGCGCGTTCAGCGCGTTTCCGGTTCCCGTCACCGTGGCCGTTGGGAGGGCCGCCAGCAGCTTAGCCGCAATCGGGCTGAGGTAGATGCAGGGACCCGATCCGGCGCCGTTGGTCAGCATCTGCGCAGCGGATGTGCAATGGGCCGCATTGTTCAAATTCGACGGCATCGGAATGGTGGTGCCGGGATAGGTGAGTTTCGCGCCCAGATCGGTGAAGTCCAGATTCTTCTCCGCGGCGGTGAATGCCGCGATTTGCGTGACCGTGGTCGGATAGTCGAAGCGCGATCCCTGGTAGTCGGCGAAGAAGAAGAGCTTTTCTTTCTTGATCGGCCCGCCGATGGTACCGCCGAATTCATTCCAGCGCATCGGCTGGCGCGGTGTGGCTTGTCCGTTGGGCCCGACGGTGAAGTTGTTCGACCATTCGTTGGCGTTGAGCTTATCGTTGCGGAAGAACTCGAACACGTCGCCGTGGAAGTTGTTGGTGCCGGATTTCAGGCTGACGCTGATCACGCCGCCCAGAAACTGCCCGAATTCCGCGTTGGGGTTGTTGGTGACCACATTGAACTCGTTGATGGCTTCCACACCCGGCGAATAGGCGACGTTGTTGTCGACGAATTCGTTGTTGTCCATGCCGTCCAGAACGTACGCATTGGCCTGTTCGCGATTGCCGTTCAGCATGGGACGGCCGGAGTTGAAGGTGGTCTGGCCGCTGTTGAACGATTCCGGGCTGGTGGTGACGGCGCCCGGGGTGAGCAGCGCCAACTGCTGATAGTTGCGGCTTTGCAGAGGCAGCGCCAGGATGGCGTTGGTCTCCATCACGGTGTTGATCTGCGTGTTTTCCGTCTGCAGAATGGGCGCGGCGGAGGTCACTTCGACCGACTGCCCGACATTACCCACTTGCAGCTTGAAATTGAGTTCCGCCACCTGGTTCAACACCAGCGTGACGTCCTTCTTAATAGCTGTCTGGAAGCCGGAATTTTCCACCTGCACTTCATAGCGGCCCACTGGGAGCCTGGGGAGGTCGTAACTGCCGGTTGTCCCGGTGTTGGTGGCAAATCGGCTTCCCCGGTCGAGATCGATCGCCGTGACTTTGGCGCCGGCGATGGCCGCGCCCGAGGGATCGGTCACCGTCCCATTGATAGCGGCGGTGACTTCCTGTGCCTGAATCGAGATCGCCGATACCAGCGCGATCAATAGAAGCAGCGAAACTGTCCGCATGGCGGAGCGGAGCATGTCCTGCATTTGCTCTCCTTTCCTGAAGCTGGTTGATGTTTCCCCGTGGCGGCGACCGCGCCGCCGACATGAGTTACTTGCGATCTCGATTCTTAATCCGCCGATTCGGAATTTCCAGTTCAAAACCGTTGTCGAAGCAGTTGCAAACGCGTTTCGAACGTATCGAACATGCGTGATTTCAGGCGCTTGGTGGCATCGGCCGGCGGCCTGGCGGAAGTCGCTTTGTTATAATCAGTGCACTGCTTCGGTATGTTTGAGAGGTTCCTTGCATGGCAGAAGAGCCGATTTCGGCACTCTCTCCCGCATCCAGCCATGGTGCTTCCGCGCCCAAAGCCGCGTCTACTGACGAGATCCGCGAGTCGCTTGCTCACATTTTGAGCAGCCTGGAGTTTCGCTCCAGCAACCGCAGCAAGGAATTCCTGAAATATGTAGTGGAAAGCACGGTTGCCGGGCATGGCGACACGTTGAAGGAGCGGACCATCGGCATCGATGTGTACGGGCGGCCGGCCTCCTATGACCCGGCGGATGACGCCACGGTGCGAGTGAAGGCCGGCGAAGTCCGCAAGCGCCTGGATCGGTACTACGCAACCGAAGGCAAGATCGACCGGCTTCGCATCGAGCTACCGCCCGGCACCTACACGCCGGTGTTCCGGCGCGTGGAGATCGCGGATCCGGTTTCCGCGCCTTTGGCGGTGACGCCCGCGGCCAATCCGCCTTCCCGGCGCTATCGGGTTGTTTGGATCACGGCCGGTATTGTCATGGCCCTTGCGTCCGGAATCGCTTTCTGGCTGACGAAGACGGCGCCCAAGACGGCCGTCGACCGTTTT
>Ga0335073_10005273_pt1 | contig 18145 bp, 15 predicted proteins | sample Lox_Sample_22_FD_207093 | JGI IMG/M metagenome (GOLD analysis project Ga0335073, IMG submission 207093) | Soil microbial communities from Loxahatchee National Wildlife Refuge, Florida, United States - Lox_Sample_2.2 | ecosystem: Environmental > Terrestrial > Soil > Wetlands | place: USA... | reverse complement strand
GGCCCGGTGCCCTGGCCTGGCTGCTGGTCGAGGACGACGCCGCCGCGGTGACGGTCAGCGTCCGCGACAACGGCGCGGGCTTCGCTCCGGGCCGGCTGGAGGACGCCGAGTCGGCGGGCAGGCTCGGCGTGGCACAGTCGATCAAGGGACGCCTCCGCGACGTGGGCGGCACCGCCTGCCTGAGATCGACGCCGGGGCAGGGAACCGAGGTGGAGCTGCGTGTGCCCAGAATCTGACCCGCCGCGGGTGCTTGTGGTCGACGACCACCCGATATGGCGGCAGGGCGTGGCGGACGGCCTGGAGGGCGCAGGCTTCGCGGTCGCCGGGACCGCAGGGGACGGCGCCCAGGCGCTGCGGGTGGCCGTCGCCACCCGGCCCGCAGTGGTGCTGCTCGACCTGAACCTGCCGGACATGTCCGGTGCCGAGGTCACCAGGCGGCTGCTCGCCGCCGACCCCTCGGTCCGGGTGCTGATCTTGTCGGCCAGCGGCGAACGCCAGGACGTGCTGGACGCCATGACCGCCGGAGCGACCGGCTACCTGGTCAAATCCGCGCAGTTCAGCGAGCTGGTGGCGGCGGTGCGTTCGGTGGCGGCGGGCGAGGCGGTGTTCACGCCCGGTCTGGCCGGACTGGTCCTCGGTGAGTACCGGCGGCTGGCCGCCGGGGGCGCGGCGCCAGCCGGTCCCGGCCGCCCGCGGCTGACCGAGCGCGAAACCGAGGTGCTGCGCCTGGTGGCCAAGGGCATGACGTACCCGCAGATCGCGGCGCTGCTGGTCCTCTCCCCCCGGACCGTGCAGAACCACGTTCAGAACACGCTCGTCAAGCTGCAGCTACACAACAAGGCCCAGCTCGTGCGCTACGCGCTGGAGCAGGGCATCGGCTGACGCCCCGGCGGCCGGGGCGAGACGGGGCCGGAGCGAGGCATGGCCGGTGAGGCGGCCGGGGCGAGACGGGGCCGGGGCGAGGCATGGCCGGTGAGGCGGTCAGGGTCGGTGGGGCGGATCAGGCGGGGGCGGCCGCGAGGGACCGGCGCCGGGCACGCAGCAACGTCACCGAGAACACCGTGAGGCCGGCCAGCACGGCGGCCGCGCCGACGGCCAGGGCGGCCGGGTAGCCCCACTCGGCCGCCACCAGCCCGCCGGCGACCGAGCCGACGAGCCCGGCCAGCCCGCTGGCCGCGTTCAGGGCACCCTGCGCGTCGCCCTCCGCGCTCGGGCACAGTTGCCCGGTCAGCGTGGGCGAGGCCACGCTGAGGAACGACCAGGCGAACATGATGCCGCTGAACGCGGCCAGCGGGATCACGGCCGGGATGTGGCCGGCCGCGGCGAACGCGGCCAGCGCGGCCAGCAGCACCACACGCGCCGCGAGCGAGCCCGCGATCACCGTGACCGGCCCTCGCCGCCCGCACGCCTTCCCGGCCACGAGGAACAGCGGCAGGCTGACGAACACGATCACGGCGAACGCGAGCGCGGAGGTCTGCGGGGCCACGCCGAACGCGCGGGAGAACAGCACCGGGTACAGCGCGAAGATGATGGCCGTTCCCCCGTAGGCGGGGATCCAGGCGGCCAGCATCCAGCCGAACCCGCCCCGCATCAGCCGCCAAGCGCTGCGCAGGCCGTCGAACGCCCGGTACTGCTGGTGCAGGTGGTGTGTTCGAGACGGGCTGGCCGGGCCCCACTCGCCCACACGGCCGACCGAGGACAGCGCGTGGCCGGCCCGCGCAGCGTGCTCCCCCGCGCCCGGTGAGGCGTCCGGGGCCGGTCCGGGGGGAGCCTGAGCGTTGCGGGTGGCGGGCGCCGTGCCGGTGACCCGCGGTATCAAAACGAGGGACAGGGGGATCGCGGCGGCGGGAATGAACGCGGCGATCAGCAGACCGTTACGCGCCGACAGCCCGCTCAACCAGGCGGCGAGGATCAGCGCGCCGCCCTGGCCGACGGACAGGACGGTCTCCAGCCAGCCGAGCCGCTGATTCCACTCGGGCTGCGGGCGCCGCTCCACGATCAGCAGGTTGGCCACGGTCACGGCGCCGGCGAACGCGCCGCCGTTGGCCAGCGCGAGCAGCAGCTGCAGCGGCGAGCCGGCCAGCGGGAACAGCCACAGCGACGCCGCGGAGATGGCCGCGCACACGGTGGCCAGGATCCGGTAGGCGTGGTACCGGTCGACCAGGATTCCGGCCACGGGCGCGGCGAACGCGCCCAGGTTGAAGGCGCCCATGACCAGGCCGACGTGGCCGACCCCGTAGCGGACCGCCACCACCGGGAGCAGTATCGGCGCGAGGCCCACGGCGGCGCCGTTGATCAGCCCGAACGGGGCGAACCACGGCTCGAGCAGCCGCCCGGGCCTGGCGCGTGCCGGGCGCTCCTGCGTGCCGCCTGAGGTTCCCGCGGCGCCGACGGACGGGCTTGGCCCGCCGCCGGAAGGCTCCGCCGCGCCGCCGGAGGACCCGGATTCGCCGCTCGAGGGCGGCCCTGTGGCGCCTTCGGACGGCCCGGGCGCGCCGTCAGCCGTCATGGCCTGGTCCGGGTCAGGCGGCATGGCGCGATGGTAGCGCCGGTGACGGCGGGATCGCCGGTGAATTGATGGTCGTTCAGTGGGTATAGATGACGAGTGAGGGCTATATCTACTATGGATATAGGTATAATAGGTTTTCTTGAGTCCCAGGTCAGGCTCTTAAATCCCCTGGAGAGGCCATGGCGCTGCCAGACTTCTTCGTCGCAGGCGCACCCAAGGCGGGCACCACTGCCGTGCACGCCGCGCTCGCGCGGCATCCGTCCCTGCACATGTCGGCGGTCAAGGAACCCAAGTTCTTCCTGACCGACGGCCCGCCGCCGGCCCGGGGCGGCCCCGGGGACGCGCAGACCTACCGCGAGCACGTCTGGCAGCGGGAGGAGTACGAGGCGCTGTTCGGCGCGGCGCCGGCCGGGATGCTGCGGGGCGAGTCCACGCCCTTCTACCTCTATAACCGGAGGGCGCAGCTGCGCATCCGGGAGCTGGTCCCGGACGCCAGGCTGATCGTGATCCTGCGGGATCCGGTCGAGCGGGCGCACTCGAACTGGACGCACCTGTGGTCCGCCGGCCTGGACCCGGTCGGCGACTTCGTGCTGGCCTGCGAGCAGGAGCAGGAACGGATCGAAGCCGGCTGGGCCGACTTCTGGCATTACACCGCGCTCGGTCGTTACGGCGAGCAGCTTGAGCACCTCTACTCGGTGTTCCCGCGCGAGCAGGTGCTCGTGTTCCGCTACCGCGCGCTGGTCGAGGACCCGGCCCGGGTGCTGGACCGGATCTGCGCGTTCCTCGGCGTGCCGCGCGGCGTCGTGACCGAGCTGCCGCGGGAGAACGTAACGGCCCACCCGCACCGGTCGCTGCGGCACCGGGGCATGTCCAAGGCGCTGCGCATCGCCGCGGCGGCGGACCGGCTGCCCGGGGCGTCCGCCGTGACCGGCTCGCTGGAACGGATCCTGCAGCGTGACGGCCGGCCGCGCCAGCCGCTGACCTGGGAGCAGCGCCAGGCGCTGCTGCCGAGATTCGAGGCCGACGTCAGGCTCCTGCAAGTGATCACCGGCGAGGACTACGGCGACTGGGTGATGCCCCGCGGCGATTCCGGCGGGCTGGTCGGGGCCCGGCCGACCGGGCAGCGCCAGGCCCGCAACGGCCAGCCCCGCGCGTTCTGACGCCCGGCGCGGGCGGCCGGCCCGCGCTCGGCGCCTCAGCGCCTCAGCGCCTCAGCGCCTCAGCGCCTCAGCGCCTCAGCGCAGTTCGGTGCGCAGCTCGTGCGCGCCGTCCTCCCGCGTCATCTCGTAGTAGTAGCGCTCGCGCGAGTCGCCGAGGTCGAGGATGCACAGGTAGCGCAGGCCACCGTCGCCGTAGGGCGACTGGGCGATCGGGCCCCGGGCGGCGAGCGCCGAGGGCCCGGCGCCGGTCGCCATCCCGGTCCGCTCGGCAAAGTTCTCCGCCGCGCTGGCCCGTCCGTCGTAGTAGGCCGTGACCGTGCCGGGCGCCAGCCGGATGGCGGTGACCCGCGCGCCCCGGGCATCCCACTCCCCCGGCCGCGGGGTGAGCGCGGTGCCCTGCCACTCCCAGGTGACGCCGTCGGCGCTGTTCGCGTAGTCGGTGGCCATCCGGTCGGTCTGGTCGGGGTCGGTGAGCGGGTGCACCGACGCCCACAGGTGCCACTTGTCCTCATCGCGGACGATGACCGGGTCCTTGACCGCGTTGGCGATGTCGCCGGGCAGCACCACGCGGCTGCGCCGGGCGTCGAAGGCGCCGGGATGGCTGGCCTCGAGCATCTCGACGCGCCAGTGCCGGGTGCCCGGCGTCGCGCAGCTCAGGTAGAGCCGCCAGCCGCCGTCCGGGGACGCAGCAAGCGCCGGCCGCTCCAGCGACTCGGCGCCGAGTTCTTCCCGGCCGATGGTGACGAGGGTCTCGAAGTGCTCGCCGTCGGCCGACCGCGCCACGACCACGGCGTAGCCGCGGCCCCGCCCCTCGGGGCGGCGCAGCCGGTAGGCGAGGTAGATCTCTGCGTCGCCGCGGACGGCGCTCGGCGCCCCGGCCCAGTTCCCCGGCCCCGCCCCGGGAGGCGCGACCGCGACGGCGGAGCGTTCCGGCTGGGGCAGCAGGGTGGCCACATGCGCCACAGTTTCTTCAGAGATCACACCGGAACTTTAGAGGATGATCAGTACCGGTCAGGGCCGATCGCCACATGCCGTCGCCGCTGGTCGGGGCGCTTGCCGGGGCGCTGGCGGGGGCGCTGGCGGCGGCGCTGGCCGGGGCGCCGGCCCGGGACCCCGGGTCGGAGCGTGCCCGCCGCCGGCGGAGACCACGGGGGAGAAGCGGGGCCTGGCCGGGGCGGCGGGGCACGCGCGACAGTGAAGTACCGGCCAGTAGGCCCCGTCAAGCCGGCGACTCCGAGACGCTAGCGCCCCGCTAGCATGCGGACCGGATCTTGGGGCAGTGTGTGCTCATGGCCCCGTCTCCCCCACCGGGCGTCCCCGGCCCGGGCGCGGCGGCCCGCCCCCGGGCGCCGGCCTGGCGCACCCCGGCCCTCGTGGCCGGCGTCTTCGCGGTCGCGGCCGTCACGGCCACCGCCGTCGGCGCCGCGTCCCGGAGCACCGGCGCCGGCGCAGGCCCGGGCAGCCTGGCCGTGTCGGTCACCGCCGGGTTCGTGTCCGCGGTCGACCTGCAGGACGTACCCGGGCAGCTCACGATCGTCGCCACGTCGTCGGGCCACGTGAGGCTGACCGGGCAGCTGGACTGGTCCGGCCGCGCGGCCGCCGCGAGCAGCGAGCGCGCCGCCCGCCGCGTCCTGCACCTGTCCGTCCGGTGCGCGCGGGCCAGCCCGTGCACCGCGAACCTGCGGCTGGTCGTGCCGAGCCGTACCGCGGTCACGCTGCGCCAGCCGTCCGGCCACGTCGTCATCTCCGGGCTGGCCGGGCCGCTGCGGATCACCGCCAGCAGCGTCGACGTCAGCGCCACCGGCCTGCGCTGCCCGTCGCTCGAGGCGGCCATCACCTCGGGACACCTCGAAGCCATCTTCAATGCGCCGCCCAGGGATGTCGGCGTCAGCCTCACCTCGGCGCAGGCCACGGTGTTGCTGCCCGGCGGCGCCGCGTACGCGGTGACCGACCAGGTGACCTCCGGCTATATCGATGTCGGCGTTCCGCAGGACGGCAGCGCTCCGCGCGCGGTGACCGCGCGGATCGTCTCGGGGGAGCTCGACCTGCAGACCCGGTGACGCGGCGGCCCGATCAGCCGGCCGCGACGTCCGGCTGCGCCGAGCGGAGCGGGTCGAGCGGCGCGAGGTCGATGCCGGGCGGCTCGCCCAGCGCGGCCCGGGCCGCGATCGCGCCCGTGTACGGGCCCATGGTCAGCCCGTTGGCGCCCAGGCCGGTGGCCACCACGAGGCCGTCGACGCCCGGGACCGGGCCGAGCAGAGGCCTCGCGTCCGGGCTCATCGGACGGAAACCGACCCTGGTCTCGAGGTAGCCGGCGCCGGCCAGGCCGGGCGCCACGGCCAGCGCCTGCTGCAGGACCTGGAACTGGCCGCCCGCCGTCACCCGGTAGTCGAACCCAGCGCCCGCCTCGCGGGTGGCGCCGACCACCACCCGCGACCCGTCGAATGCCAGCAGGTAGTGGCTGCTCGCGGTGGGCAGCACCACCGGCCAGCGGCCGGTGTCCGCGGGCTCCACCGACAGGTGGACGATCTGGCCGCGCTGCGGTGTCATGGCCACGGTGACGCCGGCGGGCTGCACGAACGGCCCCGTCCAGGCGCCGGTTGCGGCGATCACGGCGTCCGCCTCGACGAGCTGTCCCTTGAGCCTCGCCCCGGTGACGCGGCCCTTCCGGCAGACCAGTTCCGCCGGGCTGGCCGTGATCACCGCGCCCTGCGCCACCGCCGCCCGGGCCAGGGCGTCCGCCAGCTGCCGTCCGTCCACCCGGCAGGCGCCGCCGATCCACACGGCGGCGCAGTCCTCGCGCAGCGGCGGGAAGAGCCGGCGGGCCTCGGCGCCGGTCAGCGCGGCGACCTCCCCGATCTCGGGAGCCTTGCCCCGGCGGGCCGCGATCCGCCGTTCGGCCTCTTTCTGCCGCTGCCGGGATTCGGCCAGGATCAGCGCGCCGACCTGGCGGTACCCCGTGTCGGTCTCGCCGCGCTCGGCGAGCTCGGCCACCAGTCCGGGGAAGTACCTGACCGAGGCCGTGGCCAGCCCGTACCAGACCGGGTCGTCGGCCAGGGCGGACGCCCACGGGCACACGATCCCCGCGCCCGCCGCGGTGGCCTGGCCGGGGATCGCCGCGTCCGCGAGCAGTACCTCGGCTCCCAGGCAGCTCGCCGTGTACGCGCAGCTGGCCCCGACGACTCCCGAGCCCACCACGATCAGCCGCATATAGCTCCCTTCGGGCGCGGTGCCCCAGCGCCCGAAGGGAGTCCTGCCCGCGCCGGCGCCTCCCCATGCGCTCAGGCCCCGGCATCGCGGGCGGCCGGGGCGGCGGTGCGTGAACGACACGCCGCGCAGGACCTCGCCGAACCCGGCGGCCCTGATCACCCGGAAGCTCTCGGCCGCCGGGAGGGTCGTCGCGCCGAGGCTGTCGGTGATCGCGACCAGCTTGTTCGGGTCGGCCCCCTGGTCACCGCCGCCGCTGAGCGGTCGTGACCGGGTTCGTCGGGTCGATCACGCCCGGCGGCCGCGCGAGGAGGCGCTCGCGCCGGTGGCGGCCGCCAGGGAGCCTGCGGTCGCGAGCGCCGCCGCGACCGCCAGCGCGGCGCGCCACCGGGAACGTCGAAGAACGGCTCCTGCCGGCCATTGCTGCGTCATCGTGCACCCCTTCGGCGCGGCCGGCGCCGTGCCGGCCCATGACGACCACAGTGGCCATCAGGAAATGCCGGCCCGCCAAAAGCGGGTAAACCCCGCGTGAACATTCACGGGGTCAGGGGCGGTCGGCGGGCTCCGCCTCGCCCGGCCCGCGCGGGGCGATGACGTGCACGTCGATGCCGAACGCTCCGGCCTCACGGATGAGGCGGTTCACGTTGGACCCGCCGCCTGTGAGCTGCTGCCACCGGCTGCGCTTGCTGCCCCCGATAACCAGCTGGGTGATCTGGTGCTCCCTGGCGAACTGAGCGATGGCCCGGGCGGGATCGTCATGCTGGATCTCGTGCCAGCGGGCGCCGACGTCAGCGGCCAGCGCTTGCAGCGCCTCTTTCGCCTTGCCATCCTCCACGCGGGTGGCGTCGCCCGTGATCACGTGGACGACGTGCAGGTCGGCCCTGACCCTGGATGCGAGCCGGGCCGCCCGGTGCACCAGGACGTGGGCATCGGAGGTCTCCGCCAGCGCCACCATGATGCGCTCGGTCGTCTCCCAGACGGCCTGGGCCTGATGCCGGTGCAGGTGCTCGAGCAGCTCCTCCTCGGTCTCGTCGGCCAGGAACCGCAGGGCCAGCTCGCGCAGCGCGATCAGGTTGTCGGTGCGGAAGAAGTGGGTGAGGGCCTGCGGCACCCGCTCCTTCGGGTAGATGTTGCCGTGCAGCATCCGGCGGCGCAGCTGCTCCGGCGAGGAGTCGACCAGCTCGATCTGGTTGGCCCTGCGCACGACCCAGTCCGGCACCCGCTCGCGGACCTTCACCCCGGTCATGTGCTCCACCTCGTCGGCGATGCTCTCCAGGTGCTGGATGTTGACGGTGGTGATCACGTCGATCCCCGCGGCCAGGATGTCCATGACGTCCTGCCAGCGCTTGTCGTGCGGCCCCGATCCCGGGACGTTGGTGTGCGCCAGCTCGTCGATCAGAGCGATCTTGGGTTTCCTCCGCAGCACCGCCTCGAGGTCCATCTCATCCAGCCGGCTTCCGCGGTACTCGACCTCCTTGCGCGGAATGACCTCCAGGCCGCCGATGCAGTCGTAGGTGCGCTGGCGGCCGTGGCACTCGACGAAGCCGACGGCCACGTCTGATCCCCGGTCCCTGCGCCGCTGCCCCTCGTTGAGCATCGCGAAGGTCTTGCCGACGCCGGCGGCCGCGCCGAGGTAAACCCGGAAATGACCGGCGGCCTCCACCACGTCATCGGCATCCGCCGTTGCCTCCGGAGCTCCGCTCGCGCTCTCGTCGGCACCGGCAGAGCCGCTGACCTGCACCATCTCAGCCACGTCGACTCCTCTGCAGGCCGCAGCGGGACCGTTGCACGGCCTTCGTGCGTAGAGAACGTGCTAAGCCGCGGCCCGGTGCGTCCCCCTTGGGACGGATCATAAAGCACCCGGGCGGCCTGCCCCCGACCGCGAGATGTCCTCTGCACGGCCCGGCGAGCAGCCGCTGACCGTGCACGCGCCGATCCTGCTCGGCGAGATCAGCCCGGGAGGCGACGGCGGCGTGCCTAGCCGAAAGAGATGTGCGTGGCGTCCTGCGCGATGAGTACCGCGTGTACCCGCTCCAGGCTCCGCCGGCGGCGAAGCTCCAGCCCCGCCCCCTCTCGCCGCACGGGCGAGACCGATGCCTGCCGGATGCGCCACTGCGAAAGGACGGATAGCGACCTGTGATCGTCGCTGTCGAGGGCCACGAGCAAGGTTGCGGCCCGGCGGGCATGCGCTGGCCAGCCGACATGAAGAAGGACCTGCTGGTGCCCGTCCGGATGCGGCACGACTGCCAGGATGCGAAGCTCCGGCCAGTCGAGCACAGAGACCGGATCTGCCGCGGCGACCTTGTCCGCCAGCGCCTGCGCGTCCAGATTGCCAATCTGCACCAGGCGGGCAGACACGATCAGCGCCGCAGTGATGAACAAGATCGCTCCCGCCAGCGCGGCCGGGACTATTACCAAGACACTTAGCTGGGATGGGACGCCAGCAAGCCCTCCGGACACGTCAGGCCGGGGGTGTTTGCGAAAGATCTTTACGGATCCGGCGAACGGCGCCGCGATGAAATAGATAGCGATCGGGTGTACTACGCCACCACTGCCAGCCCGGCGGAGCTTTCATGCAGGACGCTTGTTTGATGCTGCAGGCCGGCCTGTCGGCAGTCGCATTCAGGATGCTCATGATGCGCTCCTGGCGGACGAGTAGGTATCGTGCCGACCAGGCTTCCCGGCGTACCTAGGGGAAGGCTACGCCCGGCTCAGACAGTTGCCAAGGCAGGGCGGTCTATGCAGCAGCGCGCGTATGGCCGGCGTATGGGTTCCGTGGCCTTGCCTGAGACGTGTTAGGGCGTCATCTGCTTTCCGGCCCGTGAATGTTGCCTGGGCCTGACCTGAAAGGCTGGGCGTGGACCGCCGGCGAGAATGCCGCGCGTATGGGATTGGCGCCGGGCCGCATGGAACGCGTTAACGAGCCTTGCCGGTCTTTCCGGACCTGCCAGACGATGGCGCTCATCTTCGTGGGAGGCGCGATGAACGCTCGGGTCCTCGTCGTCGGCGGTGATCCGCCGGACGCGCGGGGACTGAGGATCTGCCTGGACAAGCACGGGTATCAGACGAGCGTCGTGCTCAGCGGAGGGGCGGCTCTCGCCGTTGTCGCGCGTCGCCCGGCGGCTGTCGTCGTCCTGGATCTCGATCTGCCGGACATGAGCGGCCTTGCGGTCATCCGCAGCCTGCGCCGGTGGAGCCGGATGCCCATTGTCGTGCTGTCCGGGCGCGCGCAGAGCGGTGACATGGTGGAGGCGCTGGACGCCGGGGCGGACGACTACGTCACCAAGCCGTTCGACATGGACGAGTTGCTGGCACGGCTGCGGGCGGTCTCGCGACGGACCGGTGACCTTGGCAGCCCCGCCCAGGTGGTCGTGGGAGGGCACCGGGTCGATCTGGCCCGTCATGTCGTCACGGGCCCGGGAGGTGAGGTCGAGCTCACCCGCACCGAGTGGGAGGTCCTGGAAGTGCTCGTCCGCAACGTCGGCAGGGTGGTCAGCCAGTCACAGCTGTTCACCGAGGTGGGCGGGACCGCCTATCTGCGGGAGAGTGGCTCCCTGCGGGTTCACATGGCGCGCCTGCGCCGCAAACTGGAAAGCGACCCGGCCCGGCCACTGCATCTCATCACCGAGCCAGGCATGGGCTACCGGTTCAGCGCCTGAGCGGTGACCAGATGCCAGCGTTGCCGTTCCCAGCGATCGCCCGCGCCATGCGGCGCTGCCCGCCATGACGTCCACCGCGAGCGCCGCTCCGCCGGAGGGCAGGTCCGGCCTGCACCTGTCCGGCGCACCGGCAAGCTGGCTGGTCTGCGCGGTCATGGTCGCGATGCTGACCGGCGCGATTGGCCTGCTGGAGGCCCACCTGCCCGCGCGGGGACTGGCAGAGCTCTATCTGCTCGCGGTCCTGCCGGCGGCGGTCCTGTGGGGTCTCGCGCATGCGGTCACGGTGTCGGTCGCAAGCGTTCTCGCCTTCAACTTCTTCGTGACGCCGCCGGCCTACCAGTGGGTCCCGGGAGCGTGGGGCGATTGGTTCTCCCTTGCCGTTCTCGCGGTGACGGCCGTGGTGGTGAGCGAGCTTGCCGCCTGGTCGCGCCGGCAGGCGCAGGAGGCGGCGCTGCTTGCCCGGGTGGCAACCGCCCTGCTCGAGCACGGGGCGGTCAGCGACCACGTGGAGCGGATGGCCGCCGAAGCGCTCGGCGCTGAGGAAGCGAGCATCCTCCTGGGGGCGCGACCCGCTGATGACGCGGGTGGCGAGCAGTATCCGCTTGCCGTCGGCGGCCGGCAGGTTGGCACACTCGTCCTCCGGCGGTTGCCGCGGCGCGGGTCGGCTGCCCGCCGACGGGTGCTGCCCGCGCTCGCATCGCTCCTGGCGGTCGGGCTCGACCGGGCACGGCTTGCCCGTGAGGCGCTTGAAGCGGAGACGTTGCGGCGAAGCGATGCGGTCAAGACCGCGATCCTGCAGGCGGTAAGCCATGATCTGCGGACACCGCTGATGGCGATCCTGACGTCAGCGGGGGCGCTGGCGCGCCGGGGTTTCGTGCTGGACGATGCCGACCGGGCAGACCTGCTCGGCACCGTGCTGGAGGAGGCGGGCCGGCTCGACCGCCTGGTCGGCAACCTGCTCGACCTGTCCCGCCTGCAGGCCGGGGCGGCCGAGCCCCGGGCGGACGTGGTGGCGGTCGACGATCTGGTGGTGGCGGCGCTCGGCGAGCTCGCCGGTGATGCCGACCGTGTCCAGGCCTCGTTTGCCTCGGGCTCGCCCGCGGTCCGGGTCGATCCGCGCCAGCTGGAGCGTGCGCTCGTGAACCTGGTTGAGAACGCGCTGAAGTATTCGCCGGCATCGGAGCCCGTGTTCGTGCGAGTGGCGGCGACGTGCTCACAGGTGCTGATAAGGGTCATCGACCACGGCCCTGGCGTAGCCGCGGCCGATTCAGAACGGATATTCGCCGCGTTTCATCGCGGCCTGGGCTCCGCGGGTGTCCGCGGCGCCGGGCTCGGCCTCGCCATCGCGCAGGGCTTCGCCGAGGCTAACGGCGGCCGGATCTGGCTGGAGACACACGCAGGGCAGGGGGCGACGTTCGTGCTCGGCTTGCCGGCCTGGCGCCCGGAGGCCCGGATGGTGCACCAGTGAGCGACAAGCGCGTTCTGGTCGTCGATGACGAGCCACAGATCCTGCGGGCGCTGCGGACGAGCTTGCGCGCGGCGGGCTACCAGGTTGCCAGCGCGGCATCAGCCGAAGCGGCGCTCGCCGCGGTGGCGCTGCAGCCCCCGGAGGCTGTGATCCTGGACCTGATCCTTCCCGATGGGACCGGCACCCAGGTGTGCCAGGAACTGCGGAAATGGAGTTCGGTCCCGGTGATCGTGCTCTCAGCGGTGGGCGAGGAACGCGAAAAGGTCACGGCGCTCGATGCTGGCGCCGACGACTACATCACCAAACCGGTGGGCATCGATGAACTGCTCGCTCGCCTGCGGGCGGCGTTGCGGCGAGTCTCGCCCTCGATAGAGCCGCTGGTGCGCCTCGGCGAACTCGAGATCGACCTGGAGCAGCGGGAACTGCGGGTGGCCGGAAAGCCGGTGCATCTCACGCCGCACCAGTTTGACCTGCTGCGCGTGATGGCCCGGCACCCTGGCAAGCTGCTGACCCACCGGATGCTCCTGCGGGAGGTCTGGGGACCGGGATACGGCAGCGAATCGAGCCTGCTGCGCGTGCACGTGGCTCAATTGCGCCGCAGGATCGAGCCCGACCCCGCACGCCCCCGCTACTTGCTGACCGAACCCGGTGCGGGCTACCGCCTCGTTGATCCCGCTACCCGCGGCTAGCTTCCGCCCCGGCGAGGATCGCTTCACCCGGTAGTGCGTGCCATTGGTCCGTGACGTCACGCTCGAATGCCCGGATGGCCCTGCCGTGCGCTGCCGGGAGCAATCGTTCTCCGGGTGCTGTCGGGCTGCTTCATATTTTCTTCACATCGAGGACTTAATCGTTTATGCGGTCTTAATGCCGGATCTTCTAGCGTGGACAGGCCATGTCTGGGAGGAGTCACCGATGACCGACGTTGGCGCGATCGGAATCGTGCTGGCCTGCTTCGCGGTCCTTTTCGCAATCCTGTATGCGCTGGACCGCGTCTGATGTCCGCGGCAGATATTTTCGGGCTCGCGGTCTCGCTGGCCCTGTTCGCTTACCTGGTCTACGCGCTCTTCAGAGGGGAGCGGCTCTGATGCAGCCTGAGGGTATTGGACAAATCCTTCTCTTCGTAGTGGTTCTTCTCGTTCTCGCGTACCCGCTCGGCCGTTATATGGCGCGCGTTTACAGCCGCGAAGGCGACGACGTGATCGAGCGCGGCATGTGGCGGCTTTTCGGCCGCGGCAGCGGCACGGAGCAGGACTGGAAGGGGTACGCCAAGACCGTCCTCATCTTCAGCCTGCTCTTCTTCGGGCTGCTGTACGCGATGCTGCGCCTGCAGGGCCACCTCTTCTTCAACCCGGATCACCTGCCCGGAGTGACCTGGCCCATCGCGCTCAACACCGCGGTCAGCTTCGTGACGAACACGAACTGGCAGTACTACGGCGGCGAGTCGACGATGTCGTACCTGAGCCAGATGAGCGGGCTCGCGGTGCAGAACTTCGTCTCCGCCGCGGTCGGGATGGCCGTGCTGGCCGCCGTCGTGCGCGGTATCTCGCGGCGCTCGAGCGGGACGATAGGCAACTTCTGGCGTGACCTGTACCGGTCGCTGGTCTACATCATGCTGCCGCTGTCGGTGATCGTGGCGATCATCTTGATCTGGCAGGGCGTGCCGGAGACCTTCAACGGCCACGTGACCGCGCTCACCCTGCAGGGAGCGCACCAGAGCATCGCGCGCGGCCCGGTCGCCTCGCAGATCGCGATCAAGCAGCTCGGCACCAACGGCGGCGGCTTCTACAACTCGAACTCGGCCGTACCGCTCGAGAACCCGACCGGCCTGTCCAACTTCGTGGAGAACCTCGCGATCCTGCTCATCCCGGCCGCGCAGGTGTTCATGTTCGGCCATATGGTCAAGGCACGCCGCCACGCCTGGATGATCTACACGGCCATGTTCGCGATGATGGCTATCGGCATCGGCGTCGCCGTGACCGCCGAGCAGCACGGCTCGGCGGTGCTGCGCCAGTCCGGGGTGAACATCGCCGCGACCTCCACGCAGAGCGGCGGCAACATGTCCGACAAGGAGGTACGGTTCGGCATCGCCGACACCGCGCTGTGGGCGGCGACGACCACCGACACCTCCAACGGCTCGGTGAACGGCGGTCTTGACGCGTTCACCCCGGCGGGCGGCGCCGTCCCGATCGTGAACATGTTCACCGGAGAGGCGATCTACGGCGGCGTCGGCACGGGCCTGATCGGGATGTTCTTCTACATCGTGATCGCCGTGTTCGTCGCCGGGCTCATGGTGGGGCGAACACCCGAGTGGCTCGGCAGGAAGATCCAGGCGCGCGAGATAAAACTCGCGGCGCTCGGCGCCCTGTTCGTGCCGACGATGATCCTGGTGCTGACCGCGGTCGCGATCGGGACCAAGGTCGGCCAGGCGTCGATCTTCAACCCGGGCGTGCACGGCTTCAGCGAGACGCTCTACGCCTACGACTCGCAGGCAAACAACAACGGCAGCGCGTTCGCCGGGTACGGCGGGACCTCGTTCTCCTCGGCCCTGGGCGCCGTCGATATGACTTTCGGCCGGTTCATTCCGATGCTCGCCGGACTGGCACTGGCCGGATCCCTGGCGAAGAAGAGGACCGTGCCGGCGTCGGCTGGCACCTTCCGCACCGACGGGCCGACGTTCGTGGTCCTGCTGATCGGGGTGATCGTGCTCACCGCCGGACTGATGATCCTTCCCGCGCTGACGCTCGGGCCGATTGCCGAAGGGCTGATGCACCTATGACCCGAACCATCGTCCGCTCCGTCCTGGTCATCGTCGCGTCCACGCTCGCCTTCGGCTTCGCCTACCCGGCGGTGATGGTCGCGTTCGCCGGCGCGGCCTTCCCGTCCCAGGCGCAGGGCAGCCTGCTGAATCACGACGGGCACGTCGTCGGCTCCAGGCTCGCCGCGCAGGACTTCACCGGGCCGCAGTACTTCCACGAGCGGCCGTCCGCGACCACTCCTGCCTACAACGCGGCCGCGACGACCTTCGCCAACTACGGGCCGACCAGCCAGGTGCTGGCGCAGCAGATCCATCAGCGGGCGGAGGCGATCCTCAAGCTCGAGGGGCCGTACAACCCCGGCCTGACCATCGCCGGCATCCCCGTGGACGCGGTCACCACGTCCGGTTCGGGCATCGACCCCGACATCTCGCCCGCGTACGCGCAGCTTCAGGCCCGCCGGGTGGCCGCCGTCAGGCACCTGCCGCTGGCCACCGTGGAGAGGCTGATCAGCGAGAACACAACCGGCCGCAGCCTGGGCGTGCTCGGCGAGCCCGGCGTCAACGTGCTGGAACTCAACCTCGCGCTCGACAACCTGGGAGACAAGTAAATGGTTACGCAGCGCTCCACCGAGAAGGCGACCGGGCGCGCGGGCAACGTGGCCGGGCGGCGGTCGAGCGTCTTCTCCCGCGAGCTCGCGCTGGCCGCGGTGCGCGCCTCGTTCCCCAAGCTCGACCCGCGGCAGCAGATCCGCAACCCCGTGATGTTCATCGTCGAGGTCGGCAGCGTCATCACCACCGCGATCTTCTTCATCGACCTGGCGCGCGGGATCACCAGCCCGCTCTGGTTCGTTGGCGTGGTCTCGGTGTGGCTGTGGCTGACCGTGCTGTTCGCGAACTTCGCCGAGGCCATCGCCGAGGGACGCGGCAAGGCCCAGGCGAACACCCTGCGCGCCATGCGCAAGACGACCACGGCGCACCGGCGCGGCGTTGGCGGGGCGCTCCAGGACGTCCCGGCGCCGGAACTCCAGAAGGGGGACGTCGTCGTCATCGAGGCCGGGGAGATCATCCCGGCCGACGGCGATGTCATCGAGGGAGTCGGCTCGGTCGACGAGTCGGCGATCACCGGCGAATCGGCGCCGGTGATCCGGGAGGCCGGCGGCGACCGCTCGGCAGTCACCGGCGGGACCACGCTGCTATCCGACCAGCTCATCGTGCAGGTCACCCAGGAGCCGGGCCAGTCGTTCCTCGAGCGGATGATCGCGCTGGTCGAGGGTGCCGAGCGGCGCAAGACGCCTAACGAGATCGCGCTCAACATCCTGCTCGCCGGCCTCACCATCACGTTCCTCGCCGCGGTGGTGACCCTGCGGCCCTACGGCATCTACGCCCACACGCCCGTGTCACAGACCGTGCTCATCGCGCTGCTCGTCGCGCTGATCCCGACCACCATCGGGGCGCTGCTCTCGGCGATCGGGATCGCGGGCATGGACCGCCTGGTCCAGCGCAACGTGCTCGCGATGTCCGGCCGGGCCGTGGAAGCCTCGGGCGACGTCGACGTCCTGCTGCTCGACAAGACCGGAACGATCACGCTCGGCAACCGCCAGGCGGTGGAGTTCGTCCCCGCCCCGGGGGTGGATGAGCATGAGCTCGCCGAGATCGCCCAGCTGGCGTCCCTCGCCGACGAGACACCGGAGGGCCGCTCGATCGTCGTGCTCGCCAAGGACCGCTTCGACCTTCGCGAACGCGAACTCGGCGAGCACGAATTCGTGCCGTTCAGCGCGACCACCCGGATGAGCGGCATCGACATGGACGGCAGCGTGATCCGCAAGGGCGCGGCGGATGCCGTGAAGAAGTTCGTGGAGGAAAACGGGGGCCGCGTCCCCGCAGAGCTCGATGTGGCCGTGCAAAGCATTGCCGAACAGGGCGGCACGCCGCTGGTCGTCGCCAAGGACAACTGGGCGCTTGGCGCCATTCACCTGAAGGACATCGTCAAGGGCGGCATCCGCGAGCGGTTCGACGAGCTGCGCCGGATGGGCATCCGGACGGTAATGATCACCGGCGATAACCGCGTCACCGCCGAGGTGATCGCCAGAGAGTCGGGCGTGGACGACTTCCTCGCCGAGGCGACCCCCGAGGCCAAGCTCGCGCTGATCCGCGAGGAGCAGGCGCAGGGCCGGATGGTCGCCATGACCGGCGACGGCACCAACGACGCCCCCGCGCTCGCGCAGTCCGACGTCGGCGTCGCCATGAACACCGGCACCACCGCCGCTAAAGAGGCCGGCAACATGGTCGACCTCGACTCGAACCCCACCAAGCTGATCGAGATCGTCGCGGTCGGCAAGCAGCTTCTGATCACCCGCGGGGCGCTGACCACCTTCTCGATCGCCAACGACGTCGCCAAGTACTTCGCGATCCTGCCCGCGATGTTCGCGTTCACCTACGCTTCGCGTTCCGGCCAGCGCGGGCCGCTCAACGGGCTCAACATCATGCACCTCGGTGATCCGAAGAGCGCCATCATCTCCGCGGTCATCTTCAACGCACTGATCATCCCTGCGCTGGTGCCGCTCGCCCTCCGGGGCGTGAAGTACCGCGCGATCGGCGCGACCGCCATCCTGCGTGTCAACCTGCTGATCTACGGGCTCGGAGGCCTGATCATGCCCTTCATCGGGATCAAGCTGATCGACCTCGTGGTCCACAACCTGCTCGGCGCATGAGCTGGACTCAGCCCCACGACAAAGGACCGCCGGTCACCGGCCACATCCGGGGCCGGCGCTGCGCGGGAGCGTACGAGCGGATGCCCTCGGCGCCGGCGGCGACCGGGCCCGGCCCGACGACGACGGCGGCCGAGGTCCCAGCGCGGGACGCGGGGGCTTCGGCTGACCACGTCAGGATCGTGGTGCTCGTGGTCGAAGACGAGCCCGCCATGCAGCGGGCACTGCGCATCAACCTGCGCGTGCGCGGATACGAGGTCATCGGGGCAGGTACCGGGCAAGAGGCGTTAACGGAGGCCGGCCGGCGCCCGCCGGATGCCGTCATCCTGGACCTCGGGCTGCCCGACATGAGCGGCATCGACGTGATCAAGGAACTGCGCGGCTGGTCCCGGGCACCGGTTATCGTGCTCTCCGGCCGGACCGGGTCCGGCGACAAGATCGCCGCCCTCGACGCTGGCGCCGACGACTACGTCACCAAGCCGTTCCCGATGGAAGAGCTCCTGGCCCGGCTGCGCGCCGTCCTGCGCCGCGATGACGCGAGCCCGCGCCCCGTCAGGGCCTGCGTCGGCGAGTGCGAGATCGATCTCGCGGCCCACACCGCACTCAGAGGGAAAACGTCAGTGCGGCTCACCCCGATCCAGTGGCGGCTGCTCGACATCTTGCTGCGCCATCCCGGGCA